>Ga0325411_1000334_pt1 | contig 48381 bp, 19 predicted proteins | sample PopdelMetagenome_13_FD_206181 | JGI IMG/M metagenome (GOLD analysis project Ga0325411, IMG submission 206181) | Populus deltoides microbial communities from Bellville, Georgia, United States - Xylem-PdIQD-R4 | ecosystem: Host-associated > Plants > Phyllosphere > Stem > Wood/Secondary xylem...
AACTATATAAAAACAGATATATATATATATATATATATATATATATATATATATATATATATATATATATATTCATGGTTTTCGTATTAAAATCTACTGAAATTTCGACGGAGTCCCCCTATACTGGAAGGTCCCAAGTTATCGACATGTAACTTGTTTACACTTCTAATAACTCGCATCTCATAACTTAATCCCGACCCAATCATCCTGGGTTTCAATTCCATAAATATTCTCACACCTATCAACCACAATGTTTATGATATACATTAAATAACCAAATATCATTATGGATGGATAAAAAATATATATAAATACATAGACATGAAATATGATTATATGAACTATAAAGTTAAGTTCATTCAATCAAATTTAAACATTAATTATACAAATTAAGTTATACAAATATTTTTACGTTTACAAAATACAAGGGTATACTCCCTAAAACCTAAATTACAAGAAGGGAACATAAGTTAGGATCTACTCCTGTCATGCATGCGATGATTCTGAAACAAAATACATATTATTGAAAGGTGAATATCACATAAATATAACAACACAAATATCTAACAATTTCAACAGGGTAACATGCATTCATATTTCGTTCACTTCTCCCTTATGGTTTTCATTAGAATCTCTTCCTTATTCAACTATTAATAATTGTTCCCTCTTCCACTATTAACCTCCATTCCAGACTTTATAAAATTAAACATGATTATTTTTGTTCAACACATTACCGATACCAATTTCACTAGTATCATCATCATCACCCCGTAAGAGTCGATGCAGGGTGATCCCCTTACCCGGGATCCTAACATACACTAAATGTATGCTAGCCAATACATGGTGATCGTATAAACTACAAATAAAGAAATAAATAATAACAGAAAAGGAGTTGAAGAGAGCTTTGAGATGTGATATTGATATAAGGATTAAACAAGGATAAGATAATTGTCAAGGTTAGAGGATCCACTAATGGTATTTTAAACAAGTATAGTATAAACTCTTTTTGTTACTCAACTGAAAACCACACATAAAGGAGGTTCTAATCGGATTATAAATTGTTAACATGATTACATTAGTTATCTTATTCGAATAATGCTAATACATGTAAATGTTGTCAGGTATTCATGATTATAACTTATATTAACAACAAATTAAGTTCCTTTCATAGCATAGGTGTCAGTTATACCATACAGTTGGGCTATGAAAGTGTCAAGTGTTTGTTGTACCAAGTGTTATACAACAAAAATCTAGATTAACCATTTAACAAGCAAAGTATTAAAACTAAACAAGATAACAAATACAAAACATGTTAGTATCAAACATTAAGGTCCATGTTGAGTTTATACTATACTTATTCTTACGCCATTAGTGTAACCTTTTCACCTTGACATAATAAACTTAGCTAAACATAATGAAGAAGAGAAACATAAATAAACAAGATAAGAACATAAATAAGATATAAGTTAACTAAGTAAAGGAAATGAAATGAAAAGCATAAACAAGAGATTAATATAAACAAAACTTAAGAATTACAAAAATATAAAGAGAGAGCAAGAACATGATCTTGATCTGAAAACCAAGATGCCTAAATGCATGGCGAATGCCTCTTTTTATAGGCCAAAATTTGAAACTATTGATTTGATGACTAATTATTGAGTGGGTGGCCACATCTTGACTTGGTGACAATCCTTATCTTCTTGTCTGAACAAAATGCCATTGCTAACGTCAGAATTTGAATAGATTGCCCTCATGAAAGTTCTAGGAAATTGTCTAAGCTTTCCAACAAAAAATAATCGGTGCATTTGGACTTCTAGAACTCGAGATATGGGCTGAACACTGAACAGTGTTTGAGCTGCAAGACAGATTCTAACTTCTCTGTTGTTGTTAAGATTTGGACTTCTAAACAGCAGAATTGAGTTTTGGACTCCTCATGAATGTTTTAGGTCTATGTCTTAGCTTTCTAGCCATATAAACCAAATTGAAATCCAAGATCTACAACTCCAGATATGACCCAAATGACTTAATAGTGTTCCAGTTTGGACTGAACCAGGATCTCTTTTCTAAGCTTAACCCTCTCTTTATCTTCTCAATTTCAATAGTTGAACTCATCAATCAATCCTTTGATTTATGTGATAGGCCTGTATTTAAAATGAGCATTTACTATAAATTAAAGCTATCTTATATTATCAGACTTGTTATTATAAAACATGCTTGAGTTAGGAAATTTAATGATACTTTAAGTGCAATATGATGATATAAAGCCTTAATGAGAATGCACTTTTAAGTACTAATCAACCACTTCCTGGAGCCAAAACTCATACTTATCCAGCTTTGCATGTAATTGATTCTCCCTTAAAGTCTGTAGCACAACCCTTGGATGTTGTTCATGCTCCAAGTGAGAGTTTGAATACACTAAGATATCGTCAATAAATACAACCACGTATTGGTCCAGGTAAGGCCGAAACACCCGATTCATCAAGTCCATAAACATGGCCGGAGCATTGGTTAACCCGAAAGACATCATTAAAAACTCGTAATGCCCATAACGGGTTCGAAATGCAGTCTTTTGTATATCTTGTTCCTTGATTCTCAACTAGTGGTATCCAGATCTCATATCTATCTTAGAGAACACCCTAGCACCCTTCAACTGATCAAACAAGTCATCTATTCGTGGGAGTGGGTACCTGTTCTTCACCGTCACTTTATTCAATTAACGATAATCAATGCACAAACAAAGGGTGCCATCCTTCTTCTTTACAAACAATACCGGAGCTCCCCGAGGCGAGTTACTAGGCCGAATGAAGCCTTTATCTAATAATTCCTAACGTTGAACCTGCAGTTCCGCCAATTCCATAGGTGCCATCCTATAAGGAGACTGGGCTATAGGAGAAACTCCTGGAATAGTTTCTATGGAAACTTCAATTTCTCTAACTGGAAGTAATCCAGGCAACTCTTTTGGAAATACATCTCGAAACTCTCTCACAACAGGAATACTAGCCAAATCTATGCTACCCTTTTCCAGCTCTCTTACATGGGCTAACCAAGCAGAACAAAGCCACTAAGACTGAGATTACACAACTTGGAATTACTTTTCTTTCCCCTTTAAACACTAGTCTTTTATCACCTATTCCTTGGATTGTCACCGTCTTGGTGAAACAATCCATTTGTGCCTTATGTTTACTTAGCCAATCCATGCTCAGAATCACATCAAAATCATATAGCTCTAACGGTATAAGATCTACCCTTAACTCTAACCCTCCAATATATAGTTTTACCCCTTTATAAATATCATCAATATGTATATTCTCTCCTAGAGGTGTACTAACACATGCAAGTTATTCACAATTCTATAAGATACAAAGGAATGACCAACTCCAGGATCATTTAAAGCATAAACGTGCATTGTATCTAACTATAAAGTACCTGCCACCACATCAGGTATAGCTACCACATCCTCGTAGTTCATGTGATATACTCGACCATGAGTCCTTCCCTCCTAATTTTTGGGCCTCCCACGAGTAGCACCCGTCCCTGACTGGGTAGGCCTGATAGGATGATCAACTATCACCAATTGTTGCTGGCTCTGAACCTCAATCCTCTAACCATGGGCTCCCTAGGTAGTTCTACGAGGACAATCTTTGTTACTGTAACTCGTGTCCCCATAATAGTAACAGCCTCTGCCTATATGCAGGTATTCTTTCCATCGATGCCCCTCACCTCTACAAATATAACATCTCCCCGGCATCGCAGAGCAATCTCCAGGGTGTCGCTGCCCACACCTCTGACAAAATGGATATACTAGTCCCTTTTGCTCTATAGACCCTCCAGCAGTTTTGACTCCCTGTCTAGATTGTCCTCCCCAAGCTCCTCTTCCACTAACCCGTTTAGATCCTCCTGAGCTCCCTCCCAGGGTGAAACTCCCGCCTCTTCTCTAGAAATGTCCTAATGATTGCCCGCTCTTCCCTTTCTTTGAGAGAGGAGGTCTCCAAGCCAAAAACTTCAAATCTCTCCTCTTAGCTCCAATTACCTGACTCTTCTTAACCACTGGCTTCGGGGTATCCCTCATTACCCTCTCCATACCCTGAGCAGCCCATACCAATTCCCGCACAAATTGAAACTACATGGCTATCAATATCATCTTCAATTCTCACCTCAGTCTATCATGGAACCTCTCCACCCTGTGGCGCTCTGTGGGAAGGTAAGTGGAGGCAAAAGCTGTTAAGTCCTGAAATCTCCTCCATACTCTAGAACTGTCAAATCTCCCTGCCTCAAATCCAAAAACTCATGTTCTTTCTCCCTCCTATGCTCCCAAGAATAGTACCTCTCCTCAAACTCTTCACGAAAGTCCCTCCATCTCAATACCTCCTCTGATCTCCTCTCTCTAATGGTCTCCCACCAAGAGTGGGCACTATCAACCAATAGCTAAGTCATATAATCCACCAATAGCTCCTCTGGCACCTACATGTGATTTATAACTCTTTCCACTTTCCTCAGCCAATGCCTAGCAACCTTAGCATCCTCTTCGCCACAGTAAGTCATACAACCCATCTCTCTCATACCCTTCACCCATTGTACTATGGTGACTACTCCCTCTGATCTAAGAGTTGTACTGGAGGCTCCCGCTACCATTCCTGCTGCTACAGCTATCACTATATGTTCCATAAAAGCAGGATCTGAAAATGAGTTTGATCCAGCTACCGGTTCCACTAGTGGGGGTATATTATCTCCCCCCTCGCGTCTGTCTGCTACCTCGGGCATGGACGTATCTGCTTGACGGGACAACGAATCATCTTGAAGTCTCACTAACTCGCCAATTTCAGAGTACACTGATGTTGCAGGTATATGAGAGGAGGAGTCTGGGGATCCCAGTTTGGATCACTTTCATTTTGAAAACTCTGGTCACTTCCCTAAACTGGGGATAGATCAGTCCTGGCTCTTTGCCTTGTTCTCACCATCCTGAAACACATTTCAAAATCATATAATCATTCCTGTCCCCGGAATAGCAACCGGAGCTCTGATACCAAACTGTAACATCCCCCATTCTGGGATAAAAACAACAATCTCATGTCAACAGAAAAACAGAGTAATACACACACACACACATACACATTCATGGTTTTTGTATTAAAATCTACCGAAATTTCAACGGAGTCCCCCTATACCGAAAGGTCCCAAGTTATCGATATATAACCTGTTTACACTTCTAATAACTCGCATCTCATAACTTAATCCCGACCCAATCATCCTGGGTTTCAATTCCACAAATATTATCACACCTATCAATCACAATATTTATGATATACATTATATAACCAATATCATTATGGATGGATAAAAAAAATATAAATACATAGACATGAAATATGGTTATATGAACTACAGAGTTAAGTTCATTCAATCAAGTTTAAACATTAATTATACAAATTAAGTTATACAAACATTTTCATGTTTATAAAATACAAGGATATACTCCATAAAACCTAAATTACAAGAAGGGAACTTAAGCTAAGATCTACTCCTGTCGTGCATGCGATGATTCTGAAACAAAATGCATATTATTGAAAGGTGAATATCACATAAATATAACAACATGAATATCTAACAATTTCAACAGGGTAACATGCATTCATATTTCGTTCACTTCTCCCTTATGGTTTTCATTAGAATCTCTTCCTTATTCAACTATTAATAATCGTTCCCTCTTCCACTAATAACCTCCATTCCAGACTTTATAAGATCAAACATGATTATTTTTGTTTAACACATTACCGATACCACTTTCACTAGTATCATCATCATCACCCCGTAGGAGTCAATGCAAGGTGATCCCCTTACTCGGGATCCTAACATACACTAAATGTATTCTAGTCAATACATGGTGATCCCCTTATCCGGAATCCTAACATACACTAAATATATGCTAGCTAATACATGGCGATCCCCTACCCAGGATCCTAACATACACTAAATGTATGTTAGTCCAAACTTGGCGATCCCCTACCCAGGATCCTAACATACACTAAATGTATATTAGTCCAAACGTGGCGATCCCCTACCCGGGATCCTAACATACACTAAATGTATGCTAATTTACGCCTCAAATCACACTTCTCATATTTTCTTTGTCAGTGATAATTTCATCACTTGGCAATTCACACAATAACCTTTCCCCTTGAATACATATACATTCAGTAATTCACATTTCACATCGGTAATATATATTAAATCATGGAATTTAACTAGAAGGTATAGGTGTGATTCACCTACCTCCAATAGAAGCTCTACTCGTGCTCCCCTGCCGCTGCTGTTGCACCACGCATGTGGTCCCTCCTGCAAATCACAGGTTCATCTCATAAATTTTCTTCACTCAAGGATATGTTTTATAATAACCATATCAACAACCAGCAAGTCTTTCTTTCAGTCATTTCTTAATATTTTATATTTTATCATTTCACCTATTAATATTGTTGTTCTTTGTCCAACCACAGTTATTTATCATTCCTTTCTTTATATTTGAATTGTTTCTATTTAAATCCTGAACAGTCATTATCTAGATATTGAACTGTTACTATTCGACATCTCCTCAGATTTGTAACTATATCTAGAGTTATAGAACTCCTATTCAAGCGAGATTAGTCTCGTTGGAAATCTAAGACATAAAGCTACAAGTTTTCTGAAGAAAGAAAAACCCAGTTCTGCCTCTAAGACAGTCAAAATTGCTCATCAACAAACATTTGGACTGTTACTGTCCAACTATTACTGTCTCGTTTTTGAACTGTTACTATCTGACCTCTCTTCAGATTTTTAACTATATCTAGAGTTATAGAACTCCGATTTAAGCGAGATTGGTCTCGTTATAAAGCTAAGACATGAGGCTACAAGTTCTCTAAAGGAAGGAGAACCTAGTTCTGCCTCTAAGAAAGTCAAAATTGCTCATCAACAAACATTTGAACTGTTACTTTCCAACTGTTACTGTCTCATTTTTGAACTGTTACTGTCTGACCTCTCCTCAGATTTTTAACCATATCTGGAATTATAGAACTTTGATTCAAGCGAGATTGGTCTCGTCAGAAAGCTAAAACATGAGGTTACAAGTTCTCTAAAGAAAGGAGAACCCAGTTATGCCTCTAAGACAGTCAAAATTACTCATCAACAAACATTTGGACTGTTACTGTCCAACTGTTACTGTCTCATTTTTGAACTGTTACTGTCTGACCTCTCCTCAGATTTTTAACTATATTTAGAGTTATAGAACTTCGATTCAAGCGATATTGGTCTCATTGGAAAGCTAAGACATGAGGCTACAAGTTCTCTGAAGTAAGGAGAACCCATTTCTACCTCTAAGAAAGTCAAAATTGCTCATCAACAAACAGTTGGACTGTTACTGTCTCGTTTTTGAACTGTTATTGTTTGACCTCTCCTTAGATTTTTAACTATATCTGGTGATGCGAACCCTAGCGGAATTTAATGGTATTCGCGACCCCAAGATCAATCTAACCCAAGTTTGTTGAGATTGGAATGAGCTTATCACAATGGAAGACTTGCTCCAAGGCAACAAGACTATAAACCAACTCGATCACAACGCCTACACCTGGAGACGAGCAAAAGAAGTATAAATTCACAACAAAGAATGGTCAATTCTTTGAAGAGTTGAAAGTTCAATCAAGAACCAAGATTGAGCAACCAAAAGTCAGCTACAATACTGAAAATATTATAAAAAGTCTGCCCTAAAAATATTCCTAAAGAGTATTTAAACTCTAAGCCAAAACCCTAGTTTTCCTAATGGATCTCACATAAACCCAATTTAAATAATAATCAACCCAAACTAAAACTAGCCCAAACAAATTAAAATAAACAAAATAAACAAGTCTAAAACCCAAACAAGTTGTCTCCTCTCAAAATAAATAAAGTTTGATAGCCTAACTAATTAAATAAGACAAGTTCGTTGTTTCCGTATTCTGTATGGCAGCAGTAAGGCCCAACTTAAAATGGATGGTTCTCTCTCGTCTTAATTAATTAGAAGGCGTGTCATCTACCGTTGTAAAGGTATGGAAGTCTAGTTTCCAGCCCAACTAGAATCACATCAAAATTCGACCTGTAGCTCCAGTTATGACCAAAAGAGTAATGAAAGGTCAAACTGTCCGAATCTAGTCTTCTTCTCCTAATCCTTGTGTAATGGTCTTGGTTCCACCAACAAACCCCTCTTGAATATGACTCAGATTAATCAAGGCTTGCTCTTTATTATTACAAATCCTTTTGAAGTCCACCTTAGCCCATGTATCTTTAAGAAGTCCATTGAAAGCTTCTTTGAACTTCTTAGCCCTAAGTCTAGTAACTGAACCAACTGGAACCTCCAATGGATCCTCTGATGGTTGGATCACATCATCTGGAGTTATAAAACTCTGATTCAATTAAGATTGGTCTCCTTGGAAAGCTAAGACATGAGGCTACAAGTTCTCTAAAGGAAGGAAAACCTAGTTCTGCCTCGAAGACAGTCAAAATTGTTCATCAACAAACATTTGGACTGTTACTGTCTCGTTTTTGAACTGTTACTGTCTGACCTCTCCTCAGATTTTTAACTATATTTAGGGTTATAGAACTCAAATCTATAATTTAACATCCAGGCATCAATTCATAATCAACTTTAAAACGGCTCATAAGACCATGTTTAGAATACCTTACCCGATACGAATCAAGGTTTCGATCCTTCCTTCTCTTTCTAATTACAGCCGGCCCTCCCCTCTTCTCTTCGTGTTCAATTTTTCTTGTCAATCCCTTACCCACCAGTGTTTATTCTACATATAGCCCTTAATCTTGGATGGGTTCTTGAAATTTTGGTGTTTCTCTCTTGAACTATAAAAATGGATACAAAAACTCCCTCTTTTCTTTCTTCACGATAGCTGTAGATTTGTTTTTTGTGAGAAAATGAGTATTTATGCTCTATAATTATTCGTATTTGTATTTAGGCCCCATTTTCTTTAAGTGTATTCATTTTTCCCCCACTTCTTTTTAGTTTAGTTTATTTTCTTTAATTTAATCCAGCCTTAATTTTCTTAGGATTTACACAAAACCTTTCTCTATCCTCTCTTTTGTTGACAAACCTTTCTCTATCCTCTTTTTTGTTGACAACTTTATCTCTCATATCTCAAAATCTAAGAGCTGAAATGTAAAGAAAATGAATTTTTCTAACAAAAAAAACTAAAACTACAAGGGCTGAATATGAAAAAAAAATTAAAAAAAAAGTGTATTTTTATGTGCCCTATGAATAATAATAATTCTACTCTAGATTCAACAATGTAATCCGTAAGGCTCCTAAGTGTATAAAGTGAATGTCTATTTTTTTATTTGTTTTATAATATCAATTTTTCTTCATTTTTATGGAAAATTATACATTCTCAAGTGATTTAACAATCTAGGTCATATTGGTAGTTAATTGATTTCTAAAGGTCTTTTTTTATGGTTTTTTTACTCTTCTTCTTCTTCTTCTTCTTCTTCTTTAACTCTAAATTGTTTAATATATCATTTCTTCATATATTATTAAATATCGGTCTGAATAATCCTAATAAGTTAGCCTAATAGTTAAGGAGTTTTGCTCCATTCCTTAATATTCTTGGATTCAAACCTTAGGCCTAGGGAAACTTATTAAATTCATCTACATACACATTTTCAATGTGAAAGAGGAACTTAGTTAAAGTTAAAAACTAATAATTTAAAAGCTGATCCCAAAATACCATTATCAATAAACCTATATATGCAATTATTACTAACCCAATCCATCGTATTTTTAAAACCTTTATATCATTTTTCTTCTTCTTTTCAATAACCATAACTATATATATATATAGAGAGAGGTAATTTTTTTTGGAAAACCTTTAATTTTAAATGATTGAACAATATGAAACTCAAAATTATATGTACTAGAAAATTCAAGTTCTATGAAAGATGAAAGTCTGAATACTGTATGATTGTACAAAAGTAATAAATTCATGTTTGTTTAGCTAATCATAAAGAAAATTGATTAAAATAGGCATTTGAGTATTATCGTAAAGGACATTTTAGTGAGTTATTGGTAAAAAAAGGTCAAAAGAGATAAAAGAGTCGCCACTTAGTTTTTAAGGTAACTACACTTAAAACTAGTCTAAGAAGCTAGTTATATAGAAGAGAAGATAAAAACTACTTTAAAGCATCCTACCTATGTTAAGTTGCTTCGTATTTGATTTTAAGGATTATGTCATTAGTTGTACTCTTTAGCACTTAAATTGTTGTGTGTTTGTCTTATTATGGTAAAAACAAAATAAAGATAAATATTGTCCTTGAAAAAATGGTGGCCTTAAGAATCAATAGTGCAAATAGAGAAGTGAAGACATCCATCCAAAACATCATCATTAGTTCCCACCCTAAAAAATTTATTTATTATAATAGGTATATGATAATTTTGAAAACAGAAAAACATGTATAGAAACATATATAAATGAAATGGTGTGCTAAGCCAAACAAAATATAAACAAACAAAATCAACAAGAAAAAACAAATAAAGCTTGGGATATGTTTTGCTCAAGCCAAAGTAAATATTATAAAATTCCACATTTAAAATGAGTTTACCTAACAAACCACAAACCACATTGACATTTCAAATGAAGAATTTTTTACAAAGCATTTTTTTATATTTTTTTACTTAAAAATGAAAGAGAAAACAAACATCAAGTACGAAACATGAGTTCAAATTACAAACAAGTGTAACACAAACCAAACATTAACTTATTTCACAACATTCATAAGCAATGCAGTTAAATAAGGAAAAGTCATCATCATGACTGTCGCACCCTCGCTGCGGAGCGCGGCGTCGCGGCGATCCCTGATTGATTTTGGGGTCTTTTCTGTTTTATTGTGAATAAAAGGAGTCACCACCTAGTATTTTGGTCACTAGGAACCCTAACTGGTCTTTCAAAGATTCTAAGGTAAGGGACTGGTTGAGTAAAGGGAAGGTATTAGCACCTCTAGTACGCCCTACCTAAGGTAAGCTGCTTGGTGTTTGGTTTGCTTTATAATTATTATGGTGTTAGTGTTTTCTAATCCCATCAGTTTTCCTAGGTTTGATTCAAACTAAATTTATTAGGATAGAAATCCAAGGAGATTCCATGAGCTTCGAAAACTCATTTTTCCCGTAGTATTTCAAGAGTTTGCGACTCGTAAATCGCAAGGATGAGGGACAAAAATTTAGAAATTTAGGGTGCTTTAAAAACCTATTTTTTTTGTCTTGGTGTTTTATACTCTCACGGCTCGTAAACCGTGGAGTAAAAAATTGAAATGTCCTCGATTATAATCAAGGCTTCTTTCAAGGATGTGTGCGGACTTATTATCCTTAGAAAATTATTTTGGATATTTACCATTTAGAGTTTCTTTATCCAAATATTAACAGTGAATAATAACAAGTTATTCCCATTAAATATTTTGGATATTCATCCCTTGAGGATTTCTTTATCCAAACATTAACGGTGAATAATAGATGAATTTCCCCCAAAATAAGATTTTTTATTTTTTTGGGATATTGGCCAATACCCTTTGGAGTTTTACAAACATGTTGTAAAATTCAGAAATGCAAGAAAATAATTTTTTGTTGTGTTTAAGAAATCCATGCGAAAACACATTTTCAAAACTTCCAATATTTTATATATATATATATATATATATATATAAACGTTCAAAACATGTGAGGGTAATGGCTGTATGCAACACACAAGAAAACTTTTAATTTTTTTTTATCGAAATACAAGCATCACAATTAAACACAAAAGAAAAATCGCAATAAAAGCTAAACAGCCGTCATATATATTCTAAGATTTATAATAAGCTTAAAGCAATAAATAAAAAATCAAAGCCAACTCAATGCGCAGACAGTAAGAACAAAATAAAACTGGGAGCAATCACTAAAAAAAAACAAAGGCTGGCTGATTTCTTCTCTAGCGAGTGTAAGGAAAACAAAAGAAAAGTTTCTAAATGTAAAAGTTCCTAAACATGAAAGACAAACCCTTTTTACATGGACAGCAACTGAACTCAAAAATCATGAAGGAAATAATAGGCAAGCGTTGGTTTTTCTAAACAGAAACCAATTATTCAAAGGGAAAAACTACTTTACAACCGAATGCCTAGTATAAAAATAACAAAGGAGAAGAGATTGGGGCTTATACTTGCAGCTCCTGCTTATAGAAAATAAAAACCAAAGACCGAAAGACAGCTCACGTATGCCTCCTTAGCTACTGGAAAATGACGAACGAAAATAGAGATGTTGAAACGGACGAAATATTTCAGCTATATACTGGTAAATAACTGGTTTCCCCGTCGCCTGCCTCTGTTGCGTTTTCCTTCAAAACTGCTGTGTTTTTATCTTTTTTCTCTCTGTTTTTCTCTTATTTTTCTGCTTTTTTTTTCTGCGTTTTTCCACCTTTTTCCTACTCATTCCCCCCCTTTTAGGTCATTAGAAGGGCTTATATATAGTCTAAATATGTATCTATTTAGGAAGGATTCAATGCATTAATCCTAGGACGTAAATCCCTACTGATTTGCAATAAAAAAAACACAAAAGGAAATTGCAATATTCTGATTTTGTGTTGGTCTTTACGTCTGATTTCTTTCCAGTTTTAGAGGATGGTGTGGCTCTTTTCTTTCCTTCCATAGGGCCAGCTGCTCCCTTTGAAATGAGGCAACAAAAACATGGTCTTCAGCTCCAACAATCAGGCATGATGAGAAAGGAAAACAACAAAGAAAAAAGGAAAGAAATCATATGGAGGGTGCAGCTGCAAAGTCTTATTTTCCTTATTTGGTGTGGTAAAAATCCTGTCATTTATGATGATCTAACCCCCCTCTCCAGCTTTCAATATCCTTCTTCAATTCAATCCCTCATTTTAACACTTTTCGATTCAGTCCTTGGTCCAAAAAAAATCCTTCGAATCAGTCTCGCGAACTTGGGCTATATCCTTCCCGCGACATAATTTTGTGCCTTCACGTTAGATATTCAAATGAGAATATCTTGAGCTTCTGGTATCTAAATCAAGTGATTCAAAAGCCCAAATTCATCTACACGTCTAGGACTACAACTTTGATGAAGGAGTCGAAGTGAGATAAAATCTTTTTACATAACAAAATCTAGCAGTAATTTGGTTGGTCAAAAGGGATCTCAAAGTCTAACTCAAAAACTGACGAATGCCGAGAATCCTGATATGACTGAGAGTATGAACTAAGAACAAAAATCACAAAAATTAGGCCAAAATAGAGTTTTTTTAGTGCAGACTCGGGTCAATATTCTTCTCGCGGCAGAATTCTCTACCTTCATGTTAGATATTCAAACGGGAACATCTTGAGCCTCTGATATCGAAATCAAGTGATTCAAAAGCTCAAATTCATTTACGCGTCTAGGACTACAACTTTGATGAAGGAGTCGAAGTGAGATAAAATCTTTTTACAGAACAGAATCTAGCAGTAATTTGGTTGGTCAAAAGGGATCTCCAAGTCTAACTCAAAAACTGACGAATGCGGAGAATCCTGATATGACTGAGAGTATGAACTAAGAACAAAAATCACAAAAACTAGGCCAAAAATATAGTTTTTTTAGTGCAGACTCGGGTCAATATCCTTCTCGCGGCAGAATTCTTTACCTTCATGTTAGATATTCAAACAGGAATATCTTGAGCTTTTGATATCGAAATCAAGCGATTCAAAAGCCCAAAATCATCAACGCATCTAGGAATACAACTTTGATGAAGGAGTCAAAGTGAGATAAAATCATTTTAGAGAACAGAATCTGGCAGTAATCTAGTTGATCAGAAAGGTTCTTGATCTGACAATGCTAAGCATCCAAATCTGACTGAGAATCTGCCCTAAGAACAATGATCCCTAGGACCTAATAAAGGTGTAGGTCAATTTTTCAACATGTCATGAGTGACATAATATAGCTAAGATGGTCAGATATCGCACGAAACCAAGTCAGAATCAGAGCCTAAATTAGAACAAAAAAAATTACGACAACAGCAAAACCATTTTTTAGTGCAAATTCTGAGGGATTTATCCAACCTTAAAAATAAGACAACGAAGGAACGAATTTAGCATTACGAAGACCTCTAGTCAATCTAAGAAACCTGATGATTTTGGCAGCAAATGGGAAGGATAAAAAGAGCAGAAAACAGCTCAAACAGGGTTTCAAAAAAATATTTCTTTTTCTGCTTTTGTCGATCTTCCAGCAAACATGAGTTAAACTCCTACACTCAGTTCAAAAGAGGTATACAATGTCTCCATCACGTGGGGTCCAAAAATGAGTAACAACAATGACTTTACACCAAGACTAAACCATTATGTCTTTAATAAAACATTCATATCAATCACAATTCATGTCCTCTAATCCCATCATGAAATATTGATCATTGCCCTTATGTCTCCTAAATATTTTCTCATAAAGCCATCATACCCTAGTGGGTGCCATGCAATGGTGTGGACCCCAACACTTGAATCAACAAATAAACAGGTGATAAAATTATAAAAAATAATCAAATTTTCACACTATTGTGCTTATTGAAATAGTGACTACATGTGGAAAGCATAACTTGACCTTCTCATTCTCTTTTACCCATCAATAATAGTGGTTTTTAAACACTAATTGACAATGGAGATAATGATCTTTTTATTTTTGTCTTCGTTATTTTTTTTTTATGTTTTAAGCATTTTTTGTTGCTTTTTATTATTTCTTTTTTTCCATTTTTTATGTTGTTTGTGTTGATGTTGTCTTTGGTTTTCATGATAGTAAATGGGTTGTCATGGTTGGTTGATTTGGCTAAGTTTAGGGGATTATTTTTGAACTTTGTTTCACAAAAAAGAGGTTTTGCAAGTGGTGGTGTGCCAATGGTAAGGTTGTTTTAGGGGCTAGTATTATTGTTGTTGTCGTAGTTACAAGAGAGATTGTCCTTTACTGATTTGGTAGAGAGAAGGTTTGGTTGGTGTGGGGGTGTGTTATTGCGATATTGTTTTTGAATTAAGTATTATAGGGTTTGTCACACTTGGACATCACGGTGATCGATTAAAAATTTTCATGGAAAAAAAACAGATATCTGACACCTTGTTCTTTTAGGGAAAATGAGCCGTCATCTAGTATTATGGTCACTAGAAACCCTAACTGGTCAACATAGATTCTATGGTACAAGACTGATTACGCGAAATGGAAGATGATATAACCCCTTAAGCGTCCTACCTGAGGCAGGCTGCATTGCTGGTTTTGTCTAAAATTGATAAGAATTTGTTCTCTCCCTTTTTTTTTATATCTTCCTATCATGTTCCTGACTTTGATGTCAGTGAACAGTTCCTACGAATGTTTCCAACTCTGGTGTTGGTAAATATTGCACAAACCCAAAAATATACGATATTCCTGACTCTGACGCTAGTGAATAATTTCGCAAAATTTTGAATTTTAAATGAAGAAGAAACAATTTTTCTATACCATTTGTTTTGTTTACCCCTTTTTTATTATTTGCTCTTTTCAGACAAAAATAATAGAATGCATTTAACAGTAATGGTCCATAGATTGAGCTTATAGCAAATAAAAACAAAACACAAAGAAAAAAAACAAAGCGTGAAGGGCTCACAAATAAATCAACGAAGATCCCTAAATATTTTTCTAGAATTTTATGATATCTACAAGGGGTTTGTTTGGCTAGATATCAAAATAGAAGGGGAATAAAATACATGGACAAGGCATAAGGGTGTGTTTTGCCAAACACACCCTTAGCAAACAAGATTTAAGACGGCTGGGCCTAAGGCCTAGACCCAACCACTCTTTTTTTTTTTATCGAGTTGGATCTAGCCCAGCCGTACAACTGGGTTGGATCCAGCCAGCACAACCTAGTCGCTGGCTTGGACCAGCGACCTGGCTGGGCAACATGCACACGCAACGGAGGGTTAATTAAATTTAAACTGCACAATGGCTATGTGATTAAAAATGGAAGGGGAGGGAAGGAAGATAACTTACCTAGCCTGTAAGAGCTGCTAGAGGCGAAGACTGAGAATGACATTGGCTTTGGACGACCCTTTCTTTGTTTTTGTCTTGTCTGGTCGCCTTTCTCACCGTTTTGGGTTACTCACACGTCAGCAACATTTTTTATATGTGCACGAATTAAAAATGCTTTTATGACTAAACAATAATAACAAAAAAAAAACCCTTATGAAATTACAACCAAGCCCTTCAAGCCAATGCTAAAAAATTTGAATGACAAAGGTAATGAAGTAATTCAATTGTTCATAAAATTATATATAAAAAACAAAAATGCCCTTATGACTAAATAAAAATAATAAAAAAAATAATTAGGAAATGACAATCAAGCTCCTGAAGTCAATGCTAACAATTTTTCATAGTAAGAGTACTTGTGTAATTTAATTATTCATGACAAAATTGAAATTATCATAAGTCTCCTAAACTAAAAGGTTCTGATTATTTATTCTCTAAGAGTAATACAATAATTGTACTGTTATTAAAAAAAAGACGGTGTTGTCCCCAAACAAATTAAGAATAATAAATTGGCCACCTGTAAAGACCATCCTACTCTTTAAGTAAACTTTAAAAATTAAAAGATAAAAAATTAATTTTATTATAGCTCTAAATATATTTTACTGCGGATGTGTCACAATAAAAAAAACCCACAAGGTTTAGTATTTTACATAATTAGACACGGGAATACAAACCCAATAATTTCAATTCATTGCAATCTAATAAAAAGGTTGAAGCCTAAATTACAAAACAAGAAATAGACACTTGGCCCCGTTTGTTTGCTGGAAATTAGTTTTTTTTAGAAAGTGAATTCCGGGAAAGTATTTTCCGATGTTTATTAGTGTAATGAAAAATAAGTTGGAAAACACTTTCCAGTATTTGGTTATGTCATGGAAAATGAGTTGGAAAATAACTTATTAATGTTTTATTTTTCTCAAGTTTATTAAAATAATAAGGAACAAATCTTACAAATTAAAAAATTGAATGAGAATGAAATTGAAAAAAATATAATTTCATAAATTATCTCAAATAAAATAAATAATAATCAAAATAATAGAGATCAAATCTAAAAAATTAAAAAAAATGAAAGATGAAGAAATTAAAATAATAATATTAACATTTCATAAATTATTTCAAATAAAATAAGTAACAATTAAAAGAATAAAAATCAAATTTAATAAATAAAAATTTTTAATAAAAAATTAATAAAAAATAAATAACAATTATAAAAATAATAAAAATAAAAAACGTTGAACCGTGTACAAGCCCAGCCGAAGCCTCTGTAATGGAATGTCAAGCCGTCAGCCTGATCTTAATGTATGAGGGGTTGCAGTCCACTTCCATCAAATGTTACAGGGCTTGCTATTTGCTACCATGAATCTTTGGGGACAACAACGTCTTGTCAATTTTAGTACTTCGTAAATAAATAGACGAACATTATACATATACTTTAGAGGTTTTTTCATATAGAAATGATGTAATTTTAACTATTGCTATTTTTTTTTACTGTTATGGTATTATAGTGATGATGAAATTATAATTTTCATGTTTTTTTTTAAAAAAGTTTTATATATATATTTTTTTCTTTGTATATGATATTTTTATTATTTTACACTTGATCTATTTATTATTATTTTTATCTTTACTTTTTTAATATATATTTAGTTTTTTTCTTTCACTTTTCTTAAAATAAATATTTATTTTTTATGCTTTGAATATTTATCACTTTACACTTTAAATATATATTATTTTTTTGTTCTTATTTTTATTTTTTAAAATTTATTATGTAATTTTTTCTTTATATGTTTTTCTTGAAAAATTATTATACAAAAAATAAAAAAAATAGTGTTTCACTGTAACAATTACAACATTGTTCAATTCTTCTACTATGTTAAAATTTAGCTTGAGATCTTACACGTTTTTATTAATATATATGATATTTATTATATTTTATTATAAATAAGAATCGATTTTTTGATTCACGGTTATATTTTTTATTTGATGTTAAGAAATGCATTAATAACACCCCCATATTAATCTTTTGTGTTAGAAAAAAATATTTAACCTATAGCGAGATGAGTTTAATAAACACGGTAATATTTTATTTTTATATTTATTGGCATAGATGGCTAGACATGTATTTAATTAAATGCATACCTTTTGATTTATAATTAAAAAAATTTAAAAAATACATTTGAAAACTTGTATATATACATTTTTTAAAAATTTATCTAACTCTTAATAAAATGTGTGTCAAATAACTCATTATCATTGATTCTCATACATATTTTCTTATTTGAAGAAAGTTGGGTCCATTATAGCACCACCCCAAATGTTGAAGTAATGCAATTTTCGTAAATACACCAGATTATAATTAACAATAAAAATTAAAATAATCTCTTTAATCCTATTATTATATTGTCTTTTGAAAATAAAAATATTTTAAAATTATTTTATATATTAATTAAAACTATTATTTTTACTGGATGTTAGATTTTTATAACTCTAAGAACTTCTACTTCTACTTCGAATTCAATTATTTTTATGTATTCAATGTGACCCCAAATATTTTGATGGCATTAAGCCATCGGGTTTTTCTCTCTTCCTCGTGGGTTGTTTAGGTTATTACTTTGGCCAATCAATTTTATAGCCTTTTTTCGTTGAACACTATTATGTTTTTTTTAAAAAAAATATATATTTTTTAATTTATTTTTTTAGATTATTTTAATATATAGATATCAAAAATAAATTTTAAAAAATTAAAAGAAATATTATTTTAATATATTTTTAAATAAAAAACATTTTAAAAAATAATTATTATAACATAATCAATAATCAAACAAATTTTATCTGTTGTTATATTTTAAAAATATGTTTTAAAAAAATAATTTTTTTAAATTAATATTTTTAAGTATTTTTTAATTATTTTAATACGTTAATAACAAAAATAAATTTTAAAAATAAATAATATATTATTTTAATAATTTTTTTAAAAAAACAACGTTATCTCGAGGAAAAGAAAAGGCTGTGTATCGTTTACAATTTTGAAGTGTGATAACGACAAAAATACATGACAAAAAAGAAATAAAATAAAAATCTCCGGGGCAAGACATATAAACAACATTGAACTTACCAAGCAAAAAACACATAGCTAGCTAGCCTGCCCAGTGTCTCCCTGCCTTGTTGTTTTTACTCTCTCTCTCTCTCTCTCTCTCTCAGTCTCTCACACACCCCTTTTCACGCATGTAACGCACGTTTCTCTCTCCATGGCCCTCAAAACCCCATACTTTTCTATATTGTAACCTCCGAAAGCAAGATTTCTTGTGGAGATTGCCCTTGACTTGGCAATGTACGGTGTGAGTGATGAAAAACTTTGTATTTTTGTTTGGTGAGCTGAAACCAACCTGATAATTTTAAAATTTTGACCCACACTGTTCATTTATGTGCTTGTTCGTTGTGTTTGGTTCAGAATTTTCTAGGGTTTTTCCAAAGTCTCTATCCTTATGTTAGTTCTAAAGATTACTTTACTGTTGACAGTGGTCCTTTTCTTGCATGTACATTTTGTGTTCTGGGTCATGTGCATTTTAGTATCTTTAGCCTTCTAAAAACATATATGTTGTTATGTGGATTTGAGTGATAGTGATGGTTTTTTGAATTTGTTTCTATAAGTTCAAAAGATGGTCTCGTTTCAAGGTTTATTAGAGTTTTGATTGGTTGTTTGGTTTTTGCTTTCTGGGTTTTGTTTTTGTTTTCTGAGGCTTGATTGTGAGTGGTAATTGGGGTCATTTTAATGCCTGACTGGGTTTGGGGTGGTATAGGCATAGGAGAATTGAAAGAGCTGCAGTTGGTGCTCTGAGGTAGTTGTGAGATATGGTATTGTAATTCATTTTTTAGTTTCCAAAGAGATGGTGTTAGGTCCTGATTCTATCAATGTGGCTGATTGGACTGTGGGAAAATCAAAGTTAAAGAAGAAGAAAGATGGTGAAGCTGAGGAAAGTGGATGTTGGATTAAGTTTAGGTTCATTGGGAGCTGCATTTCTTCAAGAACAAGGGTTGATAGCTCCATAAGTGGCACTAGCACACAATATGGTATAATTTGATTTCTTCGCTATAACTAGTTTCATCTTACCGGTTTGTTTGAATGTTTTGATTGTGTTTTTGAATACTATTATAAACAAGAAAATTAAATATTTTTTTCATGCTTGACTATAACATGTTATAATCATCTTTTAATTGTACTTGTTTGGTGCCACATGGATGTTGGATCATACTATATATTTATTCAATTCTTTGGTTTTGCAAGTACATCACTCTGCAAGAATATGGTCTTTTATCGTACCTGTAATTTATTCTCCTTATTCAAATTTGATTAGTACTACTGTCAGAGTGTTTTTGATGCGATGTTATTCTCCATTTGTTCAATTTTTATGGGAAGGGGTTTTAGATTTTGGTAAGTGTTTAATTGTTTACTTTGGTTGAGACAGTTAATTGGTGGTTTTGATTTTATCGTATGTCTATTATCCAAATTTGGCCACTTGTTGTAATTTACACTAATTATTTTGCTGCTATCTTAGAAGCTGAAATGAGTCAAATACTGCAATATACAGGGGCTCAGTGGTTGGAGCTTGCTATGCTGAGTCTTAATTCTCAAATGCTGGTTTGCAAAATATGTTGGTTGGATCATGATGTAAAATGTTTAAGATACTTGATGTAAAAAACATCAGCTTAAAGTTTTGTGGCATTATAATATATTCTTGTTCAAAATACTTTTCTTGCTAGATTTATATGGATGATTCTTTTAGAATTTTTTTTTAGTTTCCCATTGTTAGTACATGGCATATAAAACAGATGATGTTTGGTTGAGCATTGTGCATTATCAAATATTTCAGGAAACTTGCAACCCTTTTAATCATTTATTGACAGCAGTCATAAATTTTATGTTGACATTTGTATTTGAGAACAGAACTCTTGTAGTGTTCAAAATTACATAACATGTGACCTAGAGTGCAACATGTCTCCAACTCTATTGTAGGCTTTGAGTAAATATCCAATTTTATGAAGGTTTCACTTCATACCTAGAAGTTGTTAAAATGAGAAAACAAATGAATGGATCGTTCCACTAGAGTCCAGAACAGACAACTTAGCAGATTCTTACCTAGTATATTGAATTCAATGCACAAACTATCTTATACAAGAGTAATATACCTTTAAAAAAACTACTCTTGAATCATTTTTTTTTTTTTTTTTTTTTGCAAATGAATCTAAAAGTTTTTATTTTGCTCTGACAGATGATAAAAAAAAAAGGTCATTCAATTGAAATCAAGACACTAATCATGCATTGAAGCACCATTGGTGTCTCAGCATGTTCTTATCTCTCAAAGAGACGAAATGCAACTAACTTCAGTCATGATTTGGTGTTGTTATGCCTTGGAATGTTTTAACTAATAAAAATGCATGGATGGTTTAAAGTAAACATACATTAGTATAGGTGCTATTTAACCTCAAAGATGCCCGTGCGTGTCTTTGTCTACATATTTGTAAATAGACATGTCTCTTCTGGTTTATACTGTTTCTGGAAATGTTTATATTCATCTCTCAGGTTGTATGCACCGTCTGAGCTCGTATTTGAAAGTATAGATTAGTTGATTACCGAAAAACCAGATACAGTGATGGTATTTGTTTTCATTTGTGATTCAGCGGAAAGCAAATCAACAAATGATACCGGCAGAGACCAACCGGCTGTTCAAGTGGGATCATCCTCGAGCACTAGCAATGTTGAAAGTTCTCCATCTACTCCCAATATTGGTGAGGAACTTCAAGTTTCCTCTCAGCTTCGAAAATTCTCCTTTAATGAGCTCAAATCAGCAACAAGGAATTTTAGGCCTGAGAGTATTCTTGGTGAGGGAGGGTTTGGTTGCGTATTCAAAGGTTGGATTAATGAGAATGGAACTGCTCCAGTGAAACCTGGTACGGGGCTGTCTGTTGCTGTAAAAACTCTCAACCATGATGGACTTCAGGGACATAAAGAATGGCTTGTAAGAAATCTCACGTCTTTTTTTAGTATATTCGTGTTCATCCACATGCATGCACATGCCCATATGTTTCACTTGCATGTTTGGTCTACAATAATTGCTTGTGGTATTGCTGCATTTATGGTTGAAGGATACTTCTTTTATACATGGCAGGCTGAAGTTAATTATCTCGGCGACCTTCTCCATCCTAATTTGGTTAAATTAATTGGCTATTGCATTGAGGATGATCAAAGGCTTCTAGTCTATGAGTTTATGCCTCGAGGAAGCTTGGAGAATCACCTCTTTAGAAGTATGTAATGAGCTTATTATTCTACATATTTGGTTACCTATCCTGTGTTTTCTCCTAAACTGGTAGATGTTTCAATGAGCCATCTATAAATGAGTACAGCCTGTAAAATCGTTCTGTCAAATCTTTTGATTGGTTGGGTAACTAATGAGAGCTCAAAGTAAGAAGCTAATTTAGGAAAAGAAGCATTGACCAGTTTTTATTGGTAACCAGGACTGAGTTTAGTAGCTCAAAGAAATTAATACATTTTCCAGTTTATGCTATGCAATTTTTTTCTAGGATGGTATCATAACTACAAGTGATGTTCTTTTCATCCTTTCCTACATTTTCCTATTTTTTAATTGAAGGACCTTATCATCACAGTCACATATAGTGTGAAATGAAGTCAGCGCAAGCCTTAAATTTTATTGCCTCTGTAGAAAATGTCAAATTAATATGCTGCATGTAAAATCAATCTAGATGTCAAAAGGTTACAAAACTTGTTTTGGAACAGGTTGGTGGTCATAATGCACCGTCCTTCTAAGAAACCATATAAAAGGGGTGCCATAATTAACCACTGCTGGGAGGTTAAATTTTCAATGCGCTTCACTTATGGGAAGAGTTCTTGCATTCTCTCTCTCTCAGAGTGTATGGTTTTTTGTTTTTCCTTTTTTTCTCATGCTTGCTGGAAGTTGTATTTATGCCAAACATAAACATTTCATGAATTGCAATTAATTTAAAAGGATAAGAATGAAGTATTTAGTTGAAAGACCTAGGAAAGCTGCCATAATGCATATATATTCATCACAGTAAATAAGGAAAGTGTAGTTCACATTGAAGACCAATTTATGGAGATAATGCATTCCATAAAATGTGTGCACAAACATAATCCTTATTGTCCTAATTTAGGTATGGTGGAAATACAGATACAAAACTAAGTTCTGTTATTAGATAGATCATTGCACATTTTTGGGAGTAATATGTTTGATGCAGCAGGATCCCTGCCTCTTCCCTGGTCTGTCAGAATGAAAGTACTGCTTGGCGCTGCAAAGGGCCTTACCTTTCTTCATGAGGAAGCTGAACGGCCAGTGATATATCGAGATTTCAAAACATCTAATATCCTACTAGATGCAGTGAGTGACTAGTTTATGAAAATAATCTGTTATTTATCCATTGTTGTATCCATTTCTAAAGTATTGCTAGACCTATCCAGGACTACAACGCCAAGCTTTCTGATTTTGGACTTGCCAAAGATGGTCCAGAAGGGGACAAGACTCATGTATCTACCCGCGTGATGGGAACATATGGTTACGCAGCCCCCGAGTATGTAATGACAGGTGAGCATGTTAAACATTGTGTGTCAGTCTTTTGCATCATTACAGGTTTTGTGCTTGTGATTAGATGTAATCTAGTGTGTTAGCCCAAGTATTGATAACAGGTGAGCATGTTAAACATTAATCTAAAAATTCTGCATATAGGCTTTATTCTCTTAATTGAATGCAATCCATGGTTTTATACATGATTAACAAAAAACTGAATTTCTTGTTGCCGAGTTTCTCCAGAACTTGTTAGATTTCTCGGTGGTAGCTTGACTTTGTTCATCTTTTTCTTTCAACATTGCCTTAGAGTATGTGCGCGCGCTATGTGCATATGTGAGAGGAACAATGAAATTTAACTACTTTCTTGATGTGGAAAAGAATACATAAATATATTGTCAAGAGGAGTAAAAACTCCATGTTTCACCAATGACCTTCATCATGTAGCTATTACAACCACAAACACCACCATCTCATACCCCTGCCACTAATTTGACTGCTGTTTCAACAGCATCACTTGCTATACTGCTCTATTGATGTGGCATTCAAACTCTCCAGATAGTTCCCTTCATTCATTTTGCCATCTCTATGACTAGTCACCTAGTAATGGATTAGAATTTCCCCTCTGCTCCAGTAATATGTTATCTCCACAATTTACTGCAATCATCTTACTCTTGACCAGAAACTAAAACCATGATTTATTATGCTCCAGTGTCACTGGCAGTACCTTGTTACTGTCACTAACACTTTGTTACATCACCTTTATGTCTACCTAGCTACTGTCGCCGGAATGCAGCCATCATAATGCTTCTTGCTTTCTAATTCCAAACCTTCACTACATTATGTTGTTGCTGCCTTCACTCATTTCTGCATTATTATTCTAACCATTTCACCATTGTTAGGTGCCACTGCTGCACCACCATACAATGAGCTATGTCTCAGACCTGTTATTTACTTTTTCAAAAGAACAAGAATGAAATTAATGTGGACATGTAAAGAAATAAAATGACCTGAAAGAATTTCAAATTAAGATGTTGGGGAATGGGGGGTTTCAAATTAAAGATATTTTAGGCAAGTGAACATATAAGATGGCAAGAGGACCCAAGTTATGGAAAACTTCATAGTTGTCTCTTAATCAACTCAGACTTCAGGATACTTGAGTTACTGGGGTACTAGCATTATTAGTGGCTGAGAAATATGGAACCCTGGACTGATGGTGAATATAAATGTTGGAATTATGGACTGAACAATGGAAAGTATAGCATGAAAGGGCCTGCTTTCTTTGACAAATAGGTAATTATTGTTTGCTTTTCTTTCATGGAATGCTGGGACTCCCAGAAGTTGTTGGGTTTTCAACAGTACTACTCTATGTGGTCAAATAAAGATCTATCCATAAAATTTTGCAACATTTTGTCGTATTGAACTTCATTTAGAAGAAGATGCTTTCTTAGCATCATCATCTTTTTGTTCTGCATAATGATTAAAATAAAATAAAATAAAAAATCCATATCTTCTATGGTTCTATTGACAGATTCCCTTGTCTCCTTGATTTTCAGGCATGTGTGCATAGTCTGCAATGTCTTGGTTAAATGTTTTCTGAATTGCTAGTTTCCTAATGTCGATAAGGTGAATTGGTTATTGTTTGTCACAAAATCCAGTGAGTTTTCATCATTAGGATCAAATTCAGGCTAACTAAGAACTTGTCAAATTTCTTTCGTCTCCCTTGCACCCACCCTCACAGGTGCACACATGGATGTAGTAGCCCTCCATCATGTGCGGATAATTTTCTGTGAGCATGTAATTAAGCCTTGCGTTATTTGAGCTGTGTTATATGCAAATCCTCCCATACTTGTTACACTTGATGTTGTGCCAGGTCATCTCACATCCAAGAGTGATGTCTATAGCTTTGGGGTTGTTTTACTTGAAATGTTAACTGGTCGAAGATCCATGGACAAACACCGACCAAATGGTGAGCATAATCTGGTGGAATGGGCACAGCCACACCTTGGCGAGAGGAGAAGATTCTACAGAATGATAGACCCTCGTCTTGAAGGACGCTTCTCCATCAAAGGTGCTCAGAAGGCAATCCAATTGGCTGCACACTGCCTTAACCGTGACCCCAAAGCCAGACCTCTGATGAGTGATGTTGTTGAAGCCCTAAAGCCTCTGCCTTGCCTCAAGGACATGGCCTGTTCTTCATCATACTTTCAAGCCATGCAATCAGAGCGAGCCAGCTCCAATCCAAGCGCTCAGAATGGAAGTAGAGTGCGGCCAGGGTATTCCAGGAATATGCAACCAACAAAGAGCTTCCCCAAATTCAATGGTCATCATGGTAACAGTTATTACCGGTCACCCGTTCCTAAAGCAGGAGAACCATAGCATTGTGTCCATGCCCTTTCTTTTTCAACCCCTTTCATTTCCTTGCATGATAGTATTGGTTTAAAGATCATACTTGGGACCTTGAAAGGCCTTATGGGGTGTTTTTGGAAGATAATGCGGGATGTTCTTTCTTTCCTTTTTCCTTTTTTAGAGGATCGTAGTCTGAGACGCTACTGTTGATTGTGCAATGTTTTGTTCTTGTAGTTTCATCGTTTTTTGTAGGTTGGAAATGCTCTGACCAAATTACATTCCAGCTTTGGAATGAGAGGTTGCGGGTAGTTCCTTCACCGGAGAAACGACGACCTGCTGGATTTATTTATCTCAAGTTGGGATGATCTTTCCATCTTGTAATCTAGGATTGTAAGTATTAGAATAGGGATCATACTTGTGTTGTGGGTATAGGGTCATTCCCAAGGAATTAATTTGATTTGTAGAGTCATCTTAAAGAGTTAGGAAAGAATCGATACCATGTCTTTGCATCATGCAAATTTTACAAGTCTTAACTTTTTGTGGGTTACATGTCACCAAAGAGGTAAGAGTGTCAGCGTTAATCCTTGGGCTAAACTGCTAAGTATTGGCAGTCATATTGGATATCAATTGTGGCTGCGACCTTGAGTGTTTTGTCCGCTATATCTCCTCCACTAGCTGTACATATTATGTTCCTATCTCGGGGTTTAAGTCTCTCGTAAAAGTATTGAATAAGAAGTTCTTAGAAATTTGATGTTAAGTGCTGCTAGCACATAGTTTTTTAAATCTTTTATAATATTCATACAAGGTTTCTTCATTCATTTGCTTCATTTGCACAAATTTCTTTTCTTAAAATTGCAACCCTAAATGTAAGAAAGTATTTTTCTAGGAAACATCTTAACATCTCTTCTCATAGGCCATATGGGCAAACAAGACATGTCTGACTTGCGTAAGAATAATGTGTGTTTGCCACCCTTTGGAATATGCTGCCTTGAATGCTTGATCTTTATCCTTTATTTAGTTGAATTAATGCTCAAAAAAATAGAATAAAGAGTTGCTGAATTTGTTCATTCTAAAAGCCTTGCACAATCTCTTTTTAAAGTAAGGAAATCTTGTAAAAGAAAAGAAAGAAAACAACAAGGAAAGTCCTCCAAATATATTTGTCTCTTAGTTTCCTTATAAGAAAAGGAATCCTTGCATGTAATGAAAAAATAAATAAGGAAATTTACTCTCACATTTTATCACCCTTTGGTTTTCATGTTAGATATGAAATCCTTATCCAACATGAAAATATAATAATCCATCTCGAGTTAACTATCCATTATAAACCCAAACTTAGCTAGGATTTTTGACAAATTCTTATAATAAAAGGATCCCAACACCCTAATTAATCCTAGCTGTTTTTTAACCCTATATAGCCCAAACCCATGCACATCCATAAGACCCAAATCATATTTGATCAAAACTAACTCCTTCATAATTGGGCTAATCTCATCAATACCAATACCAACAAACCCAATCTGAAATATATTAAAATTTTAAACTTTCAAGGAATATGACATATTTAAGAATCATACTATTCTTGGATTGATTCTAGAAAAATATATATATATATATATATATATATATATATATATATATATATATATATATATATATCTCACAAAACAAACCAAATATATATGTTTATTATATGAAAAAATAAAGCATCAACATCCAAGTGATAAGACTCGTTTAAGGATTATACTGCAACTAGTTTAATCTCTTGATAGAAAAACATAAACAATATTTTCTTTATATGAAAATAACCCTACCTTTTTTTTCAAGAAAGATGATTAAAACCACATGTAAAAATTAAACATGTCCATATGCTAAAATCAAGCACATCCACGTATAAAATCAAATCATTAAACCTTTTACAATCTATCCACCCAACCTCATCACAAGGTATTGATTTAAGTGTTATTATACCAAAAACAAATCCTTGACAACATCAACCCTCAAGTTTGCCACAAAATTTTATGGACCTCAACACTTCAAATATTAACAATATATACATAAAAAAATATAATTGTGTCACAATTTATTTAAAAATAAACAAAAACTTATTTGGGATTCAAAAACTACTTCTGATAGTTGTTGGAACAAACTGGAGAACACTATAAATCAGCTGGGCGATGGTGGCACATGGTTATCACGTGTTGAGACCTTGTTGTGACATGGGATCACTGGTGCGTGCACTCTATTTGCTAGCATTAGATCTATATATATATATAATTAGGTTATGATGGTGGTTGTCATTACCAGGTTATTTTTTTAGTTGATTTTAACTGGAAAGGGTTGTGATTTCAGCTAGGTTTTTGGATTGAAGGTAGTGTAGATGACAAGTCTCCTATGTAGATGAGGGTTATTATGGTTGTTAACGGGTTTCAATCTTAATAGAGGAATAAGATAAATCAAGAGTTATGTTGGTTGTTGTTAGGTCTATTAGGGTTGTGTTGTGACTGGAAGATAGAAAGAGAGATATGAACTGCATGAGCTGGTTATTGGTGGGGATGACAGGATTAGATGATGATTTTTTATGAGAAAAAATGGACGACAAGTTTGTGAGTGGCTGGTGGTCGGTGCTAGTTGGTGAGAGGAGGAAAATAAAGATAAGGAGAATGGGTGGCTATGGTTTTTAGTGTTTGGGCATAAGCTTTTTTTTTTTTTGGTCAATTAGACTATTGGTTTTTTAGGGTTTTTTTCTACTCTTTCTTAGTCGTTTTCCTTTGCTTTTTTTTTTTTGTGGATTTTTTTGTGTCCTTTTCCCTTTAATTATATGACCTATTTATACCCCAATCCTTTGCTTATTTATTCATCTTTTCTTATCTGTTATCTTTTTTTTTGTCTTTATTTTTCTATCTCTTTAACTTTTTATCTTTTTTATCTCACAATTATTTTTTAAGATGAACTCAAACTCTCATATTTATTTTGATCATTATTCATGTCCTTACTTATCATACCACTCCGTAATCTACTTCTTCTTTATTTCATTTTTGATTTTTTAAAAAAATACGAGTAAAAAATAGGTAATGATAACTAGAATGGGTGATTTTTTTTAGAGTTACCTTATTCGATGGGTAATGAAGAAGGTATGGATATTATAAAACCTTACCCACACCCTATCCAAACCTAACCCAACACACTCACACACACTATGAATATCTAGATTTTTTACCAATGAGATAAATGATTTAAATGAAATAGAATGGTGAGTAATAGTACTCATTGTTATCCTAGTTTATAAAACAACACTAACATATATGCAATTAAGTTGGTAAGAGTCCAAACTTTAAAAGGAAATTTTCTTTCCTATACAAAACCAAAAAAAAAAGGTTATAGGACACTTTTTTCTTGTTTTAGATGCATAAATCATAACTTATTTAATTACTAACATATATTAAAAGATATTGACATTTCACTCTAGCAATAAATGTTAAAAAGCCAAGGATTTTTCCAATTTGGTTCTCAATTTTGTTTTTTAATTTCATGCTCCAACATTGAATTTAATAGGTATTGGACCTCATGATCCAGGCTTGGCAGGTTAATATAGGTTTACTCGGGTTATTTTTTTTGTTTATTTATTTATTTATCAACTTCATCTTTTAATGTTAAGTGAATTGAGAATTGAGCTTTATATTTTATTTGTTTTTTTATATGGGGTTATTACGGTCTCATGATCCAAGTCGTAAATTTTGCAGGTTAGCTAGATTGACTTGAGTTTTTTTTTTAATTGAATTGTTTTTTCAATCTCATCCATAAACATTGGGTTGATTGAAAGTTTAGTTTCATAGTTTTTTTTCTATTTTCTTTTTATCGAATTATCATAGTTTCATTACTTGAATTTGACAGGTTAACACGAGTTGACTTGAGTTTTTTTTGTCTTTTTTATTGAATGTTTTTTTTTTCGATTTTATCCTTGAATATTAGGTTGAATGAAAATCAAATTTTATAATTTATTTTATTTTACTTTTTATGAGGTCATACTAATTTCATGACTCGAGTCACGAGTTTAGTCAGTTAACTCGAGTTAACTCAAGTGATTTTTTGTGTCTTTTTCTTAATTGATTTTTTTTTTCAATCTTATCCTGTAACATTGGGTTGACTGAGAATTGAGTTTTATAATTTATTTTGATTTTCTTTTTATGAGGTTATTTTGGTCTCATAACTAAGGTTTGACAAGTTAACCCGGGTTGACTTGACTTATTTTTCTAATTGAATTTTATTTTCAATTTCATCATTCAACATTGAATTGATTGAAAATTGAGCTTAATATTTTTTGTGTACTTTCTACAGGATTATTAGGGTCTCATGACTTGGACCAGAGATTTGACAAGTTAACTTGATTTAATTCAAATAAATCCGAGTCAATCTAATATATTGTTGTCTCAATATATAAAAAAAGATATTGTTTTGGTTTTTTCAATCAAATTGTATTTTTACTAATCATTCAGATTATTTTTGAACCTGTAAAATTAATTACATCACATTAAGTCAATCTCCACACAGTTTATTTTTCCTACTAGAAAACATGTTAATAACATATAAGTATTTGTTTTAAGTTCAATAAAAATTTAATCTGATCATAGTGTAATGCGTATAATTATTAGTTTAAATTAAAACCCAATAGGATACTCCTTTGAAGAGAGTCTGACAAAAATACTAATACATAACTAGGAGACTCGAATGAGATATGACTGAAATCATAAAGACACAATTGAACAAAAGTGAGATAAAATTGAGAATTAGATAATAATCAGAGGTTGATTTGAAGTTTCCCTCTTTTTCCTACTTTCTAAACAATCCCTGCTTCATGTAATATTAAATTAATATTTTTTTATAATTTTATTTTATAGTTTTGATGAATTAGTATAAAAAATTAAAAAAAAATAAATGAAATATTTTTAATATATTTTTAAATAAAAGAATTAAAAAAAAACACATCCAATATAACACCGATCACAGGCTTCATCCATGCATAAAACATAACATGCAGTCACTGGTAAAATCCTAACCCTTGGTTGGGATATAATTGTCTTTACTCACTATCCACTAACTCCACCATATTCGACCCCTATAAATATCTCCACCAAACTCTCTCTCTCGTCTCTCGTTCTCTCTGCCTTCATTATAAACAAAATATTCTCTATAATTTCTCTCATGGCCACGTAGAAATCTCATTAGGGTTTCGAGATGGATCTGGTACATTACTGACTTATCTCTTCAAATGCTTCACATTATAGTCATAATCTAAGTTTATCACCTTGAAATCGACTTCTTCTCCCGTGCTTTCTCTTGTTTTCTCGGGAAAATCTTTGCTTAGTATTTTTCATGTTTTCAAAGTAAAAGAAAAGAAAAGCTTTGATCGCTGGCGTTTTTTTTCCTTTCTCATTGCTAGTGAAGTTACTAAAAGTAGTTTAAATCGCAGGAAATACAAAGATTCTCGCTCACAGACCTCTCAAAGCAAACAAAAACTGCAGCTTCAAGTAAAGATCATGAGTTCCCAAACGCAGAGGTTTTGGAAACAAGCGTGATAAAATCAGTCTTAGAAGACAACAAACTACAGTTACTCTCTCTCTCAAAAAAAGTTGTTACAGAACGTACAATAATCACCAAGCTGCTCCATCTCTGCTGCACCTTCGATTCTGTTGACTGCGCCACATCACTACTCAACGGAGAGTTCGGATCGGTGCCGGTGATAAATGAACCGGACTCAACCGGTCTCTCACCGCTGCACGCCGCTGCAACTGCTAACGCGGCGCGTTGTGTGGAAATGCTTCTCGAAAAACACGCTCGTACGGATTTGGAGAGCAGAGATGGACGCAGACTGTTACCTCTGGAGCTGTCCTTGTGTAACACCAGGTAACAAACAAAAGAAGGCACGTCGTTTTAATCTTTTTAATGAACTAAAATGGAAAAGGTGTAAAAACTTTTCGTTATTTTTGATGCATCTCACACTGCAGAAAGATATTACCTTATTTAGAAATGTTGCTTTTTCTTGTTTCTGTCCTTCCCGTGTATTTTTTGTTCAGTGACTTTTTTTTATGTTATTTTAGAAAGGATCTGATTTGGGATCTGGATGACAATTCAACCATTGAAGACTTGGTTGTTCAAATTAGTGAAAAGGTATTGAAACGTTTTGTTATATATTGTTTGGTTGCTGAGAAAGTGGTAAAAAGTGATTATATGATGGCATTTTCTGTATTTATTTATCATGGAATTAGGTCAAGTAAAGTCAAAAGAGTCAAATATATTTATTTTTTTGTAGAGAAAAAAAGAAAAATGTCTATTAAAATAAGATTCATTGATTTGATGATTTATTAAAGGCTTCGGCTCGTTTTGGTTAATGAGAAAACAATGGAAAGAGACGCGAAAATATTATTTATTCAATTTTGTTATATTTTATTAATTTATTAAGGGATAGTCTCAGCTCCGATGACAGTAGGGAATTTATTAAATTAAGAAATTCTCTGTTTTTTTTATTAAGCTAATTTGATGCTTTTCTACAGGATTTAACCACACTAAAACTTCTTGCTGACAAAACGGAGGAAGTCGGTGACGTGGCATACAGAATGGCGGAAGCAGGGCGTGTGGTTGATTTAGCTGCTCTTCTGGTAGTGGCAGCAGATAAACTAAATGAATCGATTTTACCGGTGCGTGATGCTGTTTTGGATTGTAAAGAGAAGACCACAATTTACGAGGCTGTGATTAGAGAGGCATTGACACTTGGCGGCCCTACGCGGTCGTTGAGGGCAGCAAAAAGGGTGACAGTTCTAAGTGAGAGTGAGCGTGCTGAGAAAAGGAAACTCTTGCTCTATGAGATTGAGTTGCTTCAGCTCTTTGGTGCTGTTGGTCTCGGATGTTGTACGGACAGGAAATTACCGTCACCGTTAATCCGTGCTGCACAGGTCAGAATAGATCTTCATTCCCACTAATTTTTATTTTTATTTGGCATTTTGTTTAACATGTGGAATGAATAATAACCGTATAATGTATGCAACATTATGGTACGTGGGATTTTGAGAAATGAACATGCATGCCGTACGAAAAGTATCTTTCGGATAAGATATTTTTGTTTGAGAGTCTATTTAATATTTAATAATGTTTTTGTAGTTATTTTTTAAAATAATTTTTATTTAAAAATATATTAAAATAATATTTTTTTATTTTTTAAAAATTATTTTGGATATCAATTCATTAAAATATCTAAGAACATAAAAAAAAATATTATTTTAAAATAAATAAAAAAATAATTTTTTTTAATTTTTTTTTAAAATATAAAAATACGTACTTAATCATTGATTATTGAGATCTGTGGGCACTTTTGTAAATCAGTGGGTTCAAAGTGAGGAATCACCGTGTACTCTCATTAGATACTTTGTAACATATGGGCTTAGACATTTGGGACTTTTACCTCAGAGTGGTCACCACAAATTCGTCTATTTCAAATTAATGAGTAACGAAGTACAAACATGATTCTGTTACGACACCCCTTCCATGTCTTTACTTCGAGAAACTATTTTTTCAACCAACATTATTTTCTTTTCTTGGCCTGTGAAGTCTCTAATTAACATTTTTTTTCTACAATTAATAGCTTTATTTCCAGCGTTGTCTTCGTATATTTAAAGTGGGACTCGGAGTAGCAAATTGAAATTCTAGTAAGCAAGTGAAACTTTTGCAGATGAATATATCTAATTTCAAACGAACATATGCTTAGCAACTGCTTGGGACAAAAGAAGATCATGATATTTGTATCACGTTCGAAATCACTATATTCTTACACTGTATTTGTCTTTGATAGACTGTCATTTGCATTATAATGTCATTTTATAGTGACAAAATCTATAACATTATCAACTGTCCTAATTAATTTCCTTTCATTTTACGAGTATACTCTCCAGGTTCAGTGCATTCTGTTTCTTGCATTCATATAGATTAATGTCATTTATGTACCTTTTAACTTGAATTCTCCCTGTATTCAAGTTAGCCTGTCATCCTAGACAAGAATACAACAAATTTCAGGAAAACTAAATGGGAAATTTATCGCCTTTGTATTACACATTCAAAACTTCAAAGAAAGGAAGCATAGTATACCGTGTTAACAAAAGTCCACAGTATGGACCGTTATTTTCAAATGATCCGTAACCAGGTACTATTGATAATAATCACAGGCTGGAGATGAAACCATTATTGAGTTGCTTCTGAAGACTAACATAGACCTAAATGATGTCGATGCTGACGGACACTCTGCTCTTCATTGGTGTCTCAAGGCATATAAGCAATCACGTCCTCAGCAGATGAAGTCTCTCTCTCACACACGCACAAGCACAGGCACAGGCACAGGCACACGCGCACGCACGCACGCACTCTGGTTTTGCTGAACTTCAAATCGCCTTCTGTTCCAGGATCATGTGGCTTCTACTGAAGCATGGTGCTCGAGTGAACCAGACAAATAAGCTGGGCTTGACAGCTGTTCATATTGCTGCTTCAAATGGTAATTCACAGGCACTCCAGGTATTTATGTATCAGCTCTTCAGGTTGCTTTTACTGTTTTACTGTCTTCCACGCACATCTTGGTAACATATGATAGTTTCATAACTGCAGTTTTTTATCATGCTCATTTTCCTGTAAGACTGTACTGCAGGCCCTTCTATTGGAAGACCCATATTGTATCAACTCTAATACAGAAATGGAAGAAACCCCATTATTTTTTGCTGTGAAGAATGGCTATAAGGACTGTGTTGAAGTTCTATTACACTGGGGAGCAAGCACTGGAGTCTTTAATTTGCGGTTAGAAACAACTGACCTATTTTCATTTATTTCATCCTTCTTTATTGTCTGTCTTGCATTTATCGTGTCTCTCAATGAGAAGATATGCTGATCCTTGCAACCTAATGCTGACATCTTATTGTAACTATTATAATTCCCAGTAAACAGAGACCTGTAGACTTGGCTGAGTCACAAGACATGCGTTTCATGCTAAACAATGCTGATGTTAACCTCAGTAAGTTGAAATTCTTAACACACTCAAAAGGTTAGATTGAGTGGGAAAATGTCATAATAAAGAAGCTCGTGTCACTCATTTCATTTATCTCGTGCTCACAATCAGCAGTAAATCGTCCCATTCAGCAGAAATATACAGCATGGTTACAAGGAGGTGATGTAATTCAAGGGACCTGCAAAGAACTCTTTACCTTGACAGATGAAAGGAATCCTACTAATAGGTGACCTCCTTGGATAAACCAATTAAGAATCATATGATAAAATAGTGATTTTTTAATTTATTTGGTCCCATAATTTTCCACTGCTTGTGGACAGCAGGACTTGCTCGAGTACAAACAAAGAGATCTGTAAATACTTCCATTCTCCTCGTGGATGTGTTAGAGGCACCAAGTGTTTCTATGCACATTCTGAAGAAGAGCGACAGCAGGTGAAGCAGGGAAGATACATGATTCATTCACCTGCTGCAGGGCAACTAGAACGGAAAATTTTTGTTGGAGGCCTCCCAGCTTCTGTAGATTCTGGTTAGAAACCGAACACATTCATGCAACTACGTACATATGTAGTCTTATTAACCTGAAGATTCAAGTGCTGATTTAGTAAGCCAAAGAACTTCAATTTTATCTTATATTTTGTCTTTCTTCTCCAACCTTTTCTGCATCAGACTCTCTAAGAAAAATTCTTGAAGAGAAATTTGGTTCGGTGGACAATGCTGCAGTACTTGGAGTTCAAACAGCAGATAAGATGCAGTCTCGTGGATTTGGCTTCGTCACCTTCAAAGATAAGAAATCTGTTTCTGCAGCTGTTGAGGCACACCATGTTATTATTATGGGTAAGCAGGTTGAGATCAAAAGTGCTGTTCCAAAATTCCTTCTACTAGCTGAGTTCCAGAAATCAACCCAACAACGTGAAAGAAATCAGATTGACGAGAAACTTCCACAAGCACAAACGCCCAAAGAGAAAACTGAGACGGAAAAGGCCAAAACTGACGTGCTTAATAGGCAGACATCAAGTGAGAAGACAGAAAAAGTGATCCTTAGTTGTAATTCCACAGAAGAGATCAAATCTGAGCCAAGGACTTGGGCTGATACTTTAATCCATGGTCAAACAAAAGCATGTTCTAGTGAATCTCAAACACATGAAAGATGTATGCCTAAGTGGTTCAGAACATTAAGAAGGTGGCTCCCTAGCTTCTTGCAACAAGCATCAAAGAGGGGAGGACAATATGCTCTATCGTCGGTGAAAGCTGATTTCAGGGCCCTTTTTGGCCTAGAATTAGACCATGCCTCTCTCGGTTTCTCAAAGCTTAGTGACTTCATGAAATCTATCCCTGAACTTTGTCACGTTACGTATCACACTCCAGCCAATCATATGATACTTCTGCCTAGCATTCCCATTCCTTGTCAGCAGCCACTTCAAGATGTTACGATTGACAGTCCATCTTCACATTCTACATCAATTGATGATAGCGGTAATGGAAATTCTGATGGTTCCATTTGCTCTCAGGAACCTCTTCTTGTGTCCATTGAGAATGATGACTTAAATGATAGCAGCAGCACTAGGGTGTCCTTTCAGATCACTGATGATAATCCTGCAGATAAATTGCCCTGTGTGAACTCGAGGTTTCTTCAATTCTTGAAACCAGACCCAATCTTTCATGCTCGACCGTGGGTAAATAGTGACTCTGATGGAGGCAAAGAGAGTACTGTTGGTGAAAGAGGATCGGGAAATGGGTTTCAAGAGATGAAGCCCTGGCCTCAAGGAAGGCATTTGGTTTTAGAGGCCCTTGCCAGAAAAAAGAATAGCTCATCTGTTTACTTTCTTCGTGAATTTGATTTCTATGATGTGAGGATTCAACAAGTTGAGATTTATTCATTAAGTATTCTGAACTTCATTGTGTTTTATGATAAAATAATATTGGGTGGTAATTGCAGGAATACAAGGCAAGCATCGCACAAGGAAGGTGCCTGGGGTGCAACGAGCGTCGGATGTTGTGGGCCAACTTCCCATGCTTGCACTTGGTGTGGTGTGCTGATTGTAAACTACAAGCCATGATGGCAGCTCGCCTTGGTGAACACAAATGTGTGGTGTGTGATATCAAAGTGCAGGCAATAGATTTGATATCCTGGCATGAATACTGTCAGCCCATTCTTGACACAGCTTGCATCAAGGAGTTCCCCCCATTTGATCCTGATTACATGCTAAAGTAAGGACATGCCATATTAATTTATTTATTTTCTTTTACATTTTTAATATGAACCAACAAAATGCTTGATCATTGCTTAATTACTTGTCTAATTTCTAATGGTTTTTCTTTTTATTCTGCCTCTGCCTCTATCCAGGAAGAAGCCTATATTTGAATAGAAGAGAGAGCTGCAGTACATGTGAAGGCCTCAACAGACCAGCAGTCCGCGACTTGCAGCACTTGGAAAAGGGTTTATGGGAGGGAGCGGTTCTTCTGAGCAAAAAAAGAAAAGAAACCTAGATATACAAGGCTATCATACTCGTGTGATGAAAAAACCTAGTATATACATAGGCTTGCCTCCGGCAAAATTTCAACTCTTTTCACCATTTTGTTGATTCCCTCTTTTTATCTTTCGGTCAAGAGGGAATCTATATATAGATTTCAGATTGTATAGTTCCCAAATACAAGCATGTATACATGCCTTTGCCATCCAATCGACAACATTAATTGATTGATACGAGGGATGTGCTTGTTATAGAAAAACTAGAACAAAGGTTGAGTGAATTAATGCCTTGATCAAATATTACGGATGCTTTTTTTGGGTGAGTATTTTCGGTTTGGTTTAGTTTTTATTTAAAAAAAAATCAAACAAACTGAATTTTTATTTTTTAATTCAAAATCAAAATCAAACCGAAACCGGTTCAAACCGATCATTTTCGATTTGGTTTGATTCGGTTAATTGAGAAAACAATTTGAAAAAACCGATATAATCCATTTCTATTTCATGTGAAGGGCAAGCTAATGCCAACAAATGGAGAAGATGGATGACAAATTGATTGGCCTAAATGGCAAGGATTTCAGCCATGTACAAGTGCAAAATAATAATCTAAATGATAAGAGGACCAATAGGATTTCTACCAACTCATAAAAACTCAAAACAACCCTGAAAAATCCATGAAACTGAGACACATAGAAGAAATGCACATCTCTTTTAAGCAAAAACAAATAGAAAAAACACAAATTTATGCAAAAAAATGTTTTCAATCTCTTCATCTTTTGTTTATAAGTAATAATGATGAAGTGTAAAGTATAAAAAAGGAGAAAATAATAATTTGGGGTCAAATGGTGATGTAAGGCTTGAGCAAAGAATAAGGAGATAATTAAAGGAGAGTGGTGTGAGAGGGGCAACTTGAAAGATATTTGGGAGAGAGGGAGGCGGATGAGAGCTGAGGGATTCTGAAGTTTAGTTTTAGAATTTTTTTTTTTTATAGTGGGTTTAAAATTTAAATGTTGGTGGAACCGGTTTGATTCGGTCCTGTTCAATCGGTTTAAAATTTCAGAAATCAAAACTGAACAGAACTAATATTTTTTAAGGTTTTTTAATTGGTTTATTTGATTTTTCCAGTTTAATTAGTTTTTTAATTTTTTTATTCCCTTCTACTTCTTTTCCTTATTTGTTTTCTTTTATGTTTTTCAATTACCTCGTTATTAGCTATTTTGGCATGCGTCTTCACAAGTAAATCTCATTATTTTGATGTTTTGATTTAATTTTTTCTTTTAAAAAAGACTTGCTTCTTTTGTTTGGCCGGCCAAAGATGGATCATGCAAATAAAAGAAGAACATGCGTTTATGACTTGACGCATATCATATACGTGCTCCATGAGGGAGGGAATCTTTGTAAACTTTAATTCATTAATTCCAAATCTTCTTGAATTTCTGAAACTATTAATAATACCAAACCAATGCAAAAAAGTAACAGTATGCTCCATTTAATAAAAATAAACCCATGTCAAACTGCGCTTGTAATTTTGTTGTATTGGAAGACTGACCATGTTAACTATTATACAAGTAAAACTGTAAAACAGATCATTACAGTTCAGACACTTGAATGCCTGTCACTCTGTGTTTTGTTGAAGTAAAATGGTTTCGATGGATTCCTTATCCAACTTTCTTGGTTTCTATATATATATATATATATATATAACAAAAATTATGAAATAAAATTATTCTAGAGTTTTCATGATCCCGCTAGATAAATCTAAAGTTTATAAATTTATTATATGAATATCTAATTTTTTTCGGTTTTAAATAATTCCTTAAAAGCTAGATGGTTAGAAATTACAAGTCGTCCAGTTGTCCGAACTCTAACGGTATTTTACACCAACCACTTGTGAGAAATCTCTTAAATTTCTATTTAGAAGAGAAAGATTATTATGCCTAGAGTACTAGCTCTAATTTTGTATTTATATAGTTTTTCTGTCTAATAAACACCAACTCCTCTTTTTTTACCTACAAAAAAATAGACTTAGTTTTATATTTATAGGAAATCCTAAAAACCCTATAAATGATAAAATATCTATTTACCCCTTAAATAATATCCATATATTATTTAAGGATAATTTTAGAAATTTAATCAATCAAGTCCTTACTTGATTTTTCTAAATCTAGAAATATAATTCATGTATTAATTATATGTTAGTTTTTAATTTCTAAAATATATTTTAATCAAATCATGCTTAATTAAATCATTCCAGTTTAATTTCTGACTAATGGTTCTTAATACATGTGACCCATTACGTTTCTAATATGTTGACCCGAATATAAAATATAATTCTAATTAAATAGAATTAAATAAATTAAACAATTTAATTTATTATCAATTCATCAATTGATTAATTTATATTTGAATATTATGCTACACCCAATGTTTTTCCTTTCTTTATCTCAATTAAGATATCATGTAACATGATCAAAATATAATATTTTCTATATAAGATGACTTGGTGATCTCAAGTCCAAGGATCATTTGCACAACCGTTACGTGAGCCTTTCCATAGATATCTGTGATCTCTACATATGAAATTCTCATGCGGGTCAATTCAATGTACATGTTTTATGACTAACACATATATATTAGCTCTAGGTATCTCTTATACCCCAGCTTATGAGAACAACTACATTTCATAAAAGAAAGAACATAATATGTACCAGTCTCTACGACTTTAATGAATATCTAGTATTTAAGAGAGCATCGACCAAGAATATTTTAGGAACAATGCCTTGATGCAATAAAAATTTCATAATTATAACAACTTTATAATTTTATTTGCAAAATATTTTTGTCCCAAGAACTTTATCACTCTAGATTTATTAATATAATATTATATAAAATTAAAGATAAATTGAGCCTTTAGTAATAATAAATATGGATTTACATGAATATAATAATTCCACATGTAATCACCCGATTGGTTATAGGGCATATTAAATTAACAATCTCCCACTTGTACTAAAGACAATCACTCATGTATCTAATATCATATTGCTCCTTGTATCATTAATGCTTCTGCATGGATAATGACTTAATAAAAGGATCTTCTAGATTCTTTTCGGTGGGTACTCGCTCTATCTTTACATCTTTCATTTCATTAATTTATTAAATCAAATGTAATTTTTTTTAAGTACTTGTTTGGATCATTTATGAGACCTTGGTTTCTTTGCTTATGCAATGACTCCAATGTTTTCACAGTACTTGGTAACTGGATCAATAATGCTAGGAACCAACCTAGTTTATTGATAAACTTCTTGATCCAAACAACCTTTTTGTTTCCTTAAACGTGGACATGTACTCTTATTCAATTCTAGAACAAGTTGTGCTCTCTTGTTTGGAACTCTTCCAACTTAAAACATTACCATTTAAAGTAAAACATATCTTGGCTGATATTTACTATTTTTTCAACATTTCATTGAAAAAAATTCAAACAATTTTGAACTTCTAGTTTATCTTTTCCATTGATAGATCTTATAGCCAAGAATATAATATAATTTCCATCATATCTCTCTCAATATGTGTCTTATAACATATATTTTTTAAGGAAGGTGTTCCATGCAAAATAGATAAGAATCTAATCTTAGATTCTTCCATACTAAGGTATTTTAGCATCTAGTCTATATGCATGGATTGAGACAGTTTAAATAACCTTCTAGATCTATCTCTATTGATCTTTATATCCAATATATAGGTTGCTTCTCCTAATTTTTTTATGGAGAAATTCTTAGACAACAAAAAATTTATTGATTAAAATAAAGATATGTTGTTTATATCCATATTTTTTATGAAATAAAATATATTGATTATACCATCAAAATTGAATATTCCTACTCCTTAAAGCTTGCATGGTATATTTATATTGTCTTCCATGTTAATCTTTCTTCTAAAGACTCACTTAGTTCCATTATGTATTATGCCTTCAAGTAAATCAAACAAGTTCCAAACCTGGTTAGTATATGAAGTCCATAACTTCAAGTTATTTCTTGGAATAAATATCATATATTACTTCCAAGTAATTGCTAGGCTCATTAATTATATGCTATGTCATTCATAATTTTCATGAGAGATCCTTATCTCATTTCAAAACATGTCCTAGTAGGCTTGGATCCCATTTAATTTATCCAACCTTGAGTGACTCAACAAATCAAAATAAATTAAATTAGATAGATAACATAGTTTGTCAATCACATCTCTATATGACTCCTAGATTAGTTAGGTAACAACTCTTTGTTTAAACATGCTATATTTATTTCGTCTAACTCATGCTTCTAACCTCAAATGATCATGAGTGACTCGTTCAAATTATATAGGTTAGTTAAGTAGAACCCAATTTTATAGCATTAAACATATTCAATTAATGATAATCTTAAGTGACTCAATAAATTATCCATTAATAGAATTATGGTTTTATGCATATAAAATTGATAGACAACTATTCATGTTCTCAACATTTACTTAATATATTAATGAGAGATTTATTATCAATTAATTAGGTCTCATATATAACATGGCATAACCCATATACATTTCATACATAACAATGTATATATAAACATACACTCCTAGTATGCTATTCTAATTGAATGATATAGACATATCTAAGCTAATTTCCTCGAGCCTTTGAAGGGAATTAGATTATCAAATCCTAGGTAGCTATAGCAAGCCTTCATAAGTCCATTGCAACCACTTTGGTTATAGCCTTCATCGTCATTTCTTTCTTTGTCTTGGATTACATAATAATTTCCTATATAAATTTCTATATTTTTAAATTATATAACATTTACATAATTAATTAAGAACTCTCGAGTTATATTCGAAGGAGAATTAAATGAGAAAAGAATTACAATCAAGAATAAAAAATAGAGATAAGACAAAACTCGTAGGCCTTATTTAATAAAATTACAACCATCAAATAAAAGCACAATCACACAATCACATTGGTTTTTAATGTCCATAACCATCCATCATGATAAATACATTGCATGCTTCAATTCTAATTATTAGCTTTATGTGCTACTACAAAATAATATTCAATTAAATCTAATTTAATAATTTCCCAATAAAAACAAATTTTATTTAACATAAATTCCATGAAAATTAGTTTTCAAAATTTAATAAGAAAATTAATCACATTAAAATTCCTATTAATATCCTAAACTATTTTAGGATTAATTAAATAAAATTTTCCAAAATTAAAAAAAAAAACTCATTATTTTAGAAAAACTATTTTTTTAAATATCGTTTAATTAAACAATTTAATTAAATAAATCCTCAACCCATTAGCATATCATAGGACTTAAAAAATTGAATTAAATATTTTAATTCATTCCTAATCCTATTAGAAAAATAAATTATTTAATTAAAATAATTTAAGGTATAAAATCCAAATTTTATTTAATTAAAAATAATTTTAATTAAATCATAATTATATTAGAAAAATTAATTCAATAATTAATTTAATTTCGGATTCAATTAAAATAAAATCAAAATTTTATTTATGGGGTTAGAAAGGCATAAATAGAAGGGTAAAATGATATTTTATATTAAAATAAATCATATTGTCATAACATTAAAAGGGAGAGGTAAAGGGGTAAAATACCCTGAAACCCTAAATCCATCTCTTTCTCCCCTTCTTCTATCATGTGCAGCCAGTAGGGCACCTTGCCCTTACCGCTAATGGGCTTTTCAGCGTAGCCAAAGCTACCACTGAACTCAGCAGTAACGATCAAAGTTGTCTCCGCCTACAACCAAGAGAGGTGCAGCCCTCGCTGGTTGCATCTACAACAACGCGAGGCTGTTGCCTTGTGCAACCATGGTGGTTGGCGCTGCAACCAACAACAGTGCACCAGGGTGCTGGTGGCAGCGACAACATGTAGCGCGCCTGGCTTTGCCATCGACGACAATAATGCTGGACATTTTTCTAGCCAACCCTTGGCTAGATTCCGGCAAGATCTAGAAATCCCATCCAAATTAGACCAAAACAGTAATCGAGTGATTAATTATTTTTAAAAAATCTAATTTAAAAAATCATGAGAAAAAAATTGACCTTTTTGGAAAAAAAAATTTATTGCACACATAAAATTAATTCCTAATTAATACCAATAACAATTAAAACATGTAATCAAACAACGCTAATTGTTCTAATGAATATCATACACACAACAAAAACTATGAAGAAAAATTATTCGGGAGTCCTTAGGATCCCGTTAGATAGATTTAGAGTTGTTTAGGGATTTATTATCTGAAGATCTGATCTTCTTTGGCTTTGAATAATTCTTTAAAGGCTAAGTTGTCACAAACCACAAGTTATCTAATTGTCTGGACTCCAATGGTAATTCACACAAACCACCCGTAAAAAATCTCCTAAATCCCTATTTAGGAGAGAGGGATTGCTATGCTTAGAGTTTTAGCTCTAATTTTGTGTTTACGTAGTTTTTTTTGTCTAACAGACAACCACTTCTCTTTTTTTCACTTACAAAATAATAGGCATAGCCTTATATTTATAGGGAATTATAAAAACCCTATAAATGACAAAATATATATTTGCCCTTTTAAATAATATCCATATATTATTTAAAGATATATAATTTTAGAAATTTAACCAATCAAGTACTTACTTGATTTTTCTAGGTCTTGAAATATAATCCTTGTATTAATTATATGCTAATCCTTAATTTCTAAAATATATTTTAATTAAATTATACTTAATTAAATCAACTCAGTTTAATTTCTGACCAATGGTTTTTAATGTGTGTGACCTATTAAGTTCCTAATATGTTGGTCCAAATATAAAATATAATTATAATGAAATAGAATTAAATAAATTAAACAATTTAATTTATTATCAATTCATTAATTGATTAATTTATATTTGAAGATCAGATACATCATCTAGCGACGTGTCATGATCCTTAAAATATTAGAAAAGTAATTAGTGGTTTGACTTAACCTTTTAGTGATTGGTTTCTCAATGTAATTAATATATTTTAATCAATAATGTTCTAATTTAACATTAAAGCATGGAATATATTTGTTATGTTAAATCACATTTATTCTCTGCATAATAATTATTTATCATTTGAATAAGATTTGAAACTCTTTTCAAATCTCATTCCACCTTGGTTGATGATTTATTAGTCAATACTATTTGAGAATAGATGGAACATTTTTTTTAATTAACTTAGGGTGATGAATCCTCTTTTGATCACTCAAGTATCTTCATATAGTTTATGTTACACCCAATATCTTTCTTTTTGTTACCTTGATTAAGAAAACATGTAATAGTATTAAAGTATAATATTCTCTATATAGGTTGACATAGTGATCTCAAGTCCTTATCACTTACACAACCGTCACGTAATCTTTTTCATAAACATATATGATCTGTCCATAGAATTCTCATGCGGCTCAGTTCAGTACATTTACATGTTTTATAACAAGCACCTACATATTAGTTCTAGGTATCCCTTATACCTTAACTTATGAGAATAACTACTTCATTTCATAAAGAAAAAAACATGATATGTACCAATCTCTGTTACTTTAATGAATGTTTAGTATTTAAGAGAGCATCGACCAAGAATATTTTAAAAACAATGCTTTAATGCAATAAGAATTTCATAATTATAACAACTTTATAATTTTCTTTACAAAACATTTTTATCCTATGAACTTTATATTTACTCTAGATTTATTAATCTAATATTATATGAATATTAAAGATAAATTAAATCTTTATTAATAATAAATATATATTTATATTAATATAATAATACTATATGTAACCAGCCCATAAACTATCATGCATATTAAATTGACATTTACTAGGAAATTAACAAGTTCCAAATACGTAAACTAACATTTACTAGGATATTAATTTCATCTGAACACAAGTCTCAAAAAGAATGTTTAATTGGCAGAGTTCTTCTGATGCACTTCATGCCGAGTTTTGAGTGGTGATGAAAAAGAAGATTTAACACAATCAATGGAGCTGTTTTGATTTCTTAATTAGCAGCCAAGTTAACGTGGTCCTATCAAGAAACAGACTATAACAAAACTAATTTATTTGGACAAATAAAAGTTTCTGTAAGCATAAATAATCTCTTAATCACGTTTTCGCATATAAACCTAATTTACGTTCCACGCCCACGACCATTTTATAGCATTACAACTAAAGAAAATCTGGGACATAGAGCGGGTTACATAGCCAACTTTATCAATAGAGTCATAGAGATAAAAAAAAAAAAAGAAAAAAGAAAAAAAGAGAGAGTAAATATGAGGCCAAAGTGAAGAGTACCCTTGAAATAACGAAGTATGCGTTTGATAGCTTCAAAATTAATGCATCTCAGTTAGAGCATGCAAGAACTGACTCACAAATTCAAGTTGATGGAGCGAGAAAGATCAGGCCTAGTGATAATCAGATATTGTAATGCACCAACAAGAGAGCGATAAAGAGTAATGTCAGAGAAAAGAGGATCTCATTTGCAATGTAAGAGCTGAGCCCAAGCAAGAATGTCACGGGCATACATGGTTTGACTGAGAAAAAGATTGTTTGAAGCTGAGGTGACATCAAGACCAGGGAAATACCTGATAGAGGCCAAATCCTTGGTGGCAAACTCATATGGAGTTGATGAACAAAAGCAGTAAGAAGAGTGTGGTCACTGCCAATAATAATAATATCGTCCACGTAGAGGAGAAGATAAATGAGATATTGTTGGCAATAAAGAACAAAAATGGAGGTTTCAACATGGCTGCAAGAGAACCTAAGCTTAAGTAAAAAGAAACTGAAGCACTGGAACCGGGCACAAGAAGTCTGTTTCAAACCATAGAGAGCTTTCTTAAGCTTGCATACATGTCTAGGAAAGTGAGAATCAACATAACCTGGGGGTTGCTACATATAGGTATGCACCTGCAAAACACAAAGGGTATTTTGAAAATCAAGTTGGTGGAGAGACCAACCATAAATAACTGTAAGAGAAAGAACAACACAAACAGTGGTCGCCTTGACCACTGGGCTGAAAGTGTCAGTGTACTCATAGAAACTAGTGGGATTTATCAACTTCATCCACAGTATGTCCAATGACCAGCAGTTGGTCACATAGAGATTTGAAATCTCAGGGAAATTCAGCAACGGACCAAGACCCTTTCTTCATCAGCTGCAACTCATTTTTAAGACAAATCTCATGAGTCTTCGATCCGTGACTGAAGACATGCTCAAGAGCGAGCCAAACATCACAGGAGGTAGGGAGACCTACAGTGACAGCCATGGCTTCTTCAGAGAGGAAAAACAAAAGGAGACTCAAGATTTGTTGCTTTTTAGCTTTCCATTCCAGAAATTTGAGATTTGTTGGTAACAAATGTTATAACCTAGTTTTGATTCATTTGTTTTTAATTTAATTTGAAGGGGTTAAAATTTGAAATTAAAAGATTACGGGCTTGAATGCAAACTGTCAAAACTTCAGTGACCAAACTGAAAGATGGGGACCAAAACGACGCCGTTTCCATATGCCCTGTTATTTCTTCTTCTTCCTCTGGAAACAGGGGAAGCCACCTTGCAAAAGGGAAAAAGCATCGGTCTGCCACGACCCCATCAACGCAACCAGACCATAACGTAGACCAAATGCAGAGCACCAAACCCCTTTCTAGCCGACTTTCCTTCACCGCCACGAGGTTGCCAACAGACCGAGGAAACCGCCACCAACAGTCCAGCGATGAAAGGACTGTTGGTGTCCCAGTCCAACCAAAACACAAAGTCCCAGACCTTATCATTATCCTGGGAAGATAAGGAGCAAATCTCACGCAAGAAAGCCTATAAAAGGCAGAGGCAGAACCGAAGACAGAGGGGGGGAGACAAAAAAAACAAAGAGAAAAGAAGAGCAGTTCGAGAGGAACAGGGGACTTTAACTTCCGCTCACCTAGTTAATCCCATCATCCAAACAAAAACACAGAAACGGAGAAGAACGTACCGAGAGAAAGAAAACAAAAATAGAGTCTGGGGAAGCATCGTCCAGCCGGTGTGTCATCGCCTGCGGCTCCATCTCCAGCACAGGTAAGTCTTCTTCCTTCTCCCGCTCAATATGAATTCACCTAGGACTGTTCCCTTTGAATTTTAATTAACCCCCTCCCCCGTGCTCGCACTCGTCACGAGTGCTTCTGTCTGCAGCCAGGTTACAGGTAGTCTGGTATGAATCAGTAATGGGGCCGGGCCGGGTTGGTTGTATCCGGCCCAGCCTGTACAGCTGGGTAGGATCCAGCCCGGTAAAAAAAAGGGAGAAAGAATGGGTCGGGTTTGAGCCTCAGGCCCAGCCGACCCAAATTGCTTTTGTTAAGGGTGTGTTGGGCAAAACATACTCTTATGCTTTTTACTTGTATTTTTTTTTTTTGATATCTGACCAAACGAGCCCCTTTTGATATTATAAAATTCTAGAAATATTTGAGGATCTTTGAAAGCTCGTGTTTTGTTTTATTTTTTTCTTTGCGTATTGTTTTTTTCCTGCTATATGCTTAATCTATGGACCTTTACTATTGAATGCAAATATGTTGTGCAATGTTTTTATTTGTTTATTATTGTCTAAAAAGAGCAAATAATAAAAAAAGTAAACAAAAAAAAAAGACAGAAAAATTATTTCTTCATTAAAAATTCAAAAAATTTGCAAACTTATTCACTTGTGCTAAAGCCAGGAATATCACACTTCTTGGGTTTATGCAATATTTATCAACGCTAGAGTGTGAAATATTCGTAGGTAAATATTCACTGATGCTAAAGTTAGGAACATTATATATATATATATATATATATATATATATATATATATATATATATAAAGAGAAAAATTCT
>Ga0325411_1000336_pt1 | contig 48270 bp, 31 predicted proteins | sample PopdelMetagenome_13_FD_206181 | JGI IMG/M metagenome (GOLD analysis project Ga0325411, IMG submission 206181) | Populus deltoides microbial communities from Bellville, Georgia, United States - Xylem-PdIQD-R4 | ecosystem: Host-associated > Plants > Phyllosphere > Stem > Wood/Secondary xylem...
ATAACTCCACGACAACAAAACATATAGCAGTAAAAAACAGCAACTAAAAAGCTCCCCCTTCTTCCTAAAACTCAAAAAGCCCTAATCTAGATGTCGAAACCAAACGAGCCATAGAGATGATCACTGGTTCTCGGAGAAATTAATTAAAGAATAAAAAATTGATTTGGAAAAGGAAGAAAGAAACAGTTTACAAGGGGCTGCCACCGGCTTGGTAATTAACCAGTCTAATAACCTCTTTATTTTTAATCCAATGGTTATTAATGACTCTCAAATAATTCAACTGAAGACTTGCTTAAGAAACACTCCTTGGCAACCAAATTTCACAACGCAAAGTTGCAAAAAGAGAAGAAAGCGGTGCACTCCTCTTACTTCTCCATTTCTTCAATCATATATCCATGGCCGTGCTGATTTGCAGCAGCAATGTCAACTTAATAAAGCCTCGCCGTCTCTCTTCGCCTCACCACCACAAATATAAGCAACGTCGTCTAATCCGTACCTGTAGGAACCTCGTCCGTTTAGACACCGGTACCGGATTTCAATTTTCCCTTCATAATAATAATAATAATAATAATAGAAGAAGACCACTTCCCCCAAAATCTTCATCTTCTTCTTCATCATCATCAGTAAACGGCTATGGCAGTAACATGGAACAATATTATGGCAGCGAGCAGCGGGTGGAGAGAGAGGAAGGTGTTGAGTTAAACGAGAGGATTCGGAGATTTATCGAGTTTCTTCCGTCAATTTTGCCTGGAGGAAACTGGTGGAGCTTTTCTGATGAGGCGGATATTAAAATTTTGGCCAAACCGGTCACCGTGTGGCGTGCACTTACTCGCATGTGGCACCTTGTGGCTCAGGATCGTTGGGTCATTTTCGCCGCTTTTACTGCTCTCATTGTTGCAGCAGTGCGTGTGATTTTCTTGAATTTAATTAATTAATTTTAACTAGTAGGAGTAGTGCTTAATTTGTGCACGTGCTTGTGGTGGGCTCAGCTTTCTGAAATCGCAGTACCGCATTTCTTAACGGCATCGATCTTTTCAGCCCAGACTGCAACCGTTGCAGTATTCCACCGAAATGTGCGTCTCTTGGTTGCCCTATGTGTTGTAGCTGGAATTTGCAGGTTAAAATCTTGTATGGTCTAAAATCCCCTTCTCCTGTAGCTTGTATGCTAATAAAGCATGGCAGTCTGATATATAGTTAATGCAACAATTTCCTACATTGAGCTTTCAATTTGACAGCTGCTGACATTGTGCCTTGTTTATTTGAAATTCAGTGGAATACGGGGTTGTTGTTTTGGCATTGCAAATATGATCCTGGTGAGTCACTCCGTGGTGGTTAACCTCTCCGGTTTCTAAACTAGCATTTCACTTGTTGGTCCTATCAGTTGTGTTATGCCAATGCCAGAGTTCATATCGTTGGTAGTTCCGAGTTACATTCTAAAATTGCTTGCTTAGCTTAAAGAAGATGTTTAGACTTGAGTTTTTCAAGATACTACTAGAGAAGAGAAGAGCTGTTTTGTGAAACGCTATCTCCCGTGAAGTATCGTTCTGACTTCTGTAGTATTTTGTAGGTGAAGCGAATGAGGGAAACATTATATTCTGCTCTTCTTCTCCAGGTTTGTTATACTCTGATCAGCACTACTGATTTGTACGTCCTCTAATGCGATTCCAGGCAGTGCTTGTTTGGATATAATGGCTTATGGATTAACTTATGATTGTGGTGTATCTGTTGTAGGATATATCATTTTTTGACAATGAAACAGTCGGTGATTTGACAAGTAGGCTTGGGTCAGATTGTCAGCAAGTGTCTCGTGTTATTGGCAATGATCTTAATTTGATATTGCGCAATGTCCTACAGGTTATTTGCTGGTAAAGTAGTTATTAGTTTGTTTACAATATGATGATTGAACTTGTGTTCCTTTTGCGCTGTTCTAGGGTACAGGTGCATTGATCTACTTGATAATTTTGTCCTGGAAACTTGGTTCATTCACACTGTTGATATGCACAACTTTAGCAGCAGTGATGCTGATCTACGGCCAGTAAGATTTTGTATCTTTTCCTCCCGACCCCCCCCCCCCCCCTAATCTTGAGATGGGCTTACTGAAAGTGGTTGATCATAAACTGGATTTGATTGAAATGAAGATGTTTGGTGGGTGCACCATATGATAAGTCAAATAAGAATATTTCCACACAAGCAATGGCTGATTTAATTAGGAGTCATGTGGTTCAAGTTGAAGTCAATTAACAAAGAAAGGTTGAGTGATAGCCTTAGAAATCTTGAGCTTAAGGGTTGTTGTTTTGCTAGAAACATGATGTGCTTTGACTCTAGATTAGTGACTTCAACATGCAATGCACACAAATTTAAAGACCAGTGATTTGGGCTATGTATAATTTGTATCATCCCCTCTTTTCTATTCATGGACTTATTTTTGAACACTGCTGATTATTACTTCAACTTGGTTTTCTTTTTTGTTAGGTACCAGAAGAAGGCAGCGAAGTTGACTCAAGAGTTCACTGCTTCTGCTAATGAAGTAGAATAAAACAACTCATCCTTTAGATATTGAAGGAAAGAGTTCCTTTTTCTTCTTAATGATATCACAACAAATGGGTTTGCATTATTTTTATGTAGGTGGCGCAAGAGACATTCTCTTTGATGAGGACAGTTCGTATTTATGGAACAGAAAAGGTTGAACTTGGAAGGTAAATATGCTTTTGAATCCTGTATATGCTTGAGCACATCTGCTTTTTAGCTTTGCCACTCCCAGAAAATGGAAAACATTGCCATCAGGCATACATGTTTTTTTTGTAGCTAAATTGATTCTGGCAGAAAAATGTTTTATATCATTGGTCAATAGGTACAAGCTGTGGCTGGAGAAATTGGCTAATATAAGCTTACGACAAAGTGCTGCATATGGATTTTGGAATTTGAGTTTCAACACTCTTTATCACTCAACTCAGGTCCATTTTTCTATTTTTTAAATCTAGTCTGTCATGTTGTCAATTTTTCAAACAAACTATCTTCTAACTTTTGAATTTGAGTGGTTTCATGGAAGTTTCTAGTGTAAGGTGTTCAATGATCCACTATGAAAGTTAATGCATCTGGCCTTGAAAGTATTAGTAAACCTAAACTTCATGGTCTGGTTTTTAGTCTCTTTCTGCTTATTTTGGCAGTTTTTATTTTATAGGTCATTGCGGTGCTTGTAGGAGGAACGTCTATTCTGGCTGGTCATATTACAGCAGAGCAACTTACAAAGTTTATATTATACAGCGAATGGCTGATATATTCTACATGGTGGGTAGGGGATAATTTATCATCCCTGATGCAATCCATTGGGGCAAGCGAAAAGGTCTTCCAATTGATGGATCTATTGCCAAGCGACCAATTCTTATCAAAAGGCAAGCAGTTTTGAACTTTGATAGGATCTTGCTTACTTATATTCTTTTATTTTGTTCTGTTCCTTTTTCTTGCTCTTTTGGATGCATGGATGAATCCATCTCTTGTGAGATTGCAGCAATTAAAAGGGAGATGCATTCTAACTCCCCCCTGTGAGTTTGAAGCATCAGTGGTTTCCAAATTGAGGATCAAAGATTTGGAGGACAATGCATTAATTCAGTGTTTCTTAGTTGACACTGCTGACATTCTACAATATCTGGGTAGTTTTTCAATGCAAACCTTTCAGACATTCTATGATGATTTGATGGTTTTTCCTTCAACTAGGCACTTTGGGTTGGGAGAAACTTTGTCCAGAGTTGGACTGATGAAATAACTCTTAAGTCTCTGACCAATAGGCCTTAGAGACTGCCTTGAGATATCATCTGCTAAGGTGTATCGTTTTTGCACAGATGTAGTTTTTTTATTTTTCAGCAATATCTAAATCCATAGAACACAAAGGAAAGCTGCCACTTTGGCTGCCAAAAGATTGCATTCAGAAGAGAACTTCCTTGCCTGTATTTTATTTACTGGTGAATTTCCAGTTATAATAGTTTGATTTTTTAGATTTTGCTACTGTACAGGATTTAAGTTGTTTCCATTTATATTAGTTTGATTTTTTAGACTTTACTGCTTTACAGGATTAAAGTTGCAAAGGCTGATGGGACATATAGAGTTTGTAAATGTGGCTTTCTATTATCCTTCAAGAGAAATGGTATGTTTCTTAACTTCAGCATCAATTATGCTTCTGCCTCCTGATTCCATGCCCATTTTTTCCTTAAGACATAACCTCTCATGCTTCACTCTTTGATGACTGTAAATAGCGCTAAAACTGTAACTGTATAGTAGTTCCATACCCTATATTGCAGTGAATGCTCCAGAAAAGAGAGTACTTTGAGGAACTGTATGGCTATGGGTGAATGTGAAAGGAAACAACGTGGAGAGATTTTTAGATGTCATATTTACTTTTTTATGCCGGGTTCTAATTTTCTGAAGCTTGTCATCATGCTGCTTTGAAACAAAATAATCATTTTAGCATCTGAACAGGTTCCTGTACTGCGACATGTAAACATTTCAGTGCATCCCGGTGAAGTGCTTGCAATTGTAAGAATGTTGTTTCTTTGATTCCAATCCTGCTTCAATGACGATAATTGCTAATAATTTGCTCATCTAATTTCTCTTAGGTTGGTCTTAGTGGTAGTGGGAAAAGCACCATAGTGAATCTGCTGCTTCGCCTTTATGAGCCAACAAATGGTCAGGTAAAAGTTTTGACATGTGACAGGACTCCAACAACTTTTATTTATTGTCTGATATGGAAGGATTTGGTACTTTAGAATTGAATAATCAACGTAGAAGAAAATGTGGAAATCAAGGTGAAATCTTATATTCTATGCTATGTGTTCCTTTGAAGGTGTTTAAATCTCAGTTGCTGAATAGAGGATTAATTATTAGCAGCACCTTTTTCAAAATGAAGTACAAGACTGTAAAAGGAAAAGGTAAAAAGTCATCAAGGTTCCTTCTCTACTTCCTGATGTAGAGGGATAAGCAAGAAAAAACCCACCTCTTTAACCCCACCCCCACCCCCACCCCCACCCCATCCACCTGTTTCAATTGATCATGAAAATAGATGTCGTACGTATAGAAAATTTGTGCTCATATTGTTACACCAAAGCCCTAAAGAGTCCTATCCAAAAAGGGATAAACTCCAAACAAATATATTCCCAGTAGCAATAAAGTCCTACTTAAATGCCAATTTTTTCTAACTTTCTCTCTGTTTTTTTTTGGAATGGAATATATACGAGATCCCTATAAATAGCATCATGTTATTTTCATGTCTTTCTTATTCTTAAGCAAGTCTATGAGAGTGCTTAATTGATCCATAATTTTGTGTTTCATCTTTTGTGTCATTTCCTTTGTTTTGAGAAACATGACGATCAATTCCATTTTTTATTGCAAATAGAAAACTTCCTAAATAAGGACAAAATCAAAAATTAATAAAATTGCAAATAATTTGGAGATAGTTTTCCTGCTTGTACTATATCAGTTTAGAGGACTGGAAAAACTTGACCTTGAACTCTGTTTTGTGGAAGTAAGTAGAGGTATATTCTAAATTGGTACGTAAAAAACCTCCAGTTTGCATGGATAACACATCGAAACTGATTTTTCCATAGGGATTATTCTGTTACCATTAGTGATTGGTACAACTAGTGCATGGCTCTCAACTTTGACTTACAACAACTTTATCCTCCACATCATGCTCGGTGATATTTGCTGTAATAATAGAGGCCTAGAAAGATTTTTTTAGTATTCTGAGATCGAAGAAAGATAAGCAAGAGAATTCACCTCTCAAATACTTGACGAACCCATCTTGCACCAGAATCAGAGATTCAGATGATGTTCATGTTTCTTGTGTTTCTATTAAAGGCTGCGCCTGCTTCCTTTGTCCTTTTCTTTTCTTTTCTTGTATTTGAAAAAGGAACCTTGACCATGAAGTTATTTCCCCCCTTTATTCAAATTTAGTTTGGGTTCATTCAAGAGTTACACATTAAACATGGGCAATCATCATTTGATTTTTAATTTTGATGGATGCTTGCCTCTTGAAGATTGTAATGGGAGCTGTTGGCAGATGATACTCTTGCATTTCAATGATCTATTGATTAGTGCGGTAGATGAACAAATATGAATCTCTTATGTAATTGTTACTTTTCTTGCAGATTTTAATTGATGGCTTCTCTCTCGGAGAATTGGATATCAAGTGGTTAAGGGAGCGGATTGGATATGTTGGGCAGGTGCTTCATTTACCTCCAGAATTAATGAATTCCAGTAAAATCAAAGAATTTCCTCCTTACTATGAATATTTGTAAACAGGAACCAAAACTATTCCACATGGATATCAGTTCAAACATTAGATATGGATGCACACGGGATATAACACAGGAGGATGTTGAGTGGGCTGCAAAGCAGGCATATGCTCATGAGTTCATTTCGTCTCTTCCCAATGGTTACGAAACACTTGTTGATGATGATCTGCTCAGTGGGGGTCAGAAGCAGCGAATTGCCATTGCTCGTGCTATTCTTCGAGACCCAGCCATTTTGATCCTTGATGAAGCCACTAGTGCACTGGATGCAGAGAGTGAGCACAATGTTAAGGTATCTTCCTTTGGAATAACACACGACAAATAAACCAAAACAAAAGGAAAAGAAAAGGTTGAGAGAGAAAAGAGTGGAATATGTGAGGTCAATAACTTGATGACTTCAATTTGCCATCTGCTTGTAGGGTGTACTTCGTGCTGTTAGAAGTGAATCAATGGCAAAGAGAACTGTAATTGTTATTGCACACAGGTAGGTCTTGGTCTGCTGCACCCACCTACTTTCAAGTGTCTTAATTGAGAGTTGAAGTTTGCTTGTATTCTTTCCCCAGGCTCTCCACCATACAAGCTGCTGATCGGATAGTGGTAATGGATAGTGGTCAAGTTGTTGAGGTCAGTGCTCTGTTAATTCCATCTGAATTCCTAAATATTAACTCCATCATTATTTTGAAAGTTGGAATTTTCTTTTCGAACCTCTTTAACTACATGTTTTTTCCTGTTTTTTGCACTACCAAAGCTATTACTTGCTCACAAATAAAAAAATGTATCGAACCTGTCCCTCAGGTAAGGGCTTTGAAGGCATATTTATCACATAATTTCTCAATGTCACTGCAGTTTTTTTGTTGTTCTTTTTTCTGAGAAAAAAGTTGGCGTTAGATGGCTACTAGCCCCTTGTTCCACAGGAGGACATTGTTGACACAACAATAACTTATTTCCAATAATATTCAGGCATATTTGTTACTGATTGCAAAGTGGAGAGAAACTGCATCCCTTGTTTCTTCTAGATTTTGAGTTAAAATGTTCGTAGTTTACAATAGAGATTCGAGACTAGGATTAATAAGTAGACGATGGAAAAAGCCTATAGGTTTCTAGATACTTCCTTGCGAACTCGGGCAATTTTAATTTTCAGGACATTTTATCTGGTTCCATTTACCGTTCTTCACAATCCTACCGAGTTTATTTAGTACAAAATTTTGTAAAAAGGTGCAAGGGCCCCCATTATTATTCTTTCCTTTTCATCATGCAGATGGGCAGTCACAGGGAACTTCTCCATCAGGATGGGTTATATGCACGATTGAATAGACGACAGGCTGACGCTGTGGCATGATAACATGGCACGCTGACATATAATAGATGTACCAGATATTTCTTTTGTTCCGTTCTTTCAATTATTCCATCAGGCATCTTTTTACCACTGCTGGAAGTGCTCATCATCAACTGAAATTCAACTGTCTTGGAGCAAGGAAAGGGAGATCCAGAGGGATAGCCTGAGAAGTTTCTGCTATCCAAGTCTGTCGAGTAAGAAAGGCACGCAATACAGAATGCTTACAGCTCATTGTTTGTTCATCTACCGGTAAAAAAGAACAGAACTTTACACCCCTGCTCTTGGAACTCTGATGCAAGAGTGTATTTTAGTAAAGAAAGATGTTTATTGTGTTTCACTCATGGCCACATGAGACATTGATTATACTGCTTCACCATGAATGCAGTGATATATTTACCAGACTTGGAACTAGGTAAAGCATTACTGTCGGTTTTGGTGAGCTGATCTTCATCATCTCCTTGCTGTAGTTGGGTTCCAGTTGATTTTCGTTATGAATTTTTTTTAAAGGTACCTATCTTGCGATTTGGTATAAAGGGATGAATTGTTTGACCATTAATGCTTCTGATCTCTGTGCATCAATCACTAGACAACTTGACTCAACAGATTTGCATATAAAATGCAACGAAGTGGCTGCTGAATCCAATGTCCCCTGCTGCTCAACTCTGTGATTCCCACTTGTATTTTTCTCGCTTTTTTCTTTTAGAAATGGGAATTTTTGGTGGATAATCGTTTATGCTAGTTAGTCAATTTCTTTTTTCTTTTTTGGGGTCAACTTGCTCTCCTTTTCTATAATAAAGAGAAGGAAAAGGAAAATTATAATTTGCATTTTATTTTAAAAAATATTGAATTATTATTTTTTAATGGTTTTATGTGATGAAATATAAAATTAAAAATTAAAAAAAAATTATTTTCAACCAAAAATCAGCGCCACAGTACCCAAATACATAAGTCCACCAAGTTAATTAACTATAACTAAAAGGGATCGGTATTTTACTGTAAACTGAATTACTATGTATTTTAAGTGTTTTTATTATGGATTGTACTGTTTAGTACTGTGGAGTGAATTACTGTAGACTGTGAGTGATTTCACTGTGGATTGTACTATTTGGTGGGGGCATGGTGAAGTTGTAAGCCCGCTCTTCTAGGTCTGCAGACCCGGTAGCGAAAAATAACAAACTTGTTTGGTGGGGCATGGTAAGGATGCAGACTCTAGACAATGGCCCCGCACGCTAGATGCAAACCCACCCCTCGGGTCTCTTTTGACTTGCACCTGGGTTCTGCAGACCCCTTAGGGGTTGGAGATCCGTACAGCTGGGTCTATAGACCCTCTAAAAAAGAAAAATGAAAAAAATAACAATTATTATTATTATTATTATTATTATTATTATTATCATTATCGTTAATAGTTAATATTTTTTAAAAAAAAATTATTACTATAAAAACTTTGGTCAGATAAATTAATATTATTATTAATACGATAAATATTATTATCTTTATTATAATTAAAATTTTAATATTAAGAATATTATTATTGTGATATAAATATTATGATTTTTATTATAATTAATATTATTCATATTAAAAATACCGTTATTTTTATTATAAATATTATAATTTTTATTATAATTAATATTATTCATATAATAATTAATAAATTTGTAGAAAATATTATAAATATTGAAAAATAAAAATAGATTTGATTTGTAGGGTAAAATTAAGAATTAATAATACTATTATTGTTGTTGTTATCATCATTAGTAAATTTTAATTATTGTTGACCGTGAGTTTTTTCACTGTGGATTACACTGTTTGAAAGAATTATAGACGGGGAATGATTTCAATGTGGATTGCACCGTTTAAGTTTGCTTTTTGCTAAAAGCATCGTAAATTGATGCGGTGTAATGGCAAAGCTGTCCTTTCCACAAAGAGTTGCAAAGACTATAGGGGGTGATGCTGTCTTTTTGGTTGGGGAGAAAATGATTAGTTCGGGTTTGGGTGGGGCTGTAGGCCCTAGGCGCTGGGCTACCACACCTGGGTGCTAGGGGCAGATTCGCGTGCCTGGCCATACCCCAGGTTGCAGACACCTGGCACAGGGGGTTGTCAAACCCTGGGCGCTAGGGTCAAACACGTGCGCCTGACTGTAGACCCAAGCAAACGGGTTTGAAGACCTGCCGCCTGGGGTGTGTAGACATGAGCGCCAAGGTCTGTAGAATTGCATGTTGGGTCATGCATCAGGACTCAATTCTCTTGAGTTCAGTATCAAGACCCAAGGTTCTTGGGTCTTAAGTTTCTAAATATAATTATTTGTATTATAAACATTATTATTTTTATTATAATTAAAAGTATTGATATCAAAAATATTATTATTTGTCTTAAAATATTATTATTTTTGTTATAATTAATATTAAAAATACTATTATTTGTATTATAAATATTAATATTTTTATTATAGTTAAAATCATTAATATAATACTTATTAAATTTGAAAAAAATATTATTAATATTAAAAAACAAAAATAGATTTCATTTGAAGAGTAAAATTAAAAATTATTGTTATCATTAATAAATTTGAAAAAATATTATTGCTATTGAAAAAAATATATATTTGATTTGAAGGGATTAAAAACTATAAGAACTTGGGTAAGATAAATTTAATATTATTATTAATATTATAAATATTATTATATTCATGAATATTATTAAATTTGAAATAATTATTATTACTATAAAAAACCATATAATTGATTTGAAGGATAAAATCAATTATTATTATTATTATCATCATTATTAACTTGGGTCAGGGATCCCCTTCCAAACTCAAGAAACTTAGAGCTAGAAACGGGCGTTTCATCCAAATTGCTTGGGTGTGGCATGAGTGCAAACTTAAATCCCTTGGGTCTTGCAGCTCCACCTGACCCAAAACTATGTGTCTTTCGTAACAATCTAATTCTCATGGGTCATGCATCAGAACCCAAATCCCTTTGATCAGTTGTCAAGACCCAAATGTGATCTTGCAGCCTCACCTAATCCAAAACTATGAGTTTTGTGTCAGGACTTAAGGCTAATGGATCATGACACCACGATCCAATGCTAATGGGTCCTGCACAAGAAGCCACTTCTCTTGGGTCCATTGTTAGGATACAATTCGCTTATGTATTTTGTCCGAATCCAATATATTTGGTTCAGCTGTCTAATAAATCCTGACACCAAACTTATTAGCCTTGGGATCTAAAACCGGACCCAAGCGAAGATCCCTCGTCAATAAACTTATTAGCCTTGGGATCTAAAACCGGGCCTTAGCAAAAATTCCTCATCAATATCCAATTCTGTTGAGTGTAACATCTAGATCTTAAGTTAATATATCGGATTCAATTCTCTTGAATGCTATGCCTGCCAGGATAGAAAGCTAATCATGATGCAAGCCTAATAGGTTCTACATCACGAACCAATTCTTTTGGATTTATAATAGAACTCAATCCTAAACTCATAGTGTTTTATTCTTTTTTTTTTTTAAGAAAAGAAAAGAAAAGAAACTCAGAAAAAGCGCTTCTCTTTTGTTTTCTTTGCCATCAAACCTAGTCCGGAAAGCGAAACCCTTGTTTGGATCTCTTGAAGGCAATCATATAATTAAAACCCACAAAGAGCGAAGTGAACACCCAAACATGGACGGTTACCAACAGCAGCAGCAGCTTCACGGATACATGAGACCGCCACCACCACAGCAACAGCAACAACAAGTGCCACCATCGGCGGCGGATCCTTACCACTACTACCACCAGCACCAGCCAAGACCACCAGTTCCTCCACAACCGCAAGGAAGCACTACATGGTACTCCAACCATTTCCAATACCATCCACCACAGCCACCGCCACCGCCACCACCATCCCACTCTACATCTCCTCCACCTCCCCAGCAATGGCCTGTACCTCCTCCTCCCTCTTCTTCATATCCTTATCCTACGCACCTTCCCCCTCAAAGCCACAACTTCCCTCCTCCTCGCCCCCACGTGCCTCCACCAACACAACCTTACTCTCAGGTGATTCGCCCAATGCTTAATCTTATGCTTTTGCACTCTGTGAAGCTATGGTTATTTTTTCCGCTATGATATTTTAGAGGGATACATTAATTGGTGACCAATTGCATGTTTATTTATTTCTGTTTGCTTGCAGGAATGGGGGAATCCTAATTGGGGACAGCACCAAGCTTGGGAATATCCATCAGGTTAGTTTACTCATAAATCCAAATGCAATTCTTGGCACCCTTTCCCCCCCTTTATTGCCTGAGTTTGGACGGTCTACTATCAGCATTGTGGATTATATATACTTAACCAACATGAACCTTTCCTCCACCTAGACCTTGCTAGGAGTTTTAGTTTTAGTTTTTAAATTATTTTTGGGGTTTACTTTGTGATGATATGTTTTAATAGCAGCTAATAACCATGTGGAGGATTGGGCTGCTAAGGCCAGAGCATGGGCAGCTGCGAAAAAAGGGTCACCTGACGACCGGCATCCCCAGTCTCAGTTTACACCAGTTAGCAGATCAGAAGAACAAAGTTGGTATTATGACCAGTATCCGCAAACTGTCGATACTCATTATCAAGGTCTTCAGCAGCATCCATTTCCTGCAACGGGCTATCAACAGTTTCCAGTTTCAGGCACTCCTTTGCACCAGCCACCGGTAGCTTATCCACAGGAGAATGCATCTTTCAACATGGGACAATCTTCATATGTTTCTGATAGGCCCCGACCCTACACTGGTGGGGCTGCATCTTCAATTGCAAGTCCGTCTGTTCATCAGCAGGAGGTACCTTCTAGTTATTCTTCTGTTACAGGTAATAATTAATTTAGCATATTGTACTTGCATGTGAAGGTTGTGTTCAAGAACCGCTCCTATGAGACCTTGTTTTAACACTTCTACTTTTCCATCTGTATGTAAAAGGCATGCAAGACGAAGTGGCTTCGGGAGATGTATTGCCTTTTCTATGAATAAGGTTTAAGGAGAATTTGTTTTCAGTTCTTGCTGTAAAAAAAAGGATAAAGCAACATCAACTCCTATTGGAGTTACAAGTTTTTTGAGAGGATGAAGTCCAATGTTACCATGATTTTTAATATCTAAAACTACATTAAAATCTATAGAATTCATGCAGTGAATTGAACTTTGTGTGTGGAACATTTAGGAGCAAGCTTATTGATGTCCAAGTTAAACTTCCATTTCTCTTGTGGCTTTTATATGTTATTGTTCATTTTTAATTTTGCTGTTTGGCTACTTAATTGTATGCAGGTAAAGAAGAGACTGAAGATCCAAAGGAGCAGCTTTACAAATCATTGCCTTTGGCCATTTCCTCTGCTCAAGAAGGACAGCATCATATCCCACCATCACTGCCTGCTGCTGGTAGATCAGTTTTGACCGACCAGCCCTTTGCATACAGCAATCAGGCAGCTAATCCCACAGCCAACCTCAGTAATCAGCCTTTGGAATTTGCACCTGGTTTCAACTCTGATCATGATCCTCATGTACAATCAAGCTATGCTGTGCATCATGATTCAGCAGGAACTGTGAAAAGCTTTGGCCCTGCTGCACCCATGCCTTCAATTAGTTCCTGGAATCCTGCTGTTACAACTGGTGTAGTTTATCCCCCAATTCCTCCAGTTTTTCCACCAGGGCCTCAGGTTTTGGTTCTGGCTTTGTGAATATTGCAAATATTCCTTCAATTTTAGAGGTTTTACACTGATGTGTTAATAACTGCTACTTTTTTCTGCAGGATCCTACCATATCTGTGCCTTCTTCTGTTTCTGGGCATGCTGCACCACCATTTGGAAACTTTCCTGGAACAAGTTTTCAGGCCACAATTTCACCAGTTGGTGTGCCATATGGTCTTGGTGCAGGAAATGCACTTCATCCTACTGGAGGCTTCGCAGATGCTTATGGGGTTTCTAATGTTTCTGAACGCCCAAAAAAGGTGGGTACACTCTTAGGCTGCTTTGCATTTAACTAAAATGATTACTAATGAGTTGTGAGAAATTTTCCAGTCTTCTGTGCCTAATTGGCTTAAAGAAGAAATAATTAAGAATGCCCCTGTCATGATGAGGCCTTCTCTAGAGCATCCTAGAGAGGAAACACAATCTATTGAGGATGAAGGTGTTGAAAAATCATTTGGAAAGGGTAATCAAGCAGGTAGCGAAAGCATTTCCCCAAGTTCTACTGAAGAAAAGGATGACGATGAGGTTCTATTGCTTAATCTTTTGATCTTTAATGTACTTTTGGTGTTTCTTTCCCATGATCAAAGACTTTTTCCTTGCTAGATGTTTCTTGATAATTTCAATGAGTTTTCCAATTTTCCTATCATGCTATGCTCTCCATTTGATTTTGAACAATGAACATCCTTTTCCCCTTATTCTTTGTCTTTCTGTTTTGGCTCTTTTCAGGATTATGCTGAAGCAGCCAGGACTGCAGCTATTAACCAGGAAATTAAACGTATCCTAACTGAAGTTCTTTTGAAGGTTACAGCTGCATAAATTCTATTGTTTTTTTTTAATTAACTTCTCTCTTTGGTAGTTGTAACCTCCATGTTTTGATTAGGTTACTGATGAGCTGTTTGATGAAATTGCAACGAAAGTTCTTGATGAAGATGATCTGATGGTTGAAGGTAATAATGCCATAACATCTAAGTCTTTATCCATATCTTTACATATCTTTCTGTAACTACCCACAAATGTTAACTCCATTCCTCTCTTCAAAATCTTGTCTATGATGGCCCTTTTCGGCTTTGCAGTTGAGCACCAACCAGCTGCTTCAAATCAAAAGGTATCATCCCCATCTCACCCAGCTATCTCAACTCTAAAGGCTTCTGCAAAGGTTCTAGTTCCTGTTGGAAACAAGGAATTTGAGAATGAAGATGTCAATGAAAAATCTAGTTCCAGCTCCCCTGGAAATGTTTTGGGTCTCGCCAACTATGCCTCTGACGAAGATGACGATGAAATCCAGAGTTCCAGCGTATCAAATTCGAGGAAAAATTCTGTGGTTCAACCATTGGCCATTCCAGAGATTGCTGAAGATAATGATGCAGCTGAAAATGGCAATTCACAAGTAGAACTTGTAAAGAACACTGGAGCTACAAATTTAGAGAGTGATCTGAGCAAAACAAGTTCAATTGGGTCTGATAATAAAATCAATGGTGCTTTTAGTGAGTTGAGCGAGCATGTGCATTCCGAGGTGGTCTTTGGAGCCAGACATGTTGAAATTAGTGTCAATGGAGAAGAAAAAATAGAAAGCAATAACAAGGCTGCATCCAAAGCTACAATTGGAGAACATGCCAAAATGAAATCTGAACCACTTGGTGAGAGTGTCAGTGTGGAAAAATCTGTGGTCGATTATTCTCATACTAGGGGTACCAGGGTGAGGTCAGATCAAGACAGTCGACATGAAACTAGATGTAGTGGGAGTAGGGCAGATGAGAAGGGGAATGATGGTCACGGGAGACAGGATGGAAAGCATCCAAGCAAGGAAAAAACAGATGATCTGAATGGTTCAAAAGAGAAAAAGAAAGAGCGAAATGATAAGACAGGAGCTAGTGCAAAGGAACCAGAATCAAGAACAAGGTCATCTCATCCTGAAGTCAAGGAGGACAGGAAAGAGGAAGAAAAACCCCACAGATCTAGTGCCAAAGAAAATGCCATCAGAAAGAGAGACCGCACAAAGGAAAAGGAGGAAGACAAAGCAAGACATAAACCTACCAGTGATTCAATCAAGCACAAGAGAACACGCTCCTCATCAATCAGCAGTAGGGGTAGAAACAGCAAGGACAATGATTCAAGTGATGAAGCTTCAGATGATTCTAAGAGGTTCACTTCTGAGATCCAGTCTGTTCCTTTTTTTTTTTTTTTTTCCTGGATTTGCAGTGTGGATGATTATATTCTGTTGTGTACTGCAGGAAACATTCAAGGAAACGACGTTCTTCACCATCACCTGTCAGATCTAGAAGAAGGTACTCATTTATCAGAAGTTCATTGTTCTTATCATGTCTCCCATGTTTTTATTTTTCTCCACACATTTGAACACTCAAAACTCTTCTGTGGTACTATCATGAAAATAAAATGTGTCCCTCTTCATGTAACTAGTATGAAAAAAAGGGTAAATTGCAGTTTAATTCAAAGCTACTATGCTTGTTTGGACCCAGGTTTTTGTTCGTTTAAATGCTTTGTGGATTCTTTGATCTTTTCTCATCAGCAATTCAAAATGTAATATGATTTTCTCTAGTGATTTTTTTCATGGTCAATTTTTAGTGAAGTTTCCTGTGATATATTGTTCAAGTCTGCTCTTCTTGATGCATGCTCTGATAAAGTAACCCAGCTAGCTCGCTCTTTGAATGGAAACAATTAAATCAGTTGAAATTGTTTGCCATTTTTGAGAAGAAAATTAGGAGTTTTTATCAAGAGCAAGAAAGGGAAAATCAAGAGTTATGGGGAGAAAAGTAGCTGCAATCTTACCATCTTTGTACTTTTAGATGGTGTAGGCATATATGAGAGATACTTGTGCCTCTATCAGTATCAAGTAGACTTCAATGTTTCAGATACATAATAATTTTGCATATTCCATCATCAAGTAGACATGTTTTGACTTGTTGATAGCATATGGAGCCAGCATGTGGTTAAATGATCCAAAGATACTGAACTATGGAACAAGATTGTAGGCACTTTTTTTGTGTGCTCTATTTCTAGTATATGTGAGGTTCAATCTCACTGTTGGCTCTGTCATGTTTGTCAACATTATATGATTTCATCTTTGCATATTGCATTTCATGTCTTCAGTAAACATGTTCATTGTATGTAATCATTCATCGCTTCCCCCCCTAATGTAGTTCCTTTTCTTGTATCTCTAAAGCAATGTGTGTCTTGACCTGGTTGTAGTTTGCAACCTCTGTTGAGAACATGGCACATTTTTATTTTTGTCAACTACCCCACACATGAAAATATCATAGAATAAGTCTGTTAAGAGCATAGCCAGACATTGACTTAAATGGATTTTTAGCAAAGCATCACTTTGTTTCATGATTTAGGTTAGCACTTGCTCAATCCAAGTGGCCACTTTAATTTTTTTTTTAGTTAGAAAAAGATATAATTAAATAATTTATAATTTTATGCTCTTCTGGTAGAAAATTATTATTATTTTTAAAATTTAAATGAACATTTCTACCTTTCCTAGTTGGAGAGATAAAATATTGTTACATTAGCTTTTTTGGTTAACGCTAGATGGTGTTTGATAGTATGTATATACATCCTTGTTATGTTAGTAGTAGCAAAAAAAGTTTACATGAACGGAAATTCTTGTAGAGTTTGATTCAGAACGAGGCTAAGTATTTCTCTGTTCAGTTGTGTGTTTTCAACTCACCAAATAAGTATGATGGCTGCTTTCATTTCTAGACAAGTATCGCGGTCACCTCATAGCAAGCATTCCCAGCGCAGGCATTCTCCCTACTCTTCTTTTGAGACCACAAGGTATGTTGCCATGCAATCTTCAAGAATAAGATTGTGTTAGTGTTTCTGAGACATGCACAACCATATGCTGCAAAGGTGAAAGCATCGAGTTTCTGATTTGTGAATTGCAATATTGCCTGGTTCAGTAGCAGTGCTAATTTCTTGCAGGAGGAGATCAAGATCCCAATCACCTGTCAGGCGGCACAAATGATCTAAGATAAGAGAAGAGGATTCCTTGGAATGATGCAGGCTCTGAAATCCTAGGCAATTCTGATTGGAGGTTTGGAAAAAGATCTAACGTGTCCTCTTGAAATTATTTGATGTGCCCCGAATTAGGGATCAGGCCTAAATTCCTTAAAACAGTCCGGGATGTTGAATTTCTGGTATGTTGGGTGACGTGCTTAGGGAAGTTTAGTGGGTAATGCAAAATCTATTTGCATGGTATGTAATGTCCAGGTTAAGTTGATAAGGGCTTTAATGGGGTGCTCAATGAAGGCTTTGCCCGTTCTATAATTGTTAAATAAGTTGTATTTCGATAGCATGCAGCTGGGAATTTTGTTGGGCTACATTTTAGTGCCTTTTCACTGAAAATATGACGACGGCCTTTGTGAATTTTCATGTATGATTCGACACTGGAATTTTTCAGCTTAGATAGTAGTTTAATTAGAATCTACTTAGAGAGGCGATTCACAAGGCGTAATGAGCGAGTTGGGGGAAATCTGATGGTGGAACTTCCATTGAAAGCTGCAGCACTTGAGCTTGTGATCTGTGAGATTATAAGCTGGTCCCGCTAGTTTTGAGAAATGAATTAATTAGTCCCCCTTGCTTCATAAGTTAATTATTTAATTCCTTGACTAGTATTGATTATGCTTAATTTAATATTATTTTATTTCGAAATTCAGTCTTCGTAATATCATTTAGTTTTTTCCCTTTTTCTATTTTTTTAAATAGAAAAATAAATTAAATTAAAAAAGAACACAAAATGGATGAAATAATTAGTTTTTGAAACAGGGGAGGTTATTAGGGCCTCGAATTTTCTGTCCATGGCCGCCCATTAGGCGCTTCAGATTTATGTCCGAGCTTGATAGATCCTCTCACATTCAAGATTTCAGGGGTGTTTAAGATTGAGTTGTAATTTATTTTTTTATTAAAATTTAATTTTTTTGTTTTAAATTATTTTTTTAGTATTTTTAAATTTTTTTATATGATAATATTAAAAATAAATTTTAAAAAATAAAAAAATATTATTTTGATTTTTGTAAGTAAAAACGAAAAGTTTTTATTTTAACTAATCACATTCTTATATTTAATTGTTGTTTTAATTTATTATTTTTATTATTTTGATATGTTAATATTAAAAATAAATTTAAAAAAATAAAAAAAATATTATTTTAATATATTTTTACCGAAACTACCAAATAATTATCTTTATCTCAATTTAATCCTCTAACCCTTAAATTCTTAAGGGGTCCCTGCCTGACCTCCCTTGAACCCGGTAGCAACTCGATCCTCTGATATGAATATGATTCCAGTCAAACCGATTTGACTCACTTTTAAAAACTACTTCTTTCGATGCCAGATTTTAATAATTTGAAAACTAAAAATCAAAACAAACATCATTTGACATATTTTTTCTTGTTTAGAAAAATTGAAAACAAAAGCGAGAACATATAGAATAAATAAATAAATAAAAAGCCAGCACAGCCCTTTGATTTGTTTATGTAATTTATCCGGCATTTTAATAGGTGAGAGAGCATGGAAGCGAAATCGTGTTTTGGACTGGATTGGATGCAACATTTAATTTATCCGGCATTTTAATGGGTGTGTGTTTGGCAGTGTGGTTATGAGTGTTTTTTAAATAATTTTTTGTATTAAAATACATGTTAATAATATTTTTTTATTTTTTAAAAATTATTTTTAACATCAACACATCAAAACAATTCAAAATATACCAATCATATTAAATTTTAATAAAAAAAAAAAATTTCAAAAACGTTACCTTCGGCAGCTGGATCCCAATGCTCTATCTAGGGTTCATAATATTGAAAATCTGGTAATAATAATAATAAAAAAGTAATGGAAGGTGACGTTTGGGTGACGCCTAACTTCACGTCTTCTCATGCGATTCCCCGTCTTGGTGGTGCTGCTTCCAGTGGCCATGGCGGGTTTGTTCCTCTACCATTTCTTTCCTGCTTTTCAGTTAAAGTTTCACACTCTTTTTGCCAACCAGGAGAAAGAGCAGTAGAGCACACGCAACCAACGCTTTTGCAATCCCAACGAAACAGAAGAGCACTTTGAAGGTTTCCTCACCTCTCCTCTTTTCTCCTTAATTTGATTTGTTTTTGAATGCAGGTTGATTGCTCTCTCTTTGTATGCCACTCGGAGGTTACCGCCATCTTCTTTTAAGCAGACAAGACCCCGAGGCTTAAGCCATCCACTCATCACAATATTTTCTGCACCTACTGCCCCTGGCTCCAACCGGAGTCTTGCTATTCGATCATGGCTTGCTTTGTCCCCTCAAATCACTGTCGTTTTGTTCACTCAACACCCTTCTTTTGCCTCCGCTTTTGGTTCCCGGGTTTTGGTTGATTCCACTACTGATTTCACGTAAGCATTTCTGTTTTAATTTGATTATGCTCGGGATTGGTTTTGCTAGCTAGTTCAGCAAGGTTGTTGTCTTGATTCTAATGTGAGGAATATGTCATTTACATTAGGCTTATTCTCTTCTTTTCGAATGTTTTCTAGGTTCCTTGGCACCCCATTCTTTCATTCCATGCTTGAAAAATCACGGTTATACACGACAGGTATTACTGTTTTTGTTGATCCACGGACGGTTCTTGTGTCTGACCTCATTTCCACCTTAAATTATGCTTACGAACTTCACCGTGATTGGCTTCTTGTGGCTTCGTTACGTAACGTTGCCTACTTCCCGTTCCATTTGGATGATGCTGGGGAACACTGGCTTAGAGAGATGGCCAAAGGGTAAGACGCCAGGAGGTACGAAGGATTCCTACTCCAGATTGAAAGGTGACCGCCTATTTGGGAAACCAGTACCATTGATTTCATTCTTGATTCCGACAGTTGCAGGGGATGCTTGGTCATCATTGGCAGTGGAATCATTGTGAGGACAGAATGCTTATGGCATGGAACAACAGAAATCTACCTTTACATAATGGAGTACTTCTCCTTTCTTGTATGGCAAGGGGTTTCACATCCACTGGATCATCAATGAGACTGTCTTTTCTGAATTTAGGCTTGTCTTCGATGCAAGTCGGACCATCTCATGTTTCTCTCTTAATTATCCTGAACACTGGTCTGAACAATCAGGCAGAGGATCCAGCGCTTTAGAGATTGAAAACAGAAGCTGGGAAGACAGTGGCAATTCCCATCTGGGTGCAATATATGCCTCAATGTTTTTCCATCAAATTAATTATACTGGTCTAGTAAAGATTTTGAATTGTGAGGGGAAATATATTTTTGCTGACATAACAGAAGACATTGTTTATCCATCTGTGTGCCAGACAGGAAGTCAGTGGACTAGAATGGTTTTGAGATCCTTTTACCATGAGGAAAAATATGGATTCTGCTGAAAATGTCAAATCACAAAACAGAATATTAAATTGCTCTCTGAGAGATCAGTTAAAGTCATTGGGCTCATTAGATTTTCCATTTTCTTTGGAGTCACTCCTTTCAATAACTGCAGACAAGAATAAAACAATCGTGCTTGCTGTTGCTGGATATAGTTACAAGGACATGCTAATGAGTTGGGTGTGCAGATTACGCCTCCTCCAGGTCACAAATTTCATCATTTGTGCTCTTGATCATGAAACATATCAGTTCTCTGTCTTACAGGTACTGCTTTACTGCTTTCTGTTTCTCTTTAGTTATAGGGTTTTTTTTTTTCCAATTCAATTAATCGGGGGTCAGTTCTCAGTGTGCAATTAAAGGCACGTGAAAAGGGACATGCTCATAAAAGAGAAACATATGTGTGCTTCTGGTATACAAGTTTTTGGCTACTGGCAGCATACTGGTTCAGAAAAAAAAATGCAAGTTTTTACCATTGCCTGAAATTGACATTTTAGGATAACCTTGAACATCTGGGGAATGGACTTTGCCTGGACTGTTCTCTATTTATGGTTTTGAATGCCCAGAGGAATTCCAAGGTTTATTATGGCCTGAGTGCAATTCTTATTGTTGAGTTGCACCAAATGGTTTAGACCGCAAAATTTTAACATTTGAATTCTATTATGCTTTTGGAAAATTGGCCCCAAAAGTTCTATCTGGATTTTAGTTGTGGATCTCCTTCCTCCCAAGCTGCTATCTATTTGTGTGTGCCAATTGAAATTCTCTGTTTTCTGCCAGGGCTTACCTGTTTTCCATGATCCATCAGCCCCAAAAAACATCAGCTTTGATGATTGCCATTTTGGAACAGCATGCTTTCAGAGAGTCACCGAAGTGAAGTCCAGAATGGTTTGGAAGATACTGAAACTCAGGTACAACGTACTTCTAAGTGATGTGGATGTTTATTGGTTTGGAAATCCATTACCATTGCTTTATTCATTTCGTCCTGGTGTTCTTGTGGCACAGTCCGACGAGTACCATGACACAGGTGAATGCTCTCAAATATTTAAGACTTAAATAACTAATTTCTTCCCATTGGCTTAGTACACATTGATTCAAGGGGATCAAAAGGAAACTAGTAGATTAAAATACAAGAATATGTAGTTGAAATCTGGTGCAAGTGACTTTAATGAATTGTTTCAAATGACACTATCTTATGTTTGGTAAATGTACAAAATAAAGGGGGAAAAAAAGGGTTAGAATGCTGTTAATACTGAATAATGTGTATGGTGACTCTATCTTAACTTTGTTTATTCATCTCTGCTATATTCTTAGAATCTAAATTGTAACGTCTTTTGTTCTGCTGTTATATCTGTAGGACCTGTAAACTTACCCAGGCGATTGAACTCTGGTTTTTTACTTTGCTTGTTCTAATGGTTCAACTGTAGCTGCAATGGAGAAGGTGGTAAAGCATGCAGCAACATCAAACCTGTCTGAACAGCCAAGCTTCTATGACACATTGTGTGGAGAAGGTGGATCCTATCGTATCAGTGATAACAGCTGTGTGGAACCTGAAACAAATCTGACTGTTCATTTCTTGGATAGGAACCTCTTCCCTAATGGTGCATACTTAAACCTATTGCAGAAGAAAAATGTGAAAAAAGACCTGTATGATGAAGGGTTGTCTTGTTCTTCATAACAACTGGATTAGTGGGAGGATGAAGAAATTGGACCGACAGATTGTGTCAGGTTTATGGGAGTATGATACTAGCAGAATGTGCCTGCAAAGATAGCACAATTCCAAATTGATGTGATATTTTTGTTACCTAGTTGTTGTTGGGTTGGTGTATCTTATCTGCTGTCCTAGGCTAACTTTGATATTCACGTGGAAGAAAAGAAAGGAAATTATTCCCTTCCCCAACGTCAATAATCACTAGATAGCCTCGGTTTCATCATTGGCTTTCTGCGGGGAAAACACTACTTATATACTGCCGGCCACGAAACCTTTGCAATATATAATAATATGGAATTAATGCAGATCAGAACAATGCTCGCCCACATTCTTGTCATTATAGTGAGATGAAATATTGGGATCTGACGGCTTTTGATTGCCGGATATGCTGAGTGCCTGTCTAAATTTGTTAGGCCCGAGTCGAAGTACACAGACAGGGTCCAGAAGGAAAATAGAACTGGAAGGAGGTCCTATTTCAGTGGACTCATGCATACAGTCGAGAGATATTTGTGTCAGGATAGTTCATCCTGGTGGAAGAGAGGAGCTGTATCAACAGGCAGTTCCTGCATCTCAGTTAATGGAAAAATATCCTGGAATTTGCGTTGCCCATCCAGGAGTTTTCAAGAATCCGCAGGAGTCTCTGATATGGCCAGATGAAAAATTGTTGCCTGGTCACAAATATCTTATAATTCCATCCTCCACTGCTCAGCAATTGACTCATAAACACACTGGAAGTGTAAAAGTCAAAGGTTTTGCACAAGGTAAAGATGAGATAATTGATGTGAATATCACTCGGGATCCGAGACTAGATATTTCTGAGGAATCTGTAGGTTCTGCGAGAGAATTCTATACCTCCAAGGATCCAAGATATAAAGTGAAGAGGACTGTCAAAGCAAAGAAGCCTTTTGTACCCCCACTTCCTAAGGCAAGGTCTTTTCGGGGATCAGGGTGGGAACCCAGCTTGAATTCTGTACAAGAAGTTTCTCCATGATGTATTATACCACCATGCATTCTGGTATGTGGTCCTTCCAAGCAGTTCTTTTTCCTCTGTTCTTTTTGTAAGAGTTCTAAATCAGTTTTCATTGTCTATTGGTTTTGTGACAAGTCTGCTAAAGAAACATTTTACCACAATAATTGTGTTTGTATAGAAGTATAGATAGGTGCTATATTCCTTACACTCATGAGCTGCAGGTAGGAATCTGCTGGGGCTATTTCTTCCTTTGTCTAAAACTTGCAGAATGTTCAATTATTTATCATTGCTGAATCAAACATCAACAACTTTGTCTTCTGAATGTTAATAGAACCAATAATTTTGCCATTTGCTTCAAGAGTTCCTGCCATGCTTCTGGGACGTTGATTCACATGCTGACGTAAATCTTTCATAGTCTTCTTAGAACTGCATTGTACCTAGTCATGGCTAAACTTACTGTACAATTAACTAGAATAGAACCTAAAGGCTGTGCAGAAAAAATACCACCCTCTCCAACATTATATAAGAGAATCACCTTGCAGTTTGATTATTGCTCTTTCTCTCTAGAATGTCGATTTTGGTTTCTAACATGAGCAATCTTTAATCCTTACTCTACACTGAACGGAGCCAGTATTTAGGTTATTTTCTTATGCCAATATCATAAAATACCAATATCAAGTAAAAAAAAAAAATTCATTTTGTTTTCTCATTTCCATAAAAAACTGTGACTTCTTAAAGGAAATCACATAGCTCAAAAAGACACCAATACCACAAATTCTTTTGAGAGAGGAGTGATTTTGATTAATCACATACATCAAGATTTTCATTTGGATCTTGTAAATTTACTCTCACAATATGTAAGACAAAAGCTTGGTCAAAATCCATGTGTAGAAAACTGCAAAGATAGCACCAACTGGAATTGTCACAGCCCATGAAACAACAATCTCTCTCACGGTTTCTGCTCTAACACTGTTCAGACCTCTTGCAAAACCTACACCCATCACTGCACCCACCAAAGTATGCGTTGCAGATATGGGCAGTCCCAGCTTTGATGCCACCAGAACCACAGAAGCTGCAGCAAACTCAGCTGCAAATCCTCTAGTTGGTGTAAGTTCAGTTATCTTCTTCCCAATTGTTGCTATCACTCTGTATCCCCACATCATTAGCCCTGCAACTATACCAAATCCTCCCCATGCTAGAACATCCATCGGAATAACAATCTCTGTTCCACTGGCACCGCCATGCAGAATAGATAATGCAGCAGCCAAAGGACCTATCGCATTGGAAACATCATTTCCCCCGTGTGCAAATGACATGAAGCATGCTGAGAGGATCTGCATGTATCCAAAAACTCCATAAACTATTTCCAACTGGGTGCCCTTTGGTCCTGCAAAATCAGATAGTAACCCAATATTTTTGCTGTGTATAGCATTCTCTTTTGGCTCAGTTTGTGACGAACTAGCTTTCACCAGGAGATGACCAAGCTGTTTCCGTATAATTCGGTCAACTAGGAAAGCACCAACTGCACCACTGGCTAGAGCCTGTGCCAGAGCTAAAGGAAAGACCTTGCTTAGAGGAAAGGCTGCAAAAGAGATTCCAGTTACACCCAGAAAGACAGCAATTGGTGCGGCTGCAGCTGCAGCTAGTCCTGGATTTGGGGCGCTGTATACAAACTACAAAAGTTAAAGATGGTTAGAATTTCGGAACACATGAATGCCATAATTCGAATCCAAGTTTTTGAAAAAAGAGAGTAAAAAAACCTTTCATTTGGTTGCACAAGTGGAAATTTTTTGTAGCATATCACAATAAATATTTGATATAAAGTATGAGCTTCACTGGTTCAAATCTGCAAGTGTAAGAACATACCCTGCGGATGAATTTGTAGACAAGAAATGAAACCATTGCCCCCATTAATGGTGAGATCACCCACGATGAAGTTACCCTTGCCAAAGAACTCCAGAAGACAGCACCAGGCCCCCCATATACAAGACCAAATCCTACCATTGATCCTACTATACAGTGTGTGGTAGAGACAGGCCAACCATAATATGATGCAACCTGGACAAATCAAGATGATAAATTAAGAATAAATGAAAAGATTAAGAATGTAGAAGCACATTCAGCTTTAGGCTACAAAAATGAACAGAAATCGAATGTTGATATTTCAAGTAACTTGCACAGTGGGACGAATTTTGTCATCTAATAGGGTGCTGTCTAGATACGATGACGATTGCCAAAACATACATTTTCTTCAAGAAATCCTGTGCTCTTACCAGATCATAACTATATGCTTGATAGGCTTGGAAACTAGTATTGCTTCAGCTACTAATACAAGATAAGGCATTTGAAAGGTCTTGAAAGTTACCATCAACTACAAACCAGGCCACAAAATGTGGCATCTGAAGATTTTGTTGATATGATCAGCAGTATCAGGATGTAATAATGCCTATACATGAAGTGAGCTGCAATTCTGAAATTGGTTATTCTAGAGGAAAAAAGGAATTCACCATAGTGCTAAACATTATATCTGCAACATCTGTTTTGTTAAATTCAATAGAACTCCCAAGTAATTTTGCCCCCATCTGTTGAGAGGCACCTGTGTAGCAAAGCCTTTTAAAGAATTAATTAATAATCATCACTACATCCTCATAAACAAACTTTTCTCCTGTTCTCTGTCTCAAATAGGTTGAGTAATTTCATGACCAGTTCACAAGTTATTAGGTGTCCGATTTCAAATATACAAAAACCTTTCTATGTGGACGTGATGCCACACTATCAAAAAAACCATCTTATCCAAGTGCTTAAAAGTCTTAAAAATTATTTTATATTATTCTCTAATACACATTTTTAAATAAAAGCTTTTTGATCTTAAAACTTATAAATACTCATGTAATTAATTTTATTAATTTGATTAAATAACATAAAAAATAAAATTCAAACTTTTAATTGTTTAATTATTAAGATTATAATATCATATCAAATAATCATCTAAAAAAAAAAACTTAATCGCATCAAGTAACTTATTACCATCCTTTCTATAACTTCAATTAATGCAGAATTTGCGTGACTAGGCTTTTAATTTGAGTGATGAAAGTAAATTACTACTAACTACTTGATTGAATTATGACGGATATACTTGGATTAAATTCAAGATCTTATACAAAATGTAATCTATTTAAAGGAATTAAAGGGGAGAAATTGAATGTAGTAACGCAAAGTGCACCTGCAACCAAGTACCAGCAGCAGCCAACGAAGAGAGCAATCCAGCAAAGAGCAGGGTATCCTTTCCCTGAAACACATTAGCAACAAGAATTCCCTTCTGCATTGTACCGGTCACATGGGTACCCATCAACAGCGCTCCTGAGAACTCCAAAACAGCTGCAGTTAACACCGCCTGCCGGATTGTTAAGGCCCCAGACCCCACAGAAGTCCCCATGGCATTAGCCACATCATTGGCACCTATGTTCCAAGCCATATAGAATCCAAATAGCAGTGTCACATATGATAGGAATTTGGTCTTCAAGTCCAAGCCCTGTCCCAAAGTCTTCATAAATAAGGGAAGACTGAGAGCAGCAAATGCTATCAATATTGATATAGCAGAGGCTGTTCTTGAGGATATGTCGAAGGCCTGAGCCATTCCAGGAGAGTCATTTTCCTTCTTTTTTACCGTTTCTTGATGTTCCTCGATTTGAACTCCTTCGTTTTTCTCTTCCTCACCTCCAGCTTCTGCGTAAGAGGATATACTGGCAAAAGGGTGTGCGAGTTTAGAGCTGTTAAGTCTCAAGATGGGAGGAAAACTCCCGGTTGGTTGCTGCTGCTGAGGCTTGAATGGAAGGGTTTCTCTCTTGAAGAGGGTGGTTTCATTGGAAAAGAAAGAAGAACGGTTTCTTGGTAGATAGAAGTGAGAATTATGAAGGACATGAGTTTCTGGTGAGATAATGTTTCTTGTAGAAGATGATAGGGTATAAAAGAGAGTCATGTCTAGGAGTAGATGGTAAAGAGAGTGAAGAGAAGAGATATGGATATGGATATGGATATGGATATGGAATTATTCATGTAGATTCTTTGGCCATGGAAGAATATTGTAGCCAAAGGGGAGAAAGGAGAGTAGGTGGTGGAGGAAGAACAGAGGAGTGTGCATAACTTTTGTTTCTTGTTCACCGGGGTGGAAAGGAGGTTGAGAGTGGATTTGGCTGCTTGCTTTGGTTGATTCAAATGAGTGGTGGCTGTGCTTCTGGAGGGTCTCCACTTGTATGTGCACATGTTTGTAGTCAGAAATATTAGTTGAAAAAAAAGGGGAAAATCTCCATTCTTTATCCAACAAGAGAAATAGGTAACCCCAACCATCAAAACCAGGTCTCTTTCCACTAGTTTTCTACCAATATATATATATATATATATATATATATAGACCATGCAAACGTTGTCAAGAGTTTAAGAAGCAAATCACATTATATTACAATTACAATTAATTAAAAAAAAACTATAAGGCATAGATGGTTTCTATAGGAATTCACATTGATATTTATTTATTTATTTATTTTGATCATGAAAGTTTTTTTCTCTTCGCTTTGATCCCCCCTCCCAAATTGATAATCAATTGATTCAAGTTAGAGGATCAAAGTGAAAAAAAGCAGAAAAATAGATGGTAATTTTAAAGTTAACATGAAATGTTCCCTTTAATTCTCATAATAACTTTTCAGTCTCTTCAATTTTTTAAAACTCAATTTCAGTTCATTTTTTTTTTAATGTTTCAATCTCTAATTTGAGTGAGGAGAGAAATTTGTTGGATTCTAATGGTAAAGAAAAAAGATAGTCGATTGACATCGATTTTGACCACGAAAAGATTCAATTTTAAGGTCAATGAGTTCCATTCGAGTGTTCTTTGGCCTTCTTATTGCTTAAGAGGGTAGATTTGAACTCAGAATTATTTTTCAATTCTAGTTGATTTTGGGTTTTTGGATCGATTAAATGCTATTTTGATACAAAAAAAAATGAGTGTTTTGAGGTCATGAGAGTTTTTGTTTTTTTACCTATGGGAGTTGGCTGCCAACTTTTCATCCACTTATGGTAATTAAAATTTGAAAAACTAAACGATGCATCACCTATTTTTTTTATATGAAGGGTTGACTGACACGTCATCCTTCCTTTTAGAAAAAAAACTAAACAAGCCTAGGTGCGTGGGCAACCCCAGACCTTCGTGCATGAACCTTTTTTTTGTTTTTGTTTTGTTTTTTGAATTGATTTTTTTTTAATTTTATCCTTTCCAATTGAATCTTTATTGATTCTTCTTATTGATTTTTTTCTTTTCTAATTTTATCCTTTAATATTTTTTTTATTTTAAAAAAGGTAACATAATTTGTTTCAATTATTTATAGGTTTATCACAATCTCAAAAAGCCTCAATATTTGGTTGTTTCTTCATTTTGCAAGTGTGTATTTTTGTTTTCATGTAATTAAATAAAAAATGATTGAACCTGTTTGAGTCTATAACCCGGGTCACGGGTTTAGCTGGTTAACTTTGGCTAATTAGAAGTTAGGTTTCATAATTTATTTCAATTTGCTTTATATGAAGTTATCGAAGTCTCAAACTAATGTCTTGTCGTTGAGTTGGTGTTCGATTTTACGAGCGACTATTTTTGTTATCATATGATTAAATAAAAAATAACCTTAAAGAATTTTTTTAAATTTAGTGGAGTTCATAATCTAAGTTATAGGTTCGATGAGGTAGGCCATGAAACCCAGATCGATCAAATAGGTCACCGTCTCAATATGTTTTTTTTTTAAATTATGTCATCTTGAAATTTATATTTAAACCCAAACCACATTTCTACTAATCATTTGGTTTGCCTTTGAACCCGCCAAGTCGATTGTGGATTGTAACATGTTAGGATAACTCTAAAGTAGTTTCATTTAAAATATAGACTAGGCAATGATACGAGTTGAGAGGTTTCATGATTGATCCACTAGTCACTAAAAAAATTCTTTGCGATCTAAACATTTTTTTAGCTAAAAAAATAATTATGGTACGACTTATGGTGTATTATAGACCACCTATCTAGTAATAACTAAAATAATTGCAAATTGCTTAATGTTATAAATTCATGAAATATGTTTTTTAGTTAGTAATTGCTTGGAAGTTTATAGATGTATAATGCATGCCCATTGTAACATCCTAATTTTTAACACATGTTGTGTCTGAATAATATGCTTATATGTATTATTAGGGTCAATTTTTATTTTGTAAATAATTCATCTATATAAGTGGTTAAGTAAAATCTTACAATATTAAAGATCTTGTCAAAATTTCAGTAGAGTTTTCTCTATATTTAAAGGGCACCAAGTTAACAACATCTTCAACCATAACCCAAACAACACTATAATCATGGTCCAACAATCCTGGACCTCTCCCCACATCAACACAACTTAAAGATTGGCATATAAGAAATTTTCTTCCATAAACTATGAATAATAAAGCTTAAAAATCAAAAGGACAAACATATAAAATATGTAACAAGAAAAGTAAATGCATGTATTGCATCTAAAGAGTTTACAAAATGATTACTTTATATAATAAAATTAAGGATTCTACTAATTATACATAAGAAGTGTGTGAGTACAAAATATACCTAATACAACAAAATTTAACCCTAATATATCAACCTTGCTTTGCAGTGTGCAATGAGCCTACAAATGACAATAATAAAATAATAAACAATTTAATAATGAAATTCACAAGTGCACACTAGCATTTAAATAAAATTTGATGATCCTTGAGAAACTAATTATTCTTTTAATATAACATAGTTTCCTTCCAATCTTAAATTTTTATTTTTATTTTATAATTATAACCTCAACCCCTCCTTCAAAAAGAAAAAGAGAGAGAGTCATATTCAATATTCACAACACTTCATTTTATTGACTTTCATTTAATAATGGAAATAACGTACTATTGACTTTCATTTAACCATGAAAGTAACAGACGGTAGCTTCCATACAACGATGAAAGCTACAAACATTGGCTTCTATCCAATGATGAAAGTAACATAACAATGACTCTCATTCATCAATGGAATTAAACAACATATCATTGGCTTCAATTCTATGATTGAAGATACAAGCATTGGCTTCCATCCAATGATGAAAGCAATATAACAATGACTCTCATTCATCAATGAAAGTAAGCAACATATCATTGACTTCTATTCCATAATGGAAGCTATAAACATTGCTTCCATCCAATTATTTTTTCCCCATGAAATCAACACATATTGGCTTTCATTCAATATGAAAGCAACATAAGCATTGAATTCCTTTATTAATGGAACCAACAAACATTGGCTTCCATTCACTAATGAAAGCAACATAATCATTGATTTTTCAAAACCCCCTTTTCCAATATACTTTTGTCACCTTTACAAAGGTCTATCAAGTATAAGAAATTGTAAGACTAATATACAAAATTAAAAAGATTAAGGTGCAAAAAGACCTACTTAGTGTTTGACTTTTTGATGCGACACCCTGTTGTTGTCTCGCTAGTGCAGCCTCTCCTATACTAATAAAGACAAACATCACCGATAAGTTCCACGAACAATAAAAGTGTCGTTTCAATTCTCATCCAATCCAAATTTTAACTCACTAAGTAGAACAAATCCTCAAATTTTCACACATGCACACAATGTTTCATTTTTCATAATTTCTATAGTGTCGAATCCCAAGCAAAGGTTGGAAATTAATTTTTTTTGCCACTTCAACCTAAGCCCCTCATAACACTGTTTAGTGTTTCAATCATAACTAGAGTTATAGAACTCAATTTTAAGTGTAGTTTGTTTTGTTAGAAAGATAATACATAAGGCTATGACTTTTATGAAGGAAGAGGAACCCATATCTGCCATTTATATATCAAAATGTTCTCATAAAAGTAACATATGGGACTGTCTAGTAGGTTTCAGGTTAGACCTTTAATCAGTTTTTAGTCCTTATTTAGAGTTTTATAGATCAGAATTACACAAAACCAATTACATTTGAAAGCTAACACTCATACCTACAACTTTCATGGCGATAACCATTTCAAATTGTATCATTTCTAGATAAATTTGTCATGTTTTTAGCTTGTCGCTTTCACAAGCAACTGTGTTTTAATTTATCTCTTCATTATTCAAAGCACCCATTTCCTTTCAACATTCTTTTTAATACCATTAAACATGAATTTTACATAAATCAAACTAATCAAATCTACCCTCCATAGATAAAAACTATCTCAATCAAACCGTGATTCAATGACTACACATAGTAAACAACATCATTTCACCATAACAACATCAAAACACACAACTAAGGTTTATAATCTCAATTTCACGTACACAATTTCAACACATCTTATACCACATCTTTATTCAATCTAAGCAATTTGGATGAAGTTATTACCCTTGATAGATGATGAATCAAGAGACAAATGCAAAGATAAACTAAGTTGTCTTCACTTTCTCTTTTCTCCCTTTACTTTATCTAAAACCCTCACTTACAACCTATATTCTCTTCCATCCCTTGAATTTTTCTTGGTGGTTTTTATCTCCTAATCCCTTATATCTATGTTTCTATTAGTGTTTACCAAGAAATTTATAAGGCTTCCTCCTCTCTCCTTAGCATGTAAGGTTGGCTGGAACTTGGCTTTCTTTGGAAGCCAAAACTTCTATGTATACCCCATAAATCCTTTATTTGTATATTAGATCCTCATAGTTTCTTTATTTGCATATTAGCCCCTTATATTTTTTTTTGTTATTTACACATTAACCCTATATTTTCCTTTATTTTCACATTGACCCCAAATATTTTCTTCATCTTTACTTTGGCCTTAATATTTCTTTAATCTTACATGGCTTACTAAATTCTTCATTTCTAATAATTTAATGTTACACCATCTCTTTTCTCGTTCTTTTTCATCCTTTTCTTTTAATTAGAGTTTTTTTTGGATTTAATCATTTATTTCTAGGTTAAATTGTCCCTAGATCCACTATTGGGTTATTCTAAATTGAGGCTGAGTTATTGTGAATTTTCATTGAATATATGTCAATATATTTTTCTTATATAAATATTTTATTCCAAATTCCCAAAGCTATCATCTTCCTCACACAATTAAATATTTTTCTATTCATTTAACATAATAGAATTCTTACTATCTATGTATATTCTATCCAAGGGTTTTCATTCTCCCATTCTTATAAAAATTTCATCCTTAAAATTGACATTTATACTTGTTTGTGAAAATAATTTTAGATACTTGTTTCTCATTTTAGATTCTCTTTCTCAGGTTTCTTTTTTTATTTGGGAACTCCTGCATAATATTTTCACCAAAGGAACCTTTAAGAATACTTGATCCCCCACCATAAATTCCAATGGTCTTCTTTGATTGTCCACGTAACTCTTTTTTTCTATCTTGTGCTTCTTTCATCCTTTCCCAAATTAACTACCCCTTTTCAGTAGTTATCTGCACCAATTCTGGTTCCAGGAGTTTCCTTTCACCCATTTCATCCCAATATAAAGGAGTCTAAAATTTTCTTCCTTATAATGTTTCATATAAAGTCATACCAATAATAGCCTCGTAACTATTGTTGTATGATAATTCCACTAATGAAAAATGTTCTTCCTAGTGTCTCCCAAGTTCCAAAATGCAGGACCATAATAAACCTTCTAAGATCTGAATGGTTCTTTCAGACTGGCCATTTGTCTGCAGATGAAAAACAGTGCTGTTTAAGTTCAACTTCATGCCAAGGCACGCTGTGTACTTGGGCACAATCTTGAAATGAACTATGGGTCTTTATCATAGACTATGGATAATGGAATCCCATGGAGTCAAATCACTTTATTCACATACAATTTAACTAATTTATGCATAGAATGACTTATTCTCATCGGTAAAAATAAAGTAGACTTAGTTAATTGATCCATAATCACTCAAATTGCATCATTACCCTTCTTGCTTCTTGGTAATCTTGATACAAGATCCACAGTGATATATTCCCATTTCCATAATGGAATCGAAAGAGGCTGTAATTGCTCTACATGTTGCTGATGTTCTACCTTCACTTGCTAACATACTGCATATTTTGCCATATATTCTGCTATTTTTCTTTTCATATTAGGCCACCAGTAATTCTCCTTCAAATTTCTATAGATGTTAATATTTTCAAGATGAACTAAAAGTCTAGATTCATGTGCCCTACAAAAAATTTCTTCATTTAAAACCTTGTCATGTGGTATACAAATTCATTTTTCCCAATGCTAACATTCTGTTTTCCAATATACCAAATGATGTATTTTATTTTAATGCAATTTCTCTTCTTATCTTTTCTAACTTATTATTAGTCTTTTAAGCTTCTAAAATTCTTTCTCTCAGAACTGGTTGCACTACCAATTTTGCTAATAATGATCTTCTACTCCCAGATTCAACTGTACTTTGAACTTAGCCAATTCTAGAAGTTTGATTTTGTCTCCAGCTAAGACACCACCAATCACAGTCTTATTCTTTCGACTCAAAGCATAAGCTCTCACATTTGCTTTTCCAAGATGATAATCGATGATACAGTCATAATCTTTTATCAGTTCTATCGACCTCCTCTACCTTATATTTAACTCCTTATATGACATTAAGTACTTTAAACTCTTATGGTCTAGAAAAATTTGTACTTGAGTTCCATATAAGTAATGTCTCTATATTCTTAAAGCAAACACTATAGCTACTAACTCCAAGTCATGCACCAGATAATTTACTTCATGTGGTTTTAGCTGTCTCGAAACATAGACAATTACTTTGTCATGTTGCATAGGTACACAACCTAAACCTTTAATGGAAGCATCATTATAATCCACAAATCCATCCTAACCCTTTGGAAGTGGCAATGCTGGAACTGAAGTCAATTGCTTATTCAATTCTAGAAAACTTTCTTCATATTCATTTGACCACTCAAACTTGACTTCCTTCCTAGTTAACCGAGTTAGCAGAGAGCCTATAATCGAAAATCCTTCTATAAGCCTACTATAATACCTGTCAGCCTCATAAAACTATGAATTTCAATCACATTCATAGGCCTCTCCCATTTTAACACTGTTTCTACCTTCTTATGATCCACATATATGCTATTTTTTGATATCACATGACCTAAGAATACTATCTCATCCAACCAAAACTCACACTTACTTAGTTTAACATATAACTTATGTTGCTTCATGTTGCTTCAACATCTTCAATACCATCCTCTAATGTTGTCATGTTTCAAAAACGAGAGTATATCAAAATATCATCTATAAACACCACCACAAATCTATCCAAATAAAGTTTGTAGACTTTATTCATTAAGTCTATAAACATTGTTGGAGTGTTAGTTAGCCCAAATGGCATCACCAAGAACTTGTAATGGTCATGACAAGTCCTAAAAACAATTTTTTATACATCTTGCTCCTCAATCCTTAGTTGATGATATCCTGATCATAAATCTATCTTAAAAAAAAAATACTTGTGCTCTTTTAAGTTGATTAAACAAATAATCAATTCTAGGAAATGAATATCTATTTTTTATGGTCATGCTATTTAGATGTCTATAATCTATACACAGCTCCCCAAGCTGAACTACTGGGTCATATGGACCTTTTTTTCTAGTAATTCTTTCAATTGCACCTTTAACTCTACTAGTTCAATAAGAGCTATCCTATACAGAGCTTGGGAAATAGGTGCAGTGCTTGGCATGACCTCTATAGTCTCCTTTATTTCTTGTCTATAAAGTAATCCTGGTAATTCCTTTGGGAATACATTAGGGTATTCTCATATTGTTGGAATATCTTTTAATTCATTTCCTCTCTTGTATACATCCTTTACATATGCTAGGAAATCCTCACACCTTTTTCATATTAATTTCCTAGCAGTCATCATTAAAATTAACCCATTAAACATCACATTTCTCTCATTTTTAAATTTGAACTTATCATCATTTATCATTTTAAGAATAATTATCTTAGCATAATAGTACATCTTAGCATGGTACATACTTAGCCAATCTAGCATATCTAATGGTATTAGATCTACCCTTAACTCATAACTCTCTATCAAAATAGTAAACCCTTCATAAACATCTTTTAATTCTACCTCCTCCCTTAAAGGTGTACTAATAACTAACCCCTTCACCACTTTTCTTATAGGTGTATTTAATTTATTGGGAAATTTACAAGATACAAAAGAATGTATAGCTCCTGATTGGAATAATGTATAGCCTTTCTAAGTATTTACAGTGATCATACATGCCACCACATCTGAAGAGGCTCTAGCAGCATTCTGATCCATATAATATACTCTGCCCTGAGTCCTGTTATATTGTCCCTAACCTCGAGCCCTACTAGTGCCAACTCCTAACTAGACAGGCCTCATCTACTCTCCATTGGGCTTATCCACTGTCTCTAACCGTGGCTGACTCGGTGCCAAAGTCCTATTTGGACAATTTCATCTGAAATGTCAATACTCTCCATATAAATGACATCTTTCCTCTAATTAAGAACACACTCGCCGATGATGCCCCTCCTGCCTATAAATAAAACACCTCTTTACAATCACCTTACAATCTTCAAGATAAAGCCATCTACAAATATCACAACATGTGAAAATAAATGATCTTTGAGTAGTAGTCCTTGATGAACTGCCACCATATGCTTCTCTAGCCATCCTCCTCTAGAAGGAAATCCTCCCATACTAAACTGTGGAAACCTGCCAAATGATCCCCCAGTAGAGAAACCTCCTCTCCAAAAAGATTGACCATGCTGAAGCCCTTCTCCTCTCTTAGGAAAAAAAAAGGGGCTTGCCTACAGAAGATGCAAGCTCTTTCCTCTTCCTCAAATTCACCCAATCATATCTCCCACCCGAGGGCTCCTTATATCCCATCACAACCTCTAATGTCTGAGCATCCTTATCCAACTATCTAGCTGTTACAGGTTGCAGGGCTACCAATCCCTTCTTCAGCTCTTGTCTGAGTCCTTCTCTAAATCTATTTATTATGTGCTGTTCTGTCAGAAGTAAGGTATAGGAAAATATAAAAAGCTCTTGGAATCATCTCTCATATTGTCCCACAATCATACCCCCCTGTCTTAATCCCAAGAACTTATTCTCTTTACTCCATTAATGATATAAAAAGTAATATCTAGTCTCAAACTCTCTTCATAAATCAACCCAACTCAGCTTCTCACCTACCTTCTGAGTCCTAATAATAGGCCACCAAGTTCAAGCACCATCTGAGAGTAACTGTGCCACACAATTTACCTTGATCTCCCTAGGTATTGGAATTTGGATAAATGACTCCTCTACCTACTAAAGTCGTTGTCTTGAAACTTTTGCATCATCATCTCCCATATAGGGTACACAACCAATATCTCATACACTTAACTCAGTGGAAAAGGTAAAAATACCCTCTCCTCTAGCTGTATTAATAGTCCCTGGTATCTTAGATATAATAGCTTTGACTATCTGTCATAAATAAGTAGGATCCAAGATAGGAGGTGCCTCCGAGGAAGTTATAAAAGGAAGCCCACCAACCTGTTCTAGCCTCTATGTTGTCTTTGGCTGTGGCATCTCTGCTGTAATTGATAGAAAAACACCTCTAGGTATAAAGGGCTCCCTCTTGGTAGGTTGAGACTGTATCTCAGGTGAATGTGATGTTGTGTCCCCTTAAAGATCATCCCTCTGACCTCCCACTCTCTCATGTCTCTATCTAGGAGATGAGGCAGTCCTCATTCCTTAACAAATACGTACCATCCTGAAATGAAATTCAGTTGTCATTAACATAAATTCATTCTTCCTTATAGATTATAACCAAATGCTCTGATACCAAAATGCAACATCCTAATTTTTAACACATGTTGTGTCCGAATAATATGCTTATATGCAACATTAGAGTTAATTCTTTTTTAATATAATTCATCTATATAAGTGGCTAAGTATAATCTTACTATTTTAAAGATCTTGTCAAAATTTCAGCAGAGTTTTCCATATACTTGGAGGCTACCAAGTTAACGACATCTTTAATCATATCCCAAACAACACCACAATCATGGTCCAACCATCCTGGACCTTACCCCACATCAACACAACTCAAGATTGGCATGCGTGAAATTTTCTTCCCTAAACTATGAATAATAAAGCTTAAAAATCAAAAGGACAATCATATAAAATATGTAACAAGAAAAGTAAATGCATGGTACTCCATCTAAAAGAGTTTAAAAAATGATTAATTTATAAAATAAAGTTAAGGATTCTACTAAATATACATAAGAAGTGTATGCATACAAAATATACCTAATACAACAAAATCTAACCCTAATATATCAACCCTGACCTGCAGTGTACAATGATCCTGCAAATGACAATAATAAAATAATAAACAATTTAATAATGAAATTCACAAATGTATACTAATATTTAAATAAATTTCGATGCCCATTGTTCAAGTACAAGTGTTCAATATTGAAGTTCTTTAATTCTAAATCGATGATGTTTAATATCTGCTAAGAATCATTCAATTATTTTTATACTATAAGGATTAATTAGATAATTTTGATAAAAACAATAGAAGGATTAAGAATTAATCAATTCTTTTTAAAAATAAATAAAACAAGTTCTTGCAAGTAACGTCTTTTTCATATATTAATTGATAAATTTATCATTATTTATTTGATAATTTCTTCAAGAATTCCCTAAATCTTAAAATGAAGGTCATAAATCCTTATATCAAACACATTCTTTTTTATATATTTTTGTTTTTTATTTTATAATGAAAATGTCCTTCAATATCTTAAAATTAATTTGAAAGGTTAAAAGAAAATTCTTTTATAGATAATTCATGTTAGAACTCTCAAATAAAATAGGAATTCCAAATGTATGAATTAAAAAATATATATTATTGATGATATCCTAGAAAATCCAATTAGCTTAATAACAAGATTTATATGTTGGATAATCGATTAATCTCTTAATTCTAGTAATCTGATCAATTCTGCCTAACGAAGTTGCTTGATAAGCCAAGTTGGTCGGTGGTTAGTACCTGTAAAATGTCTTTTTTTTATGGAATTGGGGTCTCTCCAATTCTTAAGTAAGTATCTTTTTTAGAGAAAAGATCACAGTATTTTAGAGGGAGACTGGAAATAAAATATGCAGTAAGAATGGAGACTGTGAACTTGTCTTATTTGAAGGATTCATAGGGTTTTTATAGTTCATGAGCATTGTCCTTTTATGGAGAGGAGGAGTTGGAGTGTCATCTTACTCTAAAGGGATTAACGAGGGAAAATTTTCATGATACATACATTAAAAAATAATAAATATCCCTTACATATTATTAATAAGAGATGCAAAGAAAAGAGAAGGAATAAGGAATTGAACAAATATATACACACATATCAGTTATCATGAGAAACTGAAAGAACCGACTTAAGAGTCACAGAGTACCGTTATCCATCATTTGACCGGGGTGAGAGAGATTTGAAAACATTGTCATTCTTTGAATTCTCGATATCACAAGCCCCATATGGATACACATGTTTCACAATAAAAGACCGTTCTATCTTGATCTTAGCTTTCTAGGAAATAAATGGAGTCGAGAATTATAAAGCAAAACTTTTTAACCAACATCAAATTTTTGACAATTCTCACAAGTTTTGCAGAATACATGCACGTCTTTGAACATGGTGGGCCAATAAAATTTATTTTGTAAGATTTTCACAGCTGTCTTTTTTTACGAGAAATGACCCCTTCATGCCTCGGAATTTAATGACACTACTTACCTCATTGTCGGGAATGAATCTTTGAAATATTTGATCAAGACAATATTGGAATAATAAGGGTCATCCCAATAAAAATTCTTCACTTCGTTCAAAAACTTTCTTTTGTCTTGGGTACTCCAATGAGCTGGCAAATCTCCTGTTGTAAGAAAATTGATAGAATTAGCAAACCAAGACGTTGGACTAAAAGAAAGTAAAGATTTTTCAGGAAAGTAATCATCGATTGATGGGATGTCAGATGTCAAATCTATTGTCAATTTTGATAAATGATCTGCGACAACATTGTCAGTGCCTTTCTTGTTCTTGATTTCTTCATAAGAATAAATCATTTACAATTCTTTAGATTCATCAAACTTTGGACTAAAAGAAAGTAAAGATTTTTCAGGAAAGTAATCATCGATTGATGGGATGTCAGATGTCAAATCTATTGTCAATTTTGATAAATGATCTGCGACAACATTGTCAGTGCCTTTCTTGTTCTTGATTTCTTCATAAGAATAAATCATTTACAATTCTTTAGATTCATCAAACTTAGTTCTACTCAAGGTAGATTCAAATTGATCATAAACTAATTCTTCAATAAGATCTACTTCCTATAAATCATTATCATCTCCAGGTTACTTGCAACTGTTGAAAATATTCATCTCCAATGTCATGTTTCCAAATGATAGTTTCATCAGTCCACTCCTACAGTTAATCAATGCATTAAAAGTTGCAAGAAACATACGTCTTAAAATAATTAGAATTGAATTACATGCTTCAACAGGTTGTGTACCAAGACAATAAAATCCACAGGATATATGAATTTATCAACTTGTACTAACACATTTCAACTATTCCTCTAAGCACTTTTACAGATCTATCAATAAGTAAAAGAGTTATAGAAGTTTGGTTTTAACTCACTTAGATTGACACTTTGAAAAACCGAATATGGAAGTAGATTCACACTAGCTCCAAGATCAAATAAAGCTCTTTTAATTTTATGTTCTCCAATAAAGCAAGAAATTGTAGGACAACTAGGGTCTTTATATTTCAAAGCATTATTGTTTTGAAGAATGACACTTATTTGTTTGGCTAAAAAGGCTTTTTTTCACATTCAGTTTTCTCTTCACAGTGCACAGATCTTTCAAATATTTAGCATAAGAAGGTACTTGTTTAATAGCATCAACAAAGGTATATTGATCCTTATCTGTTTGAAAGTTTCAAAGATTTTAGAGTTGTGATTGACTTTCCTTTGTTTGGTCATGGCATGAGAAAATGGAAGTGCTGGCGGGGAATCAGTCTTTTCTTTATAATGTTCAAATCTAACCCCTTCCTTACCCTTAAAGATTAACTCATCATCTTTCTCATAAGGTTCAAGAATAGGTTTTTCAATAACCTTACCACCGTGGAGAGTAGTGACTGATTTAACTTGATCCATGTGTTGGCCTCTAGAGCTACTTGCACTTGAATTGTATTACCCCTTGAGATTTTACTGTGGTTGGGATGAAAACTTATCTTTCTCTTGAAAACTGAGAGCAGTTGTGAACTTTGCAAGAGTATCTTTCAAATCTACCATAGTTTGAGCATTTTGATTGTTGATTATCTCTTGCTTTTCAATGAATGTATACAATGTTTCCTCACGATTTCTTATAGGAGGGGGAGCATAAGAAGGTGCATATCCTTGAGAATTTTGAAAATTATGGTGGGTTTGAAATTGTGATTTTAAAGTTTATGCATTATTGGTACCACTCTTCCAACTGAAATTTAGATGATTTCTTCAACCATGGTTGTATGTTTGCGAGTATGCGTTATGATTGGGCCTTTAGAAACTGTTTAAAGCATGGGCTTGTTCATGGAGACATTCCCTAAAAGTAGGCAAAGTTGGACAATCATTTGTTGTGTGGTCATCAGTATCACATATTTGACATATAATTTCTTGAACAGATTTCAATTGACCACTCCTTTTCAATTCTAGTGCCTTGACTTTTCTAGCTAAATATGCAAATTTAGCTTGGAGGTCATGATCTTCCCTAAGGTTGTGCATACCTCCACTAGATGTATGAGGTTGAGTTTTACCCGGTGTCTCATAAGTACCTGTAGTGTCCCAATTCTGAGCATTTTTAGCTAACAAGTCCATGTATTCCATTGCTTCATCAGGGTCTTTATCTTCAAAAGTTCCATTGCACATCAATTCCATTATTTGTCTATCTTTAGGTGTTAAACCTTCATAAAAATGTAAAACCAATCTCCATGTTTCAAAACTATGATGAGGACAAGTATTAAACAAGTCTTTATACCTATCCCAACATTGGTAAAATGTTTCTCCTGGCTTTTGAGTGAATGTGGTGATTTGTTTTTTGAAAGAGTTTGTTCTATGAGAAGGGGAAAACTTCTTCAAAAACTGTTGTTGCATTTCATTCCAAGCACGAATGGATCCTGACCTAAGATTTTGTAGCCATGTTTTAGCTTTATCTTTTAATGAAAAAAGAAAAAGCTTTAATTTGATGGTGTTCATGCTACAATTTAAGTCATTATAAGTGTTACAAACTTCTTTAAATTCTCTCAAATGCAAGTATGAATTTTCTAGATCTAAGCCATGAAAAGTAGGTAAAAGTTGAATAATGTTTGACTTAAAATTGAAGTGAGATGCATCAGGAGGGAAAACTATATATATGAGTGCACTTGTTCTTGTTGGATTCATGTGGTCTCTAAGTGTTCTAACTCGATTATTCTCATTATAAAGCGACTGGTTATCTTCTTCGGCTATATTTTCTGAAGACGATGAAGATTTCCTACAAAGTCTACCACTACCAAACTCTCATGCAAGTGCAGAAGGAAAGAAAAAGAAAAAGAAGAAACAAAGAAAAAAATTAAAAAAAACAATAAAAGTGAATACACACACACACACACACATATAACGTAATGTACCTCATCGGTAACCACGTCAAAAACTTGACACGATCAAAAGATTAATGTCTTATCCCAAGTGCAGAAGTGTCGAAATAATAAATAACCCGACAAGACCGGGTTCAAACCATAGGGAGGTGAACTATATAAAATTATAAACAATAAATGAAAAGGAGTTGAAGAGAACTTTTGAGATGTGATAATGATGAAAATATTAATGTGATGATTAAATAATAATAAAAACAGTTGTCAAGGTTATAGGATCCACTAATGGTATTAGAAGTAAATATAATATAAATTCTTTTTACTACTCAACTGGAAACCATACACAAAGGAGGTTCCAATCGAATCATAAATTGTTAACATGATTACATTAGTTATCTTATTCGAATAATGCTAATACTTGTAAATGTTGTCATGTATTATTGATGTTAATTTATATTAACAATAAATCAAGTTCCTTTCATAGCACAAGTATTGGTTAAACTATACAGTAGGCTATGAAAGGGTCAAACATTTATTGTACCAAGGGTTATACAACAAAAATCTAGATGAACCATTTAACAAGCAAAGTATTAAGAGTGAATAAGATAACAAATACAAAACATGTTAGTATCAAACATTAAAGTCCATGTTGAGTTTACACTATACTTATTCTTACACCATTAGTGTAACCTTTTCACCTTGACATAATTAATTTAGCTAAACATAATGAAGAAGAAGAACATAAATAAACTAGATAAGAACATAGTTATGATGAAAAGCATAAACAAGAGATTAATATAACATGAAAAAAACTTAAACATTACAAAGAGAGAAAGCAAGAAAATGATTTTGATATGAAAACCAAGATGCCTAAATGCATGGCAAATGCCTCCTTTTATAAGCCAAAATTCAGGACTATTGATTTGATGACTAATTGTTGAGTGGGTGGCCACATCTTGACTTGGTGACAATCCTTATCTTCTTGTCTGAACAAAGCATCACTGCTAACATCAGAATTTTAACAGATAATCTTCATGAAAGTTATGGGAAATTATCTCAGCTTTTCAACAAAACAAGAATCGATGTATTTGGACTTCTAGAACTCGAGATATAGGCTGAACACTGAACAGTGTCTAGATTGCAGGACAGATTCTGACTTCTGCATTGTTGCTACCATTTGAACTCGAAAATGGCACTTTTAAATCTTGGATTCTCATGAAAGTTTTAGGCCTATGTTTTAGCTTTCCATACATATAAACCAGACCTAAATCCAAATTCTACAGCTCTAGTTATGATCCAATAACCGAATGGTGTTCCAGTTTGGACTGAACCAACATCTCTTTTCTAAGTTTAACCCTCTTTGTCTTATCAATTTCAGTAGTTAAACTCATCAATCAATCATTTGATTTATGTGATAGGCTACATTTAAGATGAACATTTACCATAAATTAAAGGTTTCTTATAATATTAGACATGTTATTATAAAACATGCTTTAATTAAGGAGTTATTGATACTTCAAGTGCAAAATAATGATATGAAACCTTGATAAAAATGCACTTTTAAGTACTAATCACAAGGCTCCACTGTTCATCCTCTCACACATTAATGTGGATGAGTTGTGCAAATTTTTTTGTCTTTTTATTTTGATCCTCAAACTCTTTTTTTTTGTGATTTAGTCTTAATTGAAAACCAATTGAATTTGATTTCTTATGAAAGGATGAGATTGAAAGAAAAGGGATCAAAATGAAAAAAAAGGCACCTTAGTTTTGGTACTTTGGTTGTGCTATAAGTTTGGTCAAAATATGCACTTTAGTCCTTAAACTTTAAAAATCACGCAAATTATACAATTTTAGTATCTCAATATCTCTACAATTCAATTTTGATAAAAAAAAAAAAGTTTATTTTTGTTATTTTTAGTCCTTGATTGAAAGAGGAGTGAGAGAGGTTGCTAGATTTCGACAGTAGAGAGAGAAAAGTGTCGTTGACATTGATTTAGGCCACCAAGACGGACAATACTTGTGTCAATTGGTTCCATTTGATGAGGTGAGTTCATACTATGTGTTTTTTTTTTTTTATCTTTGAAGTTTGTGAAAAAAAAGATCTAAGCTATGATTGATTTTGATTTGTGAGGTTTTCTTTTTGGGTTTTTTAGACCATAGATATGTTTATCAAGGTTCCTACAATGTTTTATTAATGTTTTGGATCAGAAGGGGTTAAAAAATAGGTTTTTAGGTTAAAAAAACTCAAGCCTCGATTTTCCGGCCACTAGTGGTCGGAATCTAGGTAAATCAGATGACGTGTAGCTTGTCTTAGCAAGCGATGTGTTGTCTGATTTTTTTTCTAAATGTTTGAGTTGTTTGCCCCAATTATAAACAAAAGAAAAAGTTAAATGCCTAGTTGCGTGGAACCTAGCAAAATAGGCTAGACGGGCTGGCTTGGCTTGCTAGGCCCAACAACGACCTTTAGTTTTTTTTTAATTTTTTTTTCTAATTCTTTTTTAAATTAATGGTTTTTTTTCTATGTTTTTAATTTATATTTAAATTAGTGCCCGTTCACTCTTTCATTTTATTTGGAGAACCTTTTTTAAATGATGATTATTTTTTTGTGATGCATTTAAATTTGAAGAGTTTTTCTAATTCATCTATAATTTTTCTTTATCTTTTGTATGTGTGAGCTTTATTTTTGAATTTTTTTTCAGATAATATTTCTAATACATAAAGCATTACATGGTGTTTTTTTTCTCTTTTATTTTATTCAATTAATTTAATTTGTATCTCTATTTCTATTATCATTTGCTTGAATAAAAAAATTATTTTTATAAAAAAATTTTAGCAAACACAACCTGGTAAATATCTCGTTTTTAGAGATTAAATATTTTGATTTATACTTGTTTCTCGAGTTTTCAAGTTATATTTTTTGGTATCATTAATAAATTTTTATTTATTTATTTAAACATATAGTTTTTAATTTATTTGATTGCATGTATGCATAAAATTTTTAATTTAAATTTAAATTTTTTAAACTATAAAAATACATTGAAAAAATCTGCATATATAATTTATTTTTATAAAAAATAAAAATATCTAACCCGCAAATTCACATAATTAGTAATTATATAAAGGTAAAATTCAAAGGAATACTGGATTTTTATCACAAACTAATATAAATCAACCACAGAGTTAATATAGAGTCAATTATTAATTAGTTTCTTCCATTTGAGAAATAAATTAAATTGTCCCTTTAGTTTTAAAAACTAATTAATTAGTCTCTCGATAAGTGTTCACTATATTTAATTTAATATTATTTTATTCCAAAAAAATATTTTCTTTTCTCATTTACATTTTTCTACTTATTTTTTAATTTTCTATTTTTAAAATAAAAAAATAAATTGAAAAAGAACTTGAAATAGATAAAAATAACTAACTGAATAGTTTACAAAACTAGAAGAATTATTTAATTCATTTTGTTAAATTAAAAGGACTGATTTGTAATTTTCTCAATTAATATATAAGAAAAAGTACAAGGATTGATGAGAGAAAATTCAAAAAACTAATGGGGGCATTTGGACACCCTTCTCTATGAACAATTGACCCCGCTCGAATAACAATGACGAGGATCAAAGGAGGCGATTGAAGAACAAAATTATTTTTATCCTTTCTTTCTCAATTTTAAAATAAGATTATCTTTAAATAAATAAATTAAAATGTTATTTAAGGAATTATCTATTCAGATAATATGCATTAAAATGATATTTAAGGAATTATCTATTAATATAATATGCAACATGTAAAAAAGAAACTAAAGAAACTTGCTTATTAATATTGACTTAGAATAAAATATTTATTTTTAATTTTTTATTCTTATATTTTCTCATACATGTGCGGAAAAACGATCTATTCATAATTGTTTTTAATAGAAACCTGCTCTCATGGTCATAATGAGATTTTACTTAAGAAAAAAACATTTCTCATAAAAAACCATATTTTCATCAAAAAAAAAGAAAAGAAATGCGTGAATAAAAAATTAAGTTTTTGATTAAAAATTAATATATATTTCGTCCTTTTTAACTCAAATCATTAGAATTTTTTAGCATTTTTTTATTATTTATTCTAAATTTTATTCAATAAACCATGCTGCAAATATAAAAGATATTTATTTTTAGAACAAAAAAAAAATACATGGATAAAAAAAATACAATTTTGACGAAAAAAATTCTTTAATAATTTTATTCATTGACTTTCTTATGAATATCTATTTTTATTATCATATAATTAAATAAAAAAACAGATCTTAAAAATATTCCACGATAGCACGTGGAAAATATCACTAATAAGAAGCTAAAATGACATATACATGAATAAAATATATCACACATGTATGGCATCGTAACAATTGTCCTTTTGGATTAGGATTTGATGGCGTGGAAACAACAATGAATTCTTAACATTTTTATGGTTTAAAAGATTTAGATTCCCCATGTAATAGTTTGGTCAGTAAGAACTATAATTGTGTATATAGAGGACAATATCACTCCTAGTACACTTTACATAAAGTAAGTTGTATTGTTCATTTGTTTGATTATTACTAAGGTTCTGTTGTATTTTTTAAAGTATTGGTCTATTTATTGGTTAAAACAATTTCACCATAGTAAAGTGTTATATTATTTTACGGGTCAAACTTAGTCATTCTAAAGTTAAAATACTTATTTAATATTAGAAATACCTCTTACGTATAAGTTTATAATCCTTGATATTAAAAATAAAAAAATAATTTTTTGGTGTTTTTGAAATTTAGACCAAGTCCTCATGGCTTTAATAAACTTTTTATTAAATCCATGATGGTCACAAAATATAAAAACTATTTTAATTTTAATTTTAATTTTAATTTTTTGATATGTTAGATTATGCAATATTTTTCTTTCAAATTTTTTTGTGTATCAATGCAAACATGATTTTTTAAGAAAAACTTGTATTATGCAATTTAACACACACACACACACACACACACACACACACACATATATATATATATATATATATGTTTTTTGAAAGAAGGATTTTTGTTGTTTTCCTATTTTTAAAAAATAAAAAAATTGATTTATTTAATTTTGTAAAAGTGCTTTATGTATAAGTGTACAATTCCAATGATTAAATATAAAAGAATAAAACTAGTATAAAAATCTCAAAATTAATTACAAAATAGCACTTTAAGAAATTAAAATTAAATTAAGAATGTGTTTGGTAAAACATAAAACATAAAAAATAAAAATATAAAAATAATGTTAGAACCTGTTTGAGAAACAAACTCTTAGTTGAAAAACACATATTTAAAACTTTTTTAAGAGCATATTTGCTAAATGTGATTAAATAAAAACATAAAAAATAAAAAATAAAAATGTAAAAATAATGTTAAAACATGTTTGAGAAACAAACTCTTAGTTGAAAAACACATATTTAACACTTGTTTTAAGAGCATATTTGCTAAATGTGATTAAATTCTAAAAATATATTTTTTTCTTTGATAAATTTTGAAACAGTATTTTAGGTTTTTTAAAAGACTTATCGGGCATCCTAGACTGGCCCAAATGACACAGGCTTTGTCCAAGGAAATGAATGGGCTTAAAAAACCAAATAGCCCAGCTTTTTTTTTTTTTCATTTTAAAACAAAGGAGTTTGGAAGGTCTAATCTATAAACAAAAACCAAATGCATGATTTGTCATTACAAGATCAGAATGGGTGATTTACAAAAAAAATTCCCTTAACTTTTTTAAAAAAAGAAAAAGAAAAAACGACACTTAGAGAACGTTTGTCTACGCGGCTGCGGCTGCGTTTTATTTAAAACGCAATCCGCAGCCGTTTGGTAATAATAAAAATCACTTTACTGTGCATGGGGTCCACGTGTTTTTTGCGTTTAAAATGCTGGAAAGGAAAAGCTATGAAAACCTGTTTTGCATGCTTTGTAGCGGATTAAAAACCTGCGGACAGTGCAATTCACTGCACTGTTCACGAGTGAATTGCACTGTTCACGTGAACAATGCAATTCACTTGCACTGTTCGTAGGTTTTTTTTTTTTAAGTGTGTTAATCGTATTAATTTTTTTTTTAAAAAAACTAGTTTAGAGAATTAAATTCATTCATTCGCAATGTGAACAATATTTTTTTCTCGAAAAACTAATATAGAGTGAATTAAATTCACGCGCACAGTAATATCAATTTTATATCTGATAATAT
>Ga0325411_1000337_pt1 | contig 48259 bp, 28 predicted proteins | sample PopdelMetagenome_13_FD_206181 | JGI IMG/M metagenome (GOLD analysis project Ga0325411, IMG submission 206181) | Populus deltoides microbial communities from Bellville, Georgia, United States - Xylem-PdIQD-R4 | ecosystem: Host-associated > Plants > Phyllosphere > Stem > Wood/Secondary xylem...
GTTTAAATCGACCGGTTTTAATTTGGTTTGGTTTTTTAGAACAAAAACCAGTTTAAACCGGTTTGGCTCAGTTTTTTTCCGTTCGGTTTCGGTTCGGTTTTTTCAGTTTTAGGCTTATAAAACCGAAACCAAACTGGCCGATTTTTTTAAAATTTTAATCTATTTTTTTTCACGGTTCAGTTTTTTCAGTTATTTTTTTTCCAGTTTTTTATTTTTTTACTCACCCCTACCGACAACTGCAAGTTGAGGTAGAAAGGGTAGAATCATGATTATGGCTCTGAGCTTTGTAAAGGGTTAAAAGGTAGAATTACCATCTTACCCTTACAACTTATACCTAATTACATCTACTACTCCTTTATGTATAAAATATTGCTTTTATATTTTAAAATTAAAATAATAAATAAAATTAATTATTCTAATTAGATTAGGATTGAATTAAAATTTTTAATTAAAGAATCATTGATTTTTTATTGTTCTAATTAGATTAGGATTTAATTAAATAATGTTTATAGAAATGGCTTTTATAGAATAAAAGGAGTTTTTAAGCTAAAATTTTTAATTTAATTGACCTAAAATGGTTTTGAATATTAATAAGAATCTTAATATGATTGATCTTCTTATGAAATTTTGAAAAATTATTTTACAAATAAAAACATGTGTTAAATAAGATTTATTAAGTTTGGAAAATTATTAATGTAATTTGAAAATTCTTATTCAATTATGTAAATGTTATGCAATTTAGAAATTTAAAAATTTAGATAGAAAATTTATTTTGTAATTCAAGATGAAGAAATAACAGTAGTGAATGATATAACTATTATGCTTGTAAAGGAGTTATAAAGACGCAGCTACCTGAATTTTGACCACCTAATTCCCTTCGATAGCCCGAGAGAATTAGTTTAGATATGATATAATCATTCAATTAGAATGACATGCTAGGGGTATATGTTAATATATAATTATTATGTATGATATATCAATTATATCATGAAATAAGACCTAATTAAAAATTGATAATAAATTCTTCATTAATATATTAAGTACATTTTGAAAAAATAATTTGATGCCTTTGATTTTATATGCATAAAATCAAATTTCTATTCATAGATAACTTGTTAAACTACTCAAGGTTATAATTAATTAAATATTACATCCTACTTACCTACCTTATATCACTTAGATGAGTTATTTATGATCATATAATATTAAAAGCAGTAGTTAGGCGAAATGGGATCCTAGCCCACTAGAAGATCTAAATGAGATTTCTAAAATTAATATGGAAGGCTATTAATTTGCAAGAAAATAGTGGGAGACCAAGTTAAGATTGAAGACCTTATATGAGTTTTGTTTTAAATATGTATGAATGAAATTAATACTCATTACATTTACATATATATATTGGTAGATCAAAATGAGTAGTAACATATCCTTACATAGAATACTTGATGCTAACAAAATGACTATACCAAACTTCTTGGATTGGTGCCAAATGTGAGAATTATTCTTAAACAAAAAAAAAATGTTATATATTCTTGAAAATCATATTCCTCTTGTCCTTCATGAGGATGATGATGAAGAAGTTAAAATGAAATATGAATGTCATGATGATGATGATGATGATGATGATGATGATGATGATGAGCATGCTACATGTGTGATATTTGATGGTAAGTTACTTAAATTTCAAATACAACATAGGAATATGGATGCCTATATTATAATTAGGCATCTCAAAAGAGTTGTTTGATGTAACTAGTAAAATTGAGAGGTACGAACCTCTAAGAAATTATTCTACGACAAGATGACAAAGGGTTTCTCTGTGAACACCTATATTTTCTTAAAAACAATGACTTGTTATTTTGAGAAATTAGGCCAATTAGGCTTTATTATAGATCATGAGTTAAGTGTTGACATGGTCTTGCAGTCCTTGCTTTAAAATGCATAGAAGTCTACTTAGGGCATCAAGAAAGACATGAATATTTGTCATCATTATGACAAGTAAAGCCACTAGAAAAGGATTTTGCAAAGACTATCTTGCAATTGTGAAGGCTATGAAGCTTATTAAAGCTTTTGGTTTAAGTATGTTTATGATTGAATAAAGGTGAAGTGAACCAACAAATTGGTAATGAAACAAGGATTGCTGCATTAATTTTACCAGATAGGATAACACTAGAACTTAATATTTGTTATTTTGTTCAAGTACTTTCTAGAAATATCATATCCATTTCTTACTTAACTTTGAATGAATTTAAAATTAATATTGAAGGCAAATGTTATTCCTTTTATAATAATGATATTTATTATAGATCTAATATTTATACAAACAATTTGTATATACTTGATTTAGAAATGTCCATGTTCAATACAAAAAGCAAGAGAAATATATTAGGTAATCAACATCCATCTTATTCATGGCTTTGTAAATTAGATCATATTAATAAAACAAGAATCACCAAGTTATATAAAAAAAAAAAGATATTTTGATTCTTTTAATTATGAATCATATAAAACTTGTGAAACTTGTTTATTGGGTAAGATAATTTTATTTGAAAGATTGAAAAATATAATAAATTGTTAAGTCTGATACATATAGAGATCTATATGGACCAATAACAATTCATGTCATAGATGAATATATTCATTTCATCACATTTATTGATTACCATATTAGATATGATTATATGCATTGATAAAATATAAGTTTCAATCATTTTAAAGGTTAAAAAAATTTCAGAAATGAAGTTGAAATACAAATTGGTATAAGTATCAAGACTTTAAATTTGATCGAGGTGGTGAATATTTGAGCCAAGAATTTTAAGATTATCTAAGATAGAATAAGATTCACTTATAATATATACCTCCTAGAACACCACAACTAAATTGAGTTTTTGAAAGAAGAAATCATACTTAGTACAGTCCATTATAAGCTATACAAACCTTTCACCTTCTTTATAGGGTTATGCCATATAAATTCCTACTTACCTTTGAATTAAGGTTCCATCAAAATATGTTAATAAGACTCTATATGAGATATGGAATGCGAAGAAACCAAACATATCATACTTAAAGATTTAGGGATGTGACGTTTATGTAAAGCATATCGTTTCTGAAAAATTAGGAGTTAAGTTAAATAAATGTATGTTTATGAAATATTCAAAAAAATTAATTGGATATTATTTATACCATCTCATTGAGAAAAGAGATGTTTGTCTCAAAGTATATTTACCTTTCTAGAGAAAGAATTTGTTCATGATAGAAGCAGTGAGAGAAAACACAAGAACTCCCCAGATACGGTAGAACATGTCATGCATCAATGAGATATCAACTTCTTGTGGAACTAAAACAGTATTTCTAGCATATGAAAGACATGAACTGAAAGTTGATGTTTATTCAAATACTTGTTTTCAATTAGATATTGATGATAGAAAAAATATCAGTCAAGATATGTTTTAACTTTAAATAGTGGTGATATGTTGGAAGAGTCCAAATAAGAGACCACAACAAATTCTACAACTAAAGTTGAATGTATCTGTATCTAAGATGACAAAAAAAATTGTTTGAACCAAGAAGTTTATCACTGAACTAGGTATGGTTTCTAGCATTATTAATCCAATAGTCTTGTACTATGATAATAATAGAGTCATTGCACAAGCAAAGGAACCGAAGTTTCATCAAAAATCCAAATATATATTTAGGTCATTTTATTTTATTAGAGAAATCATAGAAAAAAAATATATAAAGATAAAACGAGTATCTACTAAAGAGAATCATATAGATCCTCTCACAAAGGCACTATCTTAGAAGGAACATGATCACCATATAGAAAGATATGATATTAGTTGCATGAGCGATTGACTTTAGTGCAAATTGGAGATTGTTAGTGAATATGCCTTGTAGCCAATCAGTTGGCTACACGTAGCACTAGTTTTATTCATGTAAAACATATTTATTATTAATAAAATTTTTCTTTATCTTTAATATTCATTTATATTTGATTAATGAATATAAAGTAAAGATAAAGTTCATGGGATAAAAATGTTTTGTAAAGAAAATTATAAAGTTATAATTATGAAATTCATATTACATCAAAACATTGTACTTAATGTTCCTGATCAATATTTTATTAGAAATGAACATTAATTAGAGTTGTTGAAACTGATATATATATATTATGTTCAATCTTTTATGAAAGGAAGCACATGCTCTTATAAGTTGAGGTATAAGGTATGAATAATACTTGGAACTAATATGCATGTGCTTGTTAAATGACATGTACAACAAATTAACCCATATGGGAATTTCATATAGATAGAGACTCATATGATAATTATGTAAGTGATATTTAGATTTGAAATCACTAAATTATCTTATATAGAGAATGTTATGATTTAATTCTGACTACACGTTTTGGGTATAACATAAATTATATAAAAGGCATTTGAGTAATCAAGAGATGAATTATCATCTTAGATGAATTAGAAAAAATATTTCATTTGTTCTAAAATAGTATTGATTGTGAAATCATTGGTTAAAATTGAATGAAATTAAAAAAAAAATTTATTCAAAGAATCAATTACTATAATGTTGAAAACAAAAATAATTTAACAAAGATTAAAAAAAAATTCTTATTCAAAGAATCAATTACTATAGTGTTGAAAACAAAAATAATTTAACAAAGCAGACATACTTCATGTTATAATATATAAATCAGAACATTCTTGATGAAAAAAATAATTACACTAAAAAACTAATTACTGAAAAATTAAATCAAATCATTTGATTTTTTTTAATATTTAAAAAATCATAACAGGTTACTAGATATTATACTTGATCTTTAAATATTAATTAATCAATTGTTGAATTAATAATAAATAAATTAAATAATTTGATTTATTATTAATTTATTTAATTTAATTTTATTATAATTATAATTTATATTTGAGTCAATTTATTAAAGAATCTAATGGGTCACACATAAAAGTAATTGGTCAAAAATTAAAATAAAATAATTAATTATAAATAAGTTTTAAAAATTAAAGATTAGAATATAGTTAATACAAGAAATTATAATTCTAAACCTAAAAATAATTAAGTAAAAATTTTATTGAATAAATTTTCAAAATTATTCTAAAATAATATATATGATATTTTTTAAAAAACAAATTACTATTGTTTCAAGTTTTTTTATAAATAAATCATACTTTTTATATAATATAGTACAAAAACACTTGAAGCATAAAAAAAAAAAAAAAAAAACATATTGAAAAATATTTGCAAGTGCATAAATATTGCAATGGCCAGTAATAGTGTTGATTTGTGAAAAAAGGAAATACAAACTGTTCATTTTCTCAAACTGAAATTTAGCTTTGATACAGCTGAATAACCTAGCTGCGTGGTCTTGATTTTAAGCTGTAACAGTTTCAATACGACTGCTATGCCCTTTCGAGCAAATTTTTTTTTTTTTTTTGTATAAATAAATAACCTTGTCTCTCTGTTCACATTTCATGTAGCAAGGCGATGGGAACATAAATAAACAAAATAATGTCTTGTTTCTTCCATGTACAATTTCCATCAAAATTGAACCAAAAGATTTCAGGGCAAGTCTTTTATTATGATAATGCCTCCATCTCTGTCTTCTCTGTAGCTTCTTTCAAAAAGTCAAGGGATGTTTGCACAGTCTGCTTGCAATGACCTGAAAAGGGAATTTCAGTTACATTTTCGTCACCTGTCACCTGATCTGTGCAATATGCTTGCAGATAAATAAATCAAAATAGAAATGTCCGCACAACCTTTTGCCTTGTTCTTTTTATTGGATGATAAGACAGAGGATTTCCACTGCTCATAAGCATCCATTCTTTTGTGCTTCTTCTGGCTAGAAACCTGAGAAATTTCATGCCAATTGCGTCTAAAGGTAAGTGAACTTTCAAATTATTTTGATCAAAAGATGTATTCCCCAAAGTATATTCAAACTAGTTTCTCCAGAAAATAAAATAAACTGTATTAGCTGAATTAGTCAAGCATGCAGAGGCTGCTCAACCACCTTTTACAAATTGAGATATAGGTTAAAAGGCCCATTACAAATCTTAATTGGAAAGAATTTTAAGGTTTGAAAATGGTGTTAAACAAAATTCCTTGCGATTGTATGGTCTTAGAAACTAATTTGGTGGGTCTGGACGGAGTCAAACTCGGTTGGATCTTTCTCAACCATATTGTCTAAAAATGAATTAAACATAAAGGGCTGCAGTGATACCTCTGTTCCATCATCAGATGAAAAATTACCATCCTCAATTTTTCTTTTCTCAGGAAGCACATCCAGAAGTTCTGCATGCAATCAATGAAAAGATATGGATAAAACTTATAACATTAAATTAAGTAAAGATTCCACGGTTCTATTTAGAATAGTATTATGCCCATTCTAATGACAACCCAGCAACAGTTATGGCAACAAAAAGAAGAATAAATCGTGACTGAAGTGTACAAATCAATCAGCTAGTACCTCGGTTCCCCTTCACCTCCCTAGGATCTTTCTTTTCCTTTGAGATCCCAAAAACATCAAAGCAGAGATCCTTCATGGACGCAAATACCTACATGTTAAACTAATACAAGTAAATCAAAACTGAAAGAAACGTAAAAAAAAGAAAGCACAGTTTTCACCACCAAAGAAATGCGCTCGGATGGAAATTAGGATTCTTACAGAATTGAATTCAGATTCCGATGTGCCACTAACTTCAATCAACTTAAGCTTGTCTACTTTGAGCTATCAAGTTAGAATCATCGACTCATAAGTAAATTGACATGAACAGCATAGTTATGGAAACGCAAGAAAATAAATTGTTTGCTTACCTTGTGTTTTTTCGCACACATGTAGAATGCAACTGCGGTGAACACAGGTCTAGTGAAGTCGGCATTTGCTCGTCTTGAAGCAGGCAATGATGCAATAAACCGGTCCTTATACCTAAACAATCAACAACTCTAAATCAGATCAGACATCAACAAATCCATCTGTGAGTCAAGGTAGCGCAATAATGTCATTATTAATAAAAACTATTGTAGTATCGACGAACATAAATCGAAGACCATGATAACCAATCACATAAAGCATTTCCAAAGATAAATTGAAGATTCCCTTCTGAATTTGCTTGCCAGTCATTTTTACAAACACGTAGCGAGCACCAAACCACAAAGGAAAATCCTACATAGACTCCATTTAGTTGATGAGTAAAATGTAGTGAAAAATACAGAAAATTAAAAGGGAACTTACAGTGATAAACCTTTTTTGACGAAAGGAATAAGCCTAATACAACCAAATTGAATCCCCAATTCTCTAATATCCAGCTTTGTCCTAAACCACCCAACAACAACCAACCAAACACGAACAGTTCCATTAATACTACAACAGTACGTTTCACATCAAATCATCAGCATTAAGATAAAATTACTCACTTGACACCGAGAGTATTTTGCAACGAATTGAAGGATCTATTGTAGGCCTTCTCAGACATTCCACTCAATCTGATAGCAGCTTGTCTATCAAAAATCACTTGAAAACTATATACATATATATAAACATATAACCCATTAGAAATTATTTTATAAGTTTTCGTTTCAAAAAGAAAAAGAAAAGGAAAGGGGGGAAACCTGGTTGCGGCGATTTCTAAGCAGATAATAGCCTTACAAACCTCTCCCTACAAAAAAATAAAAAATAGCCATTTGAGATTTTTTTTAAAAAGAAATTATGTGAGAAACAAAGGCATAATAATACTTACGACTCCAATGACTGAGGAATCGAACTGAACATCGCAAAGACGACGGAGCTCCGCTGCTTTTCGAATGATATGCTTGGTTTCCCAGAGACCGAGTTTCTTTGCAATTTCGGACAGATCCATCTATTTGCTTTGAGCGAGGAAAAATAGGGTTTTTTTCTTTTCTTTGGCATTCGCGGAGTGATATAAGTGGGCGGGGAACTGAAACCCACCATTTTGGCGGCAACAATTTTATTTTCCTTTTTGAACGCTCTTTCCGCTGAAACTTCCCGCCAATGTTTAGGGCACCGAAATTAAATTGAGTTGGGTCAGTGCCCTTTTTTATGTATCCGTATTATTTTGGATGTGTTAATGCATTTTATTTTAGAAAATATTAAATTAATAATTTTTAGTTTTTTTATTAGTTTTAATGTGTTAATTTCAAAAATAAAAATAAATCTAAAATAAATTATTGTAATATATTTTTTTAAAAAATAAAAATTATATTTTACATCACAGTACCTAACACACAAAAAAATCATCATCCTTCCACAACATACTTTATTGTAATTTTTTTTAGACCCTCTTAAAATGCATAAACAACATGATAAATTTGTGTAAAATATCTCCCACTCATATTCAAAATATTAATACCTGATGCTGTTTAGAATATTATACTAAATATGATTTGTACCATACAAATCATTTGCAGTTAGTGTGTTTTTAGGATGTGGGTGTTTTCCCAAAGCATTAGAAATAATTTATTATAAATTGCTACAATTAAATTAGTTTTTTTTGTTATTGGATGGGAAAAAAAATCTTGGAAGTGAGGGTATTTTAATCTTTTTAACTGACTTGTTGGTCGTTATAAAATTGCTAGAGCTATGTTAGTTTTTTTCAATTTTTATATAGTATAATTATATTTTTACCCTCAAGATCAACAAAATTTAGAGTTGTTGACCAAGAGTTTTTTTTTACCTTTCCTTTATGATCTTATAGTTCTACATTAATTTTTTTTAATATTGGTTTTGTGATTATATTTGATTTATTTTCTATGAGTTTATCCTAATCTCATAACCTAAATCATGAGTTTTGTTGAGTTTTGCATGTTTTTTTATGGATAGAAGTGTTTTGAAAATTGTTTTGTTTATGTTTTATTTTTTAAGATTATTCTAAGTCATCTACATTTTTTTATATACAAATGAACTTTAATTTTTAAAATAAAAAATATTTATTTTTAAATAATATTTCTTATATATCCGGCCTTGCGTAATATTTTTCTAGGATGTGAGTTTATTCAATCAATTCTATTTGTATTTCTATTTATATTATTTTTTATTGATTTAAATAAATAAATTCAATAAACACAATTAAGTAAATATCTTATTTTATGTGATTAAATATATTAATTTACATTTATCTCTTAGTTTTTTTTCAATTTCTCTTTTAATTATTGTTAACTATATTTTTTATATATATAAATAATTATCAATTTATTTAATTAAATATTTACATAGCCTACATGCTTGATATTTTTTTAAAAAAAAATATTTACAGCTATAGTGAAGCACAGGTTAAATAACTAGTGTGGATATATATAGTGTTGAATTATATGTTTATTATTTATTAAATGGCTTATATCATATATTTTTAAAAAGAATACATAAAAAACTTAATTTAGTACATCATTGACCACTACGTACCTGATCGTTATTTTTTTTTTTTTTGCCACCATCCCCATTAGAAAAAACGTGCTAGATCGGATGTTAGTTTGCCACTTGTTAGAGAAGCTCTTGGAGCCAAAGCCACCACGTAGGAAAAGAATTGTCGCTAACAACTTTTGACCTTGATTGAAGAGGAGGTTGCAGCCGTACTTGACATGACATGACATGAGGCAGCGAGCAAACACACACGAGGATCAATAAAGATGAGGCTTCGATTCTGAAAACTGATGGAAACTACTATCCACATTACTATTTGCGAAAAAGTCATGAGGTTATACTCTCTTTTTTTTTTCAAAAAAAAATTCTAAATTTATTCTATAGCCAAGACATTAATTGTTAAGTGTTCCTATATTTAAAGTTACAGAGGTTCAAACAAGTCTTTTTTATTGAAAAGATGAGATAAATATATATACTTTTATGCAGGCTAACTGTTTATATTATAATGTTATTAATGATATTTTATTCGACCACTAAATTAATAATTAACCATCATATTAATATTTCTAAATTTTAATCTATAAAAAAAATGATACAGAATTATCACTTAAATTACTAATTTGAGATCTTGCTAATTTGTTGAAAAAAATTTACATTTTGACCCAATATAAACATTGCCTTAGAGAACAAAAGGTGTACATGAAGAAGGGGCAAAACTTACAATCTTTCCCTAGCTATCTTTTTAAGGTATTTTTAGGGATAAAATTACGATTCTACCTCAACAACTTATATCTAACTAATTTTTGGTATATTTGGGGATGCAAATATGATTTTAGCCCTCCATATATAAATAATAATTTTATATTAAAATTAAAATTTTAAATTAAATTAATTGTAAAATTAATTTTCCTTAATTAAATTAGGATTGAATTAAAAGGTTTAATTCAAAGTTTTTGAGTTTTATGATATCCTAATGGGATTAGGATTTATTTAATTATATAATATTTAGAAAAATGTTTTTTTCTAAAATAACAAGATTTTTTTTAATCCTAAAAATTTAATTAATTCTAAAATAATTTAGTATATTAATAAGAATTTTAATGTGATTAATTTTCTTATTAAGTTTTGAAAAATATTTTTCATGAAATTTTGTTAAATAAAAATTTGTTTTGTTTGGAAAATTATCAAATTATATTTGATTGAATATTTCTAAGTGTTAGAAATATTATTTTATAAAAGCACATGTTAAAATAATTAAGATGAAACACAAAAAGAAGGTTAGAATTCTGAATGATCTGTATATTATGAGTACTTAATCTTAACTTAAATACAAATAAAGTATATACAGGTTAAACTGAAAATACTATTCTATCCTTACTAAATAAGACTACATAAATATTATTTAACATCTCCCCTCAAACTCACGATGCAACAGCTACAAATATCGAGAGTTTGCCAACCAGAAAACAAAAACGAGAGATGGAATGCGCCTTAGTAAAGAAATCTGCAATCTGCAAGGAAGAAGGAACAAAAGGTAAAGCAATGGTGCCATGCTTGAGATGATGACGAGTAAGATGACAATCGATCTCAATGTGCTTAGTTCGCTCATGAAAAACCGAGTTGTGAGCAATCTGAATAGAACTCTGGTTGTCACAATACATAGGAGTAGGATGAGAAAAGGAAACTCCTATATCAGCAAGTAACCAACGTAACCAAACAATCTCTTTAGTAGTAAATGTCATGGCACGATATTCTACGTCGGTGGATAATTGAGAAACAATAGATTGTTTCTTGCTCTTCCAAGAAATAAGAAAATCACCTAAAAAGATACAGAACCCGGTAACAGACTTGCGATATGTGGGATCACTACCATGATCAGCATCAGAGTATGCACGCAACTCCAAGGAAGAGGTGGATGAAAGTAAAAGACTCTGAAAAACTGTACCCCAAAGATATCGCAAAATACGAAGAACAGCTGCCCAGTGAACAGTACTAGGAGAAGCAACAAACTGACTAACAACATGAACAACATATGCAATATCTGAACGAGTAATGGTGAGATATACCAAACTCCCAATAATAGTGCGGTATAAAGTAGGATCTATCAAAGGTAAACCATCAGAAGAAGAGTACCTCGCGTTGACCTCAATAGGAGTATCTACAGTCCTATTATCAGTAAGTCTAGCCTGCTCAAGAATATCTGCAACATATTTCGACCGAGAAAGAAGGTAACCTCTAGACGAGTACGCTACCTCAATGCCCAGAAAATATCGAAGATAACCCAAATCCTTCATTTCAAATCATCTATCCAACTCTATCTTCAAGACTGAAATACCATTAATGTTATCACCAGTAATAATCATGTCATCAACATATAAAGACAGAATGATACGACCTGCATCAGTGCACTTAAAAAAAGAGCAGAATCATAACTGTTAAAAACAAAGCCAAGAGACGAGATCACAATAGAGAATTTCTCAAACCAAGCATGGGGTGCTTGTTTGAGACCATATAATCCTTTCTTAAGCTTACAAACATATCTAGAGTCATGTGAAATACCAGGAGGGAGTGCCATATAAACTTCTTCTTGAAGATCTCCATTCAAGAAGGCATTTTTAACATCAAGCTGAAAAATATGCCATTGACGAATCGAAGCTACGACAATAAGAGTACGAATTGTAGTCATTTTTGCAACTGGGGCAAATGTCTCCTCATAGTCCATACCATACTATTGAAAGTATCCTTTTGCAACCAGCCTAGCTTTGTATCGCTCAATAGACCCATTAGAATTAGTCTTGATCTTATACACCCAACGACAACCAACAACACTCTTACCAAGAGGTAGAGGAACCATATCCCAAGTATCTGTCTTATGCAAAGCAGAAAGTTCCTCATCCATAGCTTGCTGCCAAAGCGGATCAAGAATTGCCTCTTATAGGAAGAGGCCTCAAAGAGACAATGAATAGAAGCTAAAAAGGAAGTAAATGATGAAGACTAACAAGAATAAGCAAAATATGGTAGTTTTGTGGACTTACGAATGCAGATGGATTGAAGTGGAGGTGGATCCACAATCTCAGATGAAGCTTGAGGGGCTGTAGATGAGAATGGAGCTTCAGGTGTGCCAGAGAGTAAAGTATCAGTACCTGCAGAGTTATGAGTACAAATTGATCAAACATAGGGAGAGGTATCATTACCAGAATCCTCAGAAAAAGGGATCTATATGAATAAGATCAATTTTAGTCAGGCTATAAGTAGTGGATGGAATAGAAAAGAAAGGTATATGCTCAAGGAAGACAACATGACGAGACATATAAAGTTTCTGAGTTATTGGATCAAAACAATAATACCTCTTTTTACCTTCACCATAACCCAAAAAGACACAAATAGCGGATCGAGAGGATAGCTTACTACGTTTTACATGAGGACGAAGAACGAAACAAGTACAACCAAAGACTCTAAATGATGAATAATCAGGGACATACCCATATAACTTTTCAAAATGAGATAGACCCGAACTATGAGAAGATGGAATTGTATTAATCAAACTTACAGCAGTAAGAACAGCTTCTCCCTAAAATTCACTAGGAATAAAAGCAGACAACAAGAGAGAACGAGCAGTTTCGACAGTGTGCCTATGTTTTCTTTCAGCAACACCATTTTGCTCAGGAGTATCTGTATATGAAGTTTGGTGGATGGTTCCATCTAAGGCAAACAATTGGAAAATTTTATTAGAGGTGTATTCCCCACCCAAATCACACCTAAAGCATTTGATCACAGCAGAATGTTGAGTTTTGATAAGAGCTCAAAAAGCTGCATATATCTCAAAGAATTCAGAACAATGTTTCATTAAATAAACTCAACAATAACGAGTATGATCATCAATAAAAGAGACATAATATCGAGACCCTTCTTTTGTGGCAACATGAGAAGGTCCACATACATCAGAATAAATCAAATCAAATGGTGAAGAAGAAACAGAAATACTTCGATTAAAAGGTAAAACGAAAAATTTTGCCAGTTTACATCCACTACAATAAAAAATGTCACAAGTTTTCAAATTTCCTAAAGCTCCCGTGGATGCCAAAAATCTCAAACAAGAAGATGAAACATGACCTAGACAAGAATGTCATAAATAAAAACTAGAAGATGAAAGACTCAAACAAAAGGAAGACAAATCAACAGTAGTAGTAGCAGCGGCAACTGACACTTTTAACTCATCCAAAATATATAATCCATTCTCTTTACGACCTGTATCAATCAGCTTCTGAGACTACAGATCCTGTACACAATAAAAAGAACCAAAAAAACATGACTAAATAATCACCAGAATCACATATTTGACCAATAGACGCAAGATTCAATTTGAGTTTTGGAATAAGATAAACATTAGGGAGAGACAAGTGAGATGTGACAACAGAACCAACACCTGCTAAGGGCATAAGAGTGTCATCAGCAGTCATAACAGGAATGGAGGACAAAAGGGACACAGAGGTAAAAGATGAAGAATCTAGAGACATATGATGGGAAGCACCAGAATCCAAAACTCATTCAGAGTGTGACATACCTGAGAAACTATGAGACAACTGACCTATGGAATAAGAAGCAGACATTGCTTGTGGCTGCAAGGAGAGAAACTTCTAAAATTGCCCAGCCAAAGTATTAGGATTGGTAATAAAGCCTGGGGAAGCTATTGCTGCGGTATTGTGGTGTGGTGGTATATAACCCTGAGGTGGTCTATGAGCATTAGTTTACGACTGGCTGCCAGACTTTCAAGCTTGATTCTGATGTCTCAACTTAGGACACTAAGCCTTTCAATGATCTTTCTACTTACAAAAACTGCACTCATCGAAGCCAACCCTTGTGTAAGACTTGTTCTGATGATTATAGAATGACTTAGAAGGTACTGCTAGTACCGAAGGATTTGAAGCAGAAATGATTCCCTTTTCAGAATAAGACTGAAGATGTATTTCTTTAGCTAATAACTCACTGACAACAGAGTCAACAGAAGACAGTGGAGAACGATGTAGAATTGAACCTCTAAGTCCTTCGAAATCACTGCGAAGTGCTGTTAAAAACTGTACCAATCGTTGTTGCTCTCTACGCTCAATATAGGCACCACATGCCTTTAATTCTGTCGATTCTGTAAGAGCCAATTGATCCCAAAGATCTGTCATAGCAGAATAAAACTCTTGAATACTCATATTCTTCTGACGAAGAGCTTGTATGCCATTCTCTAATCGATACTGTTTTGCAAAATTTGATTGTGTGAATAACCTTTGCAGATGATCCCAAACCTCTTTTACTATCTCATACTTTGCCAACTGCGTACCTATCGAATGCTCAACAGAATTGTTGATCCAAGTAATGATCTTTGCATTATTTACTTCTCATGTATCTATCAAAACAACATCCCCCTCCTCAATATTCTTAGGTATCATATAAGTTCCACTAACATACCCCCACATCTTCTTACCCTTAAAGAAATTTCTCATTACATAACTCCAATATGAATAGTTCTTCCCATCCAACCTCACACTCACAGACTGAAGCGAATCATCTCTTTCAGTAGCCATAATCAACAGTCACAGAGAACCAGAATGCAAAAGCAGCGGAAAACAAAATATCAAATTGTAGAAACTGAACAGAGATTGCAAAAATTAAACAAATATCTTCTTGACGAAATACCGAAATAATTACAAAAACGAATGCAAATACCAAATTGCAGAAACTGAAGGAAAGACGAAATACCAAAATAATTGCAGAAACTGAATACAAATATCAAATTGCAGAGGCTAAAGGAAAGACGAAATACCAAATTTTGCTGAAGCGGAAGACAAAATCTCACTTTAAAAATTTTTGTGTTATTAAAATCATTTGACAAGATGGATCCACGAAGTTGTGTTCAAGATTAAGCTTCGTTCCATAAAACCAGCTCTGATACCATGTTAAAATAATTAAGATGAAACAAAAAAAGAAGGTTAGAATTCTGAATGATCTGTATATTATGAGTGCTTAGTCTTAACCTAAATACAAATAAAGTATATATAGGTTAAACTGAAAGTATTATTCTACCCTTACTAAATAAGACTACATAAATATTATGTAATAGCACATACAACCATAAAAAAACATAGATTGGATTTGAGCCTTATTGTATAAATATTTATGTCTTTTGGTTTTACTCATATCATATTATTTTCTATTTTGTTATTTATTATATTTATTTAAGCGTGTTTCAGGTTTTTCAGTAGTTGTTATTTTAGATGATATCTTTTATACTCTACCTTTCTGACTTTAAATATTGAGGATAATATCTCATTTTGATGTGGGGGCGGGGGGGAGTTGAAATAATTTTTTTTAAAAAAAAAACTAACTTTTTTTTATGTTATTAAAATCATTTGACATAATTGTTACATTTAAGATGACAAAGTAAAGAGGAACTCTACTCTTAAGATGCATCATCATAAATATTTTATAATGGTTATTTGTAAAATTCATAACAAGATTTTATCATATGTTTCTTTTTGAATTATTCAAGTTTACAAACTCTCATATTGTTATCACTTAATTCTACTTATATACTTATTTATCAAGTATTCATAAACCATCATTTTCACATACACACTACATGATTGTGGGTTGCAGATTGAATTATTATTATTATTATTATTATTATTATTATTATTATTATTATTATTATTATGTGTAGATAAGATGGTTTTGCATCCTCTTTAACCTAAATAATTAAGCCTGAATACCCTAAGCCAACTAACTAAGGAGTTATTGACCCAAAGCTTGTTACATGGGTTGAAGAGAAATCTTAAGAGAATTCAACATTGCACTATCTACATTTAAGTATCTGCAACCAAAATTATTAAGTTTGCAAAGGTGTCTCAACACCTAATGCTCTAAGGCCAATTGGTTTGAGAGTCATTAGCTTAAAGCTCGCTATATGGGTTAAGGATACGTGTTGTTTTTTTTTTCTTTTTAAGTTATAGTTATCTCATTAATATATACCCCAACACAAGGAAGTTAACCTTAGAAAAATATTAGAACAAATTTTGTTTTCTTCCAAGTTAAGTCTTAAAACTATGTTTTGATATATTGAGCATAAAAAAAAGGTTTAGTAAAACTTGATTAAGAGGTATGTGGCACAAATATAAATCTAATGAGAATTTGTTTATTTAAATTGAGTAGAAAAAGTATAATGATCAATGCCTTAGTTTTGAATTCTATAAATTATTTTTCTATTTTAACACTTAAATTACTAGGAATTAGTAATATGTTGGTTGGGGGTTGCGATAGGTACTTAAAATTTTATTTTATTAAGGTTTTATATCATCATATTACACTTAAAGTATCATTAAGTTTTCTAACTTAAGCATGTTTTATAATAACAAGTTTGATAATATAAGATATTTTTAATTTATGGTAAATGTTTGGTTTTAAATGTAGGTTTGTAAAATAAACATATCTTATAATTCAGATGAATGATTGATTGATGTGTTTAATTATTGAAATCGAGATTTAAGTGAAAAGACAAAAAAAAGACTAAGCTTAGAGAAGAAATCCTAGTTGGGCTAGCTCTCTTCAAATAGGAACACCATTCAGTGTTTAGATTATAACTGGAGCTACCAACCTCGGATTGAAATGTGTTTTAGCTTGATGGAAATTTTATACGTATGAATAAAATATTCATGAAGAGCCTAAGACTTAATATTTCCTCTATTAAGTTCAAATTTTAGCAAAAAAAAAAAGTCTGAATCTGTCTTGCAGCCTAGATATTGTTCGGTGTTCAACTCATGTATGAAGTTATAGAGGACCAAATAAGCCCCTTTTTTGGGTTGAAAAGATGAGACAAATATATATAACTTTTATGAAGACCATTTGTTCAAATCATGATGCCATCAATGATGTTTTATCCAGCCACCAAATCAATAATTAGCCACCATATTAATAGTTCTAAATTTTAACCTACAAAAGGAGTGATGCAAAATTGTCCTTTAGATTGCTAATTTGAGGTTTTAAAGAAAGTTTGCAACTTAACCCAATATGAACCCTACCTTGAAGAACCAAAGTTATATGCAATTAATCACCCCCACCTTACGCCTATAATGAGATATGAACAAGAAGTATAAATTACAATAAATTTGATCATTCCTTCGAAGAGCTTGCAAGTTCAATAAAGCCACCACACAAGTTTCCAATAACATTAAAGACTTTTTATAGTGAATGAAATCCATAACTCTTAAGAAAACAATATCTTTTCTGTTTTTGTACTTTACCGGTAGATTCTAGACCCAACTTCAAACAAGTTATTTTATAATACGATATATTATTGGAAATGTATAGTTTCTAATTCAATTGCAATCACATCCAAACTTATCCTGAAGATCCATTTATGACCCAAAAGCAGACAAAGGTCTAGATTGGTATAGTTGAACCTTTTTAACCCCAGCCTCTTGATTTAGCCCATTGAACTCCTCTTGGATCCATTTTGTTTTAGGACTTAAAATAGATCCAATGAACACTCCTAATGTTAACTTTGATGTTGTAACCAAGATTGCATTAAGGAGGAATTTGTCATACATTTAGACATATTGATTTTCAAATCAAGATTCATTGTTTTGCTTTCTTTATTTGTATTTTTGTAATATTGAAGTTTTATTTCATGTTTTTCTTCTTAATTATGTTTATTTTTTTAGCAAGGCGAAAATATTATACTAATAATGTAAAAATAAATATAGTATAAACTCAACATGAATTTTAATATTTAAATTTAAGAAAATGATAATTGATGCTAACGTTATATGAAAAAAAAATCATTAATTAACTTCTTCTTCAACTAAGTAGCTAGGAATTAGAATCCACATCTTGCCCATGATTGAATGGTTGTAAGATATATACTAAAAACAAATTAATGCCTAATGATCCAAACATATGTAACGAATAGTTTATAGCAAAGATAATTAGTAAGAATGCCTAATGGTCCAAAGAGAGTCAATGAGACCAACCATTAATCTATCAAGAAATGGGTCATTTAAAGGTGAGGGAATTACTATAAATATGGCACGTTTTTTTTGGCATGTGTGGGGGACACAAGCGATAGCTTCTTAGACACGCACGCATCACACCAAAACCAGACGCCATCCTATTGGCAAATCAAATGTGCTGGAAATTAATGGATTTTATTTTGCACGTTGAACATGTTCCTACCAAAAACTGCCTGCAATTTTAATCTTCTAACTGCTTTCGGCATATCTCACGATTTCACGCTAACTATATTTTTTTTAAATTGGAAAACGTGGATCATTGAAATCTGCGTGCGTTGGACATTTGATGAAGTTGACTCCTACATGAGAAAGAAATTGAAATATATATATATATATATTCCTCTTCCTTCGAAACATTTTACAATTACTTGGTAAGGAGTTTTTTTTGTTTTATTTTCTTTCACTTTCAAAAAATTAAATTAGAGAATAAACACCACTTATAATGCAAGAGATATTAGAGACAATAAAAAAATATTTAAAAATATAAAAACGGTTGTTTTTCAAAATATTTTTTATTTAAAAATATATTAAAATAATTTTTATTTTTTAAAAATTATTTTTGATATATGAAAATATACAAAAATTAAATTAAATAAATTTTGTTAATTTTCATAAACACAATTTACACCCTATTCCAAACATGTATTAGTAAAAAAAAAAAAAGGCAAGCAACTACTTTTTCTTTTTTCTTTTTTCTTTTTCTAAGATGCTGATGTTTTTTTTCAAACATCGTATAACAATCCAAAAAATGAGTGGAATGCTTACCTTACCGACAAGAAGCCGCCAAGCCGCAGGGGGCCTTCTATTGCTTTTACGGCATATCAACAAATAAAGTTATATAACCAACAAATAACCAAATAAAGTTATTATCTATTTTCTTCGGCTATCAATAGTTTTTAATTGTAATTTCATTTTCCAAAGTTATATAATCATGATTTTATAGGTTGATATTTTTTTATTTTTATTTTTTCATATATACAAAATGTTATAAAGGACTTTCTAGTCATGAATTGAAGACCACTTTTGCAAAATAAAGATTTGTAGGTAGTTAAAAAAAATTAAAAAGATAATGAAAAAATTGAAAAAACTAAAAAAAAAATTCAATTTGATATTGGTACAGAAAATTTTAATATGATCCTTACACCTTTTAGTTTCTCTGTTATTTATTCCTTGGAATTTTATAATTTCACATTTCAATTCAAAACTTTATTTTCTTATATTTCAGTCTTTAAAAATTAAGAAAAGAAAGAGAAATATTAGTTTAATATATCATGTAGCCAATTGATTGGTTATACGTGACATTATTATATTCATGTAAATACATATTTATTATTAATAAAAGCTTAATTTATCTTTAATATTCATATAACTTTAGATTAATAAATCTAATATTTTATTTATGAAAATAGAGTAAAAATAAAATTCATGAGACAAAAATATTTTGCAAATGAAATTATAAAGTTTTTATAATTATGGAATTTATATTGCATCAAAGCATTGTTTCTAAAATGTTCTTAGTCAATATTCTTTTAAATATTAGATATTCATTATAGCCCTAGAGACTAATACATATAATGTTTTTTTATTTATGAAAGCAAACAATTTTTCTCATAAGTTGAGGTAAAATGGATACCTAAAACTAATATGTAGATGCTTATCATAAGACATATGCACTGAATAGACTCGCATGAGAATTCTATATGGAGAGATCACTTATGTCTATGGAAAGACTCACGTGACGGTTGTGTAAGTGATTTTTAGACTTGAGATCACTAAATTATCTTATATAGAGAATGTTATGTTTTGTTCTTACAATATTTTGTCCTAATCAAGGGTAACAAAAGGACAGATTTTGGGTATAACATGCACAATATGAGTGTATTTAAGTAATCAATATAGGATTTATCACTCTAGGTGAATTAGAGAAAATGTTTCACTTGTTCTAAGATATTATTGACTGAAAAATCCTTAGTCAAAATGAAATAAGATTTAAAAAGGATTTTAAATTTTATTAAAATGATCAATGACTATTATATAGAGAACAAATATGATTTAACATGACAAATATACTATATGCTTTAATGTTAAATTGGAACATTAATGATGAAAAAATATTAATTATACTAAAAACTAGTCACTGAAAGGTTAAGTTAAACCACTAATGACTTTTCTAATATTTGAGAGATCATGACACGTTGCTAGATTATGCTTCTGATCTTCAAATATAAATTAATCAATTGTTGAATTGATAATAAATCAAATTGTTTAATTTATTTAAATTCTATTTAATTAGAATTAGAAATTTATATTTTTGCCAATATATTAGGAACCTAATGAGTCACACACATTAAGAACCATAGTAAAAAAAATAAATTGGAATGATTTAATTAAGTATGACTTGATTAAAATATATTTTATAAATTAAGGATTAGAATATAATTAATACAAGGATAGAAATTAACTGAATCAATATATGAATATTATTTAAGGGGAAAAGTGATATTTTACTAATTTATAGGGTTTTTTAGATTTTTGTATAAATAGTAACCTATACGTTTTATTTTTTAATGGTTGTTTGTTAGATAGAAAACTATACAAGTCACAGAATAGAGAGCTAACAATCTACACATAACAATTCCTCTCTCTTAAAAATGGATTTAGGAGATGTCTCGCTGGTAATTCATGTAGATTACTGTTGGAGGTCGAATAAGTAGACGACTTGTGGTTTGAGATAACCTATTCTTTAAAAAATTATTCAAAGTCGAGAAAGATCAGATCTTCAAGTAATAAATCCCTAAACAACTATAGACTTTCTAACAAGATCTTAAAGACTCCTGGATAATTTATTATTTTTGCTACGTGTATGACATTTAGGAACCCAACAATAGTATTGGAGTCATCGTTAAATAATTAGGGTTGTTGTTTGCATGTTTTAATTATTATTGGTGTTAATTTCAAATTAATTTTATATACAAAATTATTTTCCCCAAAATTATTTTTTCCCTACTATTCCGGCTAGATCTGGCCAAAATCTAAAAAAACAAGGATGGTTGCCATGGGCGTTGCTGCTTGTTGTGCCAGGCGCGAGAGGTAACAACCCATGGTTGCTGCCTCACCAACACTTCACTAGTAGTGCCAGGCACTATTGGCGGTGCTAGAAGCCCAGCGGGAGGCAAAAGCCTTGCATTAGAGGCTACGCAGCGCTCCGGGCAGTCCTTGGCGCTGCTAGCTGGCAGCGACACCATTGGCTGCCACTACTCCAGCTGTTGATAGTGAGCAGACAACCCTTTGCCGATAAAAGCATGAAGAAGGGGCAAAGTTTACAATTTTGCGTCAGCAGCCTTTTTAGGTTTTTTGAGGGATAAAATTACAATTCTACCTCTACAACATATATCTAATTACTTTTAGGTATATTTAGGGATGCAATTCTACCCCTGCAACATATATCTAATTATAGCCCTCCATATATAAAATAATAATTTTATATTAAAATTGAAATCCTAAATTAAATTAATTATATAATTAGTTTTTCTAATTAAATTAGGATTGAATTAAAATGTTTAATTTAAAATTTTTGAGATTTATGATATCCTGATAGGATTAGGATTTATTTAATTAAATGGTTTAATTAAATAATATTTAGAAAAATATTTTTTTAAATAACGAGAGTTTTTTTAAGCCTGAAAATTTAATTAATCCTAAAATAGTTTAAGATATTAATAAGAATTTTAATGTGATTAATTTTCTGATTAAAATTGAAAAATATTTTTCATGAAATTTATGTTAAATAATTATTTTTTGTTTGGAAAATTATCAAATTAGATTTGATTGAATATTTTTTAGTGTTAAAAATATTATTTTATAGTAGCACATGAAGTCAATAATTAGAATTGATACATGCAATGCAATGTATCATGATATTAAAATGTTTTTATACATGTTAAATGATTATAGACATTAAAGATCAATGCAATTGTGATTTGTTTTTGATGGTTGATCCTAGTGGAATTAATGATCCAATATTTGACCCTTTATTTTTCTAAATATTTTCAAAAAAATAAAAAAAAATATGTTCATTTGTGTTATTTTTAGCATTTTCAGCGTCATCTCAAATGAATTTAAAATTCAAATTTCTTTTCAACGCATTTAGCTTTTAACGCGCTATTTTTCAAATTGTTGATTTTTCTCATTGAGCCAATGTTGTCTTTTTAAAAAAATCAAAAAATAATTTTTTTTAGACAAAGGGACAGAAATGCAAAGGAAGAAAATAAAGGACGATGTAGGTGACAATTAGAGGTCAAATCATTTTGAGAAATGAGGGAATGATGAGAATTAATCGAAAAACACCACAAGACCCTTTGTATGTGCCAATAATTAGACCATTTACAAAGGCAAGAGCTAAAAGAATTAAAGAGGCATTCAATCAGCTGTATCGGACTTGTTCAAATGAGGATCAGGCCTTGTTCAATGTGATCCAAACAAGAGATGACGATGCTTAACATGTATCAATACTTAGCCACACAACTTTATATTAATGGTCATAACTTTTAATCCGACGATGAATCGGACTGGATTTGCTAGAAGATTTAAAGATTCTTTTTCCTATTAGAATAAATTTTTATAGCAATTAAACATCAAGAATGCTTTCTGATAAGACCTAGAGTTATTATTTAAGAATACACAGATTGAGCTTTTATTTATACAACACTTAGGCTTTATATTTTATTTTACCTATATTTTTAAGTTAGTTAGTTATTTGGGTTTAATTTTCAACCTATAGTTAATTAGAGTATATTTTTGTTCAAGTCAAACATATAAAATACCTTATATTTTTGAGATGTAAAAAAATAGATTGAATAAAAAATGTGTGAGCACTCTTGCTTTTGGTTCTTTATTGAACTTTTGAAGACTTATCAAATAGATCATCTTTGTGACATTCTAACTATATATTTTTGGTTTTTTTATTCAAGCAATCAATGGTTCAGGGTTTTTTAATATGATTTTAGTTTTTTTAAGTAAGCATTCCAATTTTTAATTATGGGTTCTAAGGTTTTGCCCTTATAGTTTGCATTGACCTTCCCTTTAATCCTTTTTTATATTGAATTTCATAACCAAAGTTGATGCAAAATTACCAAAACTAATCCTCATTGTTTATTGCCTTAATCACTCACCATAAAAATAAAAAATAAAACTTGACATTTTCTTTTCTATAAGACTAGATAATTTTCACTTAAAAATAAAATGTTCAAGTAGAGAAAGTTATTATTCATATAGTCAATTTTACAAAAAATATTTATTTTAAATAAAAAATTATTTTACAATAAATTCATACTTATTCATACCTATTCTAGACCCGATCCCAAACTCAAGCTGATTGAATATTTGCGTATGGCTAAAGCCTAAAACCCACTTAACATAGGGCTAGGGCTTCTTATCTTTAAAAGCTTTGGTGCCCTGCACGGTGAATTTTAACTCTAAAGTTTTTTAATATATAAGAAAATCTTGTAATTTTTTAATGTGAGATTAATGAGTTTTGGGTTTGTAAGAATATACTAACCGGGATTGATTTCTTATAGTATTTTCATTAAAGAGTGATTTCTAATAGAGTCTTAACCTAAAAGTAAGTGAACATAAAATGAACCATTAACCATGCTTTAAAAACAAAATCCAATTTCTCTAAACTATTTCTCTTTTGTTGAGCCATAAGAGCTTTGCAGCCGTTCAGAAAATATCAATACGGTGATAAATGAGTCTCTACTACATCCTTAGCTCTGCTCGGCATTATAACAGGATAGGTTGAGGCAGATTCGGTTGAAGGAGAGTCATTGAAGGTAACAATTATGCTAGGAGGAATTACCATGGTGAGAAAAGAGAAATTCTTAGTTAGAAATTTTGATGTGTATAATTTGAATGCATTCCAAGCCACTCCGTAGTTCTTGGATCAAGAACTCCACCGACTCGATCTGGAGCTCCTTGGAATCCTGATACTGCTTAGTCGCTAATTTGGCATCGAAAATAAGGTCGGACCTAAGCTCCTCCAAGTCCCTTCATACTCTCTGATGCTCTTATCTTCCCAACAATTCATTGAGTTCTTCAAGCTCTCTAATCATATGGCAAGCTCGGATCTCTCTGCCTCGCCTTTCTCTTAGCTCGATATGAAGGGAGATAATCTAAATGGTTCAAGTCATTTCGTGTCTCAATCAAAGTTAAATTTTCTTTATACATAATTTTAAGAATGCTTCCCTTAAATATTGGTGTGATGCATTAAAAGAATTAATTAATAAATTCTTTACATATTGTTTTCAAGATTTGAAATTATAAGATTAAAGAAGATAGCAGGACTTATTAACCATCAAACTAAAACATATCTTTGAAAGATAAAAAGTATAGTGTTCATGATCTCAAGACAGGCTCGATTAGAAGAAATAAAATGAGTGATTTGACATTGTTGTGATCTCCTCGGAACATATGTGTATAGTTTTCTGTATCGGCTCCGCACATTCCTTCAAAATTTGGCAAATGAGAAAGAATAATCCAATTCATGATATTACATCAGTGCTAATGCACGCTAGCTAATTCTGTAAATAATATATTCCTGATAAGCGTTAATTGAGCCGTGGCTAGACAGCAATTCAACGAATTTATGATTCTATACCTCTTTATGCACCAATATAATTACGTCCCTGGCCATTAATTAATCAAGGATCATTGATCTTCTCTCGAGACAAAGTTCCTCAATCTTCCAGTCTGCGTTAACTCGTTTTTAACTAATTTGCAAGGGAAAGTTGCTTGGATCCGATGCTTTCGCTTCTTGAGGAACCTTTGTAGTGATCTCTTCATTGGAAGACCAACCGGGCTGTAAAGCTGAGATGGTGAGATAGGTGATGAAGCAGATGGCTCCGACCCGACTGGGCTTCGCAATCTATCCTCCATTTCTCGACTTGCAAGCATTAGGATTGCTCTAGCCTGCAGTTCTGCAACATCACAAACTAAAACCCTTCCATTGTAAAAAATAGTTAGCTGCTTCTGCTCTTGTTGTTCAAGTTCTAATTGTCGGCTCTCATTCGACGCCTCCACCCTGCAATTAACCATGGATCGATTACTACCAATAAAAAAGAAAGGGAAAAAAAACCAATTGCTAATAACTTGATGAGCCCAGCTACAATTAATTAGTGCAATAACCGAAACAAAAGAAACCTAAGAAAGGAAACAGCGACCTACGTAAGAAGGAAAGAGAACTTACAGGGGTTGGTAACGGTGGTGGTGGCTGTCGGAATCCGCTGAAGTATGGAGGCGGAGTTCGAGATTGCAGTTTCTCTTCATGTTGAAGGGGAAAACAAACGTGTAGTTGAAGCACACAGAGAAATGCTGGCGCTGTTTATTTATCACAACGGTTAAAGCTGATAAAGAGAGAATGAAGAGCAAGACTAGGAGAGTTCTGGGTTTATATAGTGGGAAGAAGAAAAAAGAAAAGAAAAATTGTGGGGCCCAGAAAAAGGAGCTGTTCTTTTTTATTTTTTTTTTAAATAAAGAATCCTCTTGACAATCTATGGATTCAAACACGCACCGCACGAAAACTAGACGCCGAAAACATACGGCCCCATTTTTCATTTTTCATTTTTGCACGTGGAACATGATTTTTTTTTTATTTTCTCAATTTGGAAACGCCGCCTTTACACGTGAATTTTTGGCTCTCTTTTTCTCTTGCCTCATATGCATTCATGTGATAGGGCCGAGGGCCGAGGGCCGACGCCCACTTATCCTATTTCATTTGATTTGATTATTTATATAGTTAACTTGGAATCTTTTTTTTTTTGACCTTTTTAATTAATTTCTAGCTTCGGTGCAATTATGTCGATGGTTCACATTGATCTTATTTTCTATTGTTCATGATGTCTTATTGGTTAATGGATCAATATGGCTTTATATAATGAGTTGCTTCTTCCTATCTAAAATTTAATCAATTTAATCTTTGAATATATTTTAAAATTCTTGCATATTTTTATGGTGGGATTTTTAGGCCAACTCACTCAAATTAATCATATAATTCATAACGAGAATCACATGACTTTTAAATTTAACATGACTCAAATTAATCACAAAATAAAGATAAATTAAGCCATTAATCCTTGTCTTTTTTCCCATATAAATCAAATCAATCATGAAGATCTAGTTAATTACATTATTTGAGTTCCTTGGACAAGCAATAAGTTTTCCAAGAATTTGTGAAACTTGAGCATAAATGAATTGATCAGCTGATTTTAAGTACAAAGTAAGGTTTCTCTATGTAAATTTATTTGAAAACATTATTACAATCTAATAATTTATAAAAATATTCCATCATTTCTATCACATAAATGCATATGTTAATACATATTATATTACAAATTAACTACAAAAGAAGAATTAATTCTATAACTCGAACTCAAAAAGATTATGATAAAATATTTCAAAAATGAATTACGATAACAGTGACCATACCACTAAAAATAATGGGGCAACTTGAAAGTGCGAAGGCTTTGAGGCTTGCCCCTTCTAATCTTGAGTGTGTTTGGTATTGTGGTAGCTGTTGTGGTTTGAAAAAAGTTGTTTTATAAAAAATGCTTTTAGTTGAGGTTGATCTGGAAAAATATATGTTTGGTTAAAACTGTGATTGAAATTGAGGTTGAACAAAAAGTTGTTTAATGTGTTTGGTTAAAAATTATAGTTCAATTTCATGTTATGGTATAATTATCTAAAAGGACTTCATTCATAATATTAATGAATAGTGACATGGAACTAACATTACAACCAATAAATTTTTGCAAATAGACCTAAACATATTAGAACAATAATTTATAATTGTCATTAAACTTGCAGTAATCTCATCACGTACGTAATCTATTCGCGAAGGCCTGTGGTGTCCTTGGCTTTGTGAATGTGGAACCACATCAGTTAGAAAATCATCGGGCACAAAATCAGGATGGCGATCGAACTCCATAAATGCCACATCTTACATTGAAGTTCTTCTAATGTAATTATGAATTGCCATGGATGCGACAACAATTCTTACTTGTGCCTTGTAATTAAAGGATGGCATATTCTGTAAGATTCACTATTTTTTTTTCCAAACTCCAAATGTACGTTCTTTCACACAACGTAATGAAGAGTGCATACGGTTGAAAATTTCTTCACGAGTTTGTGGTTGTCCTCGCCTCCTAAATTCTTGCAAATGATATCTCTGACCTCTATATGGACCTAAAAATCCATATTCATTAGGATATCCCGAATCAACCAAGTAGTATTTCCTTGTAAATACATATAATTTTTTTAATTGAAAATTGCAAAAAAAAAAACAAAATAACATTAATTATCACACACACACACATATTACTACCTTCTGGTGGCTTAGAAAATTTTATACGTGGATTATCAATTGCTTTGAGAAAAATTCGTGTATCGTGTGCACTACCTTCTCAACCCGCCCAAATAAATGTGAATTGCATGTCAAAGCTACATGCAGCCATAACATTCTGGGTCGGCACACCTTTTTGTCCGATGAATGGAATTTGATTTTCAGAAGAAACACATGCACGCACATGTGTACTGTCGATTGCTCCTACATAATTCTAATATACAATAAACCAGTAAAATAACATCAATTTGAGCTGATTAAAAAAATAAGTTTCGCAAATTCATGAAATACGAATCACCATCAACAAATACGATTAATGACATTATCTTGAGATGTGGCATATATCTCGGATTGTTCACAATTTCACGCGGTGTGTTTACGAACTCAGGATCTGTAGGTTGAATTAAATTTATAGCGAGCAAACAAACTGATCTAAGAACTTCATTAAAGTACCTACTAATTGTTTCTCTTGAATGTTGGAATCTCTCCTGAACTTCCCTGTTGGAAGCACCCAAAGCTATTGTATAAAGAAATATTCCAACGTTTTCAAAAACACACATTCTTCTAGATGCTTTTAACCCATATTGGTTTTCAAGTTTAAAGCACAGACTCTGAAATGTCGTCGCATCCATCCTAAACATGTTTACACAGGGCTTCCAATGTCCATGTAATATTTCTATCAACCATTGCATTCTAGTGTTGTATGAATCCATACAAGGTTCCTTATATATATATAAGTATTATAATATAAAGTTATGGCACCTACCGTGCATAAAATCAATTTCTGATTATCAAACTCCCTTTCCCAAAACAACTCACCTTTTTCATCTGAATCGTTGTCGTCGTCAGTATCAGAACTGTGATTACAACTGAAATCTCCATCGTTTACAGGAGAATTACCATAATTACCGTAATTGGCAACGTTATTCATTACATCATCATAATCCCCGTCAAAAAGTGCTGAAAACCAGTGTGAATCCATATCTATCATGACATATAAATTTTTTTGTGAATAATTGAAAATTGTATGACTTGTTACAAAAAAACACAAATGGATAATGCAAACCGAAATACTATATTGTTCCATTTCTCCACGTTTATTGAAATTTTGCTCGGCTTGTAAATTTTATAAGGCTATATTTATTTGCAATTCAGTCCTTTACCTCCTTTGAAAGTGAAATTGAATTTTTTTTTTCCAAAATGCCTATTATCTGTAATCAAAATTTCTAATTCCACTTGCTATAAACAACCTAAAAAATAGAATTTCAAGAGACCAAAATGCGAATTCCAGAAACAATGAACAATTCACACACAAATTATTTTTCCTTTTCATTTCCAGCTTCCAATATTTCATTTCTTGTGCTAAATATAATGTCAACTATACCATATAGAATTAAAAATTTCATTTGCAAAACTGATTTATACGTGGAGCAATAATATTAAGGATCCCTTTTCATTTCACAAAATGGGTCAATAAATAATAAGCATGTTTGCCACCTTCCCCTAAGATTCAAACCGCTTCTACTTATGGAATACTGCTTCAGAAAATTGAACAAGACAATAATAAAATTATGTAAAAGAATATACAATGACAGAGGTCTAACAAAGCTAACGATTTTCTACCCTTCACTATCCCGATGAACACCATAAACAGACATTTAAAAACCTAAGAAACTAACCTGACTTTTAATGAATGTCATAACATTAACAAATCGGCTGCAACATAATGAATTAAATGGAACTTACCTATTACAAATGTATAAATAGCAGCAATCAGCAACACTAGCAATTAGAAACAACCACTCTTGATTGCAGGTACTAACACATTCAATTTCTACCCAAAGAAATTGACAATATGCAAGTGAATAACTTCCCATACTTACTGCTAGTTATATACAAATACATAGAAATGGAAGTAATATTCCAAAAACTGTTACCTAACTTTCAAAAGCTACCATTCAAGAGCACCAAACATTCAAATGTGGCATACACCAACTGAAAATTTCAAAATTAGCAACCTAAACCTACCATTCAAGAGCAACTAACCAAACATTCAAAGTATAATACCAACAAGCAGTAGTCTCGGTTTCATAAATTATTATCACCAACCATTCAACTTCAAGTAACCAAATTGAAAAAGAGTACTTTAACAAGCTAAACATAACATTCAAAGTTAAGCATCCACACATTTAAGGTCTACAATTCAGAAATTAACATCTATGAAATTCCAACCCAACAACACTATTCAGTCATACATATATAGTAAAACATATATGGTAGTGGTGTTCCAAAAACTTAGCTATGAAAATACACCAAAACATGGGCAACTCCTTCTAATTCCAGCAACAATTGCAGCACAGGAAGTCTGCAAAACCAGTGGAAAAGATTTCAGACAAATAAATATGTTACTGGATTACAAAATTCAACATAAATGCAAAGACATGAATAAGGTAAAAAGTTAAAAACTGACCTTGTCCATCTAAGTTCGTCTGTGTTGGTCAAACATTATTTTCAGCCATGACATTTTTCTGTCAATACAACCCATTACAGTCCACATCTCCCTCTTGCTCCTTGCATAGAAGAATTTAGTTGCAAAGGTATACAATGCACTACTAGAAGCAACTCCATCAATAGAGTGCAGTTCTTCCATTACCTCTTCAATGCTGCAACCTTTTTTTTTTATCTCTACAAGGAGCTGTGATCCCTCTAAGCATGGAGACAGTCTCAACAAGTTTATCCAGACGTGCAACTAATACTGCTCCCACACCTTTTCCCCTTTTCTTTTTTCAGAATTGAGGTGTAGTCTGATGTGCACCCTTTCTCTTTAAACTGCTGGGGTTGTTGGTACTGTTTGTGACATTGCTTCCACCAACCATATTGCTAACATCACGAGTGAAATCAGGGATTGCATCATCTTCAGAGTCGCCACTTTCTTCTGCCATATTAGTATCCTAATTGGTTGTATTTTTCATTCAAGCAGCCACATTATCTTCATTTGATAAGAGTCCTTGTGAGGGAGTCCAAGTATATTGTCCCGTGGCCACTATGTTAGTAAACATGATATCGTACTTGACACACAACGAGGGCTCTATGCCAACATACCTAAACTTCTTTGCTCCTCTCATTTCCTGTGTAATGACAACTGGATGTAATTAGGACTGATAGTAGATGAATAAATAATACAACATGACAAAAAAATTTATGAGGCTATTGCAAATCAGCAAACTAACCTGAATTTTTGATTGCCACCATTCATCAGTTGCTGAGATGGTCCAAAGTTCAGTAGACCAACCAACTCCAGTTTCAGTTATTAATTTTTGCCATACCCTCCAGTCCTTTTTAATCCTATCCCATTTGTTTTTAAGCTAAGATTTTGATAATGAAAGGCCTGTCTGATCTTTGAATGACTGTACGATAAATTTCCAGCCAGCTTTATCAAAATATGTGTTTGGTCTCATGCTTCTCTCAATAGCTGTAATGCAAATGTCACAAAACACGTGCAACATTGCCTTGCTCCAAGAAGTTTTATCATGTGTGTCAGATCCATCCATTGCTTATGGTTAACAATGCAATGACAAATTAAACAAACAATTAACCATATGAACAAGAGATTGGATGCTGATAAGGCCATAATACAATAATAACAGAACAAGAAATTACATGTGCAGCAAAAGGTTAACCAAAGAATAACAAAAGGTTGAATGTTGACAAGGAATGAAAAACATAAATAAAGAAATTATCTATAGCAGCTTGGTTGACAATGCAAGAAAGAATTAAAAACACAATTCACTATAGCTGACAAAAGCTTTAATACTAATAAGGGATGAAAACAAGAAACTAAGGAACTAGTTCAAAAAAAGATTGAATGATGTGAAGTGTGAACTAAGAAACTTGACAAGGGAAAGAATATAAAAACCTACCCACGGTGGGATAAACCTATAAGTTTTTTTCATCAATTAGCAGGGGATGTTATAATTAGCAACTGAAATTATTTGTTTAATTTACTATTATTTAGTTGTTAGCAATTAGCAACACACAATACCAGTTTAACATAGCAAATAGGGGATGTTCTACTTATATATATATATAAGTATTATTTTAATGTACATTTATTAACTTGTTAGCAATCTGCAGCACACAACAACTAAAATGATTTTAACATAGAAAGCAGGGGATGTTCTACTTAGCAACTGAAATTAATTGTGTCATTAATTTACGTATATTTACTTGGTAGCTATCAGCATCACACAACAACAACAAATAACCAACACACAAATAACTGCAGATATATGGAGGGAATAAAGAGAATGAAAAATTAGCAGTAATGGCTGAAGAGAGTAAAATACAAGTGAATTAAAAAAAAGCACAAACAGGTCAATTTCACTGCAATGAGCAAAAATAAACTTAAAATTACTATACAAGGGAAACAGTGAAGTAAGCATAGTACTCGTTGGAAATTGCAGCTGAGGTGTTTGAATAAAGCACAATGTTGATATCTGTGGTGGGGTTGTTGATCGCAAGAACACAGGTTGCTTGTCGTCTTGTTTTTCTGTTGATAAGGAGAAACGAAGGAAAAATTAGCATATATAACTATAGAGAGTAAACAACAAGTGATTAACAAAAGGGGATAAATAGATCTTTACTGCAATAAACAATAATTAACTTAAAATTTCTATAAGAACAGACCAGTGAACTAACCCGTTGGAAATTTGAGCTCTGGTGCTTGAATCAAGCTCGATCTATATATATATGTTTCGAGGTTGTTGCTTGCAATGGAAATGGTTGTTGTTGTTCTTCATTTCCTTTTGTTAAAGAGAAATGAATGACAATTGAATGTGTAGAAAGAGACGAAGCCATCAGTTAATGTTTTGGGTTGTGCAACAGTAATTGTTTACTGTGGAGTTGTTGTGCGCAATTAGGGCTGATGGGAAGGGAAATGAATGCAAATGGAAGAACACGAATGAGAATGAGAAGAGCAAACTAGAACCGAACGAGAACAGTGTGTGTTTTGCACATTACTCATCTCTAGAAAGTTCAACCACATGTTGAAACTTGCAAAAAAGCATTATTTTACTGCTTCCTAAAAATTGAGGTCGTGCCGCATATAAATGGTGGGACCCATGTTTTTGATTTTTTCACAATCTGTAACCAAACGTCTAATTAGTGCGATTTTTAAGAAACGCGAACACTAACGCGTAGACAAACGGGCTCTAAAAATTAAACAGGATAGGTTGTTTGTCCGGTAGCCCCTCTTAACCATCAAAATTGAGGGTGTTTTTTTTTTTTAAAGATTTTAATGTTGTTTGATTTATTCTAGATTTCATTAAGTGAGTTTGTTTTGTATTGCTTCTCCAAGATCGAGTATTATTCTCTTAGTGATAATTTAGTTTTTATATTACATCAATTCGAGCTTTTGTTTGGTGATCTTTGTTTATTTTTCTCTATAATTGTTTATTTTTTTAATATATTTTATGATATGTATACTCTTACAATAATACGTAAACATCATTTCAACAATACCATAAGACTTCACAAATTAAACACAAAGAATTAGGTTGCCCTTTAAAAAGATAGGTAACGAATAAACTAGTTCATGGATGTCGTAGGTTTGGCCTAAGACAAAACTTGAGTTTTCAATCCCTAAAATAATAATAATAAAATTTTAAATAGTTCAATCTTATTATTTTTATTTGTTAGGTTTTCAAATATCATACACACAATGAAAATAATAAAACAAAATTATTCAGAAGTCCCTAGGATCTCGTTGGATAAATCTAGAGTTGTTTAAGAATTTATTACCTGAAGGTCTAATCTTATTTGGCTTTAAATAATTCTTTAAAGGCTGAGTCATTACAAATCACAAGTCGTCCAGTTGTTTGCCATTCAATGGTAATTCATACGAATCACTAGTGAAAAATCTTCTAAATCCCTATTTAGGATAGAGGGATTGCTATGCCTAGAGTACTATCTCTCTATATGGAATAATTGCAAAAATAAGAAGCATAACTTACTATTTATATGGAAATCTAAAAAACCCTATAAATTGGCAAAACATCAATTTTCCCCTTGAATAATATCTATATATTAATTCAAGATAATTTTAGAAATTAATTCAATCAAGTCCTTACTTGATTTTTCTTGGTATAGAAATATAATCCATGTATTAATTATATTCCAGTCCGTAATTTCTAAAATATATTTTAATTAAGTCATAGGTAATTAAATCATCATAGTTTAATTCCTGATTAATGGTTTTTGATGTGTGTGACCCATTAGGTTCTTCATATGTTGGCCCAAATATAAATTATAATTCTAATTAAATAGAATTAAATAAAATAAATAATTTAATTTATTATCAATTCAATAATTTATTAATTTATATTTGAAGATCAGGCGCATTGTCTAGTAAAGTGTCATGATCCTCCAAATATTAAAAAAATAATTAGCGGTTTGATTTCACTTTTTAGTGACCAGTTTCTTAGTGTAATTAATATTCTTTCATCAATATTGTTCTGATTTAACATTAAAGCATACAGTATGTCTATTGACACGACCAAAAGATTAATGTCTTCTCCCAAGTGCAGGAGTGTCGAAGTAATCAATAACATGGTAAGACCGGGGTCGAACCACAGGGAGGTTAATTGTATAAATTATAAATAACACCAACATAACAACAACAACAACAACAACAACAACAACAACAACAATAATACTTCTAGTAGTAGTAGTAATAATAATAATACCAATAATACTATTAATAATGATAATAATATAGATGAAGAAGAAAAAGAAGTTGATGAGAACTTTGAGATGAAAGATTAACGTAAGAATTAAACAATGGCAACAACAAATGTCAATGTTAGAGGATCCACTAATGGCATTTCAAACAAGTATAGTATAAACTCTTTTTATTCAATTGGAAACCATACACAAAAGAGGTTCCAATCAGATTATAAATTGTTAACATGATTACATTAATTATCTTATTCGAATAATGCTAATACTTGTAAATGTTGTCAGGCATTCATGATTATAACTTATGTTAACAACAAATCAAGTTCCTTTCATAGCACAGGTGTCGGTAATATCATACAGTATAAGCTATGAAAGTCCCAAGTATTTGTTGTACCAAGTGTTATACAACATAAATCTAGATTAACCATTTAACAAGCAAAGTATTAAAAGTAAACAAGATAACAAATATAAAGCATGTTAGTATCCAAAATTAAGATCCATGTTAAGTTTATATTATACTTATTCTTACACCATTAGTGTACCCTTTTCACCTTGATATAATTAACTTAGCTAAACATAATGAAAGAAAGAAACATAAATAAACAAGGAAAGGAAATGAAAAGCATAAGTAAGAGATTAATATAAGCAAAACTTAAACATTACAAAATATAAAGAGAGAGCAAGAGTATGATCTTGATCTGAAAACCAAGATGCCTAAATACATGGCAAATGCCTCCTTTTATAGGTTAAAATTCAGAACTATTGATTTATTGACTAATTGATGAATGGGTGACCACATCTTGACTTGGTGACAATTCGTATCTTCTTGTCTGCCAAAAACATCATTGATAACGTCATAATTTGAACAGACTTCAATCATGAAAGTTCTAGGAAATTGTCTCATCTTTCTAGGGTAAAAATTTGAGATCATTTGGACTTCTAAAATTGAAGATATGGGTTGAACACCGAACAATATCTGGGCTGCAGGACAGATTCAGATTTCTTCATTGTTGCTACAATTTGGACTTGAAAACGGCCTTGTTAAATCTTGGGCTCCCATGAAAGTTGTAGGCTTATGTCTTACCTTTCCATCCATATAAAGTAGACTTAAATCTGAGATCTACAGCTCCAGATATGACCCGATTACCGAACAATGTTTCAGTTTGGACTGCACCAACATTTCTTTTCTAAGTTTGGCCATTAATTTGTCCTTTCAATTTCAGTACTTCAACTCATCAATCAATTATTTTATTTATGTGATAGGCCTACATTTAAGACGAACATTTACCATAAATTAAAGGTATCTTATATTATTAGATATGTTATTATAAAACATGCTTTAGCTAAGGAGTTATTGATACTTCAAGTGCAAAATGATGATATAAAACCTTGATAAAAATGCTTGGACTAATCATCTATCATATTAAATTATGTTTGTACTCTACATAATAGTCATTGATCGTTTGAATAAGATTTGAAACTCTTTTCAAATCTCATTCTACCATGACCAAGGATTTTTCAGTCATACTATTTGAGAACAGATAAAACATTTTTTCAAATTCATCTAATGTGATGAATTTTCTCTTGATCACTCAAGTACTTCATATTTTCATGTTATATCCAATGTCTGCCCCTTCGCTATCTCAATTAAGATAACATGTAACATGATCAAAACATAACATTTTCTATATATAATAACTTAGTGACCTTAAATATGAGAATCACTTACACAACCATTACGTGAGCCTTTCCATATAAATAGGTGATCTCTCTATATGGAATTCTCATACGGGTCGGTTTAGTCTACATGTCTCATAACAAACATGTACTTATTAGTTTTAGGTATCTCTTAAACTTTAGCTTATGAAAACAATTGCTTCATTTCATAAAAAAAAAAAACATAGTATGTACCAGTCTCTACGGCTCTAATAAATATCTAGTATTTAAGAGAGGATTGACCAAGAATATTTTAGAAGCAATACTTTAATGCAAAAGGAATCCCATAATTATAACAACTTTATCATTTGCAAAACAATTTTGTCCCATAAACTTTATCTTTACTTTAAATTCATAAATCAAATATTAGATTCATTAATCTAATATTATATGAATATTAAAGATCAATTAAGCTTTTATTAATAATAAATATATATTTACCTAAATATAATAATGCCACGTGTAACCAATTGATTGGCTACAAGGTATATTAAACTAACACCATTCACTTCATATACTCTAATAGAAGAAAACAATAAAACCTAATGAGAAAATTGTTAATGTATATGCCTTGTAGCTAATAGATTGGCTACATGTGACACTAATTTTGTTAATGTAAAAGCATATTTTTTACTAATACTTTTTTTTTTATCTTTAATATTAATTTATTTTTTATTAATGAATCTAATGTTTGATTAATAAGTCTAGAATAAAGATAAAGGCATTGGAAGAAAAGTACTTTGCAAAGTTGTTATAATTATGAGATTCCTATTATATTAAAGCATTGTTCCTAAATGTTCTTAATTGATTCTCTATTAAGACTGAACATTAAGTGAGTTTGTTGAGATTAATACATATTATGTTAATTTCCTATATGAAAAGAAGTAATTGTTCTCATAAGACGAGATATATGAGATGCATGAAACTAATATATAGGTGCTTGTCATATGACATGTATACTGAACTAACCTACATGAGAATTCCATATGTAGAGATCACACGTGTCTATAAAAAAACTCACGTGACAATTATGTAAATGATCCTTAGACTTGAGATCACTGAGTTATCATATATAGAAAATGCTATGCTTTGATCTTGACTACATGTTGTCCTAATGAAGGGTAACAAATTGTAAAATATTGGGTATAACATGAATAATATGAAGGTATTTGAGTGATTAAGAGAGGATTTATTACCCTAAGTGAATTACAAAAAAAAAAAATTCCACATGTTCTCAAATAGTATTGATCGTGAAATCCTTATGTAAGGTGGAATGAGATTTGAATATAATTTAAAATATTATTCAAATGATCAATGACTATGATTTTAAGAAAGAACATGATTTAACAAAGGAAACACACTACATGCTATAATGTCTAAAAAAAAAATATTCCACATGTTCTCAAATAGTATTGATCGTGAAATCCTTGTGTAAGGTGGAATGAGTTTTGAATATAATTTAAAATATTATTCAAATGATCAATGACTATGATTTTAAGAAAGAACATGATTTAACAAAGGAAACACACTACATGCTATAATGTCTAAATCAAAACATTCTTGATGAAAAAATAATAATTACATTGAGAAACCAGTTATTAAAAAGTTAAGTCAAATCAAGTATAACTTTTCTAATATTGAGGACATCAAAACATGTTATTAGACGGTGCAAGAGATCTTCATATATATATATATATATATATATATATATCAATCAAGTATTGAATTGATAAAAAATTAAATTGTTTAATTTATTTAATTCTATTTAGTTTAAGATTGTGGTTTATATTTGGGCCAACATATTAGGAACATAATGGGTCATACAAATTAAGAACTATTGATAAGAAATTAAATTAAGATAATTAATTAAGTGCAATAATTCTTAATGTATGGACTTGATTGAATACATTTATAAAATTATCATGAAATAATATGTTTGATATTATTTAGTGGACAAAGTGATATTTTGTTATTTATAGAGTTATAAAGTTTTCCCTATAAATTAAACATCATGCCTTATTTGTTTTTTTTTATATATATATATAGAACATATTGTATACACTCCCATGTATACAAATTGATTGAGTGGAGAAAAGAATGACCTAGCACTCAAAGCATAACGATTCCTCTTTTCTAAAAGGGTTTTAAGAGATTTTTTATTGGTGGTTCATGTAAATTACTACTAGAGGTCAAATACTTAGATAACTTGTGATTTGCAACAACTTAGCTTTGAAGAAGGTTATCAAACCTCAAAAAACATATTTTATCTTCAAGTAATCTTCTCTCAAACCCTAAATGACCTTACATTGTCAAACGAGATCCTTGGAACTCCTAGAAGAAAATTTAAGTTATTGTTTTTGCAATTTCACTAAATAAGAAATTAAGAATCCATCAATAACTCTATTTATCTTTATGATAATCTCTCTAAAAATTTTGAATCAATATATAATAATAAAAATACATCACATAACAAGTAAAATTGATACGAACCAAGTTAGGTCTAAATTTGGCCTTAAAATGTATGCTGACCAGTTTTTTAAGATCAAAGATTTCTCTCAAACCGTACATCACAATAAGCTGCAAATTTTATAGGGAGGTACTAGACACATGGAATATTTTCATAAATATTTAGGTAAAATAGAATTTGAAAACATATTATTTTAGAGGGTCGAATTTACTAGACAAATCTTGTCAAATCTACCAAACAAGACCTTTGTGTACTATTTGGGACATATATAGAGCTACAAGTGGAATGCTACTACTATACATATTTGGCTGGAAACCATACATCTCAAGATTTTCATCCATATATAATGGGCCCAGTAATTCATCTAGACAACAGAGAACAATGTATTTGAAGTCAGGAATGAAAATCTATCAAGAATATGTAAAAATTAGAGATTCAAGCTACATGAAGAAATTTTATTTTGAAGAGTTTATTTTTACTATCCTATCTTATTTATTTTTTTCTTGTTAGTTTTGGCTTCCTTAGAACTTATCTTTGATTTAGTTTTTGATTATTTCATATCTAGAGCTTAGTAGTTTGTGTCTAGGGTTCCTTAAAGAAAGATGTTATTTTATATTTTTTCTATCTCAGAATATATCGGTAGAATAAAGATTAAAAAAAAGGAACAAAAGAACATACAAACATCCATTTTATCGAATCTGCCATAGTACACAAATAAGGAGGAATTTAAACCAAACCAATTTAGACAATTCTCAAGTTTTATATAATTGTTATAGGAGTCTTAATCGCACCCCATATAAAATTTGAGCTCATTTGGAGATTGTTTGCTATAGTAATCAAGGTCAAAATTAAAACTTGTTGTAACAGGTCAAATTCATATCAGAAGGGAATCTCAGGTCTAATAAATTCATAAAAATACCAAATTTAATACACCAGGTTTTAAATTTCAAATCGCACCCCATATAAAATTTTAGGTCATTTGGAGTTTGTTTGCTTTAGGAATTAAATTCAGGATTAGAACTTGTCGTAACGGGTTTAATTCACGTCAAGAACTCAAACTTGTTTTACCGCTATTATTTTTCAATTATTATAGTAAATTAACATCACTAATTGATATATTTAGAATGAGAGAAGAATATGAAGTAGATTTTTGAGTGTCATAATTATCTGGAGCCAAAGAAAGTCAAGCTTATTATGATTGCTTTTACTGATTATGCCAATGGGTGATGGGATCAATTAGTGACAACTTGCAAGAGGAACATAAGAGGCAATTTGATACTTGGGATGAGATGAAATCCTTTATAAGAACGAGATTCATGCCTAGCCATTATTATTGAAAATTGTATCAAAGGTTGCAGAGTTTGAGTCAAGGTACCAAACATCTCATACCTTATAAATTACAGTGATTGAATGGTGATGGTGAAATGAAAATGAATAAACAAGTTTTGATTGTTTTTTCTATTGGTAAATATTGTGATCAGGTGCTTTGTGATGTTGTGCTCATGCAAGCTAGTCACTTGTTGCTTGGTAGACCATGACAGTATGATATGAGAGTTATGCATGATGGAGTGACAAATATATATTCCTTTGAGATGAATGGAAAGCTTATAACTCTTGTATCTTTAACACCTAAACAAATACATGAGGAGCAAATAAAATTAAGAAAAGGAGAAGATGGTTGAAAATAAGAGCTTGTATATTAGGGTGACCTTATTTGTTAACAAGGTTCTTCTTGGTTTTAATGATGATACTATTCTTCAACTTGATATTGATTTTTTTGACTCTAGAAGATGTTTTTTATTATACAGATTCAAGGTTGAATCTTTTTAAAGAAGGGGAGGATGATATGAACCAAGTTAAGTCTGAATTTGGCCTCAAAATATCTGCAGATCAGTTTTGTAAGATCAAGCATATATCTCAAATCGTACATCAGAATGAGCTAAACATTTACAGGGAGATACTAGATAAATGACATTATATTTTAATAATGTTTTAGGTCAAATGGAGTTCAAGAACATATTATTTTAGAGGGTTGAATTTGCTAGACAAGTCTTGTCAAATTTGCCAGACTAGACCTTTGTATATTGTTTGAGACATATATGAAGGAATTTTAGCATGAAGACTTTGTTTTTATTAAACTATTTTATTTATTTATTTAGTTTTGAATAATTATTTTTAATTTGTGTTTGTTCTAACCCATTAGATATTGTTTAGGGATTTATTTCATTACTGGACTTATGTTAGTTGATTACTAGTTTAGGTCCATTAGCTTGCAACTTAAAATGGATTCATTAGAGTTAGTTAGAGTAGACTATATTATGTTTTGTTCTGCTACAAATTTCGGCAACAAGTTGGAGAATAAATGTGAGTTTTTCTTTTGTTTGTTTGTGGCAAAATAATCTTTCTTCGCAGGGACAAAGATTGTACATTGACTTATCGAAGATTAACTGGTTTTGTAGCATCAGTCACATACTTAGGAAGTGTTTGGGAACGCGGTTCAACCCGCGTTCCTAAAAAATTAATTTTTTTTTACTAAAATTTAATATGGTTTGTACGTTTTGGATCGTTTTGATGTGCTGATATCAAAAATAATTTTTAAAAAATGAAAAACCATCATTGGCATGCATTTTGGCACGAAAAGTTATTTGAAAAGCACACGCAACCACACTACCAAACATGCTCTTAGAGTTCTTAGATATAAGGTTATCTCTGTTTCTAAGTTTTTTTTTCCAATACCTTTGGTTCTTAGATACAAAGTTATTTTTGGGTTAAGGTTCTATCAAACTTGATTTTTGACTTACTAGATTGTTATCTACTTCATTGGGGGTTGCTTAACCACATGATCAAGAGGTTCAAATAAAAAATAATTTTAAGGTATAAAAAGAAACAAGATATATTAAAATACATTATTAAGTGATATTGAAAGAAACTAGTAAGTTGTGTTGTGGCTTGATAATCTTAGAGTTTTTTCACACATAGATTAAAAAAAAAGACCATTCTATAATTTTTGGTCAGTCGACCAATGAACCAACAAAAAAGTATTGTTTGAATTTAACCTAGAGCAATAACCTAGGTCGACAAGGCTAATAGATTTGGAATCATGCCCAAGTCCATCCAAACACATTAGGCCCATCCTATGATGAGGAGTGGAAATTGGTCAGATTTTTACTGGCTTATAATAAATGTTAATCAATTTTATTCAATAAATGGATTATATTGAATTCTAAATTTGATTCCTAATAGGTTAGGATCGGGTTTGAAGATAAATTAGATTTATCATTCATTTTTTTAAATATTGATTGTATTAAAAATCATTAATATAGATTAAGCTTCAGCCACAACATAAATAAAGAAATACTACAATTTAAAAAAAATATATCAAAATACCACACAATCAACATAATCAAAAAGTATAAAATCAAATAATCCTAATTAAGATTTATCTTACATGTAAAAAGTTAATTTAAATCAAGTAAGAAGTTTAACTTAAAGGAGGACAATCCTAAGTATAAAACCTAATCATCTGCTTTGCTCCTATATTGGCTAGGAAGTTTGCACAAGAGTTAGCTTCTCTTAGTGTGTGATGAAGAGTGACCTTCCACTTCCTAGCTAAAAGTTATTTGATATTCATAATAACTGCTACATGATGATGGTGCCGAGTATTATCATTATGAACATGTAAAGCTTTCAAAGAGTCTAGGTTACAAGTTACAAAGAAGTTTTCATAATCCTTGATCCCAAGCAAATAGCAAACCATGCTTTAGAGCCAAAAAACCTGGAAGCAAGTTAGAACCATAACCTTTAAAACCCGTGAAGCCCACCACCCAATTACAATCACTATTCCTGATAAGACCCCCAAAGCCAATTTGACTTGGGCTACCAAGATAGATTTCGTCTATATCTAACTAATTTCAAAGCATCCATGTCTAGACATTGCCATGTTATTAGAGGAGTTTACTTACATATGCTATCTTTACTCTCTCATTCAGATTGAAAATATATTTACCAAGTTGATGGTGGCATAATAGAAATTTAGTTGAAAATGTTGAATTGCCACAAGGTAATTTCTTGCACGTTTTTGCTGAAAGTTTTGATGTTCTCTTGTGAAAATTCTTAGAAATTTCATTTTAGTTTACTGAAACAAAACATGACTTAGACATGGTAAGAAAACTTTATTGCATGTCATGCAATTGTTTGTTGAAAGGATCTTTATTGGGTTTTTTTTTTTCTATGTGATGTATGTATGCATCATAACTTATACACTAGAATATGATGTAAGTTTTAGGTAGCAAAGATAATATTTTTTTCACACAAAATATATGCTTATTATCTATTAAAATTATATTAATTCTTGATTATTTAAAGATATATAATAGATAGATATGTATAAAAAAATCAACAAATTAGCAAACAGAAATAAAACAAAAATATGATAGTAAAATGAATTCGTTGATGGACAAGATACTAAGGATTTCAATTTACCTAACCAAGCCAAATCGATTCCTAAAAATATGTTAATAAGTATTTATCTTCCAAATTGATAGTTAAATATTTTAATTTATCCAAGATCTCTCTCGAGTAGAAATAAAATACATGTACACAATAACTCATGATATTTCTATACGAGTTTAAAAACACATAGCACATTAAATTATATAATATTTTAAGAAAGCAACCGCATAAATCATGTTGTACATCTTAGTCTTTCTTTCAATTTATGACATACATCATAAGAAGTAAGTAGCATGCATAATCTCTCAATTTCAACATGTATAACAATTCATTTGAATGATGATCATTGATTTAAAAGCATTGGATACAATGATGCACACTTAACAAAAAATATTAATACTTTAATAACATAAATAAAAAATTATAGAATGTCATGGAGAGGTTACATCAGAGTCTTAGTGATACAAACTAAGTCAGGTCTGAATTTGACCTTAAAATGTCTGATGACCAGTTTTGCGAGATTAGACATATCTCTCAAACCATATACCGGAACAAATTAAAATTTTACAAGGAGATACTAGACATAGAACTATATGTTGGTAAATATTCAGGTCAAATATAGTTCAAGAACATATTATTTTAGAGGGTCAAAGTTACTAGACAAGTTTTGTCAAATCTGCTAGACCTTTGTATACTATTTGATACATATCTGGAGCTACAAATGGAATCTTTCTGCAATTCAAGTTGGTTTGGAAACTAGACATCTCAAGCTTGAATTCAAGACTGAAAATCTACAAGAGAGAATGATGTGTTTCAAGTCAGGACTAGAAATCTACCAAGAAAATGCAAAAATTGGAGATTCAGGATATATGGAGGAATTTTGACATGAAGACTTTGTTTTTATTATCCTATTGCATTTATTTATTTAGTGTTGAATACTTATTTTTTATTTGGGTTTGTTCTATCCCATTAGACATTATTTAAGAGTCTATTTCATTATTGGACTTATGTTAATTGATTTGTAGTTTAGGTTCATTAGTTTGCAACCTAAAAAAGGTCTATTAGGGTTAGTTAGAAGAGAGTAAATTATGTTTTTTTAACTGTAAATTTCAGCAGCAAGTTGGAGAATAAATGTGAGTTTTTATTTTGTTTGTTTGTGGCAAAATAACCTTTCTTTGTAGGGACAAAGATCGTACACTGACTTATAAAAATATTAACTGGCTTCATGACATCATTCACATACTTAGGGTTCTTAGATATAAGGTTATCTCTAGGTCTAAGTCTATTTCCAATACCTTTGGTTCTTTGATACAAGGTTATCTTTAGGTCGAAGTTCTATCAAACCTGATTTTTGACTTTTCAGGTTGTTATCTACTTCGTTGGGGGTTGCTTGACCACATGATCAAGAGATTCACATCACTTAGCATTAATATATAGCTCACAATTAAAGTATTACAGACCAAAATCTCTTTAAAATTCATGGTGAAAGATAAAAAAGAATAAGAAAGGAACTTTGTTTAGGTTGAATTTCTCAATAATTTACAAAGTTTGATTCAATCTCCTTATTTTTATTAGATATTTCTTTAAAATCATGATTAATGGGTATATTTGAGATCAAATTAAAAATAAAATCCATTTATTTTTAGAGTTAAAAAATTATTGGAATTTATCTTTCAAGAAAAGTTCCTTAACATAGAACATTAACATGGTTAAAACAAATTATGGTTGAATGAGAAATTGAACTCATATAACCCTTGATCAATATATTTTTGTGAAACTCACAAACTCTATCCCACATAGAAAAAAACATATTTTTCATCTTATTTGTATAGTTGATAGATGAAGAGTTAAAATTAGGTCTAAAAGGCCACTAGCTTTTAGAGAAGAGATGACCAAGTAAAATGGACTTTAGTCTTAGGCCATATACATACGTGAAACTTGGCTTGTGCTCAAGCCTTGGGTCGAGCCTAGGCTTATGCTTGAATTTTGGTTTATTGCAAAATAATTTTTTAAACTAAAACATAATTATGTTTTTACAACCAACTTATTTTAGCCTTGAGTTTGAGTTTATAATTTTTTGGCATTTAAAGATTTGTTTTACCAGTCCATTAGTTTGTCTAGCCTATAAATAAAGAGTTTGAACATCTTTTTTAAACTAGATATTTTTTATTCAAACAAAAAATATCATATTAAAAGTCAAGACTATTAGGTCTAATTCTTGTTTATTGAAGGTAATTAACACTGATGATAGCAGGAATTAATTCTCATAATTTCAGAATTAGTTTTTTTATATCAATAATAGTCCTAAAATCCTTTATAAAATGAGGTTGAAAAAGTGTTTCTACACAATGTTTTTATAGATATTTTAAACTCTTCTTTAACTCAGTTTTTTCTCTTTTATTTTCTCCTTCTTTTCTTCTATTCTAGAGCTTAAATTTAGTCCTTGTAGAGAGATATTTGAGTCAGATCTTCTTAAGTTCATGAATCTTGTTTAGAAGTGCATCTAAACAAGTTGTTGTTGCAATATTAAGAAGCTTATTGAAATGAGTCATTTTGCACTAAAAGAAGAGCAATAAAGTCATAAAAATAAAAGATTGATCATTGATAACAACAAATTCTCATCGTGACTCCATAGTAAATACTTCAACAAGTAAGTACCTTATTTTTTTTAGTTTAGGTTTAATATATCATATGCTTGGCATATTAGAATCTTTATATGCCATTTAGTTGTGATTATAAGTTTTCTTGACATATAAAATAACATGCTTATAAACTAAAGTTATATAAACCTTAGTCTATACTCGAATAACTAGTTTGATTAGTATGCATTTGTAATAAATAAACTGAACAATCAATTCTCACTGGTCTAATTTTGAGATAATATTTCCTTCTCTTGCACCCAATATTGTTAATGATTAAAAAAACCAAAACCTTTGTTATTAGCTCTAATCATGTTTTCTTCTCTAGTCTTCTTCTTTTCTTTTTTTTTTTTCTCTTTTGGTCCAAAACCTCTTCTTATTTGTTTTCTTGATTTTCTTTCCAAAATTAACAAATTCTGACTCTTGACTTCTAACCTTATTTTTCCCATCAGATCAATATATTTTGAGAAAGTAAAAACATAAGAATTGTAGAACCCCTTCTTATATTTCTCTTTAAACCAAGATCAACTAATTTAGATATATTTGAAGAAATTTATACTTGATTTATCAATATATGTTTATGAAATTTCTATAAGGAAATTTCCTATTTTACACTAGTGGGTTGATCCATATCATCCCTTCTCCTCAATAGGATTCAACTTTAAATCATCATTTACATCAAACAGAGAGAGATTAGAAACATTGAAAGTAGCACTAACACCATACTTACCTAGTAGATTTGTAGGTATTGTCATTGTCATTGATTATTTCAAAGATTTGGAATTGACCATCTTCTTGAGGCTGCAATTTTGATTTCTTATAGGCAAGAAACCTCTCCTTTCGTATATGCACCTAAACCCAATCACCTGGTTGGAAAACAACTTGTTTATGCCCTTTATTTGCTTTGGATGCATATTGGTCATTCTTCTTCTTTATATGTTGTCATACACTCTTATAAAATGCCTTTACCATCTGTGCTTTTTTATTTCCATTAATACTAACCCTTTCATCAATAGGTAAAAGAATAAAATCTAATGGAGTTAATGAGTTAAAACCATAAATAATCTCAAATAGTAAAAAAATCAATAGTTAAATGCATGCTATGATTGTAAGCAAACTCAATGAATGACAAACAATCTTCCAACCTCTTAAGATTCTTTTGAATGACAATATGTAAAAGTATAGTTAAAGTCATATTTATTACTTTCTTTCACCCATCTATTTGTGGATTAACAACCACAAAGATCGAGTCTCTATCCCTTGTCAACCTAGGTAAACCTAAACAAAATCCATAGAAATGTCTACCAAAGGTTCACTAGGTATAGACAAAAGAGTATACAAATCATACGACAAGACTTTAGACTTAACTTTTCTACATATAATGCATTTATCATAGATTCTTTGCACATATTTTTTTTTGGCCAATAAAAGTGTTCATGCAATACATTCAAAGTCTTAACAACACCAGAATGACTCATTAAAATGCTCATATGAGCTTCATGAACAAACAATTCATGCATATAACTATTAGGTATATAAAGTCTATTTTCTTTAAATAAGTATTTCTCAATCCTATAGAACTTTTCAAAAACTAAATTTTCTTATACATGAAATACATTAGCAAAATCACCATCATTCATATACAATTCTTTCACATATTTAAATTATAACTACTTAGTATTCAAAGTAAATAGAAGAACATATCTTCGTGATAACGCATTAGCCACTATATTTTTCTCACATTGCTTATATTTGATCACATATGAGAATGTTTCAATGTGTTCCACCCACTTGGCATGTTACCGATCCATATTACCTTGTCCTTTTAAATGCTTTAACGATTCATGATCTAAATGAATCACAAATTCTTTTGGACACAAGTAATGTTGTCATGTCTCCAAAGTTCTCACCAAAGTGTAAAGCTTCTTATCATAAGTAGGAGTTCAAGGCTGTATTATTGAACTTTTTACTAAAATAGGTGTTGTAACCCAATTTTGGATCCACCAAGATTTTCTCAAATGTTATTTTATTTATATTATTATTTATAAAAATCCAAAAAAATTAAGAAAAAGAAAAATTCAAAAATATATTTTTCTCGAGTCAACCGCATCTTTCCATAAGAACCGATTCCACCGGGTCAATACAGGTCAAACCATGTCGGCCAAGTAAAAAATGAGTTTTCGGGTCAAAACCGTCATTTTCGGTCAAAACCGAGTCCACCGAGTCAGTACGGGTCAAAACATGTCGACCAGGGTAAAAAATGAGTTTCAAGCCGTTTTGGGTCAAAACCGTCATTTTCGGTCAAAACCGAGTCCACTGAGTCAATACGGGTCAAACCATGTCAACCAGGGTAAAAAATGAGTTTCAGGTCGTTTTCGGGTCAAAACCGTCATTTCTGGT
>Ga0325411_1000338_pt1 | contig 48128 bp, 20 predicted proteins | sample PopdelMetagenome_13_FD_206181 | JGI IMG/M metagenome (GOLD analysis project Ga0325411, IMG submission 206181) | Populus deltoides microbial communities from Bellville, Georgia, United States - Xylem-PdIQD-R4 | ecosystem: Host-associated > Plants > Phyllosphere > Stem > Wood/Secondary xylem...
GCCACATGCTCTCTGCTGCGAAGTCTGTTACAAAGGCATCGAACAAACCCCTCCCAATTTGTAAGGTCATGGTCACCTACCAAAAATCCTTCAAACCATACCTCTGCCTTGCCTTCCAAGAAAAGTGAAGCAATTTCTACCCATTGATGAACCGGAGTAATTAAAATGCAACTTGAAAAATTTCCTATATTTTTTAATCTATCTTCGTGGATTATCTCCATGAAACGTGGACAACTCCACTTTAGGTAAAGCTACATTGTACCCACCCGATGGCCTTTATTAATTCCCACATTTTCCTCTGGATTATGATTCTGCTGTAGATGCACCATTTCCCTGGCGTTAACTTGATTCCTGTCATCCCTTTCTACCTCCATTCCAGTCATAAATGTCTGAATGATAGTCATCTTGGTTTCCATTTGTGCCTTTAGTTGTTCATTCAACTTGGCTTGTTCTTACCACTGTCTCTTGTTGTCTGCTATGAAATCCTGCAATTCTTGATGAAAAACTTGCATTCTCTCATCCAACTATCTCCCATTCTCTTCCAAAGCTCTAGCCTTATTGTTTTTCACCATCTTTAAGTCTTTGTTAATGTTGTAATTGCCTTGGATTCAAGTCTTTGATACCAATTTGTTAAGACTTAATCTTAACAAAAAGGTTTTCAGTGAGAAAAGAGGTTGAGAAGTAGAAGAAGTGAGCGTTTAGAAATACAGGTCAATTTGTGTTTTCAAAAAAATTAATTTTTTTTTATATGTCTTAAATCGTTTTGATGTGCTGATCTTAAAAATGATTTTTAACAAATGAAAAAACATCATTTTGAATTTCAGCATAAAAAACAGTTTAAAAAACAGTCTTACTTTCAAACAGGCATGAAAAGAAAAGAGAAATAACTTTTGCAATTTATAGAAAAATATACCTCATTAGACTTAATCCTCACCCTCATCATAGGTCTTATTTATACATTGTTCACCAACTGGATTATCCAATTGTCTAACTACTTTATTCTTCACGTGTTTAATGCTGCTCACTGCTGCTAATTGTTATTTCTTTCTCTCCATGTCACTGCCTTCCAAGCTTGTGACACTATCTGAATGGACTTAGTTGCCAGAGCTTGGGACGACAGGGGACCTGCTAGATTCTGAAGATATCTCTTGTCCAGTTTCAGTGTGGTGGTTCAACAGCAGATAACTAAAGAGATTCGCAAGACTGCTTGGAAATTATGGTAAGCAAGGCAAGATGCATACTTGCACCAAAAGGGTAATAGAAAAAACTGTATAAACATTTTTTGTCTAGTAATTTTTAATTTCCATTGCAGAAGTCAGAAATTCCCATTTCCTTTCCAAGCATTTCACAAATAACAAATAATCTTATTCAACAAGACACTGACACTCTCCCTTGAATGGATGCTCTCTAAACAATCTTAAAGTAATCGTTTCGATGGCAAGTTATCATACAATTATTATCTCGCAACTGTTGAACAGTTGAGACTTGAAAAAATAAAAACGCATTCAAGAGAGGGGTAACCAACAAAAAAAAAAACATTTTCAATTCATGTATTCAATCTCTAGACCATCCCATCAAAGCAAGAATTATATCAAGTATGCCACCATTCATCACAGCCCTCATCAACTTCTTATTTTCTGGTGTATATGGTGGGTATCTGACAGGTGAATCTCCACTAAAACTTCTGTATAGAACTGCCTTCTTGTGACTGAAAGCATCAAAAGAAAATTTACCATGGTATGATCCCATTCCACTCTCCCCAACTCCTCCAAAGGGTAAACTGGAAACTGTAACCTGCAGAATTTGAAAACCAAGCTTGAAATAGACAATTTGTTAACCTCTACTACCTTAGGTAAAAACATTAAAAAGTACTCATTTGGGAGCAGATCCAGTTTAGCTACGCCACGTACAATTATCCATATTGACACATTTACTTCTTAAGCGTAACTCGCGATACACATTTTTGGCATTGCTTCTAACCATCAAGAAATTGAGTCCTATTCTCTCCCTTTCTCTTTGCGGGAGGGAGTAACATGGCACCAGAAGCACAGTGGTACTGAATGTCTACAGTCATGACACTGCAGATTTTTAATAGTTTGGGGACCTTACAATCTATTTGAGGAGAGATGTGGCGCGGCCTTCATCTCAGTGAACACATTATACAAAATTTCGCCGTCCACATCTTGTATAAGTGATTTTTAAGGAAGAGATAAATACATACATGCAGCACGGTGTCATTGATAACCATTCCTCCACAGGAGACATTTTGCACGAAGTCATTCCTTAGCTTCTGGTTATTGGTGAAGAGATACGCGACAAGAGGCTCTGGTTTCGAATTTATCAGATCAATACTGTCTTTCACATTTTCAACCTGTCAAATCACAGATAAATTGATCTTTGAATCATAGTGTCTGATTAGAACAACATGCGTTGCATGTTTTCACTCTGTACTCACAGTGATAATAGGAAGCAATGGCCCAAATATCTCTTCCTGCATCAGTTGAGAGTCTTCAGGAACATCCAAGAATATGGTTGGAGCGATCGTTCTGCAATAGGATAGGTCATGCAGTCATGAATTTTGTCCTGTGTATCATTGTTGAATTATAATCTAGAAGCAAAAATCTGCCATAAAATGTAAGGAACCCACAGTTTCTTCTGATTCCTTTGGCCTCCAACCACAATTTTGTTGAAAACCTTGTACTCATCTAAGAGTCTTTCCAAACGTGAAAAATGGTTTGAACTCACAATACGGGATATGTATTTCGATTCCATTGGATCTGCTCCAAAAAATTCTTCTATTCCATTCCGTAGTGCATCTATCTGTTCAGGGGGCATGCATCAAGAATAAATCCAGCTGGAACAGACCTTTTAAAGAATTAAAAAGGGTCAAATGATCTTACCAACTTTGGGGCAAAATCTTTTGTTGTTATGATATAATCAACACTAATGCAAGCTTGTCCATTGTTCAGTTGCCACTTCCCAGCTATAATCCTCCTTACAGTAACCTTCGCATGAAGCCAATTAATACTACAGGGAAAAGAATCCGTGATTGATGCACTCTTAAGCTATGAACTTGATGTTCTTACTTGTAAGTCAACATCAGAATCCACAACAACTGGACACTTTCCTCCAAGTTCTAGGACAACAGGAGTAAGGTGCTTTGCTGCAGCAGTCATCACAATGCGCCCTACTCTTGGACTACCTAAAAAGAAAAAACAGCATGGCCTGTCTAGCTAAAGTCTTGAATTTAGAGAACTTTTCCATTAATATTACCAGCGTCAGTTCATACATTCTATACTTCAGCAGTTACACTTAGTATGAAAAATCAAATGGACAATATTAGGTGTTTTCAAAGTTTCAAAGCCTGTTTATGAAATGCCTTTGGAATAACAGTAAAATATATATTGACTTAGATTCTCATGTGACTTTTATGGAAGGTTATGATCAGTAATATCTGAGGTGTTCTATTGTGAACAACAAGTTCAAGGAAACACAAGTGAGACAACAAAATTTTAATAAAAGAATCTGAATGGAGACCCGAGACACAATGTGAAAATTATGTTGCTGGGACTTGTATGAGTTTGGGGTATGGGTTTGGGCTTGAACTTGATTTTTTCTCAAGTAACCTAGATTTTTCCACTGATTTGTAGAGTCCAACTATTGTATCCTTGTCTGAATATTCTTATCCAAAAGAGGTGATTTAGCCTAAAATAAATGTTTGAAGTAATATGTGTTTGATGAAGCATCTAATATGAGCACATCTCCTGGACCTGTAGCAAGTATTTTCTGGTAGGATTAAGGAGTAAAATTATGTTTTCCATTTTTTCATTTGATAAAAGGAGTTCATTTCTATCACCAACTATAGATTGCAGTGTGTCACCGGAGACAAGCTCACTGCCTTTCAATCCATGAACCTGTATGGTCAGAGCATTTCAAAATATAAAATATTATTGTGTCAGACCTGTGTAGAATATCTTTTCCCACTTCTGCTCAAGTAATGCAGCCGTTTCAGGAACAGCTCCCTCGACAACTCTAACAGCAGAGCTGTCTAGATATTCCTCAAATAATTCTGAAAGCAGTGAAGATGTGGCTGGAGCAATTTCTGATGGTTTCAATACCACAGCATTTCCAGCTGCAATAGCTCCTATTACCGGATCAATTGACAACACTGCAGATAGAAAAAAAAAAAAAAGGCCCATAGAAATCAACACTAGAAAATGCAGGAGTTTTTTTTTTTAGCCGAGGACATTTCATGTGATTACATTATCTTGAAACTAAATGGTGTTCTCTAGCTTCCCAATTGCAACACATTTGTGGATTGAATTTATCTATTATGGAAACAGAGAATCATGTTTTTTTGTGCAGAGTATGAATGCATGAGTAGAACATGATTTTATTAACACAGATTCTTATTTTTCAACTTACAAAACGGGTAGTTCCAAGTTGAGATTACCAACACAGCTCCCAGAGGTTCTGACACAATTTCTGCTGAAGAAGGATAGGCTGTCATTGAAGTTTTGGCCTGAAATGTTAGGAGAGAATGGCATTAAACTAGCTTAAACTTGTTATTAAATAGATATATTCACAGTTAGCAGTTCTTTCTTTTTCCAAGAGGGAGTGGTTCTCTAGTTACCTTTTCTGGCTTCATCCATTGTTTCAATTCTTTAAGTGCCTCCTCGCAAGACGATTTTACCGCAGCAATCTGTATTAAACATCATAGGGACAAAAATGCAATACATGAACGTGCAGATCTCTGTACCATAAATATATGCAGATATTCCATATGTGCAAATTACTGGACTGAATTTGAAACTGCTTTTTACCATCAAGATATCTACAGAGTTTTTAAAACACAAGAAAAAAGCTATATATGAAGAATGCAAGCATTGACTATACCGTACATTATGGAGAAATCAACATATAAGAAAATAGATTTAAACCTCAGAAACAAAGGCTTCAAACTCAGGCTTTGAGAGGTCCTTATAAAGGGCTTCCGAAATATCCTTCTCCCTTTCCTCAACCATCTTTTCAATACCCTTCAATTGTGACACTCGCCATTCATAACTCCTTGTCCTTCCAGTTCTGAAGCTTTCTTTAAGTTCCTTAACTAGCAAAGGAGCTTCATTGGCATCAAAAGGTTGCTTCTTTCCCTCTGTCATTACCGGTGGAATCGCAGAAGGGCTTTCAAAAAATAAAAATAATAAAAACATAGCATAAAAACTCCCAAAAAGAAAAATCAAATGAGGCAACTGTGAAAGTAAGCACGCATACGAGAGGCAAACACAGAGAGATTTACGAACGGTGCCTGAGCGAGGGAAGGAAAGGGTAGCTTCATGCTTCTGATTAGTCTTCTTTGGATAACTGCTGGAGAAACTTCTCCTCAAACCAGTATCAACCACACTGTTCCGCAGGACGGTAACAAAAGGTAAAGAGTCAAGAAACATGGCAACTGCCGGCCAGCTTAAGATGTTGAGGTGGCCAAGAAGATTTATTCTCTATTTTTATAGAGAACTTGAAGAACCTTTAATTAAAAATCAATTTCTTTGTTTCTTAACAAAACATAAATAAGACAAGATAACCGCATAAAAGATTCTCTAATACCAGGAGACAATATGTCTGATCATCTAAAACGCCAGCATACAGATAGATACCAACTTTGGCATCAAAGTGACTATAATTCATCGGAATCTTGTTCAGATTCTCAAGCCCATGTATCAGATAAAATAAAACAAAACAAAACAGAAAAATTGTATTGCCTAACGTGTGACTCGATTTCCAATCCAAGCTTAACTAAACTAGCCCAGGAATAGTGATTTCGAGTTGGATAATTAATTAATTAATTTTAATAATCTTTTTTTTTTTCAAGTTGATTGATAATTTATAGCATACCCATGTTGAGTTCTCTTTAGTGGGAATAGTGCAAGCAGGGAGGATTAGTAAAAATTAAAAAATCAAATAGATCCTCCATTGGCAGGCCCAATCATGTACAGTAAATTAAAAAAAATTATTCTTGTTATATTAATTTTGCCGGTATCAGATAATCCCAGCTCCGTACTATATATCAAAATAACTTTCATCTGATGCAAGCACAGCACCCCGGTAGCCCACCCTAGAAAGAACAAATTGTTTAAAATAGGAAAAGGCGAATTATGGCAGAAAATCACTGTAGAAACAATCTGAGAAGCTCTTTTAATTTGTTCAGAAGATAGATAGTATGCTTGTCTTGTGACTTTCATACAACAATGAGGTGGGTGGTTCAACTCCTTGTTAAAATGCCTCCATATGCTCTTCACTCAATTTGATGCTATAATGCTGGGATTAAACCAGTAAACTTGTGCAGTATGCAGTTATACTCTTTTTTTTAGCAGATATTAGAATAAAATTTTATTCATTGGGCATGCATCACCCAAGTGAATAGCCCAACAGCAAGACCATGGGAGGGGTGAAATGGAAGTTTAAAAATACGAGAAATCAATTCCCTGCACGTTGCAGAGGCCGCTGGGCTCCAACTCCATTTTTGATAAGTTGATAACTAGGAATTGACAACAGATCTTCACATGTGAGAGCTTTTATTATATTTACTATTTATTGGATAACAAATAGATATTTATATGTATTTATTTGTACTATGATTCCAGTTAAATTTTCATATTGATAACTTAACCTGGAAAGGATGATGCTTCAATAACATTGCAAAGACCACCTTACCATATATTGCTTTGGCTGGGTTAAATAGTTATTTATATATCTTTCTCAGTGATTTCCTCTGGAGAAGAACCAATTCCAAGTCAAAAAAATCACTCGGATGGATGAACGGAATTTGGATGGTTTAACTTGTAGTCAAAATGACGATGGGCCCATTGTGTACTCTTTTTGGACAGAAGACCGAGAAGACACACCACCCTTCACTGTGAGAAGATGCTTTAACACAAGTGGTCAGTTAAGGTAAGGCAAGGTAAGAGAAGAATGAAAGCAAAGCAAAGCAAAGAAAAGATGCTCCCACTAAAGCTGGTACGCTCTCTGGTCTTAGGAGAAACCATCAACAACCCTCCTCCTCTCCTTTCCCACCATCACCATCACAAAGATATCAACACCAGCTACACCCACACCAACAGCGACAATAATACAGACACAACAAAAACAAGAGCCAAGACAAAGACAAAGACGAAGACAAAGACCCCACTACTTCTGTTCTTGCCAAATAAAGAACTTGTTACAGATACATACAGGCTAACCAAGATTGCAAGAGACATGGGCATGGACTTATATCCAACACCATCTCTTTCTCACATTATTTTCTCATACCCATCATCATGTACATCACCATCGACATCGACATCAACTCCATGTACATCATCAGTATCGTTATCATGGACATCAACATCATCTTTGTTGCATTTACCAAACAATGCCATTCCTTTACCATTCCCTTCACTTTACTCTTCTTCTTTAACCCATCTTCGCTCATTTGTTTCACTCTCAAAAGGGTTGTTCAAGCTTGCGTTTATCAACTCAAAACACACCAAGAAAGTTATGGGTGGATATGAAAGCGACAGTCTTTATGATAGTAACTGGGATTGTTGTTCGTTTTCTTTGTTTTGGAGGTTAACTGGTGATAGAATTGATTCCATGGATAAATTTTCAAGGGCTTTAGCTGGTGTTGGATGGACTCTTTTCAAGACCAAGGAAAATAACACACCAAGTGATGGAATTGGAGGCAGCAAGATGGTGTATTTGTTTAGGAAAGTGGACTCAAAGCCTGTTTATGTGGTGTCACGAGGAAATGGCGGGGAGTGTAGGATAAGGGAATTGAGGTTGCCTGCTTTGGATTTTAGAAATACTCCTTTGAGGATCTTGCATTACATACTTCTCATGACTGATGATATCTTCTACCTTTCATAACCGGGTATGTTCTTACCTTATTATTTGGACTTGTTTTCTTTTTAATTTACTCTTTTCTTTGTGTATATTGTATGCTGCGTGCTAATTGTTAAGGGGGTTTTATGTTATGTTATGGGTTGGTGGAGATTTTTGGGTAAATCTATTTTATCTTGATTTTCTTGAAATTTAAATGTGTGTCGAATGGAAAATGATGATCTTATCAGAATTTTAGGATTGTTAATCTAACAGGTTTTACAAATTTGACTACTTTTAATGAAATTTGCTTTGGACTAGATTGTGTTTTAGGCCAGGGAGAATGTGACATTATGCCTAGGCATGGAATAGCAGGAATGCTGAATCAATTGTGTTGGAGTAGTATCTTCCAAAATGAGTGCTTAGAAAGACATTTTATTCGTGTATACTTCGCTTATTGAAGCCATTGAATGAGCTCTAGACATGTCATTGGATTAGTACTCACAGCCCAAACGGGTGTCTCAAATTCAAAGTTCAAACCGAGACATGGGAAATTTACCAATTTAGTTGGGCGGGGGAAAACGGAAAGCGTAAACTAAATCTTGATCCCTAATTGTTGGCGTCAGCTGTATGAATCGATTTACAGTATCTTGGCCAATATAGGTTCAGATTCTCCTCGAATTTTTGTTGGTGCTGCATCATTTTAGATGATGGCAGCTATCCTGTCGTGTCTGACAGAACTGAAATGGAAAATTGTTTTGTTTGAACACGAGTAGAAGTGGAATTGGTATAGGACGAGAAGGGACTGAGTTTTTACTTATTCGGAAGTTTGTTATACAGAGGACAAGGTTGGCTTGTTATTATTAGATGCGTGAATTTTAATTCTGCAGGAATTGTGAAGCATCCACTCACTCTTGTGATTGATGCTAGTACCCTTTTGGGACAGATGGATGTACATGATAGAAACATTATAAGCATGAGCCTGGCTGTGCTTGAAGCTAAAAAGAAAATGAGTTCTGAAGTTATCATTCATAATATTTAGAGTCATAATTAGTTGCTTAGACCATAGTTGATGTCAGTAGGAAACAATAAATCAAAGATGCTGGGCTTTATTGAATGTTACTCTGAAAATCTCATTACTAGTTCTTTTATAGCTCTGAAAATGAGGAAATTTTAGCAGTTACCAGGAAAAGAAAAGGGATTCTGATGCCATTTGTTCCGTGACATGTATTAGAATCCAGAGAGAAGCATCTTTCTTCAGGGCTCATCATAAATTTATTTGTGGAAGTTAGTATGAAGCAGGTTCAGTATCTGGTATATTTTAACTTTGTTAAGCAATTGCAAGTAAACTGTAAACACTTGATTATCCCCAAAACAAGTGCTCACAGCTATGGTCTTACTAGTTACAACTGTGAGAGTTAGACAACCCCTGGCTCGTTTGCTAGTGTGCTTGATGTTATAAGAAAACTAAAGAGTGTCCATAATGGAGTGGATGAAATTGTTCCCTGGAGAAAAACATCTGTTGATATGTCATTTATTTGCAGACAAGGAGGGTGTGTCATCAGAAGAAGTGTTCCTCGGAATAATGGAAGAGAAGAATGTTGTGGTTCTTGTTGGTAACAATAAACAACACAAGGGTAGGGTGTGGGTTGGCAAATTGTTGATTCAAGATAAAATCATAATATGGAAGGGTTGCCTGATCCTTTTACGCTACTACTACTTCCCTGTGTTTCTCATATTAATACTATTTCTAGTTTTTATAGACAATAATAAAGAATTAATCCACGTGAAGATTGAAAACGACGAGCTTTTTCATCGATACCTTTGTATGCGGAGCCATGAACTTTGGTGTGGGTTTTATGTCTACTTGCAGTCTGACTGATTCAGTGATTTGCATAAAGAGCTTTTCATTGAAGCCACAATGTTATAGTACTGCTAATAATCAGGTAGTCATCACGTAAAGAGCTTCTAGCTTGATGTCTCCATTCTTGGCTTTGCATGTCATGTATATATATAAATCAATCTGTCATGGAACTGGAATCTCGGGTGGCCTTTTCATGCAACATATTGCTTAAGTTTGTGTTTATCTCTTGTGGTAAATTGTATGCTGACATTGAAGATTTGATGAATGACTGCGTATGTTACAGATGGTGGACAGAGTGGAGAAAGAGGGAGCCTGTAATGGAGTTATAAATAGCATGATGGGATGGAGGCTATTTGTTCATAGGACTTTGAAGTACAATAACTAACAAAATCTCCTACTTTTTTTTATTTTTATCCCACAGTTTATTATGATGGAAAAAACTACTGCACTTGACAGGAAAAAAGAAAAAAAATTGCCTTCTTATTGTTATTATTATTACTGTCAGAAACCAACTTCACCGGTCCGAGCAGTTAAAAATGTTGACTCGGGATTTCCACTAGAAAATCTTAGGTTCAATACTCCCTAATTTCACCATTTCATGATGCTTGTCGATCATGGAGGTATATGCTGGATCATTTGTTTCATATTAGACATTTTCAGGTTTAGTATAGTAAAAAATATTGTTTTTTAAAGTATTTATTATTTGAAAATGTATTAATATTTTTAATTTTTAATAATTTAGAGTAAATTTGAAAAAAAAAAAAAACTATCCAACTGTAGCGCTAAACACCCTCTTTTAAAGTGTATTTGCCCTTAAATTGTTAGGGTTATGGCAAAACAAGGTCTTAACTACTAATTTAATTTATTATATTTTTAAACTAATTTTTTAAGCAAATTGACGAATGGCAAATCTTTTATTGTGATAATAATTATTTTTTAGAATATTTTTTATTTTTAACATTAATATATTAAAACCATTTAAATATATAAAATAAAAATTAATTTTAAGCAAAAAAAAATTTTGGGTTGTGTTACAACACCTGAATGCTATAAATAATATTGTTTTAAAATAATTAGAGTTTTTGTTTTAAATATATAAAAATAAAAGGCAATTCAGCATTGTCTTTTAACTATTCAAATAAATTTAAGAGATACATATAACTTTCGAAATGATGTTGTCTGTCTCTAAAAAATTAAAATGATATGTTGATAAGTATTATTTTTTTCTTAATTATAATTAAAAAGGAGTAAAATATGTCTTAAAACCGACAATTTTGGTTCCAAATAATTCCATCACTTTTATTTCATTAGGAATAAATAAAAGTCTTGGAGGTCAAGGTCTCCTCAATACTTCCACAGGTAGTTTACAAGGACACCAGAAGGCCACAAGGGAAATAAGGGCATTGGCAGAAAAGCTCTTGCCTCCTGTCATGGCTTACTATCACTAATAACCAGTGCTGTGATATAAAATTACCAGTTACATTTTTGTAAATGGAATTTACTCATCTGATAGCAATCAAACTAAAACATGTTTTTTCTTTGGTAAGATATCATGGCACTAGCTATTGTTTTTGTGTTTAATTAAAGTTTAATATCCATCTCAACAAAAGAACAAAACACTCAATTGTGACAATCAAGTGGGGATTACTAGAGGTCTACTGCACATAAATTCTGGACACAAACCGCCTGAGTTCTAATTTTTTTGCTCCAATTCATGCCACCAAACACAGTTTGCAAGTTTGCAAATCCATTTGAGAGATTAAAACATCATCCATGAAAGGCTGAAGTTGAGGAAGCTGAATCTCGGGTCAAATAAATCTGTCCTCAAATCCCATGATGTAAAGATTTCTCAGAACAAGTTTAACAACCAATAAACAAATGAAAACAATCAGATAAATATCATTTTACTCTAAAATGGCAGTTCCTGCTAAAAGCATTCTATCCCGAGCAATGGTCTTGTCTATTCACATGAATTACAGAATAAATGCATCATAATGAAGTTCTTCAAAGCCGCTATTCAAATTTTACCATTTGGTGAAACCAAATATAAAAGAGTGAAGAAAAAAAAAAAGAAAAGAAAGGGGGGGAGAAAGAAGTTTACATGCATTTATGATCTCCGAGAAACTATGTAGTATGAGCATCATGTGTCCGTGACGCCCATATACCAAACACAAGAAACCAGAAGACAAATAAGATAGCCCAGTAGCGAGCAGGTCCATATTTGATTCTGGTGAGCACAATCTGCAAGTTGTAAAAGCATAAACATCAGCCCAGTTTCATTTATGTATCAGAATTCAGAACCAACATGCACCAAATTTCCTTCAATGTTTCGCTTTACACGATTCTAAATTTTGCAAAATTTGTTTCTGTAGGAGTTTCAAAAAAATGAAAGAAATGGATAATGAGCACAGATTTTAATAAGAGAATTTGAGCACAAGCAAATTAAGTCAGCTCTCCTGCTATACAAATCACGTGTTAGCACTTAGATCAGTATTATTCCCAACATTGCCATACACCAAGCATTTACGCAGCCTTGACATTCAATTACTGCCGAAAACATGCTACAAAACCTAATTTCTTAAAATGGTTTCCTATTGTTCAAAATAGAAAAACCTCATTACTTGCAGGCAGAGAATTCCAGAGAATTTAAATTTCAAGCTAATGTTTTGTTCTAAACCATCACAAAGAAGGAAGAAGGAAATTATAGCCTCACAATGGGCATAAAGCTGCTGGAATTCTCTATATTTATAATTGGACAGAAACTAACAATTTGTATATCTTTCTGTTAGACAATTAGCATTAGCATGCTTATCTGGATTTGGACTTATTCTAAATACACTCTTCATTACTTTGACTCTAAAATACACAACAAAGGCCACAAGTTATGACCATTAAAGAACATACCATAAACGAGAAACCAGGACCGGCTTTTACTTTTCATAATGTACAGAAATTTCCCCAAAATTATAAAAACACAGAAGCAGCAACCGATTGACCTAAATAAAGATATATTAGGACAAAAGAGACTACAATGTTTCAATGGTGCAACTTCGAAAATCAGAAATCTACATTTACTTTTCCTCGAATCATTTGCCAGCACCACTTCATCAACCAAATTCAGATTTCACTCAGCCAGGTGTATCAACACTATCTATCAAAATAGTTATATTGAACAGAAGAGCACCATTCTATAATCACAGGTTTCTGTGGAAACCTGAGGATCATGATACCTACCGTCTACCAAGGTACTTAAGTCATAACACAAATATGCATATGCATCCATAGATCAAAAGCAGTAATGCTGGAATACAGAGTCAGAAAGACTAAGAGAAAGAAGTTACTTACAAAGCGAAAGAAGATCACAACTGTTAGAGCACAAATGCCTCCTAGGAGAATATGAAGACCACTTTTGGCAGTTTTCTGAAGACGAGAGCTGAATAAGTTGCATAATAAAACACAGAATTCAAATAGCTAAAGTCATTAGCATTCTTTTGCAACCAACTAGCATAGAATAACATGCAGAGGCATACATAAAAGAATCCGGAGCAACAAACAAATTAGACAATAAATTAGTATCAAAGTTCACTTTCCCCCAAAGTGCTACATCAGAATTTCATCAGTCTTAACACCAGCAAAAATAAATAAATAAATAAATATTGTATAAAAGGCTACAGAATGATTTTCTGGATGTCCTTTTCATAGCATCAAAGAGAAAGTTTGGAGCTATATTCTACTTTACTATACAGTGTAGCGTGCAAAACTAACTAAAAATTCCTAGCCTGCAAAATCCAAGCAATGATATACAAGAAGATAACGCCTCTGACAAGAAAGTAATCTTTCAAAAATGAATGTGTGTGTGTGTGTAAGTGAGCAGGGGGTTGGCACTAATAGAATGAGCAGGCATAATAAATAGCAAACCATGAAAATGTTTAAAAGTACAGCTCCAGATGAACCAAGAATCATTATACCAAACAGGTTCAGAGTGCATCAAGAAATAATTCATCCTCTTATAATGTCCGAGAGTGCCATTTTGCTCACAAGCACCAAAAATGACACAAAGTGTCAGTTGGCTAAAGAAACCGATTATTCCACTTTACCAGCATCCATACCAGCCAGACAACAGCACACTGATTTGAAAAGATCCAACCACCTTGAATAGGAAACACAAAGCACCAAATCCAAAGTAGCTAGACAATGGATGCATTCAAAAATTCACCAACACTCCACCCCATTTACTGATAGCAAGAATGGTTTTCCTATTCATTCATCCATAAGAAGCCAAATCCTCTAACCAGTTGCAGTCCTAAAGGAAGAAGCTATACTAGTTCAAGGTCTAGTTCAAGGTGCGACCAGACTCCATGTGTGTCTAATTTGTTTTGTTTGGGCCACCTAGAAGGCCATTAGACTTGTTTCTATTGGAAACAGAGTTTTATATATGCACAGCCAAACAACATGCAAAAATACAAGAAAACATGGTAATTTGGTTTATTCAATAATTAATGTGTTTCACTGTGATGTGCTTGTTACTTTATCACTTGCCATGTTGGTATAGTATTGGCATAGACACTCATGAAATTTTCTTGTTTGTAGAGACAGTGGCACATAAGATGACCCAGTAACAATATATGTTCATCTGAAATTGCAACTTGGGAAAATAGCAAAACAATTCCATGCATACGTATCTTAGTTTACTCCATTTAGGTTGAACTCATCATACCTTTCCAACACGGGGAGCAATAAGCCATGCTAGAGTAACAGTGAGTAGCCCTGTTGCAAGCAAAATCCCTGTACCTTCCACAGCCCATTTAGTTGCACGATTATCAGCAGGGACAATATCTTCTATGACAGTATTCAGGGGTTGTTCAGAAACAACCTGTGAAACTGCAGCAGAATTATTATTATAATTGTTGTTGTTATTATTGTGGGGACAAAACCACAATGAAATTTCACTTAGCCGTTGCCTTCTAACAGCAGCAACAGCATCGGGATCAACACCTGCACTAGCATGCACCTGAGCCGGATTAGGGTCTCCAGTGGCAGTCCTTTCCCTCAATGCTTCATAATCCTTCAAAGCAACCATAACCTTTTTAAAATCTGAAGTCCTGATATTTATTGCAACATGTCCACAGATTTCACAGACAGTGGATCCATGATTGACAAACCACTTGAGAGCACATGCATAATGTACCAGGGCAAGATCACTTTTGCAAGAGCAGCCAAGTTCAATTAACAAGTCTTGTTGGTGGCGTGAACCCAATTCTAAATCTGTATCTGTATTACAAATGAAAACCTCCCCTTCAGGGCTAATGAACTCAACCAGCCCCGATTCTCTTCCAGTATTTTTTCCAGGGAACCGATCAGCTTCAGCATTCAAGGGGACTTCCTTGCTTTCAGGTTTTACTGCACCACTACTTTTACATGCTTCTTGCAATGGAGGAACAATGCCCAAAAACCCCAAAGCAGCATCTCCCCTTTTGTCAGATTCAGCACATTGGCACACACGACAAGTTGCTATACCTGCATCTAGACTGCAACGTGAGCCGGTCCCTAAATCTTCACTCTCACTAGGTGAGTGACCATCATTCCTGACTCCACTGCTGATTGGTTGTGATAAATTTTCCTTACTCATCATGTTAACTTGAGGCTTGCATTTAAAACAACTTCATAGTTTGGACTGTTGTATTAATTTACATTTACTCATGTCCATAGCCAACTTCTCCATTGCAAATTTAAATTGAAGACAACACAGTCTTTTAGCATAATCTTAAGGCAATGGACTGTGTTGTGAGATGCAACCCTTTCCACATGTATAGGCATAGAGAATGCCTTCCTATCTCTTTACCACCATACTCCCAATTCAGCCATAGTGTATTACTGGAAACTGCAAAATAATTCTGATCAGAATCGAGACATGATAAAATCTTCATGACACAATCATTATGCATCAATGAGGGAAAACAACAGTGAAGAGCAAATGAATAAGACAAGGCATTTGGCAGATCGAGTAGTAGAACAGAACAAAGAATTACAAGAATACAAATAACATGACAGGAGTTTACGCATAACACAAGCAAAAAGCGGTTCTTTCACAGACAAAACAAAAAGAAAAAAGGCCTTCACAGCTCCCCGATGCATGTGAATGGGCGATGAAGTACAGTGAGACACGAAGAATTTTACCACGTGCTGGTTTTGGGATATCCAAGATCTGAATACTATAAACACAAGCAAACAAGAAATAATCTTTCTCCTCTTGATTGTCACTAAAAAATCTAGCTTCCTACCTAGACCAATTCTTACACTTCCACGAGAATTAACACCAACGTAAAATTTCAGGCAATTCACGCATACAACAATCAAAGTAAGCTGATCAATGATGGATTCATGAAAAATGAAGAACTGAACTGGCCAGGATAAAAGAAATACTACATTTCCAAATGGGAAAAATTGAGATAGACACGTTCAGTTCAGAAATGGAAAAACAACCCAATAACCGTTAATAAACTCAAGCATTCGATATCAACCCATAATTCTACATAGCCAAACCACAAAATCCAAGCCTGAACCGGATAGGCTAAGTTGATGAATTCATAACTTAACACATGAAAAAGTGGCCAAAAAGCAAGGAAGTTAAAAGACCAAAAGTACCTTTTTCTTGATTTTGGCTTAAAGGGAAGTGAGTAGTACTAAGACAAGAATGGCATCAGGTGCAACTCCAAATGGATCGATGGATCTTTGATTTACAATTTGGCAAGCATTGTGAGTGGAGGAGCGTGTGGAAGTTAAAAACCTACTTCTGATCTCCGTCTCTGTGACTGTGGCTTGCTTTATGCTGGAGAGTTGGTAGAAGATGTCACCACGGATTCTCTGTGCCTGTCTTCCACTCGTCTTAACCCTTTTCACGCGTTCTAGAATTATCCTTGTAAGCAAATTCTTTTTTTTATTATTTTAAAAGTAATTAAAGAAAAAAATTATATTTTTATATTAGTAGGAACGGTTACTATAATACTAAACTGACTTTAAGAATAAATTATACTTTAGTCCCTATTTTAAAAAACAATTATATATTAGTCCTTCCAATTTTGAAGCCTCTAGCTTGGTCTCATTGACTGTTGTCCTTTCAAAAATAAATGGTCAACAAGAGTAAAGGGAATAAGATATTGTCGTGACTGTAAAAAAAAAAACTAATTTATTTATAACAGAGGAGGAGAATTCCGACGATGAAACTGCTACGAAGGAACTCTCAAGTTGAAAAGATGACCTGAATAAAAAATTTGAAATAAAAAAAAATATCCCAGATTGTTTTTTAAACTCGGGAATGAAATTTAAATTTTAGAGATGAAATTTTTTAATTGGAAGGGAGAAAAATATAAAAACCCGGTTATAGTCTAACCTGATCAAAAAAAAATTAATACAAAATAAAATAATAATAATAAGATAAAATAAATAATTAAGTATTTAAGAGGGATGAAATTAAACAAAAGAAAAGTGATAAAGCATAAATTTATTAAAAAGGAAAGGATGGGGAGTGATTTTGGAAAAGGCTAAACAAAAGGGGTCAATGTATAAAATTTAAAAGATTGGACTATAAATGCCTAATTTTTGCTAGAAACCAAAAGAGGGGGGAATTTGTGTGATTTTTCCTCTTGTTTTCTTGCTAATTGCATACAAAAAAAGAGAGAGAAGTGTAAAAAGATTTAGTAAAACTAGTTAGGCAATTAAGGAATGTGAATTGATGCCTGAGGTTGTTTTGAAGAAAGAGATGCAAAGCTAGGATTAAAGGAAAAGAGAGGAGAATAGAATTTGAATATCTCTTGCATCTATCCTTTAAATTCTTATCCAAGTAAGTTAAAGAATATATTCAAATTGATTAATTGTTATAATTATGTGTTTTGATGAAGAAATTATATTTCCATGATTATGTGAAATTAGAGATTTAGGGTATTAATCTCTGAAATGATGCAAATTATGATTTAACCATGTTAGAAAGTATGAATTATGATTAAATAAGTATTCAATCGAAGAATGAAAGAAAAAAAACCCCCTCCCCCCTCTAAACTATTAGTTTCGGCTAAAAGAAAAAAATTGGAGAATTTAATGGAATTGTTTGGAAATTGTGGGAAATCATAAGTTATAGATGTTAATGAAAAGAATGAATAAGAATGTTGCAATAATAATAATAATAATAATAATAATATAAAGCTTATTCAAGAAATGTGTATATAGTATTAAGTCATGCCGATTCAAAATGAAACTGATGAAAAAAAGGTGGATTTTTAAGTTAAAAAGAATATGGAATGTATGACACAAAAAAAGTTGATGAAATGAGATTCTTATCATTTAGTTATAAATGATAATAGCATGTTGAATTGTTTGTTGTTACATAAGAGGTTGCAAGATCAAGGGATGGCTATTAAAACCCTACTCAAGGGATCGATCCAGTGTCAGACTCGGGTCATAGACTAGGTTGTCCATTGACTCGAGTTAATGTAAGGATAAGAATAATTATTATTATAGTTTAAAAATTTAACTAAGAGATCGACTCAAGATAAGGCCTAAGTCATAGGTCAGGATGGTTAACCTGAGTTAACTCAAAGTAATGTAAAAAAAAAATTATTATTATCATAATTTTAAAAATTGACTCGAGGTAAAGCCCGAGTCACAAGTCTGGAAGGTTAGCACCCAAATTAAAAAAAAAATTGAAGCAATCTTGTTTTGATCCATATATATATATATATATATATAATTGATTTTTTTATCTATATTTTATCTTGTGTTAACAGGATCGCAAGTTGACCTAAGTTTTTAACCGAGCCAAGTTGAATCAATTTTTTCTATATATTTGAGGGTGTTTGGAAGTGTGAAGACGATCGTGTTTTCAAAGTGATTTTTGCTTGGAAAAATATCAAAATAAAATATTTTTTATTTTTAAAAATTTATTTTTGATAATAGCATATTAAAAAGATTCAAAAATACTAAAAAATTAATTTGTTTAAAAGAAATCAAATTTTGACTAAAAAATAGGTTGGAATTCACTCTCAAACACCCCTTTTGTTCTTAAACTTGGATTGTTCTAGACCTCGAGTCAGCCAAGTCTCGTCTAGTGTTTACTAAATATAAAATAAAACAAATTATTTAGTCAAATCCAAAACACACCGAAACACAAAATAAAATAATTATTTATCCAGTATTATCTAGTCAAATTTAATCAAGACTAATCAATATTATCTAACTTATCAAATAGCACCTCACAGGCCAAGGGTTCATGGACAGCACAAAATGAAGCCCGTGAGCTTATTAGATATTGTGGTAATAATTATGATTTAAAGTATTTTTTGTTTAAAAATATATTAAAATAAAAAAAAATATTTTTAATATTAGTATATTAAAACAATTTAAAAATATTAAAATAATTTTAAATAACAACTTTTTAAAATTTAAAAAAACACGGTTTCACTCGATTCCAAACAAGTCTAATTGACCAAAAGCTCAAATTCGGTACAGGTGTGGGATGAACGAGTTGACTCAGTTTTGAGTTGGGCCTTTAGTCTTTAATTTTCGAAGAAGATGACCTCATGGGGTCGACAACTCTTTGCTGGTTCTAACAGCAAGGACAAGTTTGTCCTCGTTAATACTGATGGGATGGGAATAGAAGAGTGAGTGACCCATTTTCTAGTTTTCTGATTTCTGATCTGGGCTGGCTTCTTTTTTTCATTTTTACTAATATCTAGTGAAGTGATTTCACATTCTGGGTTTTTTTAATCTCTTTTAGCTGGGTTATGCTTGCTGTTAGAAGGAACTTGTAGGTGCTGATTTGCTTATTGTTGGGCTTTAAAATTTCATTCTCACGGTGTTTAACTGGTGTTTATAATTGGTGCCGGAAGAAAAAGAACAAACATTTAAAGGGTGTAGGCATTTGTTGTTAATAAAACTGGATTTTCTTATTCAAAATTCAAAAGATGGTCCAGAGAGAGTACATTAATTTGAGAAAAGCTACTCTTGTGGTAATTGGCATGGTCCAACACCCGTTGGGCCTCCCAACGAAAAAGAAGAGAAAAACTTCAAAGGGGAAAGCAAGATGAGAGTCTAATAGAAAGGTCCAATCCAATGTAAATCAAGAAGGGAAAAAAAAATTATGCAAAACAAGAGATGGGTTCTTATAAAAACCATTCAACATCGAAAATATGCTCCAGCTAGAAAAATTGGCAATCAAGAAACATATTAATGATGGGTCAGTTTGCAAACTGTTAACCTTTTTTATGGGTTTCTTTGTTTCCGATTTTGTGTTTATATGTTTCCTATTTTGCATAGGACTAGCTCTTACTTCTCAAATATAAAATCTTTTATCATAATTTTCGTATCACTACAAATCCGCAAATACATAGTAGTTGCATTTATTCACCTTCCTGATTTCACACGGATTCCCTTCTTAAAACATATATAAATAAATATTATTAATTACTGCGCTTCCAACGGATTTCCTTTTTTTCTGATTGTTGAGTTGGGATTCCTTTCAGTGTTGAGATTGCTAAATTGGGTTTCTCTCATAAGTCTAAAGAAAAAAAAACTTTTTAGGATTTCTTGTCTCTCAAGTTTTGCTGTGTTGTGGGTTTAAGGTTAAGAATTTAGGGTTTTTACTGTGTTTTGGGGATATGGGTGTTGGAATGTCTAAGGTGGATAGGTTAGAGTTGGTGAGTCTTTGTAAAGAAAGGAAGGAATTGATTAAGGCTGCTGTTGATTGTCGTTATGAATTAATTTCAGCTCACATTATGTATGTGCAATCTTTTTTAGACATGGGAAATGCGCTTCATCGATTTTTAGAGGAAGATTTAGAGATTATTTCTGATTTCTCCTGTGATTGCTCTGATGAGGATTCGCATTTAAAATTTTCTTCCTCAGATTTGGAGTCAGTAACTGATTCTGTTAATGAACACTTGCATTTTTCAGGAGAGTCTTCTGGGTCAGAGAAAGATTTTCAAGCAGGGGCGAATTCAAGTGGACATATGGGAAATATGTCTTCTAGTGTTCCTGGTGGTTCTAGACATAGATACCCTGATCTTGACAATGACGATGTATATGTTCCAATTGTTGATATGAGGTATCCTCAAGAAAACAATAAAGTTCCTTTGGATGCTACAATGGATACTACGAAAAACAATGTCACATATGATACTAATGGAAATTGGGAATCTGCTAAAAATCCAATGGACTTTCCGTATTATTATGAGTTTTGGTCCCCTCCTGTCCGTGCTGCTAATCCTGAAGAAGAGAGCGCTCCTGCTGCCACCTCTTCTCCTGAACCTGCAGGTTTTGCTTGGAGATTCAATCCATTTAACACCGAGGTTGATGATGTCTATCATTACTATAATTACTATTCTCAGGAGAATATAACTGGTGACAGAGGTGAGAGTGATGATTCTGAAGTAAGAAAAACCAGGGAGAAAGAGGGGATCCCTGATTTGGAAGATGATACTGATCAAAGTATATTAAGGAAAACAAGATACAAGAAGAAATCATCAGAGAAAGATACAAGTGGAGACACCGGTGCTGACCCAAAGAATGATGATCACGTACAGTCAGACCAAGAAAAGGAATCTAAAAACACGCCTGACACCATTGACGAAAATGCCATGGCATGTTCCAGCTCCCGTGGATTGATCAAAATAGAACAAGAGAAAGCGATGGAGGAAGGTGAGAGTTCAGAGGAGGCCCAGTCATTCACCTGCAATGGGGAATGTCCCGAAACAGATATCCATAGTCCATGGGGTCTTCAGCAAGCAGTAAATGAAATCAAGAATGCATTTGAGACTTCTTTCAACTATGGACATGAGGTTTCCATATTGCTTGAGGCAGGCAAGCTGCCTTATCAGACTACGGGTGCCAAATTTAAAGGTATGAGTTGTTACGTTAGTTAGTCTTTTCATTTGTTCAGAACAATCCTGCATCAGCTTTTGTCAAATTGACCAGATACCATTCCTATCAACTGTTTTACTTGAATTTTCATACGTCCTGTGTTGGTTTCCTTTGATATGGACATGTTGTGTTCTTCAATATTTCAACGAAATTTGTCTCTTGATTTTATTTGATGAAGTTAATTTCTGAAAGAAAAGGAAGCTTGACCTATTTTATGATCACTTGTTGCCTTGCAGTATTTGCCTCTCGGCTTGTAAGTTTGGCAGTTCCTTTTGCAATGTCTTCACAGCACCCAGCTTTTGTTCACTCAAGTAGATCTGCTGCCAAGAAAATGAAGTCAGCCAAAGTTGTGTGTGAAAATTATAAGGATGTTGATAGAAAATCAGATCACCTGTCATCCACTTTGGAGAAGCTGCATGTATGGGAGAAGAAACTCTACGAGGAGGTTAAGGTATGGCATCTAAATTCTTCATAATTGGAAGTTTACAAGGAAAATTGAATACATTTTTTTTATTTTCTTACAAAATATGAAAGCCAGTGTTTCTATAGGCCTAAGATAAGAACATCCTTAAACATTCACAAGTTTCGTACTCACTTCACCATTGCATTAGTACAGAATGAAAGTGTCCTGCCTGCAGGAAATGGCTCACTTAATCATACAAAGAAAAGCTAAAATTTATTTGACAAAAAATGTTATTCTTCGATGATGATTCTGTCTTTATTTATTTCAGCCAGTGTATTTTCCTTGTTTATGGTTCTGAGCCCTTAGTTTTTGGTCAATTTGTGTCTGTGAATTTGACTCACCGACCAAATTATGCACAATGCATGAGTTTTGAATATATATATTTACTTACTTCATACACAAATATGTGATATTAACTTTTTGTTTCTTGGGTCATGTTTATCTACTGTGCAGTGTGAAATTAATGCAATTTCCTTATGAGATTTTGATCCTTCTGCATGTGGATATCCTTAGTTGTAAGTGTCTATGGAGTGGGGTGGTGGAAGATTCACCATTATCAAATACTTTTTTCCATTTCGTTTTTTTGAAGTTTGAATTAGTTTTGGATTCTCAGGGGACAAAAAGAGGCAAGTTCTAAATAGTTTGACTAGGCATTTGTTTTGGCCCATGGGACTAGCTCTACTTCTACTGTTTTCTGATTCAAAATATCCATCTTATGTGCTGTTTTGTTGCTTTTATGAAAGGCTATTTAGGACTCGGCCAAAGTATGAAGTATTCTCACAACATGGAAGTCAGGCATGAGTTGTTCCTTCATTCTTAACGTTATTGTTTACTGTTCTGTTTCTAGATGTCACCACTTACAATGGCTTATGTAATGCTATGGTGGACATGAGTGCATTAGAAATCAAGTAAATAGCTTTTGAAACATTGTAAATGCTATATAAAACCATGAAAATGATGTATGCATTGAAGAACATGTTCCTATCCTGCTTTGTGCCTTGTCAAATAATGTAATAGAATATTTGTATTCTGCATCACTACAACCATGTAAACTCAACAGACTATAAGTTTTATTATTCTTAAAAAATTTTAGGGTCCCTGATGAATAGTTAGGATATTTCTTTTTATTTTGCTTTGCACTGCATTTTTTCATATACTTCCACTCGTTGACAATTTTTGGTCGAAATATCTGAAAAATGGTCCGAAATCATATTGTTATTTTTGAAGTGGTTATGGCTGGGATTGAATCTAATTTGTTTACCTGTTTCACTGATGTCAGCTTGAGGAAAAACTCCGTGTTTCTTATGATAAAGAGTGGAAGAGGTTAAAAAGGCTAGATGATAGAGGTGCCGAGTCCAGTCAGATTGATAGGACACAAGCTTCTGTCAAAAGTTTGCTTTCAAAAATTCAAGTTCCTGTCAGTGCAATTGAGGCAATATCGATCAGGATTCACAAAATAAGAGATGAAGAGCTGCAAGCCCAAGTGAATGAATTGATTATCGGGTATTTCACTTGCTTTTCTGCTATAATCATGCCAATCATAGCATTAGGTGAAATTTTATTGATGGCCTGATGAGTGTTGTCATTTTAGACTTTTGAGGATGAAGTATTGACAGGGATTGCAAAGATTGTAATGAAATGAAAAACAATTTCTTTCTAAATGGCTATATTTAACGAGGCATGGACTGTCTTTAAATGCAGCTCAGAGCATAAAATGATTTCTCAGTTTAATACGGTTTGCTTTATACCTTTGTGACTCATAATATAATGAATTTCTGTGCAGGTTGTCAAGAATGTGGAAGCTCATAATCAAGTGCCACAAAAAACAATTACAAGCAATTAAAAATGCTGAAACATATGTACACATAACTGGGATGCACACTCGCAAAGGTTCACGCTTAAAGGCTACTAAAAACCTAGAGAAAGAAACTTGGAAATGGGCTGAACGCTTTCGTCACTATATCAAAACCCAGAAAGCTTTTGTGTCACTGTTGAACAATTGGCTTCTGGGGTACATATCTGAGGAGTTGAAAACTCTAGATGAAGCTGATCAATTGTCTCCAAACCGGATAGGAGCTCCTGCCATTTTCATTGTTTGTAATGATTGGCACAACGCAATTCAGAATATTTCAGAAGATGGAGTGTACAAGGCCATTCATGGTTTTGCCTCGAGCTTACACCATTTACAGGAGAAGCGAGAAGAAGAACGCCGACAGAGAATTAAAACTGAACAACTTTTGAAGGATTTAGAGGATCAATTTGAGAAAGATGTTATAGTCGCGATGCAGGAGATGTTAGATGAACAAAAAGCGACACATCAAGAAGCTATTAAACTAGCCAATGATGCTGCCTCAGATTGCTTGAGAATTAGTCTGCCTCCTGTTTTTGAGACTTTAGAGAGCTTCTGTCTGGAGAATTTGAAAGCTTATGAGAAAATCAGAATACCAAATGCAAGTACAAGCAGATAATGAGGTGAATTGCTTAGCTTCTTCTTTTTTTATTATTATTATTCTTTGAATGTACAGATTGGATTGGTCTATGCAAAAAAGAAATCAAACGAAAAAAATAGTGGTTCCCGAGTATAACCAGTTAGCATTTCACTACTTGCATGTACAAACCAGAATTTTGGGGAGTTATACCTAGTTTAAATGGGTAAACGGATATTCAGATATATACAAGATGTTGAAAAAAAAATCAAAATCTCCTTGAAGCTCTAACATCTGTGGATGTCTCAGAATAGAAATGATAGATGTGGACAGTGAACTTCATTGATCTTTGATAAAAGCATTTCAAAATGGAATGTTGGTAAACCATGGTCAATGGAATACGTAGTTGAGATGTCTCTTTATTTTCTCTTGTATTGATATATTCTATTGAACGTATTATTAGTTCAGAACACAGCAAAGGGCAGTGATTACAGCCACTAAGTTAATGATTCCTAGCCTCCATCGTTCTGTAGAGGTTTCACATAAGTTGGGTTCAAAACCAAGTTTCGTATGACTTGAATGATAGGATTAGATTGAATATTCAAGCATTTCTGTTTATCAAACCATTGGAAACGAGTATTTTTGTGCAGCCTCAAATTTTAGTGGTTATTGTATGTTAGTCTGGTATTGCCTCCTTACATCACGTTGAGGTTCTCATGGAATATTAGAGGAGCATGCATGTGATGTATGAGTGGTTATAGGAGGACCATTAATAGGATTGATCTTCCATGTCAGAAAGTTGTGGACAAGATTAAGCTTGTTCTGTGCTCCTATGGTGACACTTCTCCTGGGAAAGAGTTATGGTGATTCTTACTGTGCTTGTTGTGCTGGTGTTTCTGAAGATCCAATGGCTCCCACTTTGCTATTTGCTGCGACCTTGTCGTTTGGTCGCTGGAGAAATTCGACTTCATGGTTTGGGCTTTTTCGATCAGATTTCGTTCCATTTTCTGATCAAGGGCAACGCCGCCATCTTATTCTGTTGGGTTTCCTCTGTTTTGTTGCCCTCCCCTAGCTTCGTCGGTGCACCTATATGAACATGCGATTTCTTGAGCTACCTTCAATGGAAATTAATCCGAGTAATTGATTGAAAAAATCAAGAAAACAGGCGCAAGCTTTTTGTAAGCAAATAACATCAGTGGTGGTTGCGGTGTGCTCTGTCGTCCTTCTTCTTGCCCCAGCCATGAAGCCTCGAATGCAACTCAGCAGCAGCAATCAAGAAATGAACGGCCTGGACTGGAGTCAAAATCTCAAGCACACCTTTAAGAGTTCCCAGCCGCAGATCATCAGCCTTTTGGAAGATTTCCGTCAACCTTTTCTCTTTCGCTGCCAGAGTTGAGTCAACTCGCTCTTCCTCAGCTTCACAAGCCGTCTCCGCACTCCTCAGCAACTCGCTCACCTGAACACGTCTGCCTGGTGTCAAACATATCTTACACCATCAACTCATATCAAGATCCTTCAAATTATTTAAGATTTTGTGCTAGCATAAGAGTTCAATCACGTATTTATTTTATTCTTTATTTTCAGCTAAAACATTTTAAAAAAAGTTGAGAATTATTAAAAATTTGAATTCGACATGCATCAAAAAGTATATTCTATATTTTTTCAGAAAAACTTATTATATTAAATATATTATTTTCCATTAGAAGTCTGATGAGCCAGTTTCTTTGCTAATTCCACGCAAAATCAAGTTTTTTTTTTTGTTTGTTTACCAAGAATCTGTATCCTTCTCTGAAAACCCAGACACGGGTACAAGGATATGACAATTTCTCTTGAAGAGCTCTCAGCCGCAGATCAAATGCCAGTTGATGATCACATGAATCTGTTTCCAACTTCACGTGTGTAGTTGATCGGACGGTAAAAGGAATTCCCTGATCGTATCAAGGAGCGTCAAACAAGCTGTCATCCTCAGTCATGTGTTGCCTAGCCTAGCATAGCTAGCTAGGCTTGGGTTGTAAAATACATACCATTTATAATTTTTTTTCGTTGGGTCTCTAGAGTCTTGTTTTTTTTTTAAAAAAAAAGAAGAAGATAAAGTGACCTTGGAGGTATACTGTCATTTCGCAAATGACCAGACCACGGTTAATTAAAATTTTTATTAAATTAATATAATTTAAATTATTTGATTAACAGAGAGAAATAAAATCAACTAGTTGACAATCCAATTAAAATTATTATGTATTTACATGTTTAAAATTTTTGAATAGTTTTCGGTACAGAGAAAGGTGATATTGATTTTTTTTTAAATAGAAATAATTTATGATACTTTAATCTTTTAATTTATAAAAATATCTAAAAAAAATTAATAGCATGTCGCATATGATCGTTACTAGTTCTTTTAGCAGCAATTCAAATAATTATAAATCATTAAGTATTGACAAAAAAAAATCAAATAGAAGCATTCATTCACGATACGAGCTTGTAAAGTATCATAATAAATATGACTTTACAGTATGATTTATTTATATGGAAGTATGAGGTTTAGTAGAATAATAAGTTTTTAATGTAAATTTTTTAAGGACATGTTAATAATTTTTTTTAAAAATAATTTTAATTGACGTTGAGAATTGCATTGCTTTATGTTAAGAACTGCCACCCATATGGAATTGTTGTGCTCGCTAACTACACACCAATCTAGTCTTTGATTAAATAATACAGCTAAGTGTTGTGTTTATGATATAAATATTAAATAATATAATATTTTTAAATTTTTTATTTTAAAATCTAAATTTTTTAAGAAAACACTTTCCTAAAAATTAAGTTAAATTTTTCTTCAATTAAAAAATATTTTCTGTTGATTAACTTTTTTAATGACAAATAAATACAAGAAAATTTAAAAAATAATTTCTTAAAAAATAAATTTTCATGAGATTATTAATATCAACTTTAAAAACTTAAAATAAAATCGTTCCTTTCATCTTAATTAAATAGATGGGGACATGCCCCCCAACCATAACATGTGATGAATGTAATGGTCCCAGACAAATCCGTAGTTAGAAAGACTTGAGTTATTGTAATGATAGACGTTTTACCATCATCATCATAATAATAATAATAATAATAAAAATAAAAAAGAAGAAGTTGGTTGGACGATGTTAGATGGTTTGAACATCCTGATTTTTTTTATTTTTATTTTTAGTTTAACCTAGATGTGCGGATCAGCTTGCACGTACTCCGACTAATCTCACGGGCCCTGAAGTTAACGACCATGTAAACCTCCCGCGATCATCATATGAGCAACCACAGGGCTCGAATCTGAGATCACAGAGGAAACAAACCTCACCATCCTGATTTTTATTTGAGTTTGGTAATGCGGTGTAGAGTATTTATATTTTAAAAATATATTTTACTTGATAATATATTAATTTTTTTTATATTTTTATTTTTTACATCAGCATATTAAAGATATCCAAAAACAGTAAAAAAAATATTAATTAGATGTCTTTTTAAGCTAGATACATTTTAAAATGCACCCAAACACCATTTCAAACACAAAAACAAACAATATCTAAATATATGCTTGTTTTTTAGATTTAACTTGTTTTTAAAATTATTTTTTACTTGGATAAACATAAAATCGATGCTTTCTTAAATGTTTTTAACATGATGGTATTAAAAATAAAAAAGATTATTTTAATAAGTTTTTAATTAAAAAATAGTTTTATAAAAGCATTCTTGGAAGGTGGGTTTTTTTTTTCTTGGTGTGGATAGAAAGTTAAGGAAATTAAATCACCACTTCAACTACTTACCTATTATTATTATTATTATTGTTATTATAATTTTTTAGTTGTTATTATTATTATTATTATTTTGTTGATAAAAACATAATAAAAGGAAATCTAAGGTTTTCCAATTTTTAATTTTTTCGAGGTTCAGAAATTTGTAAAAGTACAGATTCCCACAAATGGATTTTGCTGATGGACCAAAAATTTAGAGGTGGGTTTGAAGACTAACAATATTTCGGTAATTTTATCGACGTGGCCACTCTTAAATGCAAAGGCCCATGGTTCTCAATTATACTTCAAATATTCTTTGGACTGTCTGTTTTGGACGCGACCAATTATATGATGTTTGGTTATAAAAAGAACTCGTGATTTGGTTCGTGAAACTCATTAATAAATCAGATTTTATTTTAATTTTTTTTAATTGAAGCACTTTACATGCTTTCAGTAAACCATTCATCTTCCACTTTCTTTTACTTGTTGTTGGTTTTTTTTTTATTATTATTGTTGATAAAACAAATACACCAAAACAATTTTCGGAATTTTTTTTAGTTCAAGAAACAACAAAAGACTGTTTTTTTTTTTTCAAGTTTTAATGAATTTCTTGATGAGATGTAGATTACAAAGCTTAGATTATAATTACAAAATAAAAAAATTACTCCATGTTTTTTTTGTTATTTTATTATAAAATCAATTTTAACCATAGTTTAACTGGATATATTAAACATGCTTTTTACTACACAAAAAATTTAACTATAGTTTTAATCAAACACATATTTTAATTAAATCAATCACAATTAAAAATGATTTTTTAAAAACTTTATTTTTTAAAATTATAATTATAAAAACTAATATAATACCAAACTAAACTCGACTTAATTATACTATCATGTCAGGAGATTTTAGGATTAAAATGTTACAACGAGTTTAATGATAATATTAAATATTTAAATTCTATGAAGAAATTAAAAAAATTAAAAGTTAAATAAAAAAATAAAAAACTTTACTATTCATTTAAAAAATGAAACTCCACAAAACAGACAATCATCTAACGGTTAGATGGCTTTTTTGGCACTTCTAGCCATCAATGGTTTCCAAATGAATCCAGAGGGGCACTGCTCTTCATTAAACTCTCCAAGAGATTTTCTTCATTTCTTTAAGTTTGCTGGATTCAGGTAGCTAAGTTAATCCAGTTTAATTCTTTTAAAAGATATCGCTTTGGTTTTTCTATACAAAAGCTATAGAACGACGTTAATATAGATGAATTTATAAAAATAAAATTCCTTAAATTTGACTTCCTTGTTTCTGCATATGTTTTTCAGTGGTCATAGGAGGATGTTAGAACCATTGAAAAATACATAAAATAATTTGGAAAGTCACTTTCAACCTCGTTAACCAGCCATTGTCACCCCCTAATGACATCAATCTGCACAGCCTTTTCTTCTTCTTTTGTGCAAAAGGACAAGTGGGCTAGTATATCTACGTTTGAATTTCTTTCATTGCTTGACAAGAAACAGAGAAGACCTTGACAGAGTCACATGTAGAGGATTGAGGGATAGAGCGTGAGAAACGATTAAGCAAGAAGAAAAGAAGAAACAAACAAAATAAGCCTTTCGACTTGCAGTTTTGACCCGCCAAGCAATCTACTGTTTTTAAGAAACAAGAGTTGCTGCTGACCATCCATCACCTTCTTTTATTTTCTCGACCCGAATTCATACCTTTCTTGAAAACGACTCTCTCCCTCTCTCTTCTTTTTCTACACTTCTCGTGCCATTACTGTTTATCACTGGAGCAGTTAATATTTGCTAAGCACAGCATTTTTCTTATCGTTTTCGCCTTTTTGGTTTTGACTCGTCTACATGTATCTTTTGGTGGTGGCTGTGTCACTTTGTTCTTGCTAACCTCTCTCAGCACTACTGCTTCTTTGTCTAAAACCTACCACTTTCACATGGGATTGTTCAGAGCTAAAGGTGTTGTCTACAAGCCTGTGGAGAATGTTAATCTTGGCCCTGACAGTGATGAATTCTATCTGCAAGCCAATGTCAAAGGTTTTCATTTTCAATTCCATCTTCCATCATATACTTCACTTTCGATTGCTAAGGTTCTTTTGCATATAGCCTTATCACAGAAACAATCAAGGTTCAAGTTCAATATGGTAGGGTTAAGTTGATGAGTTTTTTCTGATGAGAAATTTGTAGACAAGTTTTAGTGTTTTAATCTCGAAGCGTTGAGATTCATTTACCATTCTATCACTTTATAGGCAGAGAATCTTGAACCAACATATCATAACTATCAAGTCAACCATGCTTGGATGTTCTTTCTTGCAAAATTCCCGACTTTTTGTTAATCTGGTACTGAAACTAACTGTTTGGACAGAGATTCTATCAAGTCAGGTTGCTTGAACAGATCTTTCTGCAGTAGAGTACTTTTGTTTGATTGATTTAAATAATGTTTACAATCTATTAATCCTGGAAACAATGATAGTGAAATCACTTACTCTAGACTAGTTTCGTTGTGCTTCAGGTCCTTTCTTCATCATTTAATTAAAACCATATTTACCAAAAGCAGAAACTTCAAGGCATGCTATTGAAGTCTTGCTTAGCATATATGCCCTTCTGCATGTGCCTATACTTGCCTGAATATATTTGTTGCAGACATATGCTTGAGTTAATTTTCATGCTGTTTGGCTAATGTGTGCATATATATTCTAAAATTTGCGTCTGTTTCATAAGCTCCTCGCATGGCTGGATTTCCTGTCAAGATTTTCGCCTGGTTTCTCGAGTCGCGGATTTTTGGAACATTCCTGCTGTACATTTTGAAGAGAAACAATCTGATTCACAAGGTCTGTCTTTCCCATTTTTTTCATCGTGGTTTTTTTTTTTTTAGTTGTAGCTCAGTTCTTAATTCCGTTCATCTTATGAATGACCAATCATGCAATTACTAATTTGTTACATTTCCTTCCTAGTTAATTGCCAACATCTTCTTTCACTTTTGCATTTCTAGTTAATTGTCGGCATCTTCTTTCCCTTTTGCATAAAAAATCTACTAATCAGTGAATATAATCAAAACCATATCAAGAAACATCACCTGTACTTTTCTGAGTCATCTTTAAGGCTTAAACTACCCTAGGGTCCACATATTCAATTGTACATGGTGGTCGTTATTGGTGTAACGAGGTTACATGCATTTGCTCTGCCATGGAGCCTTAAAACTTGTTTACATTTGTTACCCCACATGCCCCAATCCATCCACAGCTACCTTTTTCGTAACTTCATTTCAAAGCTCTCTCTTTTTCCTCACCAAACTTGAATCTGCAGAAGCATGTACTTAAATCTTTGTAATAATATTACCTTAAATGAAATTAAAACAAACCGATTATGATCCATTATAAGCTCCTAACGTGAAAAAAATTAACCACCATCAAATTATTCTGTGTCTCTTTGTAGGGGAATGGTACAAAAGAGTAATGTGTGAGTCTTAATGGTTGTACTTTTGTCTCAAAATACAGCCAGTCTATGTGAAACAAAACCTGCACTGTCTCATTCAATCTAGTTGTCAAGAGTTCCACTGAATACCTGGCAGTAGCTTTACTGTTTCCTTCTTATTATTCATAGGATCCAGTCCTCTCGAATCTACTGCCCATCAGAAGAAATTTACAAGACATAATTAACTAATCATATTTTTTTGTCCAAATATACAGAATGTGTGCATAATTCATTGAAATTTATTGATGCAGAATTATATTTTCTTTTGGTATTAGAATAATTTAGAGTCAGATATTGGATTTCAAAGGGTTTTTGTTTCCAGTTAGAAATCTTACTTGCGAATGTTCTGACTAGGATTCAGCTATGAGCGCTTTTCATGTAGAATAATGTAAGCTTCCCTGTAGATATATATAGAAATGGTCTGAATTCATGAGCCATAATTCGACATCCATGTCACCTGGGGTTTCAAAAATGAAAGTCAAAATCAAACTGGCATGAACAGATATTCTATGTATACACATCTTGCAAGCTGTTCCTATGTATATTAGAATCACATTTTAAGGCCTCATTTTGCCTTCATAGCAAGGACAAGCATTTATCTCACATTGAATTTTGATATTCTATGTCAAATACTCGTGAATGCTTGCAACTCTTGCAGCTAGTTACAAATGCAGAACTGAAGGAATCGCCTGTGTACGTCCCTATGCATCCATTTGAAGGTAGGTTCACTACCTTTAAGTTTCTAACTCTTATACTATCTTTGATACTGTTCACAAGCTGTAAATTGGTTATAGTTACAGAAGAGTTAGCATTGATTACGTCTTGAAGAGGAAATTCTGTTCTTACAAAATTTAAAACAACTATACCATTATCAGCCATTTGTATTTCTTCCATTGGAGTTCCAAGAGAAAGATTTTGATTTGAGTTCATCACTGCAGAGCTCAATGAACAAGAAGTCAAGCACATAGATTCTGGTCTATCACCGTCTGAGCAAGTTCAGCAGGCAATTAACTGTCTCCCTCTGCCTTCACAGAAAATTGTAAATGGATTGAAGCCATCTTTCCGTCGCTGGACAATAATGGATTATTCTAAAGCCTACAGCTCAGGAGAAATAACTCCATGCATGGTACATCATTTCTTAGCCATTTCTTTCATGAAATGCTCTTTTCCTTTTTTGTTTGAGGTTTCAAATGTAAGCGCTGTAACTTGCGCATACATTTGAAACCTCAAAGGTCTAATTACATGATTCAAAGAATTTCTTTCAGTCTCTTTTCTTGTTGCCGACAAGTTTGTCATGTAAATTATATCAATGCAGTTTATACTGCAGTTTTCCATAAATTCTTGATGCTTTTCTCCTGAGCACAGGTTGCAGAACAATTAGTAACTGCCATCCGTGAATCTTCCAGTCCTCCAATGGACATGGCATTTTTTATTAATTATGATGCTGAAGATATTTTAAGGCAGGCTAAAGAATCAACTCGTCGGTATGAAAGAGGTAGTCTTAATTGAAACTCATAAGTAAATCTTTGCATATGAGAATATAGCAGTTTCATTCAACCCTCTTTCCATCAATGGTGCACTGTTTATCTCGTGAAAAGTATTGGGTCTGAATTTATTGATGGTCTCATTCTTCTAGTTCACTAGTTTATATTAGTCGCTTTGAGCATGCTCTGAAACTCCTACTTGTTCTGTTTCATTCCAGGGGAGCCAATATCAGCTCTAGATGGAGTTCCAATTGCAATAAAGGATGAAATAGACTGTAGGCCCTATCCGACAACAGGTGCTTCATCAATGACCATGTTGTTTTATTCGAAAAATTGCTCCACTTGATTCTTGTGCTTATAAATACTCTTTTTGTGTGTTTTACTGATGATGTAAATTGAATTTTCTAGGTGGGACAAAGTGGTTGCACAAATTCAGATCTTGTAAAGGTGATGCTTGCTGTGTTATGCGTCTCAGATCATGCGGTGCTGTAATTATTGGAAAAACCAATATGCATGAGCTTGGAGCTGGAACAAGTGGAATAAATCCTCACTATGGGTAAGACTAATCTTCCTTTCTCCACTGATAAATTTGAATAATATCCTACTTGAAACGTTGAAACTCGTAACCCAAATACCTTACGATCTCTTGTTTCTTGTAACGTCATAAATAAATTATACTTCTATGTTTAACGCATCTGAAAGATTAATAAAGACAATGATGGCATTTCCATAATTATGAATGTTGTAGGGCTACTAGAAATCCATACAATCCTGGCATGATCTCTGGAGGTTCTTCTAGTGGATCAGCTGCTGTGGTAGCTGCAGGACTTTGCCCTGTTGCCCTTGGTGTTGATGGGGGAGGTAATTTAAATCCATCCTTAACTCGAAAACTCTATTGTTATCAAGCTGAGTTGAAGCATTCTCACTAAGCGGTAATCTTACTTTGGTTTTATATGTAGATTAACTGAATACAATCGCTAATCACGGAAAAGAATAACACCTGCAATTGCCATTTCCCAGTTTATGAAGTCCATTGCCATGTCAATAGGCAGACACTAACTTCATTCTTGTTTTAACTTCCCTGCGAGTATTTTCTGTAATTCCTTGAGCTAAGAAAATCAATCTTTCTTTTCTGCAACAACCCAAGATTTCCTATGCAATTAAAATATTTCTTTACAAGTTAATAAATTTTTGTTTGATGGAAGGTTCTGACGTTTATGCCAGAAAATTCTTCAAAATTGTTACTTGTAGTACCAGTATCATGTCAGTAATCTCTAAACAATTACATCTTTCATCATAATGTAATCAGGATCCGTGAGAATGCCTGCAGCTCTTTGTGGAGTTGTTGGTTTCAAACCAACTTTCGGGCGTGTACCTCACTCTGGGTGAGAGCTCATTTCTATCTTGATTTTATTTCATAAATATTTGGATTTCTCAATGTAGATGAGTTTTCGATGTTGTGAAGATAAATTTTCCGTTTTTCAGTGTTCTTCCTCTGAACTGGACAGTTGGGATGGTAGGAGTATTAGCAGGCACGATAGAGGATGCATTTATAGTGTCAGTGTCCTCAATTTGAACTTCTTATCTGAGTTCTAAGTGTCTGTTTGGATGCCATTTTATGATTTTCATGTAGAGTATAAAGTATCTTTTTTTTTTTTTTTTCCAGTTATGCAGCTATAAATGGCCCCCTTCCTTCCCATGAAACCTCTGCTATACCGCTGGTAAGAAACTGATCCGCAGTTTTCTTTACAGTTTAAACTCCTACCGTCTGGGACTCTTTGAAAATGGCCTTGTAGACTATTTCAGAGTAACATCTGACAAAAGACAATCTTTTCTTTCTTTGTTTCTGAAACTATCAGCCAAAGGTATACTTCCCACTGCTGCAATCAACAAATTCAGTGTCCAACGTCATATTGGCAAGATATGGGGAGGTTAGTGGATTTCGCAACCTTGGATTCGAGATATGTTGTTGTCTCAAGTTACTTTACATGCACCGGATCATTCTTCTGATTCCTTTCTTTTATTCTTTAACCACTAAACGGGTCCCTTAGTGGTTTAGTGATTGCGGTGATGATATTAGAACATGCTGTTCTCAAGCATTGCACCAGCTTTCTGAGAAGTTTGGGTGGAAGGTATGGCAATATAATATTATTTTACAAATTTTGATGAAAATAAATATATTTTCTCGAATAGTATGTTGTTATTGTAAAGAAACTTGTTTACATTATTTTCAAGGAAGCTCTTCATTAGTTTCGTCCCTGTCCACTATATGCTAATGTTTTATGGCCTCTTACATGCAAGACTGTAGATGTTACCATACCAGACATAGAATCAATGCGCCTCGCACATTACTTAACAATCGGATCTGAGTGCACTGCTGGACTTAGTTCTTATCTAGAGAAGTTGTATGTTACCTCTGGCTAACACATTTTCATCGTTCTTTTCAATAAAACATTTTAAAATATGGATGATGATATTCTGTGCTCTTGAAACAGGGATAATGCAGAATCAGGATGGGATTTAAGGGTAGCACTTTGTGTATATGGTTCTTTCAGTGGTGAAGAGTATATAAAGGCTCAGAAACTCAGGTGCATTACAGCCTAAATTTATTTAATTTCTTTTATGCGTACAGTTGAAATTAAATTCGATGGTAAATCAAATGTCAGCTACCTGTATCAGTAAATTGTGAGAATCTATCTTCAAATGCTGCAATAACATCATGATAAGCCTTCAAACGCTGCATTTTATATTAACCTTTCTGATATTTATCTTGTGGTGACTTCTTGTTTCAAATACTCCATTACTGAAGCTTTGTGTAAAGTACATATCAATGGCAAGATTTTCTGTTCCACCCCAAATCTACACAGTACCTCTAGCGCTATTAGTTATCTATGACAAAGTAATTCTACTGTTTAGCTGGCCAGTGTTTCATTATGGTAAGTGTCAAAGTCCTAAACACAGGTTAGTATATTCAGTTCTAGCAGCAGCGGGTTCATGCAAAAGTTGTTGAAGCTTAGGGCTATTTCCCTTCAAACCTCTGCTCGTGTTCTGTAGTGAATTCTAGTATTATGTCATAATATACTTCTGTGTAAATTCTATCAATGTGTTCACAAGTCACTTTCATTGATTCTGACTTCGAGCTCATCTTTAAACTTCAATAAGCCAATCACTTGTCATCCGCATTTTGAGTCATCATCGAATACAGATGACTTCTCAGTGGAGTTTACTTGTTAGTTATTAGCCAGTCACTTACCATTTTGACTCCTACATAATTATTCATTTGGTTGTCCTCATTTCATGAATACGTGAATGATACAAGATTCTATGTATTTGCAGGAGCCGGCAGATGCAATTTCACAGGAATATATTTACAAAAGCAGATGTGATTGTCACACCGACAGTAGGGTATTGTTTTCTCCTTTTTCCCTATATTTGTTTTGAAGGGATCAGGTTGCTCTATATTCTTCTTGTACTATACTGTAAAGCATCTTGGATGTATGAAAAGGTGAAGTTTGGCATCAAAATGCTCTTCCATCTTCCGATGCTTAATGTTCATCTGTTCTATAAAACAGCGTAACTGCATACCCAATTTTCGATGATGCTCTCAAGACTGGTGAGCTGGACTACATTAATGGAGGTATGAAGTTCAGGACATAACAAGATTTTAACAGAAAATGTATCAAATTGCTTTACCGTACATGAAAGTAGCCAAATAGAAATACAATTGATTAATCACTCTAAAACCATTTTCATCGTTGCAGCTGCACTAGTTCGGTATCAGATAGCAGGAAATTTTCTGGGATTGCCAGCAGTTACCGTTCCAGTAATGATCTTTATCGCTGTCTCATTATCATCGGCATCAGTTTTCTTCTGCTTACCTGAATCATGTATGACAGGTTGGATATGACAAAAATGGGTTGCCTATAGGCCTCCAATTTATCGGAAGGCCATGGTCAGAACCAACATTGATCCATATAGCATATGCTATGCAGGTATATTATCAGGTTCTGAGATTTAGATTTTTGTATTATTTCTCTCTTTGGCCTTCAATTTGAATCTTTAAGTTTCGTATTAAAATGTTCACAAGCTTAACAGTGCAAGTATTCACAAATTTAGCCATATGCGTGATATGCTATTCCAACTTTTTTCCGAATCCAGAGATGTATTTCCAAATAGCATTTAAATTGATTAATTAATCCATGGAGGAATATTTTCTTGATCACTTGTACAATTGCAGCTAACCCTTGCAATGCTCCTGTGAGAAATGTCTTGAATGTTGAAGATCTTTTCATACGAGGCTCATGCTATTTATTCATAGAACTGATGTATCAAGTATTTTTGGTTTCAGACTCTCTGCGTTTCAAAGTACAGAAAACCACAGGTTTTCTATGATTTGCTCAAGAAAGATTAAGTGGAGGAGGAAGCCTCGTTAAATGGAAGAGGGTCTTTCAATTCTCAACGTGCGTCTACACCCTATCGTTTCTTCTTTATCTTGGTGAAATGTCAGAAACATTTTGGTGTGGATTACCTGTTTATCCATAGCATATAGTCGCTGGTTATTCACATTTAAACCATGTATTTTACTTTCATTATTTTCAAAAAAAAAAATGCTGTTACGTATTGATTATATTAATTATAACTAAAAAGGATCAGTATTTTACTATAGACTATAAATATTTTCACTATGGATTGCACTGTTTAATATTATAGAGGAATTATTGTAGATTGTGAGTGTTTTCACTACAAATTACACTGTTTGTGCTTGCTCTTTGCTAAAAGCATTATGGATTGGGGAGACATAATGACAGAGATACCCTTACCATATATAATTGTAGAGATTGCAAGGGGGTGGAGTTGTCTTTTTTGTTGGAAAGAAAATGGTCAGTTTGGATTTTGGTAGGGCTACACGACCCAGGCTACAGACACCTGGCGCTCGACTTCAAGCCAAGACGCTAGGGTCAGACCCGCGCATCTGATAGCACCCCAGCAAACAAACACCTGGTGTTGTTGTCAAGCCTTGGCGCTAGGGACAGCCAACGAGTCTGGCAACAACACCAGGCTGCAAACACCTGGCACTGGGCTGCCATGCCCTGGGAGCTAGGTAAACTCACACGCCTTGTGGAAGAAACGATGAACGGATCTGCATTCTCGTGCACATGGGTCTGCAGGCCCGCGTGGTGGGTGAAGACCCAGGCGAGCGGGTCCGCAGACCCACGAGCATGGGGTCTGCAGCCCAGCACGCCTGACTCTGCAAAACCGCATGTTGGTTGCAAATTCGCACGTCGGGGTCTCTTCTGTCCCGCGCCTTAGGTTTGCATACTCGGGCGGCTGAGTCTGTAAACCTTGGAAAGAAAAAAATGAAAAAAAAATAATAACAATTATTATTATTATTACCGTTAATAAAAAATTTTGAAACAATTATTATTATAAAAACTTTGGGTAGACAAGTTCAATATTATTATTAACATGATAAATATTATTATTTGATTTCTAAATATTATTATTATTATTATTATTATTATTATTATTATTATTAAAAGTATTAGTATTCAAATATTATTATTTGTGATATAAATATTATGATTTTTTATTATAATTTTTATTATAATTAATATTATTCATATAATAATTAATAAATTTATAGAAAATATTATTAATATTAAAAAATAATAATAGATTTGATTAGAAGGGTAAAATTAAAAATTATTATTACTATTGTTATTATCATTACCATATTTTAAAAAAAATATTACTACCACCGAAGAAAAATATAATTTTTTTTAAAAGATTGAAAAATATAAGAATATGGACAGCTAAGTTAAATATTATTATTAAATTCATTAATATTATTAAAATTACAATAAATATTATTACTATAGAAAAAAAAGTCATATCTTTGATTTTAAGGATAACCAATTATTATTATTACTACTACTACTACTATTAACTTGTGCCAGATATATCTTTCAGACTTGAGAAATTTGAGGCTGGAGGGTGCGTCTGACCCAAGTCCCTTGGGAGGGGCAAGAGCGTAGACCCAAGTCCATTGAGTCTTGTAACCCCACCAGGCCCAAGTGGGTCAAGTGTCCAGACCCAAAGCTATTGTGTCCGGTGTCCGGATCCAAAGCTCTTGGATTCTGCGTCTTAACCCAAGTCTAATAGGTTTAAATTACAGCCAGACCCAAGGCTCTTGAATCTATCATTATAAAAGGCCCAAAGCTCTTATTTTTTTTTTATAAACAAACCCATTACTCTTAAATCTTAAATTTTTTTCAACACTCTTAAATCTTAAATATAATTTTTATGAAAAAAAAAAATAGTTTACTGCATAGCACGGTCACATAACTATGTATTATATAAAAGCAATCAACAAAACTAAACCTCGTCTTTTTTTTCACCTCTCCAGAACAGCCAAGCCGCACAGATCATTTTGTTCTTTTTTCGTTGCAAATTCCCTATTGGATTGTTGCTTTCGTCTTTATAACCAACCAAACAAGTGTGGGAAGCCACGAGACCTCGTCAGTTCAAGAGGAATACATCCATAGTTGTCGAAGTTTCTAACATGCGTGTGGATACACGCAAATGCAAACCCATACACGCGAACACTTGCACACAGGGACAGGGATGTGCAATGTATAAACGTATGAATCTGAAAGGCACCAAATGATAACAGGAAGAACATTATTTCTTATGTATAAATATATTTTTCCATGGATGATGTGTTTGTGCAAGAGGTGATATGTATATAAATACAACTGCAGATTCAAAAGAAGGAATCTGCATTTTTTTTATGACAAGAATGAATGCTTTACAATGGAAAACTTATTACCTAGTGGATTCCTTAAATGTCATTTTTAACATATACTAGTTTTCATTTGGAGCCCTACTCTGACCTCTGGGGAAAAACTTTCCAAACCCACTTCGGGTTTTTTCAGAAACAAAGCTCGAGTTTAATGATAATGACGACTCCCAATCACCGCCATTCTTTAATCTTAAAGCACCTCCGGTGACTTGGATAGCCTCAGAATCTCTACCTGAAGATTGATTTCCAAGATCTAATCTCCACCGTTCACCATTCTCATGATCCTTTGATTCTTCACTACTGACATCCGATGATTTATCAGAATCAAGCAGGTCTTCCAAAGTTGCAAGAGATTTCAATTGAAGACCAAGAGAAGATATGGTTTTCTGGCACTCGGCAAGTTTACTTGCAGCAACAGCTAGCTCTTTCTCCTGCGCCATGAAACAGAAGATATGATCACCAAATTAAGAAAGCAGGTTTTTTAGCAAATTACTCCTGTTCTTTAACCCAGTTATGTTTAACAGATCATGTCATGATTAGCGTGCATTCAGATATACAAAGATTTTAGGTATCTCACATCAATCATAACTGTGATACCAATTGGTTTTTACAAGACCGAATATGATTCTGACAAAGGATGTCGTTGAAAAATTCATGAAAGGAAAATCTGAAAGTGGCTTTGAAACCTTCTTTTTTTTTCTTGTAAATGTAAAACTGCACGTTTTAATGGAAATTAATCCAAAAGCATGATAAAGAAAATATTTTAATCTCTTCGAGATATAGTTTCTAATAATTTAATCAAGTGGCTAACTAAAAGAAAATTATTGAAAAGAACAAAAGTGCAACAGGGACCATTGCTTTTGTAGAACATTTGCAATATGGAAGTTAATTTGAAATGGACAGTGAGTATAAGATATTAGATGGAGAGACTTGAGTTTGCAAAATTTAAGTTTAAATGGCTTGTAAATCGGCAGGCAAGAGGGAATATCAACAATGGTATTACTAGTCTAAACATTCCCTCTCATGAGACTTTGAAATTTGAAAAATAAATAAATTCCTGAATGCAGATCACTATGAAAAGAATTCAGGACATTTTTATTCCAGAAAAATACAGTGACGGTAGGTTTATTTATCAATTAAATTCCACAATTTGGGTTTGCATATAACAATGCAGGGAAAAGGTGAGTTCGAATCTTCATTTTATAGCCTTGTATTTTTCACAATACATTTGCCATTCTGTCAAGCATTGGCTTTAAAAGGTCAAATAACAAACAAGCAATAAAAATTTGTGAATTCACAAAATCAATGTTTCAAAGAAATCTGTTATGTGTTCTAATTGGTGAGCTCACGCCACAATTTAGTTGACTTGGCTTGTTATAAGTTGCTGTAACAGAGTATTGCGGCCAAGATGAAAAATGCAAGGGGATCAATATGTATTGCAGTTTAAGGCACCAAAGACTATGTAAGTGGTGGACTCAATTAAAATTAAATGCAACATCTACGAATTTGAAATGGGAATAGATATCGAGCTTCAAGTGAGTCTTAAGATACTGACCTGTGTTATCTTCAACTCTTCGTTAAAGCTGGCAATACGCTTGCGCTCAATCTCATGCTGGAGCTCAACTTCACATTTCATTTTTGAGAGCTCATCCTCCAACTCCTGGCTCTTTGCAGCATTTTCAGCTGACAAAGCACGCTCCTTCTCAACCTCTGCATCTAATGAAACAATTTTAGAAAGCAAGGTTTTGATCTCAGCTTCAGCAATTCTGAGTTGTGATTCTGTCTCTTTTCTCTTTGAATCAGATCGCTTTATCTCTTCCTCTCTAGCTTGTCTTGATTCATTTGCAAGAGTCAACAGATCTTGCAGCTCCTCCATCTTTGCATCTGCTTCCTTCAGCTGACTCCTTAATGTCTCAAGCTGCCTCTGGCATTCAGTCAAGGCCATTTCTGATTTAAATTTTTCTTCTTCCATCTTATCCAACTTCTCCTCCAGTTCAGTAGTCCTGTTAATCATGGATTCAAGTTCTTCTTTCAATGGGTTTCCACTACCATTTCCTTTATCTGATACAGGTCCTGCCTCAAGGTAAGAAATTCCACTCTCTGTATCTGGCAAAGCTGCAAGTCTTTCCATTTCCAGAAAATCATCCATGAGATTAATTTCTAAAGAAGGGATCATTACGTTTCTTCCAATAGGCCTCTGCTTCTTAGATTGATCAAGTTCGGTAGCATGAGCACATGCCCATGAGTCAGAGCAAATTTGATCACATTCATTCATTTCCAAGCCACTCCTCTTGCATGAATCACTTTCAATTGCCAGTAGCCTCTCCCCATTATCAGATTGGCTGTCTGTGAAAGACTCAGCACAAATTGAAGAGGCTGTTAAAGATTTATGATCATTAGCAGCTGATGCTTTACGAGCAATGGCTTTCAACTTGCGACACTCAGCTTCAAGTTTAGCAAGCTTCTTTATACTTTCCAGTTGTAGTTTGCTTGCTGTTTCAGCAGCTTGGATGCTCAAGTCCCTCTCCAAAATTCTAACCTGTATCTCCTCAGCTCGAGAAAAGAGCTCACGCTTAAGGGACAAATTCTCTTTCTCTACAGCATTAAGCTTTTGCCATAACTCAGAATCAGCTGACGCAGTGGCATCACTTTTTGTGGTTTGAAGTTGAGCCTGGAGCTCAATGAGCTGGGCCTCAAGCTCAGACTTTGTTGATTCCCATTCGCAAATTTTCTTGGTAACAGCTTCATTGATCCTTCTCTCTTGCTCTTCTCTTGATTGTCTTAGCTGCCTCACACACTCCTTGAGTGCTGCATCCAGATGAGAAACTCTATCTTCAAGTCCAGAGTTCTTCTTAGTAGCAGCCTCAATTTGTTGCTTTAAAGCTGACAGTTCTTTTTCAGCTTTCTCCCACCCTAGAATTTGAGGCAGAAAAATTAATAATAGCTGATAATACAGATATTTGAAGAAGGTTATAGATCGCATCCTAATTAGGATAAGAAAAGGGACAGTGTTAGAAAAAAAAATAAAAAGAGGTTTGTGGACAATCTCTAAAAAATGCCATCGATTGTTTTCTTTTACTTTTTTGTTTTTTTTTAATGGCAGGGTTACCCCATAGAGAAAAGCCCTCCTTCAGCTTTAATCCCTCCCTGCTCTTATACCTATATCATGGGAGGGATTTAACAGGTATCTCGGAACAACACTAGCTTTACAAACTGGGGTGGCCTTGATATATATTTTTTATTTAACAAGTTTGTATTCTTCTAATTTAGAAGAAACCAAACACTAGCTCAACCTTGAATGAGAACAGGAAAAAAATGGAATAAAATACCTGAAACTGCTTCTTCTGCAACTTTGGCATGCTGCTTTACCAACTCTTCTTTGGCACTAAGGTTCAGCAGAGCAGCAGATAGTTTATCTGTTAAGGTCCTCACATTGTCTCTAATGTCTTCATCAGTAAGTAAAGCTTCAGATGTAACTTCTGGTGATTGAGGATTATGAGTTGGATATACCTTTGCCAAGAAGAAAGAAAGAAAAATCAGAATTTCTCCAGCATCAATCAAAACAAAGACACAATGATATAATGGAGAATCAATAAGACAATAAGATATTCAATTCTCAGTTTCAAAAGCTTACCAGAGTTTTTATAAAGATACAGGAAAAGGAGTGGGCATCCTTTTAATAAGAATAGGAATTCCATCCTACTAAACAGAACCTAAAATGAAACTAAATTGATTGTAGAGAGTTAATCTGCAGGTGCCAGCCTAATAAATTAAGATTCACAGAACAAAAATCATCATCCCTGATCCATGTAGAATCAGGATGGTGAAGAGACTAAGTGGGTGATGTAATATGAAGATTCAAGCCAAGCGGAATTCTATCGGTTAAGATTCAAAAAGCATAGGTATCCTTCATAGACAACTGCTCAAGGGATCGTAAACACCCATTTCACCTTCATAATGGAAAGGAACATTTTTAAAATATGGATAGGGTCCCACATGAAACTGCTGTTAATTCTAATTGTGCTTCTTCTTCTTCCACTGAAACTGAATGGATGATGCATGCCTTGCAGAGCAGATGCAATCCATACTAGAGCATATTTCAGATGGTTGAAGAAATTTTTTTGGGTAAGTTTGAAATTATTTTTAGCTATGTCCAAGAAGTTTCAAGTCAAGTAGGAGCTAGCCCCAGCAACATCCAAGAATCCGTAGAGCAAGTATTAAACCGTGTTCAATCTTCACATTACAATGAGGAGGGTAACAGACAGCAACACTACAAGTGAAGAGCCTGAGCAACTAGCAGACATTAAAGAAGATGCTGACGAAACTTTATGAAAGAGATGGGATTGTTGGAACTGCAAAGAGTTCAAGGAATTGAATTCACTATTCAAACTTTACTCACTCTATTAAGGAGAAGATGGACTCAAGCCTAGGCCATAGATTCATACTAGTCAATTTAGAAATGCTCATTTATATCTGAATTGCTTCAGCCAACCTCCAGAATTAAAGCTGTAGAAAAAAATGCTCATAATTTTTTGCAGTGATATTCTGTCAGAAGGCAAAACCAAACAAGCACTTCAAGCGAGCAACACCTTCACGGCCTATCAACACAACACAAAATAAGAAGGATTCTGCTTGGAGGTGCGGGAAGAAACTATCCTAGGATAAGAACAGCAGGATTCGTTTGGGAAATTTCTTTTGAGAGTATTTTTTGTGAACTCAGAAAGATGAGCAAAAGGACATAATTTGAGACCAATCTTAAGAGTGACAGGACATGACAAATACGGCACAAAAAGAAAATCCTAAATTGGGAAAATCCATTCCAATATCCAAAGATCACTCCCATTTGCTCTTCTTTCTCTCTTTTTTCAATTAACAAAGAGGTTCAAGGGGTAGCAATGTGCAAGAAACTCAAAACCCAAAATTGAACCAACCTGATCATCAGAGAATCTTTCAGAATGAGAAGAGATGGATCCTGAACTCTCTGTCTCCCCAGGACTCTTCTCTGAAGACTTCCTTCTCCATAACCAACTCCTCCTGTCCATCTCCAATGCCACCAAAGCATCACTATCCCCTCTCACAAAAATCCATTATTTTCATTGTGTAGCTACAAATAAACACAAACACCCAGCATCATTAAAGAAAAAACCAACAATCTTAATCCTAAGATTTGACCACCAAACCAAGTGTCTGCTTTGAAAACTCAGTAGCTCAAGGATACCAAACAATGTAAGCAAGCAAACGGAAGAGGTCAAATCCAACTGTTACAAACAAATAAAAATGAGTAAACTTTTTGGTAAAATCTTAACTTTGCTTTGAATTCACTCTCCACAACCAATCTAAAAACAACGTCTCAACTTTTTGCAGAAAATCATGTTCATCCAAAGATGGATATTATTGATAACCCTTTTAAAGCTTGGTTCTTTATCTATCAGCAATTACTTGAGACATAAAGTTTTGAACAACTCATCAACTGGGCACCTACCAAATCCCCAAGTTTTACGCCATGAAATGAGTGTCATGGAAATAAAGAAGAAAGCCGTAGATGGATAGAGAGAGAGTCAGAGAGGACCGCATGAGAAAAGCTCTACACTGCCTAGTAGCCAATAATAGCCCCATTTCTCTTCAACAAAAATATCTATCTAACAAAATTAAGGCACCGATTGTTTTTTCCGTGCAGGATCGCTTCTGAAAAGATTTAAAGTCTTTTTTTTAATTATATTTTTATATTTTTAAATACTTATAATATAATGATATTAAAAATAAATTTTAAAAATAAAAAAAATTATTTAATATATTTTTATAAAAAAATACTTTGAAAAATAAATAAATAAATAACAAATAATAATTAAGACTTATCTCAAAAAATCAAGAAGTTAAAATTATTAAATTATTAAGACAACTAAAAATCATGAGGGGGATTTAACGGTTTAATATATTGTTTTAATTATTTTATATTAATTTTGATTCTTCAAGTGATTAGTGATTAGTGTTAACTATATAACATAGATGCGAGATCAACTTTAAAAGGCTTGTTTGTTAGTTATTGTTGTTTTTTAAAATATTTTTTATTTTGAAATATATTAAAATAGTATTTTTTTTTATTTTTAAAAAATTTATCTTTAAAATCAACACATCAAAACGATTTAAAATATATAAAAAAAAATAATTTTTAACAAAAAAATTTTAATTTTTAAGAACGCGATTTGCACCGTATTCCCAAACATTATCTTTGTGTCTTTATTTATGTTTTTAAAAAAATGCAATTAAATTTTTTTGTTTGTTTTTTATATTTGTTGAATTTTTTTAAATTTTATTATTAAATATTAGGTTAATAGTAAATCAATTTTAATATATTTTATCATAGAATAAAGGATAATATAATAATTGGACTCAATAAAATTTATAACCCAATTCAGAATTTAGTAAAGTGATTAAATATTAATTAAACAATGTAGTCAGTTTTTCAATTTTAAACTATTATATTAAATTTAATAATAATACCAAAACAATCTTGACCGTCTAAATATTATTTTTTTTACTATCCAAATTTTGGGTGCATGCGATAAACCAGTGAGTTTCTATAAAAATAAAGAAGGGAGATTTTTCGGATAAAATATTGACCGATGAAAAAACAGTTGAACAGCAAAGAAAACAAACTGTGCAGGAATATCTGAGGAATGTCGGTATAAAATGCAGCTGTTTAAATCGCGAGATTTTTGTTTTTTTTTTTTGTGATATTTTGAGAATCTCTTCTTTTCAAGATTTTGATATTTTTGTTTTCTTTATTCTATTAATTAACGAGAAGCAGTAAAAAAATAGTGTAGGGCCAAATGGAAGCCTAGAGATATTGTCCTACGTTAATTTTTTGATAGTAACAGGCGAAAGAAAAAAAAAAGTGAAATTAATTATTGTATTTTTTTAATAGACTTTTTTATTTGATTATTCAAATAAAAAATGGCTTTATTCCCTCCTATTGTTGTTGGGATGTGACTGCCCACCGTTTTTTCATTTGATCGACTGTTGCCTGGTTACATGTCCTTCTCTCGTTTTCTTCTTTCCCATGCTTTCTTGAATAAAAAAAAAGAAAAAAGGAAAACAATATTAATTCTGGAAATATTTTATCTTCAAGGTTGTAATTATTGCTTAATGGTTTCAAAACATCATGTAAGCAAACTTTATTGTAACATGCATGCATGATATTTTTTTTTTAGTTTAACGCTGGCATCCAGGTCAGTTTATGCGTACCTCGACTAATCTTACGGACCTTAAAATTAAAGACCATGTAAGTCTTCAATGGTCTTGAGGTTTGTGAGACTCGAACTAGTGATCTTTAAGGAACAAACTTAGAGTATAAATAGTTAAGCTACACCCCGTAGAGTTTGATATTATACTATAATGTGGTGTTTGCAGCATGTATTAATCATTTGAAGGTTTAAAAAATGAATAATTAGAAGTTTTCTTCTTCTTCTTCTTCTTCTTCTTCTTCTTCTCTGTATTCTTGATCAAGCGGATACGTATGGGGTTGATGGGATTTTTTTGTCGTGGAAATGCAACCTGCGGATAAAATATATTCGAAACGATGAATGGTGGCGTTAGGGCTGAGCATTTATGGTTCGGTCCGGTTTTGAATCAAAATAAACAACCGAACCGAATTTTTTTTAATTTTTTGAACCGAACCAAAAATCGGTTCAAACCGATTAATTTCAGTTCGGTTTGGTTTGGTTTTTTTCCCTTCCAGACCAATTCAAACCGATAATTAGCGGCCGGGAAGACAAACCCGATGTCTTTCTTCTCATCTCCTCGTTTAGAACATCCCTCTTAGCTAAGTCATTGATATTACACCATTAGACATCTCCTGTAAGTTTGGTAAACTTTCAAGAAGCCATAATCCATGTATCTCATCATCAAAGTTAATACCAATTGTAGTCAACTCATTAATAATTCCTTGAAACTTGTTAAAGTGATGTTTCATCTTGGTATCTCAATGATATCATGTGATTTATCACATATAACTTTAGGTTTATAAAGAGTAAAGGGAGGGGAGAAAAATCAAAACAAAGG
>Ga0325411_1000340_pt1 | contig 48084 bp, 32 predicted proteins | sample PopdelMetagenome_13_FD_206181 | JGI IMG/M metagenome (GOLD analysis project Ga0325411, IMG submission 206181) | Populus deltoides microbial communities from Bellville, Georgia, United States - Xylem-PdIQD-R4 | ecosystem: Host-associated > Plants > Phyllosphere > Stem > Wood/Secondary xylem...
GCAGGGGCCCGCCCCTGCTTGCCACCCCTCGGTTCCGCCTCTTACAATTCTGATCACTTTAGCCTTCGTAAAACGACAACTTATCGCTTCAAGTCTTCCTTCCATACACCTGTGATATTACGAGCCAGCCACGTTATTTTGTAGAAATTCTGCAATTATATTATGAATCCATTCCCATTTCCCACACTTGGATGTATCCTCTCAACGCTCGTCACTGTCATCCAGACTGGACGCTAGTCAGGGAAGCTTCATTATTTAGCCAGAGATTTTGGTTCCGTCTTTGAAATTTCAAGTATAGCTCTACCCTCTGTGTGCCCACTTCCCTTTCGGGATCCACGTTATATTTTTCTTTTCTTGTCCGGTGTGAAAACCAGCCAGTTGCCTTTTGACACCTTAATCAGCGAAACTTTGGTTAAGCGATTTATGTGAGGAGATGTGTTTCGAGGATTTGATTGCAAGGAGTGTAAATTGTACTAAGAATGCGATATTGGAATTAGGTTGAAAATGGATTTTTTTAATAACATGTTTTTATGGCTTTTTCTTCATCATTTAAATTCATAAGAAGTATAAACAAATGTATAATTTTGCATTTAAAACCAAAAGTAATTAATTTGACAATAATGCTTTTGTTTTCTTTTTACTATAAACACACATTATCTATGGTTAAAACTAATATATTAGTATGGGTCAAATAATAAATTTATTTCTTATAAATTATAATTTTCATAACTTAATTTTTGATTTTTCAAAAAAAAATAAGATAAAAAAATGAATGAATAAAAACTATTTGAGAACTTTGTTAAGACAACACAAATTAAAAGTTTGGAGACTAATAAGGATTGAATTATAAATTTGGGAGTCAATTTGATCAAAAATTAAAACAATTGGATGTTTGGGGACTTAATTGAACTTGAAATTATTTAATTAATGAAATCAAGGACCCAATTATTAAATGTCAGAAGTTCATGGCCAAATTGAAAATAATAATTTCGGGTGAAACCAATGTCATTTTCAACGAACACTGTTCATCATCTTCTCATCCTGAAGACCAGATCAATAAAAAACACAGTTAGCAGATCATGGACCGCGATGCCCACGATCCCTCACGGAATGTGCCTCATTTCTGGAGGCATGAACACACGACCTTCTCTGGCTTTATAAAAGCCAGAGAAAGGCCTCACAAGGGGGGAGACTAAAAGAACAAACAAAGAAAGACGAACGACAACTGGAAAAAAAACAGAGAGGTGGAGGAAAGAACAAACGAATGAGCAGAAGAATACCAAAAGGACTAAAACACACACAAAGAAAAAAAATAGAAGGAAGGGAACATTGGTTAACCAGCCCTCCTTCACCGTAATCTTTGTCTTCACGCAGCAACTCTAGGCACACTCTTCTTCCCCTTCCTCGCTTTGCAAATTCAGTAGTCACTAAAGCAAAATAATTACCCTGTCATTGTGCAAAGCATGCGTGAGTAATTCACGCATGCATATACAATGACAGCCAGCAGATCACCGAGTTGATCCACTAGGTCTAGGGGTTGTCATTTTCAGTTCGGTTTGATTTTTATAAAAAAAGTAACCAAACCGAATTTAAAAAAAACTGAAACCGTTTCAAACCGACCGGTTTTGGTTCAATTCGGTTTTTTTGGACAAAAACCGGTTTGACTTGGTTTTTTCAGTTGGTTTGGTTTTTTTCGATTTGGGTTCGATTCGGTTCATTTTTTTGGTTTTCGGCTTATAAAACCGAAACCGAACCGGTCAGTTTTTTTAAAATTTTAATTGATTTAATCATTTTTTTTACGATTCGATTTTTTCGGTTATTTTTTTCTGGTTTTCTCGGTTTAATAGGTTTTTTTGGTTTTTTTTGCTCACCCCTAACTAGGCCAGGCCGGATATTACAAAAAAAAAAGGGCTTAGTGATTTCCTATAGCATGTGACAAGAAACATTATGGATTCAGACAATGTATTAACCATTTTATCTTTCACTACACTGAACAATTGCCTTGCCAACGGGGGTAGAGTCGTTTTTTTCCCGGGGATCAAAATATCCTTTGCTAATTGATCGGGAACAATTTAGTAATTTAATGTTTTTATATATAGTAAATTATTTTGTTGCCTTTAAAGCTAAAAAAAATAAGCTTATTGTTTAGGAGCTTTTGTGTATATTTGATTTTATTTGCATAGTTAAAGGACCACGATACCTTTAAAAGTTCAAAAGTATTGTCCTTATCGAGAGGGGTTTTTTGTATTTATATATTTTTTTGTACAATTAAATGACATGTCTCACTTTGACTTAAAAAAATTCAAGCCTGACTGGAGAGGGTGTTTTCGTCTTTGTTGCTCTTAGAGGCTTTTTAGTAATTCAAGTTATTAAAAATCAATATTAAAAGGTGAGGGGTGCTATCAGCGGCGGAGTGAAGGGGGGCAAGCAGGGGCCCGAGCCCATGCAAGACTTTTTTTTTATTATTTTATAATTAAATGTAAAGTACTTTAATAGGCTACAAAGTGATCAAAAAAATATCTACGTGGATTGAGGAATGAAAGCTCGAAGACAGAGAGAATCCAGCTTTTCCAAAGAATTACAAGTGTCGCACCTGACATCGCGGCGGCCTTAAAAAATATAAATGTTTCATGGAAAGAATGGATTTCTGGCATCCTATTCTTTAATGGTGAATGATCTTGTTTAAGGAGTTGCCACCTAGTATTATGGTCACTAGGAACCCTAACTAGTCAACAGAGATTCTATGGTACAAGACTGGTTACGCAAAAAGAAAGATATTATTATCCTTTAAGCGTCCTGCCTAAAACAGGCTGCATTGTTGACTTTGTCAATAAATTGCTAATGTTTTGTTGGTTTATGTGACGGTGGTTTTGCGTGTAATATTCCTGACTCTGGCGTCAGTGAATATTTAACTACGGATATTTCCAACTCTAGCGTTGGTAAATATCACGTAGCTGTAAAAACAAAATAAATTTAAATCAGTTTTTTTAATTCCTGACTCTGGCGTCAGTGAATAAACAAATCAAATAAATTTATTTTTACGCATCATAAAAAATCCTGACTCTGACGTCAGTGAATATTTAACTACGGATATTTCCAACTCTGGCGTTGGTAAATATCATGTAAATGTAAAAACAAAATAAATTTAAATTAGTTTTTTTTTATTCCTGACTCTGACATCAGTGAATAAACAAATCGAATAAATTTATTTTTTACGCATACACATTTTTTTTAGGTAACTAAATAAAAGTAAAATAATTTTTTACGCATACACATTTTTTTTAGGTAACTAAATAAAAGTAGAATAAAATAAAATAAAATAAATTTACATCAGCATCTTTATTCCTGACTCTGGCGTCAGTGAATAAACCAATAAATTTACTTTTTTTTTTTGCATGCATATTTTTATTTTTATGTAATTAAATAACGTACCAAAAAAAACAATAAAAAAATTTTATTCCTGACTCTGACGTTAGTGAATAAACCAATAAATCAATATTTTTTATTTATGTATACACATATTTTTTAAAATTTTTAATTTTATTATTTTTTTGTATTTTGGGCTGGGCCCGACCCGGCCCAACATACATTTTATTTTTGGGCCGGGCCCAGCTCAGCCCATATGGGCTGAGCTAGGCCCGGCCAGCCCGGCCTGGCCATTGGACAAAACTAGTGGCCCGGCTGGGCTGCGTCCAAGTGCACGCGTGAAGTGAATTCACGCGTGCCTTGAACTGTGCGAAGGTAATTAAATTACCTTCGCATAGTGTTCTTGCAACTCAATTTGAACGAAAAAAAAACGAGAATGGGGAGGAACGGCGTACCTGCTTCTGTAAACAGAGAAGAAGCTTGCAGAACAGTGGTACCTCTCGCCTTTTTCCTTCTGCTTTCCCTTTTTGCTCTTGTGCCCCACGATCTGCTCTTTTCCTCCAGCAGATTTGAGAGGATGAAAGTTGTCCTACAACAGATTTGAGAGGATGAAAGAATCAACAGTGAAGACGCTGGTTTACTGTGAATGTCAATTATTGAGTCTTCTTTTGTTTCTCTTGTTGCAGGGATGAAATAACGGCAAGGACAATTCTTGTTTGTGTGTATGTTGCCTTTTTTTTCTTTGCTCTCTACGTGTTGCTCTGTTTTTTCTTTTCCTTTTCTGTTTTTTTCTTTGGTTTTTTGGGTTGGTTCTTCTTATCTCCTTTTCTTACTATGTATTATTTCTCTGGTTTTCTTGCTTTGTTTTTGCTCTGGTTCTGCTTCTATCTTTTTTTTTCGACCTTTTCTAGGTTTTCTTTTCCCTTTTATAGAGATTCCCAAGCTGCCTCCTTTAACCAGTTCTGCCTTTGCAGGATTGTTATTTGCCACGAACGAGATCGTGGGCGAGAGACGTGATCCACGATTGGATCGAATCCGTTGCAGATTTTCAGCCTGTTGAATCGGGATGGAGAAGATGAACACGATTGTTCCACCAGTAACGGCAACGTTTCAGCAGCAAATGACATTTTCATTTTGACCCTTGAACGTTTTTAAACTCAACAATTGAGATCTTAATCAGTAATAATTAATTTCTAATTGTGCCCTTGGACTAAATTCAATTTGAATCCCTGAGTTATAGCGCCATTTACATAACAGTCCTGGGTTTTTAGACTATTCAATTTGGTCCTTGGACTTTAATTTTCTAGCAATCTTCCTTGAATCAGCTCCAAACTTTGGTATTTCTTCAATTAAATCCCTGATTCCTTTAATTAATTGAATCAAAGTTTAATTAAGTCCTCAAACTCATTAATTCTTTAATTAAGCACCTGATTTATTAATTAAACTAACTCAAATTTTTTAATTAAAATCTCCAATTTATTAATTCTTCCATTATTGACCAATTGACTCTCAAATTTAATAATTACATCCTCAAACTTCAAATTTTGTGCTGTCTTAACTCCATTCTCAAATATATTTTTATCCATTGTATTATTTATTCAAAAATTGGGTTATGACAACAAGTAATAGGCTATAAAGTGCCTACATGGAAAGAAAAAAAAATAAAGTGATCAATGTCTTTATTTGTCTTTTCTCTCCCTATAGATTATAAAGTACAACCCTAATATAAATACTTGTAAGTTGCAACGCAGCCGGTTAAAACAAAAACATGAATAAAGATGCAGATCACAAACATAATTTTTGTATGGAAAGATTGAAGCAGAGTTGTTTAATTCATCTTCCTGTAAACAAAACAAGGTAATTGGATATCAATAACTCAAATTTTAAAAATATATTTTTTAAAGATGTTTATTAAGAATTTGATGAGATTTTTTTTATAATATTATAATTTTTGCTTTTGTTTTTCAAATTTGCTAGTTCTAACAATTGTTTTTTGAATTCTTGTTATATTGATTTTTTTCTAATTAATTAGATATATTTTATTGGTTTGTTTTGATTATGCATGAATTTTTTTTATTTTTTTTTTTAGCAGAGCCACCAAAATTATCAATTTTTTCTTATGATATACATATATTGATTTTAGGTTGAACCATGAGCAAAATAAGAAGAATTGATTCTTTTTTTGAAAAAAAAAGAAAAAATATTGATAACTCACAGCCTAGTGAACCAACTCCAAGTAATGTTGAAGTTATGGTTGAGCAGCCTCAATGTGCTTCAGTTTATAAAGAACATGCACTGATTAGTGAGCAGCCGCTTACTAGAATCGACATTGCTCATTTAATTAGAGATCCAAGCAATCGTCCTCAACAAGATGAAATTCGAAGGGCATACATTAATTTGGTGTCATATCAACCTTTGATGTCTGAATATCCGTTGACTGGTAAAAAATATCCTCGGCGATTTCAGTCTTATTGGTTCAAAAGTTATCTGTGGCTTGAATATTCAGAGAAAAATATTGCACTTTATTCCCCTTGCTATTTATTTCCAAGTAAACCATATGGGATGCCAGGATCAGACACATTTACTGTTAAAGAATTTAATTATTGGAAGAAAGTTAATGATGGGGAACGGTGTGCTTTTTTGACTCATATGGGAAAATGTCCAAATTCAGCTCATAGATTTGCTACCAGGTGCTTGGAAAATTTGAAAACCCAATCATGTCATATTGAGAAGGTAGTTAAGAGGCAAACTACTAAAGAAATTCAGAATAATCGATTGTGTATTAAAGCTTCAATAGATATTGTTCGTTGGCTTACATTTCAAGCATGTGCTTTTAGAGGGCATGATGAACGTCCAGAATAAAAAAACCGAGGTAATTTTCTTGAAATGATGGAACTTTTAGCATCATACAATGAACAAGTAGGTGCTTTTATTTTGGGTAATGCTCCATAAAATGCTAAATACACCTCACATCAAATTCAAAAGAAAATTTTGCATGTCTTTGCTAGAAATGTTCAGTGTTCAATTCATCATGAGATTGGTGATGCAAGATTTTGTTTAATTATTGATGAAGCTCGAGATGAATCTAGAAGAGAGCAAATGGCCCTTGTCTTTAGGTTTGTTGATAGAAGTGGATTTATACGAGAACGATTTTTGGATATAGTTCATATCAAAGATACAACTGCTGTAACTCTTAAGGAAGAGATTTCCTTTGTTTTATCTCATCACAATCTTGATGTTTAAAATATTAAGGGTCAAGGGTATGATGGTGCCAGTAATATGCGTGAGAGTGCAATGGTTTGCAAGCTTTATTCATTAATGATTATCCTTATGCATATTATGTACATTGCTTAGCTCATCAATTATAATTGACTCTTATTGCTGCAGTTAGAGAAATATCTGATGTTCACACTTTCTTTCGGAATTTGATTTTTATTATTATCATTGTTAGTGCTTCTTGTAAGCTTACTGATGAATTACGGGCTTTCCAAGCAGCTATAATTGAACATTTAGTTGATATTGGTGAGATTGAAACGGGTAAAGGAGTTAATCAAATAGGTGGTTTGCAACGACCTGGAGATAGCAGATGGAGTTCGCACTTCAAATCAATTTGCAATTTGATAAAAATATAGGGGGCAACTTGTTTGGTTCTTGAAAACATTGCTTTAAATGGATCTACTTATTCTCAACGTGGTGATGCGGCCTTTTCATTTAAGTTGCTAATGTCATTTGATTTTGCATTCATCTTACATATAATGAAGGATGTTATGGGAATTACTGATATTCTTTGTCAAGCCCTGCAACAAAAATCTCAAGATATTTTAAATGCTATGCATTTGGTGACTACCACAAAGACTTTAATTCAGAAGTTAAGAGATGATGGTTGGAAAACTCTTTTAGAAGAAGTGACATCATTTTGTAAGCATCAAGACATTGAAGTTCCTGATATGGATGCTTGTTTTTCTAGTGTGGGAAGATCTCGCCGTAAACAAAAATCAGTAACAGTTGAACATCACTACCGAGTTGATATATTTACAGCTATCATTGATCAACAATTGCAGGAGCTAAATAATAGATTCAATGAGCAGGTGATCGATCTTTTTAAGTTGAGCACAACTTTAGATCCTAGAAATAGCTATAAATTATTCAATGTTGAAAATATATGCTTATTTGTTGACAAGTTCTATCTTCAAGATTTTTCTGACCAAGAAAAAATTCATTTGAGACTTCAGTTGTAGCATTATGAGTTTGATGAACCCAATCATCCAAAGTTAAAGAGCATGTCATCAATTGCTGATTTATTTTAAGGATTGGTTGAAACAGAAAAATCAACAATTTATCCACTAGTTGACAGGTTGATTCGGCTTATTTTGACTCTTCCTGTTTCGACAACAACTACTAAACGAGCTTCCTCAGCGATGAAGATTGTTAAAACAAGACTTTGTAATCGGATGGAGGATGATTTTCTTGCAAATTACTTGATTGTCTATATAGAAAAAGAAATTGCTGAAAGATTCACAGTTGATATGATAATAGATGATTTCTATTCTATGAAAGAACGACGAGCATAATTAAAATAAAGATGTAAAAATCATTCTTTATTATTTGTTATTTTATTTTAAAGTTTATCAAATATAAATAATGTTTCGCTTTAGCTAATGTTTCTTATATACTTTGTATGTTTATATTTGATAGGTATAAAGACCAACAATATTAAAGTGATGGATACATCATGAAGATGAAATTAACTTCATTGCTTTGACTCAATTTGGTATTATTTTGAACCTTTTTACCTTATACAAAAGTCATTATATGTTTGTAATAAGTTATTTGAAAAAAACTAAATCATGCAGGTTTTTTTTGCAATTCATGTATAATAAATTAAAACAAATATTATATCTTATTATATTATTTTTGGTCACCCCTAACAAATAATCCTAGCTCCGCCCCTGGACTGGAGGTACGTGGGGTGTATTCTAATGGTCAAAATCTACCAACAGCCATTTCATCTGACGCGTCAAGTGTCAGCATAACTATTGGAATGGCGTGTTTGGTCTGGTTGGCAGAGGTTCAACGATAATGAAAGTTTTTTCTCCTCCCCTTCTTTTCTCTCTCTCTCTCATGCCTTGGTATTTATGCTGATCCTTTAAAAATTCAGATGTGTTCTCCAGATTGTATTTGTCTTAAAGTTTGTCCTCAATTTTTTTATATCTATTTGTTTTGATTTTAGTGCTTCTAAAATATTTTTTTTTCAATCTCATCTCTCTTTCTTCATTCATTTATTTATTTATTTAGGTAATTTGATCTCCGTTCCTTTTATCTCAATAATATAATATCTTGGTACACCATAGATTTGGGGAAATTGAGATTTTCAAGAATGCTCTGTGTTTTAAACATTTATCTTGAGAAAAGTTGAATATCTCAGTACCAAACGATCCTAGGACATTTAATATACAGTACATTAGATTAAAACATTGTTACAAAAGATTCTTTCCATAAGCTACCGAGGCAACTGGGTAAGAAGGTGCATGAATACGCGGTGAGCCCTCAATATTGAAATACATTTTTTTATGCCTGCGAAATATGAAAGCGTAGACGTACTGTAATGATTGTGCAATTGTATTATTTGGTCTGCAGCTAAGTAAACGGCGCCAGCACAGGGACTTGATTTTTTTTTGGTGGGTTGTTTAAGAACCGCCGGTCCGAAGGAGCCAAATAAGGAGCTGATTGCGATAAGAATTAATGAATGGAGCTGCCACCGCAATCCCCATGAAATGAACTTGCCCAGAAGGAAGCAATCCTGACAAAACAAACATGTATCTCCGGCACATTAAATTATTCATGATTTTTTATAAACTTCTTGAAGACTTCTAATCTAATCGAGAAGTGCTAAGAACTCTTATAAACACTCTCGAGGAAGGATCCAATTTCACGATAAAAAAAAAAAAAAAACTAATCGTGTTGTCTCTAGGGATTTGTACAAGTGTCAAAAAGATTTTGACTTACACCCAAAGGACTTAAGATGAACGAAGATTTTGAATAAAATTATAAATGGAATTTTTAAAAATTTTTAATATTTTATATATATACATGTTGACAAGTAAAGTTTTGAGAAAACTTCATTTTATACTTAGATTTTTTGTTTTGTTTTGAGCAATTATTTTTTTAAATGGTTGGGTTATCTGGGGTCTTTGTATGTTTTGTTCTTTGTTAGATGTATTTTCTCAAAATATTTTTTTTAATTAAATAGAATTAATTGAATATAAACAAATACTCTCACTGAGTTTTGTTCAGTTTGGTTTTACATGGCATTGTTTTAGAAACCGTTTGGGAACACGGTGCAAACGGCGTTTTCAAAAAATTCAATATTTTTTTATTAAAATTTAATATAGTTTGTATGTTTTGGATCGTTTTGATGTGCTGATGTTAAAAATAATTTTTAAAAAATAAAAAAAATTATTCACATGTATTTCGGTATGAAAAATTATTTGAAAAACACTCACAACCAGACAACCATCCTCTAACTATATAGGTGACTAAAGTTGAAGATGGCCCACGTCAAGAAGAAAGTACCTTATGTTATACTTGTAGTCTAATAGCCTCATGCGGCTTCCTATAAATAAAACAAATAAAAGAACAATTATGATGAAAAATAAGATAAAAAGGCTAAAATTGACCTACCAAAAATATTAAAAAAAGAAAAGAAATTGGGAATGATTATGTGCGCAATTATCGGCTACACGGAGTGAGATCCTTCATTGTCACCCCTATGCGGCGAGGCAAAAAGAAAAAGAAAAAAGAAAAAAGAAAAAGAAAAAGAAAGAGATCCCATGTAAAAATAAATTAAGTCAAGAGACTATCGTTGTGCTGTCCCATTCGAATCCAACTCGGTCAGTCGATCGATCATTAAGGTAGAGCTCGCTCGCTCGTCTAGCCTTGTGTGGGGTCCCCCATCAATTGTGCAGACTGCAAATGGATCAATTAATTATGAAGTTTTTGACCACGTTCTGTAAATTGTGTTTTTAAATATTTTAAATGTTTTTTTATTTAAAATAATTATTTTTATATTTTTAAATTATTTTGATGTGCTGATATTAAAAATAATTTTAAAAAATAAAAACATTTCATTTCAATGCATTTATAAACTAAAAGTATTTTGAATTGTCCCCGCTACCATAATTTTAAATTGGCTCTAAAGAGCCTATTTGCACAGTGGGTAATTCATGGTTTTTTTTGTTATTTTACTTTGACTCTTTTTTTGGTTATTAATTTTTTAAAAAAATTTAGTCCCATATAAGAATTCAAAATTAATAATTAATTTTAATTTATTTTTTATATAGCTATCATGATATAAAATTTTTTTTTGACATTGAATTGGTATATAAAAAATATCTAAACATTTAATTATATATATATTTTAAATTAATTTATAATCGAGTTGATAGAAGATATTATTTTTTTAAAATAATATCTCAACATGCAAATTTACTAGTCTAATAATGATGAGTTGTAAATTCAAGAGGAGTGTAAAGTGTTTCATAACCTTTACTGCTCATTCGTTACTTAATTTGTAAGTTATAATCTTCGTTGCTGAATTTGTAAGTTACAATCGACAAATTAGTTATTGCTTCACTGAAAGTTTATTTATTTCTATTTATGAGTCAAAAAATAATTTTAAAAAAAATACCCACTACAGTAATATAAAAACAAAAGACTCCATAAATCCATGGCACTAGCCATATAGCCGTCCATGCTAACCTCCTTCGAGTTAAACCGCTTAGGAAGGTAAACCAAAGGGCCGGGCTAGCTTATCGAGGAGGGCTAACAGGCTGTCTGCAACCCATTGGTTGAAAAAGTCTGCAGAACCAGGAATTAGACCATTTCTAACAATTGATGGCAAAAAAGAACCCATTTTATTATTATTATTATTATTATTATTATTATTATTAATGAAAAGTAAGAAAATCTTACCGTTTCATAAACATCCGGCCCAGCACACACAGCTGTTTTGATTTTATTATTACAGAACTAGACTGTGGGCATTAAAAAAAAAAACAAGTAACACAATGATTGGTTTTGTGCTCTTGTTTCTGCTCCATGGACCGCGTGAGCATGGAGGAGGATGCTGCTTTCAACTTTATTTGAGTACATGTGGCAATATCTTCCTTCAGTTTTTAATTACGACTTGGCTTCAGCTTCCCCGCTGGAACCCCTTATTGCGTTGGTGTCAACGGAAATACGGAATCGTGTTTTAGTTGTTTTAGGCGTGCACATGCCCAAATTTTTAGTTTCATGAAATATTTAAATAATAAATAAACTTGTTTTAAATTAAATTTTTAATGTTTTAGATTATTTTAATATACTGATATTAAAAATAAATTTTAAAAAATTAAAAAAATATTATTTTAATATATTTTTAAATAAAAAATACTTTAAAAAATTACGAAATCATTCAAACTCCCCATTACTCCCTAACACTTTCTAGATTAATGATGAGTAACTTGGCTGGAAAGAAAATAAAAAATAATTAATAAATACCGAAAATAATAGAAAAAAATTACAATGGATTCCAAAGCATGAAGTTTTTATTATATTCAAACCCTATTTATTATTATTTATTAAATAATAAATTTAAATATTCACGCGCTATTTATTGAATTTTGAATATTATTTATTAAATTTCACATTATTATTTATTATTCAAAGTAGTTTATATATATATATGTAGTGTTATTTTCGGTTGATAATAAATGGAACGTTCTATATTCTGTTAGGAGAGAGGATGGCAATGATATTTACTTCTTCACAATAATTATAAATAAATAATATATAGACGAAGAAGCATCGAAGAAAGGCAGGGAGATCCCATTCCCATACATCTCTGCCTCCCTTGCTTTTATAAAAAGACACCAGCTCCAAGCCAAACCAAAGTCCCACCCACCAGCTCCCATCCAACAAAGCCTACACGCATTTTCACACCACCGATTTAAAGCTTAGCCGCGCCCCCTCAAAGCCCTCACATTATTCCCAGCAAAGCTAGCTCCCTCCCTCCACAGATTAAAAAAAACACAGACAGCAATTTATGGACTCTATCAATTCCTTCAAAGGATATGGTAAGGTGGATGAGGCAGAGCAGCAAGCCTTCCGGAAAAAATCGCGGAAGCGTTTGATCATTATCGTTGTCTCCATTGTTCTTTTAGCTGTGATAATTGGTGCTGTTATAGGAGCTGTTGTGCACAAGCGAAACAACAAGTCATCATCCAACCCGGTTCCTCCTCCTGAGTTGACTCCAGCCACTTCACTGAAGGCGGTTTGCAGTGTGACCCAGTACCCAGCCTCATGTTTCTCCAGCATCTCTGCCCTTGAAACGGGTAACACCACAGACCCAGAAGTGCTTTTCAAGCTCTCTTTACGTGTTGCAATGAATGAGCTCTCCAAGCTCAAAGACTACCCCGACAAGCTCAAACAAAGCATTAAGGACACAACCCTTCAAGATGCTTTGAAAGTCTGCGCAACCGTGTTTGATGATGCTGTAGATAGACTGAATGACTCCATATCATCAATGGCTATTGGTGAAGGTGAACAGATTTTATCACCAGCTAAAATGAATGACTTGAAGACTTGGCTCAGTGCTACAATTACCGACCAAGAAACATGTTTAGATGCTCTGCAAGAGTTGAGCGCTACAAAGCATTTTAACCAGACACTTGTTGATCAAGTCAAGACAGCAATGGAGAACTCTACCGAGTTTGTTAGCAATAGTTTGGCCATTGTTGCAAAAATCCTGGGTTTGTTGTCTGATTTCAAAATCCCAATTCATAGAAGGTTACTTGGATTTGAAAGAAGCCATATTTCAGAATTTCCTCAATGGGTTAGTTTTGGAGATAGAAGGCTACTTCAGGAGTCTAATCCGACTCCGAATGTCACTGTGGCGAAGGACGGTAGTGGGGACTGCCAGACCCTTCGTGAGGCGGTAGGAAAAATTCCAAAGAAGAGTGAATCAAGATTCATCATACATGTTAAGGAAGGCGTATATGTGGAGAATGTGATTTTGGACAAAAGCAAGTGGAACGTGATGATTTACGGTGAGGGGAAGGACAAGACAATTGTTTCAGGAAGTCTGAATTTTGTTGATGGAACACCCACCTTCTCTACTGCCACTTTCGGTAAGTCCTGCTTTCTCTATTTTGTTACTTTACCAATTATGATTTTAGATCTGTGCAACCATGACTCAAACTTCACAATTGTTTTCTTGATTTCTCCATGAGTCTTTCTTTGTTTGACATTGCATGATCATTGCCCAAATTTTTGAAACCTGGAAGACACATGAACGGAACTCAAATCCATATTGTGCCATTTGAATAGTTCAGCTGAGGAATAGAGCAACTAGCAGCAGAATGGCATCTTCTAATGAAAGGGTTAGGAAGGGCACATGGATTTGAATGTCCACTCCCCCATGTGAGTTGATGGGGGAACGCTTATCTAAATTCTGCTGGTCCCTGTAAATGTTGCTTTGAGCACAATAAATTAGTTCTGTGGACCCACCATGTGCTTGTCTGTCTTCTGATTTATAGCCATCATTCCTGATGGTCCCATTTTTTCCCCATAATCCAAACGAAGTGACGGGCCTTCGAGTATGCATAGAGATTAGGACTTGACTTATTTGTGGTTTTTAGTATCGTCACTAGTGGAACTGACTGCTGTACTTTTTAGGTCAGAGATAGGTAGTACCCAACAATTGATAGTGTAGCCATAGGGAATCAAAGTGCATTAATATCAGCATAAAGAAACTTTAACGACAGCACAAGTGACAGATGCCCGTTGCTACTGTGGGTGTTGGCCGGCACCACTTGCACTAGAACATGGATTCCTCACTTTCTGTCCTAGTGTTGTCACCCAAGAGGCCCTTCAAACCTAAAAGAAAAGATTCAAATCTAAGCCTGCTCCATGCCTGCACTTACACTTCTCGAGGAGGATGCTGTTTGTTTCGCATTAATAGCCAAGCTGACCAGTCAATTCTGATAGCGTCATGGGTCATGGGTCATTTAGTAGCTAGTGGTTCAAATATTTGATTTTTTTTCAAAAGCTACATCCTTGGAAATTGAGTGCTAATTGGTATGCTGTTGTGATCACCAGCGGTTGCGGGCAAGGGGTTCTTTGCCAGGGATATGAAGTTCATTAACACGGCTGGGGCAGAAAAGCACCAGGCAGTGGCCTTCAGGTCCGGCTCGGACATGTCAGTATTTTATCGGTGTGCATTTGATGCATTTCAGGACACGCTCTATGCTCACTCAAATCGACAATTCTACCGTGACTGTGACATTACCGGCACCATTGACTTCATTTTCGGCAATGCTGCGGTTGTCTTCCAAAATTGCAACATCCAGCCCAGGCAACCCTTAGCCAACCAATTCAACACCATCACAGCCCAGGGAAAGAAGGATCCTAATCAAAACACTGGCATTTCAATTCAGAAGTGCAAGTTTTCTGCTTTCGGTAATGTTACAGCACCAACTTACCTTGGTAGGCCTTGGAAGGATTATTCCACCACTGTCATTATGCAGTCCGATATCGGGTCATTCTTGAGACCATTAGGTTGGATATCATGGGTCAGTGGTGTGGATCCACCGGCCACCATATTCTATGCAGAGTACCAGAACACTGGTTCTGGTGCTAATGTTGACGGAAGGGTTAAATGGACCGGTTACAAGCCAGCTCTTACGGTGGACGAGGCAGGGAAATTTGCTGTGGACTCCTTCATCCAAGGCAGCGAGTGGTTACCGAGAACCAGCGTGACATTCCAATCAACGTTATGATTTAAAATTGTTTGGAAGGTGTGACTGTGATCAAGTGCCATAATCAATTATCGGTCAAGTTTGGTAAGATTAAAATATCTCCAGAAGAGGATGATTTTTACCTTTACTGTGTTCTTTCTTTAGAGAGGAGAGGAAAATGTTCATAGATATTAGGGTTCAAACTTTCTTCTTTTGTTACACATTTTATTTTTTATTTTTTTCTTATAAAAAAAGTGTCAATGAGTTATCCTCAATGTACATGCATACCCCACCCTTTTCAGCTTTCCACCTCTTTTAGATTATTTTTGTTTATGCTATTTTTTAATTAAGGTTTAACTGTGATTTTGCTCGAAAGTATATTTTTTTTTATCTTTAAAATTTAGTTTTGACACTTGAATGATGAAAAAATTAATTTGAAATTCAAAACAACTCAAAAAAAATAATTTGAAACTAAAAGAAATTCAAAAGAAATTAATTTGAAATTAAAAAAAATTATTTTTAAAAACATGGTTGAATAATGTGAAATCTTTGCAATTCACAAAAAGGGAACATTTTCAATATTGTAAGAAGATTTTAAGCGTGAATGGAACCGTCTTCTAATAAAATTTAAAAAAAAAATTTAAATTTAAATTTTTTATTTTCAAATCATTTTAATATATTATAACCTTCGCCTATAAACTTTCCAAGGACATATACATCGAACCAATACACTGCATATTTTGAGAGCACAAAAATACTACAAATGTGGAGGATGATTCTTATTTTCTTTTTTTCCGATTGCTTACAATCTCTGTCTTCTTCTTTTCCTTTTTCCTGGTTACGTTTCCAACCTCGGTTGTTTCTGGGTGCTTGTGGAGACAATGTTTGAAAACGCGGTTGCAGTTGCGTTTTAAAAATTTTAATTTTTTTTATTAAAATTTAATATGATTTGTATATTTTGGATTGTTTTAATGTGCTGATATCAAAAATAATTTTTAAAAAATAAAAAAAACATCATTGATATATATTTTGACACGAAAAATTATTTAAAAAGTATCTACAACTACATTATCAAATACACTCCGCTAAGCTTCTGCGAAGTTCTTGAGTTAATTATAATCTTGGTCCTGTAGTTTGTCGAAATTAATTGTTTGATTCTTATAATGTCAAAAATAACAAAATAGTCTCCTGCCCAGTGTTTGATTCTTATAATGTCAAAAATAACAAAATAGTCTCCTGCCCAGTGTTGACACTCCTCAATACTGTAGATTAATTAAAAATAGTTTTGAAAAATAAAGCTTTTAAAGTCAATGGATTCTATCACCCATATTACCGCATTACGGGTTGGAACTTGGATTAATTTAATTTATCGTTATTTTAGTATTAAAAAAAATCATTTTGATTTTTTTAAATTATTTTGATGCACTGATATAAAAAGTAAATTTTAAAAAATAAATAAATATTATTATTTTAATATATTTCTAAACAAAAAATATTTTAAAAATAATACCTACCACAATTTTGAAAAGATTTTAAAAACTCAACTCTGTAAACATTTATGTCCTTTATCAAGGACATATTAGTCTATAGATGTATATATTTGATCCGTGCTTAGCCCATGGATAATAATTTTTATTAAAAAGAATGGATAAACAAGCTATTTTGATAAAAAAAAATTACATAAAAAAATTTAATTGAAGGGGAGATGATTGTAAATTGTAGGAGAAACTCAGGTGAACGAGGAAATGTTTTAGCAGAAGAGACAAGAGAAATGGGGTAAAAGACGCAAATGATTTTTTTATTATTATTAATATGGGTGTCCGGGTCAGCTTGTGTGCACCACGACCAATCCCACGGCTTACTAAACATCCTACAAGTCTAATAAACAAGTAAGGTACTGGAAAAATAACAGGCATACATATAAAAAATCAAACTCGAGATGGAAGTAAAGCAAACCTTGCCGAGCCCGACCCTCAAGTGCACGCAAATGATTTTTAATTGTATGGCTGCATTGTTCGGAACAACACAACCCACTTTGATTATGTTGTTAGGAACACCAAAATATGTTCCCAATAACACAATTTGTATATTTTCTTAAAAAAAATCAGATGTGCTTTTTGGAACAGCACAACCAATAGAGTACTTTGTTCCCAACAATGCAATTCTTTGACCTCAGCTGTTTTTTTAAATTATTTTTTTATGTTGTACTATTTTAATAATTTTTTTTTTTGTTGAAAGTGATATTTTCAAAAACAAACTTATGCATCAAATATTTTTTTTCTCTCATCAAATATGACCAAAGAAACTAAAAAGGGTAGTGAAATTTTGTTCTATCATAATATTTATAAATACAGTGGATTATAATAATAAATCCACATTGTTTTTTTGTTTTTTAAGATGCTTAATTTTTTTTTTAATTTTATTTTTTTATTTGGTTAATTTGAGATTCTTGTGATCTCGAGAAAAAAATCAGTTTTCAAAAAATTAATTTCACTTATTCAAAAGCAATTAAAGCTTCAAGGATGAATTTGAAAAATGACAATTCAAAGACTAATTCGAGGGTGTTTAGCAGTGTGGTACTGGTTGCTTTTCAAATAATCTTTTGTACCGAAATGCATGCCAATGATTTTTTTAAAATTATTTTTAATATCAGCACATCAAAACGTACAAACCATATTAAATTTTAGCAAAAAAAAATTAAAATTTTTTTAAAATACGGTTTGCACCGAAGAGGGGTCGTTGCACTTAAATAGCCCATGTGATAGCCTTTGACATATCCTTCCACCCTTCATCCTTCATTAGGGTTATCTCACTTAAATTGTCGTCATCTACCATCACATGTGACATATATTAGTACCGGGCTTCTAGTTTGACTCGAGCAAACTTTTTTTTTCTCTCTTTCTTCACCTGGATTTTCACACTTATCACTCTCACAGGACCAAAATTAGGTGTTAAAGTATTTTTTTATCATTTTTTTATATTTTTTTTATAATTATATTTACTAATACTTTTTTTATTTCATCCTTCAATATTTTATTATTTTTACACTGATAATTTATTGCGTGCAAAGCATCACTCATATCAATGTCGATTGAAATATGTTGTCTGTAGCCAAACTCTATAATTTTATCCAAGTTCATAATAAATAATTTCTTTAATTTCTGCATATGACATGCTTAAATTATCATTTAACAATAAACTGTTTCTGTTATTATTTGTGATATTACTGTTCACATAAAAAACAATAATGACTTGATATAAATATGTTATAAGACATTCTCTCTCTCTCTCTCTCTCTCTCTCTCTCTCTCTCTCTCTCTCTCTATATATATATATATATATATATATATATATATATATATATAACAAATTGAATTCTGGTCAATTGAACATAATCTTAACTAAATTGCATTATCACAACCTTAATTGATAAATTTCATAGCAAATTCAATCAAAATCCAAAAAATTAATGTAAAAGCAAACTTGACCAAAATTAAATATAATTCATGATACCAAATCTAATTGATATTTTCATGCTCAATTGTATTAAATCAAACCCAAATTCATAGCAAATTAAAATAATTTAAAGAAAATATCAAACTCATCAACAATTCAATACAACATGTAATTTGTCATAATTCTACTGTATTTATGCTCTTTCGCATTAAACCAATTCATGCTCTATTGTATTAAACCATCAAATGTAGTTAATTATATTATTAGCTGATTCTAACAATCCACGGAAAATCCATAATTCGACAACTTATCTAAAATTAAATGCAACATATAATTAATGGAAATAATTTATTTAATTTATTTTCATGTTCAACTATATCAAATTGACCCTAATTAATGGTATTCATAACTAACTTATCATTAACTCAACAAACCCTAAATTCAACCTAAACAATTATTTCATTACAATTAAACTAAACATAAATTTATAGCAATATAATATGTTTACCCTGCTCGTAGGGCTAGAAAAATGGCTGGGGCGGTGGCGGCAACATCGTTAGCGGCGACAACAATGAATTTTGAACAAAAAAACATCTAAGGATGCTTAAAAACTAGGATGAGATTGATTTTTTAGTGTTTTAAGGAAAAAAACAATTGTTTGGTGGGTTTTGAGTGTGTTTGCTTTTGTGTTTAAAAAACGCTTTTGAAAATCTTTAATTTTTTTTACTTCAAATTATTTTTTTTATAATTTTAGATTGTTTTAATATGAAAATTTGATATATTTTCAAGCGAAAAATACTATCTTAGAAAGATAAGGGATAAAAGCATCAATTTAAAAAGAAAAGGGTGCTGATGTGTTTGTATTATGTTCTTTGATCTTGAGAGACATTCAAATTTCATGACATACTACGTTTCAGAATAGCAACATGTTTAAATGTTACTTTTTATAAAATGCAATAATTATCTTATCATGTTTGGTAATAATATATTTAGTAATAAGGTGAAAATATACTATTTTTTTAAAAGTGATATGTTTAAATGTTATTTTTTATGAAATGTAATAATTATTTTGTTATATTTGAAAGTAAACTATTTAATGATAAGGTGAAGATATGCTATTTTTTAAATTTTTTCTTGTCGTATTATTATGTCAAAACTCTAAACTTATTTTGCTAATTAAAAAAAAAAAATCTTTAACTGAAAGACCAGACAAAGGGCAGAACTTGTTTGTTTCATTTTCCAAAGTAGTTTCATAGACAATTGGGTCCGATTTTATTTTTTCCTGAAAAGGACACAAAACCCTGTCTTCTCTCCCTCCTCTCTCTCTCTCTCTCTCGTGCTTTCTCGTAGTAATAGTTCTTTCGTGTGTGATATTTCATTCCTCTCATTCAAGTAACATCTGAACAATATATAAGAGGATGCGGAGATCTGTTATTGGGTCAGCTAAAGCCCTTTCAAACCGCTCCTGTCAAAATCATTGGAACGTGCTGCTGCTGCGTCCTTTAGCCTCTTCTCCTTCACGTTTCATGTCTTCTACCTCCGTTCTTGATTCTCCCCCCCCTCCTCCTTCATCTATGCCTCCTGTTTCTCTTGATAACATTAATCCCAAAGTACCCTCTTTTCTTTTCAACATCAATTCTGCTCTTTCTTTTATTGATTAGCTGTTTAGTTCTTGATTTTGGTTGGATTTTTCATCTGGGTTTTTCTTTTTCATTTTCCCTCTTTTGTTTTGTTGAGTTTTATATGCTCTAGGTTTATGCTAGTGTTTTGTTTGTTTTTTCTGTTTGTCTTTGTTGTTTTAGATTCCTTTTCTGGCTATTGGGCTGTGCTTGATTTGTCTTTGCCTTTTCTTTTATGGATACATACATGAATGTGTCCTTTTTTTTGGTTTTGCTCATTTATGCATTAAAAATGGGCGGATAGATTGGAACCTTAATTCATGCTTCAAACTGGAAGTCCAGTAAGCAAAGCACATAGGCCTAGTGATTCTTTCCATGTTAATCTTATCAAATCTTATTGCTTTATTTATTGCAGATTTTTAATTGTACGTAGTGACATTATCATATTTTATAGAATCTGATTAAGAATATGCAAAAGCTCTTTCTGTGCTATCCACTATCGATTTAAGAAAAAAAAATGCTTAACTTTGATTCACCTGAAAAAACACCAATATTTATTTTTACTGTAGTCAAGGAGCGTTTAACCTTGCTCTAAAGTTAAAGAATTCTTGAGTGTTTGGTTATTGGTAACTTTTCTTGAACTCTCCTGCATTCCTTTGTTTCCCTTTTGTTTTGTTTCCTGATATTCCTAGTTTATTAACTATGATATTCTGTTTCCCAGGTTTTAAAATGTGAATATGCTGTCCGTGGCGAGATTGTCACCCTTGCACAGGTAATTCACATGACTGGCTGTATCATACACTTCAAAGTTAGCAAGGGCAGGATGTTTCTATTTGAAGTTTGTGCTTTTACTTATTGTGACTTTATTAAAGGAGCTTTATGTACTAAACGTGATCATGAATTTTCCTTCATCTTAAACAGGCGTTACAAGAAGAGTTAAAGTCTAAGCCAGGCTCCCATCCCTTTGATGAGGTGTGTAGCTTTTATCTTTATATTTTGTTCTTATTGGGTTTGTAAACATGGTATTTATCTAGAACGGTTAAGCTGCCTAAGGTAGATTAATGATTTTGATCCTCAATTCTTTTGCGATGCTATTGATGTGTGGTGTTGTGTTGCTTTTTTTTTTGTTAGTGACAAGATTCAAAGGAAATTTCCAGCACTTCTGGATTTTTCAGAAAGCAGATTTCACTTGCTGGATTTTCACTTTTCTAGGAATTGGCATTCTGTTTCAACCAAGATAATATAAAATGTGTTTGATCAACTCCTATTAAAAAAAGAAGAAAAAGGAGATGGTACATGCATGTCTTCTTTCAATTGATATTCCCTAAAGGGTTCATTTTGATTTGTTTATCATCTTGTGGCAGATACTTTACTGCAATATTGGAAATCCTCAGTCTCTTGGTCAGCAGCCTATCACCTTTTTCCGTGAGGTAAGTATGTTGTGGTGCTTTATAGGGTACTGTGCTGTGTTCAATTGGGGTGTTTCTCCTTGTTGATTATTTTCGCTTTAGGTTCTTGCATTATGCGACCATCCTTCCATTTTGGACAGAAGTGAAACTCAGGGTTTGTTCAGGTATTCAAACTTCTCATGCTATCATTGAACTTCTCTTTATACTTGTTTACACCATGATTGAAGGAAGAAGAGTATACCATTTTCCCTTTACTAAGAACCATTTAGGGTATACAAGTTAACACCTTGAATTCTTGAGTCTGCCTTTTTTTTTATTGTTTAGATTTTATACAAGAACTCTCTCCATTTTTATTGAGTTAGTGAAATATTGTAGGATACCTGATACATTTCTGTGAATATTTTTAGTGCTGATGCCATAGAGAGAGCTTGGCAGATTCTTGATCAAATTCCTGGAAGGGCCACTGGTGCTTATAGTCACAGCCAGGTTATAATTGAAGCTCTCACCTTGTGGACTTTAAAAAGTTCCATTCAAGTGGAATATTTGTGTAGAACATGACTCATATTTCCCTCTCCACATCAGGGAATCAAAGGACTGCGTGATACAATTGCTGCTGGAATTGAAGCCCGTGATGGCTTTCCTGCTGATCCAAATGATATTTTCTTGACAGATGGTGCAAGTCCAGCGGTAACATTTAATCCCATATAGAAAGAGACGTGTATGTATTGTACTCGCTTCAAATGAAACTAAATGTGTTTGTTTATTTCCAGGTCCACATGATGATGCAGTTACTGATACGATCAGAGAAAGATGGCATACTTTGTCCCATTCCTCAGTATCCCCTGTACTCTGCTTCAATTGCTCTCCATGGTGGTGCTCTGGTATGTGTCTTTTATATGAAAATGCTATTTGTCCGAAGTTATTCGGTTAGATATCCTGGTGCCTTTAGTTTTAGGTGACTTATGGCTGTAAGCCCTCTATACTTGTTTCAGGTTCCCTACTATCTTGATGAAGCAACTGGGTGGGGCTTGGAAGTTTCTGAGCTTAAGAAGCAGTTGGCAGATGCAAAGTCCAAGGGAATCACCCCCAGGGCCCTGGTTGTGATAAATCCAGGAAACCCAACAGGGCAGGTAAACAGTAATTAGCTTTACAGAAAATGGATAAGATTTTCAAATGAGCGAGAATTTAAAACTTTGTAAATATTGTTCTTACAAAGGAGCCAATAACTTCTGGCTGGCTTGAATAATTTAACTTCCTTTGTCCATGCCTCAGGTTCTTGCAGAGGATAATCAGCAGGGGATTGTGGAGTTTTGCAAGCAAGAAGGTCTTGTCCTTCTTGCAGATGAGGTAGGTGCTTGCCAATAGTTTTGAACTAGTGTTACATTCTTGACTTCTTACTATGTCTAGGTTGATTGACCCAATAATTATACAATGAATTTCATCCAGGTTTATCAGGAAAATGTTTATGTTCCTGAGAAAAAGTTCGACTCATTTAAGAAGGTTGCTCGGTCTATGGGATATGGTGAAAAGGATATATCTTTAGTATCTTTTCAGTCTGTCTCTAAAGGTAAGATTGATTTATAAGTTAAAATTAAGAGATCCTGCACTTTTCTGATTAAATATGTGAACATGTGTCGTTTGTAATGTTTTAGGTTACTATGGAGAGTGTGGAAAGAGAGGAGGTTACATGGAAGTCACTGGGTTTGGTCCTGAAATAAGAGAGCAAATATACAAAGTTGCATCTGTGAATCTATGTTCCAACATTTCTGGTCAAATTCTTGCAAGTCTCGTCATGAGCCCACCTAAGGTTAACTTTTTTTAGTAACTTATTTGTTTCCTATGCCTGTGACATTTGGATTTATAATCCAGGATTAGACCAGCCTAAGCTTTGACAAACTTGGATACGCATTTGGTGTCGTGTTGTTAGCGAGAACACAGGGGGAAAAGAAAGAACTCTTAAGATTTTACTTATTTTATATCATGTCTGATCTCCATGAGTTATGTGTGCAGGTCGGAGATGAATCATATGAATCATACTCTGCCGAAAAAGATGGAATCCTCTCATCTTTAGCGAGACGTGCAAAGGTCAGTTCAATGCAGCAGCCAATTTGATGCATTAGTTAACATAGTCAAGATAAAATATTAAATTTACAAGGAATAAACTGATTTTTGAAGTAATTGCAAACTTGTAGTAATACAATTTTTGAGTAAAAAATGTGTATTAGTGACTCTTTGGTGCTTCTTTTTGTACTTTATGTATAGTAGATGTGTGCTATACTTTGGGCATTTCTGACGTACAGCTAGTAAAAATTGCTTGGTTGTTAAGCATGCTCTCCTTTTTCTCCCCACTTTTTTATCTAAAAAAGTATTGATAATCATTTGTTACATAATGCTAGACGCTGGAAGACGCATTCAATAATCTAGAGGGTGTAACTTGCAACAAAGCAGAAGGGGCAATGTATCTCTTCCCCTGCATCTGCTTGCCTGAAAAGGCAATTAAGGCTGCCGAAGCTGCAAAAACAGCTCCAGATAACTTCTATTGTCGCCGTCTACTCAATGCCACTGGAATTGTTTTTGTTCCTGGTTCTGGCTTTGGGCAGGTGAGTTTGTTAAAGTTGAATAATTGTGCAGCAAAAAAATTCAATCTTCTCCTTCATCATTCTTTTGACTGATCCTTTGAATTGATGTTTTTCATGGAAGCTTCCGGGCACTTGGCATTTTAGGTGCACCATACTACCTCAAGAAGATAAGATTCCAGCAGTTGTCTCCCGTCTCACAGAGTTCCACAAGAGTTTCATGGATGAGTTTCGCGATTGAAGGATCTTTGCATTTTAAACTCTGAAAAGTTACAAAATAAGATCATTTTAATACAACGATGGATGTTACCTTGATACATTGTAATTTTTTTTCTTGGAAGGATATATAGAGGTTTTTCCTTATTGCTCCTCCATCGAAGTGTTTCCCTTCGTTGTGATCGGGAAAGATATGTTGGATTGTAATCACATTTCTTGAAAACGAAGTTGAGAAATCTTTCTGCAGCACAATCGGGCTCAATAATGACAATATTTTCGCATCCTCCATTCTCTTGCAAATAATACACGCCCGCAGGCCCAACTACGTGAAGTCCTCATGGACGTATGAATGTATGGCGCATGGTTTGTGGTATTGCAGATTTATATGAAGGTGGTGTCAAGTTCTAAATCGTGACAAGTTGTGTCTGTCCCTGCGCACGGCTAGTCAGTTCCTTTAATTGGCCGGATTTGTTTGTAGCTTTCGGCGGTCATGTCTGATAACAAACAAAACCATGCAACATGTTTAATCTTAAGCTATTTGCCCCTCAAGCATTGATTTCGTTTTTTTTCTTTAGCATCTTCCTGTGATGTATATTTTTGTTAGCAGCTACACTCTACCGTCCTTGTATTGTTTAAATATTTTGTATGTACAGTTACAAAATTTAATTTAAAGCATCGAAGAATACGAAATGCCATGATAAAAAAAAAAAAAACATTGTCTTGTTAATTGTAATATCATAACAGCCGGATATGGTTACTAACATTGGAGACATCTGATGGGGCTAATGGTCCTCTCTCGTCTGCTGTACAGATGCCGTGTTCGTGGGGATGACAATTTATTTAGATGGTGTTTGAAAATATAAATATGTTTGTTTTTTAAAGTATTTTTTATGTAAAAAAATATAAAATTAATTTTTTTAAAAAAAAATTATAAATAATCTGAAGGTACTAAAAAAATATTAATTTAAAACAAAGAAAAAAATAAAAAATTTTAAATGTTTTTAAAAACGTTTTTGAAATACAAAAAAATAGACCATTATCTAAATTTAATGAATACCCCAACAAGGATAATTATCTTAATTAATTAATGATAAATAGAATATAAATATTATTAAATTTAATATAAACCTAAGACATAGTTATATTATATAGAATATATACATTGAATATTTATATTTTTTTCAATCAAATAGACATGTATTACTATTTCATTTTTTAATGAATAATAAATAATAGTCAAACAAAATATTAATATAAATACCCGAAATCTGATAAATATGATAAAAACATCTAAATTTTTTACTCGATCCACGTAAATATCCTCCTTCGCCATCCCTAAACGTTTGAAAAGATTTGAGGGTTGGATTGCTGTAATTCAGCTAGCAAAATAGCCTTAAAATAACTTGTCGCATGCAAACCAGGTTTTCTGGAAAGAGGTTAGTTATATATGATGCTAGCAGTCTTCCGAGAGACTCATTTTCTTGCGGAAAAATGGATGGAGATTGGATTTTGTTGATCCATGTCAGCAGTTTCGCGGCCAGGGACTAGGATGATCACACTTCTCCTAACTTGGAGTTTGACAATCAGAAAACCATACCATTGGCTAAATATCTAGATTGACCTTAAAGTTGAAGGAATAACATTGATTCACACCAGATTGACCTTAAAATTGAAGAAAAACATCGACTCACACCAGTCACCGGTCAAAATAAAACATTTATCACTCAAGTGGAGTCACCACGTGATCCAAATCCCATAATATGGCCCGGTTTAGAGAAAAATTGAACTGTTCAAGCAAAATTTAGGCAACAGGGATATCATAAGGAAATTAACATTGTTTTCAAAGGCGGCTAATGACTTCCTCCACCTCAGCAGGGGTGTATAAATGGTATACAGGTGCCACCTTGGCAATATCGACATTGTTGGGAGTCACCTGAAATCATTAGCATAAAACAGTTAATGATAATGAAGTAAGTGTAAACAATACAACTAAACAGCTCAATTGATTGGACTTTAAGTGGAAACGGATAAAGAAGTATTGCATGCATAAATACACACAAATCTCCCATTATACCATGCAGAATAAAGGTTCTCACCTTTTCTTCCATGACTTGCTTTAGAATAGAAAGAGCGATCATCTCAGCTTCTTTAAGAGTGAGGTCCTGCACATGATTACCAAAATCAATCTCTATTCCAACTTCTAATTTAAAGTAAAAGATATGATAGATGACAATTAAGAAGGCTAATAAACTTGTTTCATTAGGGAGGATGACAACTCATCATCTTTTGGGAAGGTTTGAAAGATGCAACCATCCGGCAACCTTTTCATTCAAACTCCATTGGTCATTGTATTACCAAGTCTTTTAGTGTTCCAGGGAAGGGAAAGAGGCAAATATGAATCTAAGCAGCAATACCTTGTTATATTGCTCCTGTAGAGTACTGTCTGCACCTTCTGACCCTGAACCAATAGCCTTTGCATTGCACTGCCAAAATGTGCCAGATGGATCTGTGTAATACCTGCACAATGGAAGTTCCTTGTTTTAGGCCAAAGAGAAGCGAAAACACAAGTGATACTGTGCTGTTAATATAACATGTTTTTTTGCAGCTAAAAAAGCATGGAGGAAAGGGAATCAAACATGCTAGGATATCAGCTCAACCACAAGATTTTTTTTTTTTTTTTTTTTTTGGGGGGGGGGGAATCCAAGAGAGATTGGAGGTAGTTGACTTGACATGCATTTGAAATCAGTAGTTCTCATGGTGGTAAATGCTCCTACTTTGGGCCTAGGACTAAGGTCCCACAAGATAATTCAAATAAAAGAGGAAAAAAGGGGTACCCGACCAGTCCCATAATCACTGTTTATGTATCAACTAGAAAGTGTCCAAACCAAATGGAAAACTAATTTACAGCCATTGTAACTTGTGGTAATGTAATTATTTGAAATGAATCTAACACAGAAAAACAAATTAGTAATACTTACAAGCTGGGTCCTTTCTCGTCATGACCAGCAATGAGAAGAGACACCCCAAATGGACGAGACTGCAAAGGAGAAGAATCTTCGTAAGTAAAAACATAGAATAAAGCATATAATATCGATATCTCCACATTCAACCTAGATTATGGTATGAAAAATTGTTTGGATAACAATTATTTGCATGTCAAAGTGGCAAGAACAGAAACTTGCTTCTTTTTTTTTTTTTTTTCCCTTCCAAGAGCATAGGAGGATCTGGCAATGTAAGCATTTTCAAGACAACCCACTTGAAGATAAATAGATGCACCACAGCAGCTTAACGAACAACGGTGATCACACATTTCTAGTATTTAGCAATAAGGAACAGTTAATGTATTTTCCAATATGGTATACATAGAGAGGGTGAGCATCACAATTGAATTTAAAAGACAAATACATGAAAATGATCACACAACTTTGCCAGTAAAAGGAAAAAGGATTTTTAACATCTTTACCCAATAGGGGCACATCATAATGAATAAAAACAGCAGTAGCTTGGGAATTGGCCATAAAAAGAATATCATAAATGAAGAATTGAGAGCTCGTATAAAAAATTATCAAAAGGTAAACAACTATTACCATGGATTCTTCATCACCTTCACCAAATCGCAGGGCCAGATCACAGAGTGCTTGTGTTGTAGACTCCACTGTCATAGGCTCACCGTACGAGAATCTGTGGTTCTGAGGAATAAATTAAAAAAAAAATAAGTGGAGGAGTGATTTCACAATGCCCAAATCATGGCAGCAGCAGAAACAATTACAATTAACTTATACCTGAGTTTCAACCCGGGCATGCTCAACAAGTGTACGAGCATCTGCAATTAGTCCGCTCATAGCACATCCAATACATTCATCAATTTCCATGACTTTCTCCACGCTACTAGGCTCCTGAAAAATGAATTGAACAAAATGATGACTGAAATAAAGCTATACTCATCTACATTTGAAACATTACCAAGTGTGACCAAGAAACAAGTTCTCTATGACTAAGTTAAAGTGTACTTCCAACACAACCAAGACAAACCTATTACATAAAAAATAGCAGGACTGCAGGAACACTTCTTCCAAATATGAGTTATCAATCAGATTTTAGGATTGCTGCAAATATATCATGGAACATGGAAAAGTTTCCAGAGCTTATGCATCAAGAAGGAGTTCGGTTATTAATTTATAAAGCTCTTCAGGAGTCAAAAGACAAATCTAAAGAACTACCACTTCATTGAATGTATTATAAAGTCCAGATCCACAAGTCTCATTTCACAGTCACTCCAATATGCAACCATGCATAGTGGAAATTCAAAACAATACATTCTTAGAAACAAACCAAAGGAAATCGTCAAACTGGCATATAAAGGTGATCCATTCTTAGGTTTATCAAATCAGAAGTGAACCAAACATGTGATATAATAAAATGAAAAGTGGATGCAAGGAGAAAGAGACAAACCAACAGAGGTGAAGTGATACGCTTCTCAACTGCAAGCACAACACCTTCTTTCGTCTTTAAACCAATTGCAGTTGAACCAAGCTGTGATTAAAATAAAACAGAACTTTATTTTCAATCATGTAAAAACCAGCTCAACCTCATGAAGACCATGAAGAGAGAAGATTGAAAGGAAGGCGAGGGGAGGCCAAAAAAAGGCATCATTATGAAGTAGAAGTTTAAAAATACAAACAATCAAGATCGCTAACGATTTCTAGGAAGTCAACAATTTTGCAGGTTTCTTAGAAAGGAGAACTGAAAATTTTCCCATTGAGACAGCTCATAGTGAATGTGTTGTTAATCACGTATTCTGACCATGGGTTATAAAGCATCAACATGGCAATGGGAATTCCTTACACACTCATATTGTCACACTAAACAGCCCATATAATTAAAAACTCCATAGGTTTCTTAGATAATCTGAAATCTTATTGCTTTAAAATAAACATATAGCAAAAAGGAGGAGAAAAACAGTTCTCCAAGTTCTTACAAACACATGTGCATATATCCAATCATTAACATTTTTTAGCTTATTTATATGGATTGAAGGACTTATAATTAAATCACTTCATATATATAAAGGACATTCCTAAAAGCTAATTAGTTCAAAAATATAGCTAGCCATCAACATCTACTTCTATGAATTATTAGTACCCACAACCAATAAAAATACTGTCGATAATAGAGCAACTATCAAGTACATTCACGGGTCTCTTAATTATTATCATATAGAAAACCCCAAAAACTTGCCACATCCTGTGGTTTTAAAAAAAAACATCTCTGCTGCCAAATATCATGGTGAAAACTTAAAATCTATACGATAACGCCGTTAACAAGACTAATCCTTCAAAACCCAGTTGAAAAATTCACAAAAAAATCCTATTCTGTCCAAATAAGATGCATAAGATCGAACGTTCAGTAATGGGATTTGAGTGAAATATCAAAAGAAAAAAAAAAAGATCAGAACTTTTTCAGTGGTAACAGAAAAGGGTTTTGAAGAGGGGTTTAGAGGGTTACCTTGATGGCTTCAATAGCATATTCAACCTGAAACAATCTTCCTTCTGGAGAGAAAGTGTTGACTCCTCTATCATACTCGGTCCTTTTTTTCAAAATTTTAAAACATCAAACACAAATCGTCAAAGAAAAAGATAAAAAAAAGAAGGGAGATTTTTTATGAAAGGGAACTAATAATGGAGCTTATTCATTACCTTGTGAGAAACATCTTTGATTGGATCTAAATTGCTTAACAATTTCTTGCTCTTGAGAGAAAGAGCTGCTTTGTTTTTGGAGTTAGTCAGATGGGTTAAGCTCTCTGGACTTGTTTCACAAGACAGCCACTCCGAAACGTTTCGTGATTCGTTTTCCCCAACAGTGGCGTTTAAGGGAGATCTTAAAACGGAGTGTTTCGAATTTATCGAGAGTGGTTGTATTTATTTTTTAAAATATTTTTTATATTAAAATAAATTAAAATAAAATATTTTTTTATTTTTTAAAATCAGTGTATAAAATAATTTAAAATAAATAAAAATTAATTTTTAACAATTTTTTTAAAAAAATCTTGAGTTTCTAAACGCTCTCTAACGGTGTTGTCGGAGAAGTAGAAATTTATGGATAATAGAGGTTTATTTATCAAAATAAAAGAAATGGGATTTTAATTAAATGATACTAACCACTTTGCTAAATTAATCTTACAAGTAAGTGTTTAATTGATCATTGTTACAGAGTTGTAAACTCAAAATCAATATAGAATCTTTCAATTTGTGTGAATAATATTTGCAAGATTTGATGTCAAAACATAAATTTAGAAGAATTCTGAAAATCAAGGACCGATATTGTGAATCTTACACGATAAATACTTGTCTTTGTAGAGAAGGAAGTGGACTTGTTTATAAATATAAATAGAAACTTAAAAAGTACGGGGTAAATAAATACTGTTTTTTATAGACAAAAAATTGTGAATTAGGACAATATTTTCCCCTTTTTTTTTTCTTTCAATGTAGTCCTTTCAAATTCAATTTATTTAGGATTGGGATCAATAATTTTTCTTCACAAAGATTTCTTACAATGTTCAAAAAAGATTCCATATGAAATCCATATTCGATTCGGTAAAATTAAAATTAATTTTCTTGATTAAATATATAATTAAAACTCAAAACTAAATCTGAAATAAATTTCCAAATATTTTTTTTAATATTGTATTTGACCCGTGTTTTTAGCTTTTTCACCCCCAAAGTTTGTTTTTCAATTTTTTTTATTTTTAATCTTTAATGGGATTTTTACATTTTGCTACAAGATTTATATTATTTGCATTTCATTCTCTTAGTTAGAGAGAGAAGAGAGGGAGTTGCTAGAAAATAGAAGAAGAGAGAAAAATTATGAGTTGGCCTGATTTTGGTAATAAAAAAATCAATTTGATATCAAAAGATTTTGTTCAATAAAAGAGGCCCATTAAGGTATTTTTTTGCCTTTATCTTGTCTAAAAAAAGTAGATATAAGATTAGGAAGTATTTTAGATTCAGGTTGATTTTTTTTTATTTTTAACTGATTTTTAGCTGATTCAAGGCCATAAAGGGATTCATTTAGGTTTTTAAGGTATTTTTATGGGTCGAGAATGAATGAAAATCTAGGTTTTTTTCTTTCATGAAGTCGAAGAACCAACTTTCCAAGCACTTGAGATTAGGGGTGAGCAAAAAAACTGAAAAACCAATTAAATCAAGAAAACCAAAAAAAATTAATAAAAAAACCGAACTATGAACAAGAATCGATTAAACCGATTGAAATATTTAAAAAAACTGCTGGTTCGGTTCCAATTTTATAAGGATAAAACCGGTTAACTTTAACCGAACTGAACTGATTCATATTAAAAAAAAAGTACTATAAATAGAAAGGTGAAACTTTCTAACATAGTGGCTAATAAGTTGTTAGCTCTAGTAGCCGTCCACCTCATTCCTTACAACAACACAACCTTTCACAATTCATAAATAACACTCACGAGTCCATAGTCACAAACAATTCTTCGTTCTTCAATCAGTATTGTGAATCTTCATTAACCATCACCATATCTAAGCAACATCAACAACCCCCACCCAAGCTCCCACAAGTGACACGCCAAACCCAACCTTTCAATTTACGTCTCTTGATCTCAACCGTAAAGATAAAGTATTACCAGGATCTCAACTGTGTTGATAAGCAACACCACACGGTATTGCTATTACTATGCTTAGCTATCAATTCTTTTATTTCTCTACTATTTTCATACATCTAAAAAAGAGTCTTAAAGGGCCATCTCCCATGCAAGAACATGAGATTAATAACCCTTATGGCAGCATGACGAGCAAAAAGGGGGGCAAGCGTTAACTGTACTTAACTCATCTCTAAATTAATTGAAACTTGTGTTTGGATCACTATCACTTGTTATATTTCGAAAAGATTTTGCTAATTTATTCTAACAATAAAGCATAACCTTATTTTCATTTTTTTAACCCCAGCCTCTATGTCTCTGTTGTCCTCTTTTTCTCTTTCACACTTGGTTTTAATGTCTTATAATAAACACCATCAAATCTCTATTTTCAACTATTAAAACCACTATTCACACCATTCAGATCATCCTAAGAGCACCTAAAAAATAATATAGGTTTTTTGGATATTGACATTAAAAAATCATATCGAAATCGATCGGTTCTAACCGGTTTTGGTTTAAATTGTTTTAAATTATAAAAATTTGATTTGGTTGTTTTAATAGAAAAATATCAAATCGAAAATGATCTTGATGCCTGAACCTGAAACAACTCGTGTATGGTTGTTTAAAAAAAACTAAGCAGATGACACGTTATCCGTTTAACTTAGCTAACAAATAAATAAATAAAGTAGGTGAGGCACATAAGCTTACTTGCTTCTATTTTCTGGGTCATGAGCAGGTGCATGAAGCCTAGACTCCTATGCTTTGTTTTAAAGGCCTTTATTTTTAAAAATTTTTTAATTAAAGTTTATTTAAATAAAATATTTAAAATTAATTTTTAAAAGTTTATTTCATTAAATACCATTTGGGTTTGAATGTTTTTTCATTTGGGTTTGAATGTTTTTTCATATGATATTATATAAGTTTTTCTATATTAGCAGATTTTTTTTTGTATAACCTTTTATTATTATTTTTTCCTTCAAGTTTTAGTCAAAACTAAATATAATTAAATAAATAAAGTTATGTTTGAGATATTTTTTTATTAGATATTAATCAATTTAATATTTATTGTTGAGAGAGTTGAAATAATGACTTTTCTTACACTGAACAATTTTATTTTTGTTGTATCATTGATTTGTGGAACTTTTTCCTTTTTCTAAGATTGTTTGGAGGTTAACGGAGGTGGCTCCACCGCATGCAAGGCTTGGTGCATCACTTTATTCGGTGTAATGAAAATTAGCGAAGTCATAAAAAAAAAATATTATTCATGAATTGTTGACGTAAAAATAAATAAATTACGAGCTCGTTTGTTTTTTAATTTTTAAAATATTTTTTTAAATTAATTTTTTTTTTATTTTTAGGTAGTTTTGATTTATTAATTTAAAAAATATTATGTTAATATATTTTTAAAAATCAAATATACATTAAAACTGATTGATGGGAAGGTATATGATGTTACTTGTTGAAAAAGTCAACGTGATGCCTTGCTAGTGATACAAGTAGTAGTGGTATTACCTTTTCCTTTCTCCGATTAGGTCAGCGTCCATTGGAATTTCGCGGAGGCTGCCCCCACATCCCGTGTTTATTACTTTAATAAAATTGAACCACCACCACTCTTTAAAATCGTTAACGTGTCAGCTTAGCTTTTTGGCCACCGAAGTTAAAAATTTAATGTTTAATAGCTCAGATGATAATATATTGAATTAATTTAATTTAATAAGAATTAACTTGTGATGTAGTGCGTGAGATTATAATAAAATTATGCAACTCATATTAAAATAAATAAATTTTTTTAATTATAATAAGCTAAATATCAAAAGGAAAAAAATTAATTTTTTAAAAATAAAAAAAAAAACCCTAAATAAAGTTGGTTATATTGGTGGTGGGCGTAATGTCTTGGAGTAGACTAAATTTTTCCGGACATGAGAAGAACAAAGTTAAGGTGACTAGGATTTATAAAAAAGTTAAAGTGATTTGAGACTGGTTATTAAGTTAATTTAATTTAATAAGTTTAGTTAATTTAACAACATTAACAATTAAGTAAACATAGAAGAATTTTCTAAACTCGGATTAATCTTCTAAAATCATAACCCATGAAATATCAGACTTGAACTCAATAAAAAAATTCAAATATTCCCAACAAATTTAATGTTAAAGCATGAAATCGAAAAAAAAAATCAATCTAAAAAACTTGTCAAAACAGAAAAATAGCAATAAAAAAAAATAATCATCAAACCAAATAGAAAAAAAAGGAGGATGGATATAAATAAAAATCAATTTTATAAATCATCCCAAATTAAAAAAATAACAATCAAAAGAATAAAAACTAAATTTAAAAGATGAAAAATTTAAAGGAGGATGAAACTAAAAATAATTTTCAATTTGAAACAATTCTTTCAAATAAAAAAAATTGCAATTAAAAGAATAAGTACTAAATCTAAAGAAAAAAAAACTGAAGGGCTGCTATGAATATTTTAAAGGACAACGTTCAAATCGAAGTGGACAAGAGAGAATAAAAGGAAATAAATCAATCTAGCACCAAACGATACAGAATCACCATGCATGCACAATCAAAGAGAAAGAGAATATCAAAACGAATCAAATGATATGACGAAATAATAATTTTGACAACAAGAGTCAGCCACACACACCACTTGAAAATGTCAAAGCGGTTGATGTGTGCAGCACATGTTATTTATCAAATCATCATATTACCCTTAGGATCAAATAAATATTATGAAAAACCTTTATGAAATTATATAAAAACCCTTGAAGCCATGCTTGAGAACTTTGTTTCTAGAAAAAGTTGGGTCATCATACTGTTTTTTAAAAAGTAAAAAACAAAAAAAATATTTCTAAATGAAATTTTATTTTTTCCCCTGTTCCCTTTGTCAACCCATGCTTGGCATTTTTAAAAATAAACATTGATAGATGCATGCACATACATAGATACATACATACATACGTATATTTTTCTGGTGTACTCCTTGAATAATGTCACTTTCATCAAATACGTGGAGAGAGGTACAGAAGCTTTATTAATGTGAGGCTATGGATCAGGAACAAGGTAGCATGCTTCACCGAACTATAAGACAAATCAAGGGTTCTCAAATTTCATAAGCTACTATATATATATATATATATATATATATATATATATATATATATATATATATATATATATATATATAATATACGTTACCTATGTATTGCAAGCTGACAAGACAAAACCTGACAATAATTCAATTTTATATCCTTTTTCGACCTACAAAATACTCTACAATATCAAAAGATGTTATTCTATTCCTACAAAGCTACAGCACCTGGAAGAAGAGGTAAAAACTCCTTTTCTTTCTCATCTTCTTCCTGCTCTTCTAGCATTTGATCAATGGCTGTAACATGCTTTTCTTCTCCTCACATCCCCTTCAAAAAATCAGGACCTGTTTTGAAGCCTGCAAGCAAATCTCGGATGCTTAAACAGAGTAGTCATATTCTACTCAAGAAAGCACCTACACTTCTAGTCAGATCCTCCTTGAAAGACAAGGTATTGTTATTCCTGTACACTTGTATCTTGTCTTCCGTGTTTCTTGTCATTCAAGATATAAACATATGCAACTAAACGGAAGTGAATTTATGATCATTGAAACATTGTTTGTGATGACTTTCTGGTCAATTTCAAACAGGTTTTCGAGAATCAAGCTGAGGGCATAGTTTGTTATAGAGATGACAGTGGGGAGATAATTTGTGAAGGATTCGATGAAGGCCCTCGTTTTCACCAGCCTCTTCCAAGTTCATCATATCATTCAAGGTTTGATTTTTCTCACCCAAGTAGCATACTGTAAGTAACCTCTCTTTGTTGTTGTAGTCCTCCATTGCAATTTGATACAAAAACATTATGATACATAAATAATACCTTGACTGACTTTAGGGATGCTGAGATCATCAATCTTCTTAAACAAGGATTGCATCAGATTGTTAATGGTGGCGAGTTTGACAATACTGCCAATGGTGTTATTGCTGTGCAAGAGGACTGCAATCAGAATGGTTTTAACAGATCTTGCTGATCAATGACCACCTCTTGTAAATTCCAACAAAACTGAAAAGAAAAGCACTTCTTCAATCACAAAATGTAAATAGCGAGCATAAAGCACTCGTCTCTACGTTGAAGCATTTCCTTTTTGCTCTTTTCCATTATGCGTTATCAATATTTCAGTTTTCTCCCATTTGCTTGCTCTTTTTTCCATTTTTTTTGAAAACATGTCACCGTAAAAACAAACATGACCGGTATTCACCTCATCCCTTGGTATTTCACCTCAACGCTATCATTAAATTGACAAAATTTGCCAAAAGTGAAGCACAAGAAACGAATCTTAGAAAACACAGGACATGATTCTTGAGCAAACAACTCAATCACAACCTGGTAACTTTCAAGTATGTTGCAACTCACGTTCATTAACGTACCAAAAAATTATAATGCAAAAAATGAAAAAATAAATCATTATTCCAATGCATAAGAATGGCCTTTGCACAAAATGCTTTGCCAAATAAACCAGGACATTCATCATGGAGACAAAGTAAACTCATTTGTTATGTTAGAAATCAAACAATTTGAATATCTAAAAAAAAAAGAAAAAACCATGCATCAGAGCATCTACAGAAAGATTTGAATATGCTACTACCAAGGTAGAATGATGAAACTGTGAATCGGCAGATCATTTGGCACGCAATTACCAAAACAGAGCTCGTTACACCCAACGTTCAACTTGCAACACATTCATTTAATTGGCTCTATTTCAGTAAAGTAATCTAAAGGGTTATTATGCTACAATGCAGAAAAAAAGCGCTTCGATCCACAGAGATCAGAATGGCCAACGAGGCTGGACAGACATTTACTGCCAGACGTATCCCTATTCCCACCTCCTTAATTCCTCACTAAGTACTAGGCTACCTTGAGTCTTTTCAAGGAAAATCAGCAAATGTGTGTGTGTGTGTGTGTGTGTGTATGTGTGTGTGAGAGAGAGAGAGAGAGAGAGATCCAACCATGGAAACATAGACCAAAAAACACTGAATATGATTGAGAACGAATATCAAAATCAGCACTAAAATACAAGACATAATATTAATTCGAAATACATATACAAGTTGCAATGCTAAGATTTTTTTTTTTTCGATTTCAAGGAAGGTCATCCAATATTATACCCCCAACCGAATCTCATGGCTATGACAGCCTTGTTCTGCATTTCCTAACAAATAATTATAAGCTTCTCTTCTTAACTAAAGTTACAGTAGTAATTTCTATAAAACAAAAATAAAAAATAAAAAATGAAAGGAAAAATTAAGAATGAGAGAAAAATTGTGGGAAGATCCCAAAATTCAAGTTTAAATGTACAAGAACACGGACCCACAATATCAGTCAACTGAAGTCGCACCTTGTGTGTTCTCTTCGCCAAAATCAGATTGGGATTTACTTAGAATGATAGTGGGAGGGGACCATTGATCTGGGACCATCAGAAAATAGGTTGTCATCGCTTTCCTGAACCTCTTCTTATATTGCATCGGAGAAATAACAGTTGGTGAAGCATTCTTTGGACCGCCAAGTATGCCTGAAGCCTTGACCCATGTTTCCAAATGCTTGTCCCATGTATACTGCCTCATGAAATCAATTATCCCAAGTACTAACTCGTGCTTCTCTTCATCCACCCCAACCAATAATGAGTAATCCATTACATCAATCGACTGCAGTTTTGCAACAATGACAAATTAAAAATGGACAACAAAGACTTTTCAGGTTCAAATGCTGAATAACCAAAGCCAGCTAGATACTTTCGATGAAAAAACAATATAGTTATGTAAGGAAAGAACGAAAGAAACACATATTTGAAACTTACTGCAAGAAAAGAAGTGTCATTCCAGACAGCTCTTTCCAGCAGCCGCTTTGCCTTGTTTCCCACAAAAATGGGAGAGGTCGGCATTGCTTCAATCAAGTTCTGATCCAGCAGAACCTTGTTGCTCCCACTAGAATCCGGATTATACCGTGAACGGGAAGATCCTTTAAGATCATAAAGGCGGGTCACTTTCCTCCTAAATAGAAGGTTTTCCATAACTAGAATGTCCATCTTCGTTTCTTTCCCACCTTTCAGAAGCTTCGATGTAACCTTTCAACATAAAAAAAAAGCAGCAATAAGTTGCCTGCAACATATTTAATAATTTGTATGAAGTTCATGCAGGATCTCCATCATTAGCTGCAAAAGTGACAAAGGCTAGGATTCTTAAAAGTTTTAATCCTTTCAACCACTTTTTACAGCTATTTTCATAGGAATGAATGACAGACAACATAAAGACAGTCTATAAAAGAGTTGAAAACTTCAAAAACAAAAATCAAGAACATTTTAGCCTAGTTTGCATTTGAGTCTCAAGAATAAGCACCTGATAAATTCCCAAAATCTTTGCCAGGCATGTTGGACTTCTTGAGCTAATTGACTCAGAGAGATACTTGAAGTAAGCAGGAGCAAATTTTATAAACGACTCCAATTCTGTTTTTGTGACTTGTTTGATGATAAAGCGATCATCCAAGGTTTTTGCAAAGAAGACATTGCTCTTGCCACCTTGAGCTCCCCACTTCTTACAACGACTAAGAGACCTTATATAATCAAGTTCAGATGGACAACATATCCTCCTTAAGGCTTCAAACCGTTTTGCATAGTAGCATGTCACGGAATATCTTGCCTTACCAACTGGGCTGTCATCTCCAAAAGAAACTCTGGCATGCAAAGCCTTTGTGTAGGAGAGTGGGTCCAAAATCAAAGAGCCACGTGATCCAGACATGGATAAGATGCTCTCATCTGTAGATCCAAAACTTCTATAAGAATCAAAACTTGTTTCATCGAAAGAGTGGAACGTCATATCAGATAAACTTAAGAATGGACTGAATTCTCCAGATTCTTTTACTCTTTCCCCCTCATCAGTTAGTTGGGCATGATATTCTTGCGATACTAAAGCATAAGATATAAGACTTGTGGGTTCATCATCGTATACAGGAATGACCGTGTCATTCACACCCACAGGCAGAAGCAGCCTAGCCTGATCTTGGAGTTTCAACTTCCTAAAGGATGAAATATAGACAGGGTTATACTCCCTCAGACTATCAAGCTTCTCAGAGCTTGTGAAACAATTATTGTTGAACGAACGATAGAAATTCAAGAAGGGCATTCTTAGCCAGCTCATAGAATCTTCCATGTTATCAGGGTCCTTGGTAGACAATGCAGGTGAAGGAGAATAGCACACTTTGGATCCAACTTGGTCTTCGACGTGGCCCTCCAAACCTACCCCCTCCAACCCTACAGCTGTGGTTGAAGACTCTTCCATAGCTGAATCAGAAAGCCTACTATTATCATCCTTAAATGTCCCACTTCCAGGTTGATTCTCACCTGTCCATGCAGCATCAAGGGTATCTGATAGATTTGCCATGACAGGATCCTGTCCATCAGAAAGGGTCCTATAAAAATTTCCACCAGATTCCTTAATGTCAGATAGATCACGGGCAGGCATAGCAGCAAAAGGATTAGCTTGGCCTCCTTTTCCGTGACTGGGACCTTGACAAACATCTATTTCTTGACCAACTGCATCACATTGGTTTGTGTTGCTACCAAAGCCTCCTTGCTGGTTAGAGGCTTTAAGCAGCTTGGCATCCACATTTTCCTCAATGAGCTTATCACTATTAGCTGGCCCTAGTGGTTTCACCTCCTGTCCTGAAGTTGAGCTGTTTGAACCATCATGGAAGCTGTTGTTATCTAAACTGGCTGCATAGACCAGGCGGTTGTCCCACATGTAAGACTGGAATAGTAACTGTCTCTGCAGTCTGTTGATCTCAAGAATGTCAATAACAGATTGCCCATTTTTCAATTCCTTGTTCAAGACTTTGTGGAGTGACTCCTGAAATAATAACGAGGACAGTTTAAACCAAAAGCATTTTTCTACAATACTTTCACACATAAAAAATTGAGAAGAAAAAATTCTGAAAAATTGTAGAAACCACAAGATGCAACAGATTTAATATTAGTCCCAACTATATGCACTTTTTTACACACAATTTGATAAAAGTAACTGTGAGGAAAAAAAATATTTCTAAGAGAACTTTATAGAAGCCAGAAGATGCTTTCCGTAGTTACGTGGATGTGAACTACAAAGGCAGACAAGATAATTCACAAAATGAAAAGGATAAAAAATAATTTGAAAGCAAATTTAAAAACACTTTTTACCAAATGACAACGCCTTTTGTGTGTAGAGATTTGTTAATTATTCTATTCCATAATTGTGATTCTATTAAAAAAATGTGGCAATATTCCCATTCAATGATTTGAAAGCAAATTTCAGCAAAAGTTAAGTATCTCTAGCATTACATAAATTAAAATTATTGGCTTATCCTGGTTACAGGAAAGTAACAGAATTAGGGCAGAGTTTGTACTTAAATGTGACTTAAAGAGTCCCTATTCACATGATAAGTGTCCACAATGGCTCACATATGATGCTTGTGTAACTAAAGACTAGGAGATCAGCAAGCATAGAAAGCCTCACCTCAAATTCCGCCTTCTCCTTTTGCAACATCGATTCAAATTCTGCAATTTGGCGTCTTGATTCAGGGAGTTTCATGCCACTGTTATTTTGCTCAATCTTACATCGTTTCTCTGATATTTGACTAAGAGCATTGAGCACTTCAGAAAAAAGAAGCTCTGCCTGATTGACCACCTATTAATAAGACAATTAAATCACCCATATACAGGAGTAAGATAATGAAAAGTCCAAAAGGGGGATCACTGCACCTCATCTGTTTCTTTCTGCGTCCACTCTTGATTCTCAGAGCTGAAATCAACTTTCGCGGGTGGAAGGTACACAGAGAGAACATTAATCGATGCATATCGAAAGCAAGCAACCATTTTCCCAAAACTGCACATTTATAGGCAGTGTGAGAGTGAGAAGACTTGTTTACAAAGTTGAATGCCTCCTTTTCTGCTCCTATAGACTAGCATTCAATGCCGAATGGACATACTTAGGCACACAAGCTTGATACATATAGATCAATAAATTCAGTAAATATACAAGAACATTGAAGAAAGCAGTATTTTAGCAGATATAACCCAACACGGTCCTGACTGACATGTTGCTTAATATTGTCTATAAAATAATTCTCAGTATTAGATCCTGCATAAATGCCATGATTGCTTTATTTTCACAACATGTAGCGACTGTAGACAATATGAATTTGTATGATTACTTACAGCATAACATGATGAAGAGATTAACAAAATTACCCATAGAAACGAAGACAATCCCTATGGAGAGAATGACCACAGCTTGCCACCCTGCTTGCAGCTGCATGATTTGAAAAACTAAGCTCCAAAAATTTCCCGAAAGATAAACCCCAGGCAGCATCTGACATTACTACTCTACGAGTAGCCGGAGGAAAACGATTGATCCGCGGACACATCAGGCATCTGTGCCACATCCAGATTTTTCCATCCTTTTCACCTGGTAAGAGTATTTCCGGTAGCTTCTTAACAGATATAGTGAGGGTTCCTTGCCTGTGAGTATAACAATGAACATGTGCTTCTGATGGCATCTCACAAGAACGGCAGCTGTAACTCTGAGAATAATTAATCTGTCAAGTTCAAAATGTAATAGCTGTTTCCACATAACAAATTTGAGAGAGAGAATTTACCTCGTCAAATAAATGGTCACGCAAAAACCGACCCAAAGGTTTGTCAAAGTTCCCATAGTATTTGAAACGGATGAGATGGGACCTCTCACAGACAGTCCCCTTCCATACACACCGGGAAGACAAGGAAACCAAAATGCTCTGATGATCGGAAGGAGAGGGAGGAAACTCTTCTTTTAAAGGTTCTGACTCTTCAAGGTTCCTTCTAGAATCTTGTTGTGCAGATGATATGTCTGAACTGTGTGGATGAGTTGCGATTATTTCATTGAAATCACTCTGGGAAAAGTTCATTGCAACACCATCTGAAGACCCAAAACCGTTAAAATTAAGTTGATCACCAATGGCAGCCAAACCATTATTAACCGGAGCAATTTCAGCCACCAGAGAATCTCCAGAATTCATTTTGTTTTTGTCCTCGAATGTTTGGTGAGAATCTGACACAACTTTCCCCGTATAAGGAAAAGCAGAAAGAAATTCAGTTGAATTGAGGCGACATTGGGTGAATTCTGAGGATTGAGTGCTGAGACCATCTGCTGCTTGTACTTTGTCAACAGATGAACTGATTATGGTTGGGACCAGACTAGCAGTAGGGGCGCTATTGGATCTTTGTGGTTCATTGCTAGATTGCAGTCCTTGAGGTTTTTCATTGGCAGCAATAGTGAATCCAGGTACAGTTGATATGGATCTCTCAATGCTTGATGGTTTATCTGGAAGTGCAACGGTTATTGGAGAGTTCAACGGGAGTTCTGGTAGAGTGGCTCCTTCATCAGCGAGAAAAGAAGTCTCCAAAGCCAGGTGATATGCTGCAAAAACACCATATTGGACCACGTGTTTCACTTTCTTCAACTCATCCCCATTGGCGCCTCTAAGTAAAATCTGGGAAAACAGAAATGAAAGGTTAAATACAACTTCCCAGCAATGAAATTGAAAGCAGCCTGCAAAATCAAAGAACTGTTACATCAATGACATAGCTAGTAGCTACAAAATTTGCACAGGTGCATGCAGCCAGTACCACCACCCGTTCCATAATCCAACCAAGATAATTTCCTGAACAGTAACTCTGAAATTTTTTTCAACTACAGTACAACGTGTAAAATCACCAGAGTAGATGTAGCATCAATCAGCCAAAAAACAATGCAATTCAGAAACCTAATTAAGTGTCCATCAAATCTTTTAACCTCATCAATTTCTTGTAAAATGATACTAAATACAGTATTATCATCATCTAAGTTTCAGGGACTTACTGTAAAACCCAATGGCTTTGGGCAGCCTTCAAAATACATTAATGTCTTCACCAGTTTTTTCCCACTATGCCCAGCAGTACCAAGATCTTCCAAAATTCTCTCCACATGGAACTTCTCACAGTACCCCAACTTTGGGGAAGAGAGATGATCAACTGAAGGAACTATTTGAGCACCTGTACAGCGGGCTATACGTTCTAAAAGTGGCCTCTTGATATTAAGAACAAGAGATATGTCTTTAGCAAGAAGGTATTCCTGTGCATGTCGTGATACTGAATTCTCCACTAAAAGGACATCAGGGTTGTGTGCATCTATCTTTGCCACTGCCATCTTCAAATGGTCCATTTCCTAGATAATGATACAAAACTAATAAGAAACCAAAAAATAAAAAGAAAATAAAAATAAAGTTCAAGCAAAAACACACAATTGCTCTAGCACATTGAGAGCAGTGAGGAAGAAACTAAAGCATGAAGGCTGAGAAGAATGTTTAACAATCAGAACCTGCTGTAATAGAGTATCAAAACTTGACAGGTGATTAGAAACTCGCTGGTACTCAAGAGCCCCTCCGAGGATCAATAATCGAGGTTTCTCAATTTTTGAAGTCATTCGACGATGGGCAATGTTTTTCTTACAAACAACTCCTCTGACCACCATACTAGAAGAAGATAAATCAAATCAAAGCAGGTAAAAGGAAACTTATAAAAACTGCAACAAGAAAATCAATGCGGGTAAAAAGAAACTTATAAAAACTGCAACAAGAAATGCAGACAAAAATAAATCCACTTTTAAAAGAAAATGCCTTTTAGAATGCAGCTATACAAACTTAAAACAAGCAAGTATGAAATGGCATCGCAGCCTTTCACCATGATCATCAATGAAGCGAGAAATCCATATCGAGGAGTTATCTATAAAAAATGTGGAACAGGGTGGCCTATAGATGGAAATGGAAATGGAAATGAAAAAGAAGGTAGCAACTACCTCTCACAGCGACGTCCAGAAGCAATGCATTTTACTTTCACATATCCACCAGGGTCCATTCCTCCACCTTTGCTTGTATCTGGCTTTAATAGAGTAGCAGCCTCCCATGACAAAGATGTGATGATCTCCAACCAGCTCTCTTTATCATTTTCATCTCCCACAGGAACATTCTCAACCTGTAACAGTTGAGATACCAAAGCCCTAAAATGCCCATCAACCACATTCTTCATAACCTTCTTGCGCTCCTCACCTGACCTATCTCTGTTGCGAAATTCTCCACTTCCAAAACTGCCGGAGGCACGTAAATATCCCCACTCTCCAGCAGCATCCTTGTCGTCGTCATCATCTTCAAATAAACCAACTTCCCTCTCATCTTCTTCATCTTCTGGCTCTGGAGGGAGCCAGAGCGCTCCATTGTTCTCAAAATCCACAGGTTCAGTGTCACCATCTTCTCCACTATACATAGAGGAAGGTGCTTCACATTCATCATCCATCTCATGTTCATCCTTTTTCCTTAGCTGTGACCTTCCTTCCAAATTCTGTGAACCAAAACTGTGGTTTAATGGAGAACTGCTTAAACTTTTTGGGTCAATAGTTTCTCCATCAAGATGACCCTTGTGAGATCCACCATCATTACCCATGTCATCAAACTCAACTTGACGATAGTAATCATTGACTTGTGGAAATTGCCTTGTTTCAGAATCAGACCGATATGCACCATACTCGTCATCATCATCATCACTTCTGGTGCCAAAGCAGAATTAAGGATTTAATAATTAATAGCTAAGCATTAAATAACACCAACATCTTACAAATTACTAGTACTATCATGCTTGTAAACAGAGATAAGTCTAAGACTCAAGTCTCTGCCAAGGGGTCTGATCTTGGCATGCTGAAACATAAGTAAAAGATCTTTTCATCGTTGAGTGCAAAAAGGTTAGTTCTTTCAGCTTGACAAGCCATTGCATGTAAACATATGTCAACAGACCTAGGTTGCTGCCATCGAAGCTAAGGATCTTTTATCTTTGTGGAGTAAAAAGGGTTAATTCTTTTGGCTTGAGACGCCATTACATGAACATATGACAACAAACCTAGACAGCAACATGTAATATTGGATGATCATAAAGTAATTACTAACCACTATCCTCTAAAAAAATAACCACTCTCACTGGCTTATAAATGGCACATGAATTTCTTCAACCTCTGCCTTGACAAAAGTACACTAGATTGTTATCTTTCTATCCATTTCTGATGCAGGCACCTAATAATAGCTGTATATGAAGTGCTAAAAGGAGATAATCAACAAACCTGTTCATAGAAAATGCATATCCATCTGGAGTTCTATACTCTATGTCGGCAACAGGGTCTTTGCTCCTAGCTGATGCCACTTCCCCTTGCTTATCAGAACTGGTCTCCATTTCAGATACTTGAGGGCTGAGACTGGAACTGGTCTGAGCTTGCTGATTAGGCTTAACTAAGTATGGCATTGAGCCAAGAGTGATGCTACTACTGTTAGCTGTGCCGCTAGATCTAGTGCTGATAAAACTTGCTGCAGAAGGTGAAGTACTAAAATCCAGGCAGGGAACCTCGATTCCATTATCAGAAGTAGCTAAACCTTGCTGCCATTGCCTGAAACAATAATTACACACCCGAATCTTCTCCCACTCTTCCCGAGCAGCCCCTGGATCACAAGATGGAACAGGAACTGAGTTGGCTGTACACTTGGCACAGAAAACTCGGCCACAAAGTCGACAATGATGTCTGCGATTAAATACTGTAAATTGAGAATCACACTCGTAGCATACCCTACAACTCTGATCGGGCATCCAAAAATCCCTTGACACGCTAGCAGGCTCAGAGCGCCAAGGGATCCAGGATTTCAAAAGGCAAATTAGCTCAGAGAACGTCTTGTCAGAAGATTCCATCTAAATCCAATCCTTACTGCCCCGTTCATTATGCTATACTCATTTGACACTCTCAACCAACTAGCAATATTAAAAAAATCTCATCTTCAATTATTCGTTTCATCAAACCAAGAAACAACACCAATTATTAATGTCATCACTAAACAACCAGTCACAAAAATCCCCCTAATCAATCCGAAATTCAAAGAAACCACTCCCACCTCCAATAACCTCAAACATGCAGTTCCAACTTCTTTATCACTCCTCAACCCAAAAATGACCTACAAACAACTAGCCCAGATCAAGAAACACCCTATTCACTCACGAAAAAAACACTAAATTAAAGATACACAGAAGCTCAAAACTGCAAAAAAAAAAAAAAAAAACCCTTCCAAAACGATCTCAATCAGTACAATTTACATCAAAAACCTCAACTTTCAAGGGAAAAAAAACCCAACCAGCCCTTTTCAACTAATTTGATCAAATCCAAAACCCCAAACAAAACTAACACGTGTCTGCCTCTAATCTTTCCTTACAGAGAGAAGAAAAAAAGGGTGTGATTGAATGACACAATACAATACCTTGATAGAAAAGAAAATACAGACTTGATTACTATTACCTTGAAAAAGACAATCAACAACAACGGCATAAGATCTTGTTCTCCAAGAGATTTATGACACGTAGTCAAATCAATCCGTGACAAAAAAGGGTAGGTGCTGATTTGCAATAGAAAGGGAAAAAAGAAAAGCCTGGCTGTCTACCCAGATAGCGATTCTCTAAAAGAAGCAATCAGATTTTTTATGATCCTGCAAAATCATCATCATCTATCTCTTCCTCTCCTCTTTCTTGTATTATACATATATAAACAAAGCTGCTCCATTTAATGGCATGAGAGAATAATAAATAATTAAATAAATGAAAAATCAAAGAGCACCTGGAATTGGAAATAAATAATAAATTTGTGTTGAGTATATGATCAAACAATCTCTCTATATCCAGCTATGCACTGTAATTGTAGTTCATTCACATACGAAATTGTATAATAAATACACACACACACACACACACACCTATCAAATAAATTATTTTATTTTTATTTTTTGAACTTAAGTAATAATGAAAGCTTATAAATAAAGGTTTTCCTTTTTCTATGGCTAAGATAAACAACTTCCTGGTTGATATAAAAAAAATGGGTTTTTTATTTTAATGACCAGAAAATGCTGTAAAAAGAAAAGTTCAAGAGTGCCCTCAAATTTGAGTCACGGAGGAGAGGAGTGGGTGGGCAAGTGTTAGAAAGATTGTGGATAAGAAGGGTTAGATAGGTATTTGGCTTTTGACTTTTTTTTTTCCTCTCAAAACGCGTTTTTTTTATTTTTTGCTTCTTGCTGACGTCTTGCAGGCCATTTTTATCTGAGAAGCAAAGAATGTTTGTTTTTTTTAATGCTGAAAATAATAATTATTATTATTAGTGTCATTATATAGAAACAATTATATATTCGTCCTTTTGTTATCTCAAATTCATCAATTAAGTCCCTGTCTTTTCAATTTTGTTTATCCCAGTTAGCGTCGTTGTTATTTTGTACCCTTGATTTTGTAATGTGGCTTTTGAACATACAGATAAATGTTTTAATTTTTTTTTCTAAACAGCCTCTTTTTCTCAAATTAGAAATATAAAATAAATTACGGTTTAAAACATAATATAAAATTATTTTCTGCCCTTGAAATAATAATAATAAAAAAAAGAAACAGGACTTCAAATCTATTCCTCCACCCCTAAAACTCCCCCTCCTCATCTCCAAATCTCCTATTTTTATTATTATTATGAAATTCAAGAACATTAAATATCAAAATCATAAAGATGTTTACAGCAAGAACTCCACTGACAGAGAATTTGAGCTTGATGATTCCATTCACCACTAGACTCCGGGCAGGCTGGGGGTGGCTGCATCAACCCGTAAGATCAACCAAGTCCATTCCTAAATATTTTTTTAAAAAAAAAACATTAATGGCATGCTAGAATTAATATCAACTCGAGGGACCAAAGTAAAATTTCTCATCAGTTGATCGCAGCTGGATAATCGTGGTTTCAAATGGCCAAATTAAAATAATAGAGACTTGATTTTGATTTAGCCTTCTTCTTCTTATTATAGGATATTCTAAAACGTGT
>Ga0325411_1000342_pt1 | contig 47812 bp, 19 predicted proteins | sample PopdelMetagenome_13_FD_206181 | JGI IMG/M metagenome (GOLD analysis project Ga0325411, IMG submission 206181) | Populus deltoides microbial communities from Bellville, Georgia, United States - Xylem-PdIQD-R4 | ecosystem: Host-associated > Plants > Phyllosphere > Stem > Wood/Secondary xylem...
TTTGCCATAAAAACCATAGAATTACGGTATCCCAAAACATATTTTTTTTGGGATTTTCGGGACAGTAAATGACATAATATATATATTTTTTTAAATAAAGAAAACCCAAAAAAGGAAAAAAAAAAAAAACCAAAGTGGTCAGGTCAGTTTTAGAGAGAGAGAGAGAAACAGTACACGAGAGGGTGTTGTGTACACATGACATACATGCACATGGTAGTTGTAGAGAGAAAAGGAGAGGAAGAAGGAAAGAGAGAGAGAGAGGTATATGCATCTATTGTAGAAGAGAGCAGCACTGTGGGTTCTCCTAAGCTATAGATACCCTTTTCTCTCTTTCTCTTTAGCCAGTTTTGAAACTTGAAGAGGTTAAAAGTAAAACCATTTTTTATTGCTCACTCTATGGTTTAAATATTCTGTCTTTAATGTCAATCTCACTTTTGAAGAAGACCCATTATCATCTTCAACTTCTCTTCCCTTATTTCAATCAAATTTCTCTGCTTTGCTCCTCTTTGCATGTTGATCCCAAGTTGCATTGTTGAGGTAAGGTCATTTTTTCTTACGGTTTTTTATTATGTTTTTGAACTATTTGATTGAAATGTGGGAATTTGAATGTGGGTTTTGGAGGTAATTGATTTGGCGTTTGGTGATCTGTGTAAATTTTGGGTCTTTTGGATTCTGGATTTTGGCTATTTGTGCTTATCTGAGTTTTCAGATTTGTGAATTCTGGATATAAGTTGATGGGTTCCCTTCTCTAATTTGTTTTTCTTTTTTGTGCTGTTTTATCCTCTTTTGATTCAATGCATGGGGTTTTATGCTATATCTGCGGCACTTCATTCTTTCTCTCATTGATTATCATAAGATGTGTAAAATTCTAGTGCCCTTATAATGAGATCTCCAGATGACATATTAGATTATGGATATCAGTTCTAGTGCTTTTCTGTTAGGAGAATTCGGTACGATTTACTGGTATTTTCGAGGCAGAAATCAAGAGTAGCTGCTGTTTTTTGCATGGCAGATTTTTGCCTTTTATTTGAGTTTTTAAGGTCTTGGAAAGCAGAGTTGAGAGCTCAATACTTAATGCACGCCCTGAAATTTGTTTTTGAAGAATCCATTTAGTTGTGAGTCTGACACTTATTATCTTGCTTTATATATTGTTGTGGCATAAGTAGAATGGTTCCTTTTGTGAAATGGGATTTTGCTTAGGACACACAAGTGAATGAAGAATGGCTTAGATTTAATTTGATGTCAACCTTACCTTCTCTGTCTTCAATAATAGATGACCCTACTAATCTATAGAAGCGAAGCTTGTAAAGACATGGAGAAATACAAAGAACTATGTTTGTTTCATATCAAACCATTTTTAGGGAACTGTTCGTATTAGCCATGTTCAAGTGTAGAGTAATGGACTTGCAAAGCCTCTTTGGATGAAAGTTTTCATGTTATGCTACCAGAAGTGTCTTACACAGAAAGAAAAGGAAATGTTGACATTTGCTGATCATTTTGGTTGATTTGGAGGGGGTGTGGGAGGATGCTTCCTTATGCAGGTTGAAGGTTTTGCATTGGTGGGATAGAAATAATACTTGATCTCTCTCTCTCTCTCTCTCACTCTCTCCCCCTTATCCGCGAGCTTTAGCTAAGTAAATTGTAAATAGTTGTAAGTTAGCTTGATAGTTTTGTCTTCCTTGGGATACTTGTAGTATAAGGGAAGAGGTGCCCTCTTTTGGGACTGGAGCTAACATACTTTTGCATTATTTATAAAAGAAAGAAACCATTGGAGTTTATCAAGGTTTCATCTAAATCACCTTCGACAGATTGTTGTTTTCTCATTTTAATTTAGTACACAAAAAGAGAGAATTCAACTAGTTAGTATGATGTGGCATATAAGCAGAGGGTAGCAGGGTAAGGTAGAGGGTAGTATACTACATACAGTCTACAGGTATAATTATTGTCACCTGGAGCAGTTGGTAGCACTGTTTCATTTTCCAAGGGCTGGCCTACTGTTATATAAGTTGGATTACTAAATTATACCAGTGTTGAAGCTAAAACTGTAGCTTTTGTTGCTCTGCAAAGGTTCCTTCGTTTTTTTCCAACAAGAGAATGAAATCCAGACAGCTGCAATTATGGTAAGATCCAAATTCTAGTATCTTGATGATCTGAACTGGACACAAATATGTTTGTTTAGGTGTGTGGAATATAAATATGATTATGTGACTACTAGAGAACTTGCTCATTTAGTGTAATTTTTTGGGTTGCTATATCACCGTGTGATTTGTGGAATATAAATATGATCATGTGACTACTAGAGAACATGCTGATTTAGTGTAATTTTTTGGGTTGCTATATATCCGCGTGATTTCAAGTAGTAGTAGGGTAGTTGGAATTATAGATTATAATAATCCTTTGATATGCTAAATTTCCTTTTTTCCCCTAATGTTCCTTGTGTCATGTCAGTTGTTTTCTGGATCAAGGGATTTCTATGTTGGATTGCGAAGATAAACCAACTTTATGATGAATAAAACACTAAGGCCCATGCCATATCCAATTCTCATCGACTTGCCTCAGGCTTGCAGTCACATAAAGAACTTGAAGGCATAACAGAAGATGCAATAATAAGTCTCATTTTCTGTAGTAAGATTGTTAAATCCAAGAATTTTGGGCATCTTATTCATTTGTTATTTATCCCAAAACAGAAAGAATATGGGGTATTATTCAGTTCATCATAGTTTCTTTTATTGGTTGCTGACATGCATTTGCCAAGCCAGTCCTACTCTCTCTCTCTCTCTACACATGCTAACTAGACATCAAAACATTTGTTTTTCTATTTATGTATCATGATAGGCCTTTCTGAACAAGGCTTGTAACTTCACATCAAATGCTCTTACCATAGCTCTTGTATGCTGAATTTGATTGTGAGGAAAGAACATGAATATTCCTCAAGTATGTAGATCTTTTTTTATTAGACTAATGAAATTTCAAGTCCCATTTTGATGTTTGTTTGTTTTCTAATGCTTGAAGAAAGCATGGTGATGCTGACTTGATGGATGGATATGTAGTATAATATAATGACATATGAACCGAAAATGAAATGGTACAGCTTCTATGAATATAGAAATGGGAAGCCATTTACATCATATTAATGAAGCTGATGAGGCGTAACACTTTATGATGTCCCAATATGTTCTCTTTTTCAAGTGAAATCTTCTCTGTTTCAGCACTGAACAAACCCTCATTCCAAATTGATATGATATCTTTTTAAATCTTATCACTTCTTGGTTTTGTCCTTCTTATTTTCCTTCAGCATTACTCAAATTAATACATCAGTGAACATGATCAGAAATAAAAAGTTTTCCCTTTTGGAGTAGATTCATCTGTTAAAGGGTAGATTATTTATGTGCATGCTTCGAAGCATACTATAAGATAAGGAATGATGCTGTCAAGCTCAACTGTGGGGTTTTCCCTATTAATTGCCATGGAGAAATAATTATATCCGTTGGACATAATTTTAACTTATGAAGCCTTTTTAGCCTTAAGCCTCATGTGACATAAAAATGTAACGGGAAAAATGGACGAAAACCTTTATGGTTCAAATTTGTTGGAATTGCATGTAAGATTGAGATCCATGGTTTGAGTTGAGACCTAAGCCCAATCTTCTTTCTATGGGATTCTTGTGAAATCTGAAATTTTTGGGGATTTGTAGATGATGATTCTTCAGTATCTGGATTTAGACTTTTAATAGTTATGATCTCTTGCGTTGATACTTTTGGAACTTTGGGATGCCTAATCTTTCTTCAGTTTAGAGGTCATTTTTTGGTGCAACAATATTTGGGCTTGTAACCACATGATGTAAGTTTGAGTCTTAAGTGTAACCTCTGGATACAAAAATACTGAGGGGTGGAGCTATTTCCAAAAGCTCCATCCTAGATACTCAATTGGACCCAAATTGGGCATTGGCCTTTTTCCTTTTTCAGACATGATTTAGTTCCTTGTGTTATTCATGTGTGCCTGGTGATGTAAATATTGATTGTTGTCTAGTTTACAAGGAAAGACACTAGATTATAAATTCAGGCAAGCCTAGCAGTTTTCATTAATTGTTATCTTTTCTTTTTAATGTGCCATTTATTTTATTTTTGTTAAATTGATTTCCTCTTTTAAATGCAGATTTTTCTAGTGTTCTATCATTGTATGTTGAACTGTGATTTATTGGGTGTTAAAATGCATCTCCGTATTTGTCTAAATTGGCTTTGTGTTTTAATGCAGATTTTTTCTCAACTGTAGGATCGCATGAACTCGGTATATGACATGGGTTTTTCCTTTCCAATGAACCATGAATGCTGAATGGAGATGGTGGGTAACAAGCCTTTCTGAAGATTTTATTCAGTATGTGATTAGTAAGATTTATAGTTCCCTAGGAAATAAGGCAAGAGAGTGATGAAAAAGTGTAGATAGGGAATTTAAAATAAAGGTTCTTGAGAAAAACAGGTACAGCTTTTCCACCAAATATGGTAGTTACTGTTGAGATTTTGTCATTTTCTTCTTCTTAGGGTGATGCCTAATCTTCGAACTTAATTTTTTCCATATTTTCTGGTTGATCATTTCATGCGTATTTGAGGTACATACAGATATGTAAGACAGAAGTATGGGATTTTATATGTTTCCTTTTTTTGCTCTGTTCTTTCCATAAATTTTGTGCCGGGGGTTTCTTTGTTGAGGTCATTTTTTGTCGGTTCATGAGCTAGTTTTCCCTCTTTATCAATTTGTGCATTTATCTATGTGTTTATATTATGGTCTGAAAACTTTAAATGAATATCATTTTATCATGAAAGTACTTGTCTTGCCTAATCACATGATCAAGATTAACAATTTAGCTTCAAATTGCATAAGCCAATTCCTAAGACATGCATTGATGAAAAGGATTAAGCCAAAATCTAGCATTTACGTCTAAATATTAACGCAAAAGAACTACCAAAAAAATTAATTCAAAAACCTTCTTAAATGTGCTTCTACGCAAATCTAAAATCCGACTACAAAATATTAATTGTAACACATACAAGATAAACTAATTCATTTTAGTAAAACACTTCTGACTTCAGTTATAATGTGAAAGGAAAAATGTAACTAAACAATTCAGGTTTTTTCTAAGGTAATGGTCTGACACCACAACATCATTGATTGTACATGTAACATTTGCAATAGTCACCAAATTTGTTACTAGCATGGTAACGGCTGTCGTGATTTGTAACAATTGTGAGTATAAAATTACCTCCATTTGGCGTTGGATTTCAGTTCCATCCTGTGATGGTTGTTATTTGAGTCCATGGTTCTAGCAATTAAGTTCAAGCTTGGATGACATTTTGTAATGTTGGCCCAGCTTTTCTTTTTCCACTAGTCTTAGGAAAATTTAGAATTAAATATTACACGAGACTACGAGAGTTTTGAGAGCGCCAAATTGGAATGATCAGCATTCTACTGAAATTTTTGTGCACATAATATTTCCTAAACAAGCCTGTCAATAATCACATATGTTGTTCTTTAGATGATTAAGTAGCTTGTCATTTTTTACTAGCTTTTTTTTTTATGGTAAACATGCACAAATAATATTCTTTCAATGTGCGAATTTTGATATTCACTAAAGTTGCTGTTATGAATAGATGCACACAAGCTTTCAAGCAAAAATCCAACTGCACAGTAAAACTACCTATGCAAGAATGGATTCTACTAGTTTACATAGAAGCTTTCCATGGTTTTAAGCACGCTGATAACATCTAGCAGTTTTTTAGACTGTTGATGTGTTGCAATTTATTATGAAATGGGCTGTAATGATTTCATTGGGTGAAAAACTTCATGCTCGTGACAGTTGCAGTTGCTCATGTCAGCTTGCATTTTGACATGTCAGTTATTCACGTACTGGGGACTAAGAATTTCTATATCTATATCACATTTTCAGCTAAATAGCGGAGAACCTTATGCATTCTCTAGGCTTTTTAGATACACTGCTTAATCGATGCTGTGTTGCCATCTAGCAAATAGAAAAATACTTTAATATATGTTGATGATGCTGTTACTGATTGATGATAGTCATACAGATGGAAGGAGTTGTTCACTTATGGAATTAGATGTTGTTTGCTTGGTCAACTGTCTCTTTGGGGAGGCATAAAATATATCAAGATTCTTAACTTTCCTAACTTATCGGCAGAAAGATAGTTATATCTACTTTGAGGCTTTTCTTCTCTATCACTCCTTCTCTATTATCTATATATCTATCTTCCTGTCCATCTATTGATCTTGCTTCTCTAATTAAAGTAACATTGATAAATGACATTTAGGTTGGAGGGTAATATGACTTGTTTTAAATGGTAAAAAATAATCTAGAATCATGAAAACTTACAAAAAACTTAGCCCTTAACAGAACTGAATGGAGGAAGTATTGCTAATTGATGTCCCATGTTAATGAAACAGAAGAGCATGGCACATGGTGAATTATGGGTATCCAATTCTCTTGCATTGGATTTTGTAAATGACCTTTGAGGTCATAAGTGCATTAAAATCCTCTGGAGTCCTCTTTTTTTTTTTAATCTTTGACACAGCAGATGGAGGTACATAGAACAGGATTAGCTTTAGCATTTCCATTTGATTTATCTGGGAATGTTGTCTTCACTTTTCTTTGAATTGGAAATGGCAGCTTGGTTAGCCAAACTTGAATCCTCCTTTTTCTTGCTTGATTTTTTCTTAATTTGCGTTTGCTTGTGGGCTTGGTCTATTGGGTGGTGGTATAGACTAAGGAGTGGCTTTATCTTTTCATGGTCTAACTCCTCATGAGCCAGCTGAAAAATGATTCCCTAACAACCAGGGCAGTTGAAATAATTAATTTTTGGGATTTTCATCTTGGTTTTTTCTGTTATATCAATGACAATTTTTCTGCATGGAAATTATTAAATGCATTTGATTACCTGATTATTTCTTTATATTTCCTCTTAAACTTAGGATCGGTTAAAATGATCTGTTTTAGGTGCTCCCTCCATTGGTAATATACTCTTGCCATGCAAATCCATAAATTTCCCATCACGCCTCTAATTTTTTTCCTAGTGCAATTGGAGTGGAAATTATTTCTTTGCATGCAATGGATTTTGGATTTCCTTGAGTTGCATGTAATGCAAGGTTTTACAACTTTTGAGGGGAGTTCTGTGGAATTTGTTCATCCATACACATTGTAGGTGCAGAGCGGACACAAGAACTACATTAGAAGTTCAACATGCCATTACCTTACATGCATCTGCTTTTCTTTTCTTTTTTACTTTTTATGTTATACCTCCTTAATGTAAAGTTTTACCATACACATTGTTTTTTACAATTAGTTTTTTGCTAATAGGAGTGCATAATTGTTCAGTCACTAATACTGGTTGTTTACTCCTTTTGTTTTTGTTGTTTCTCACCAGTTTATGTATCTTTTAAATTTTAATGGATGGTTGCATTTGGCTTGAGAGCATATGCGTGGAAAAGTTTGGAGAACCTAGAAGTTTGGTCAGGCTGTAGTGATGACCAGTTCAGCAATTGATGATTTTCAGGGTGATGGCTTTGAGGGGTCACATCAAGAGCGCTGTATTTTTGCAGATATTTTCTTTGGCAAAGATACTGGTGGGACAGGTAAGAGGAGTATTGATGCTGGAGTTATTAATTTAAAGAGCCAGGACTGTAAGATTGCAGATCCTTCGCTGCATACTAACAATGAATACTCAGCTGTCACTACTCTTTCTTCTCCTATAAGTTTGTCAATCGAGGATTCTGATGCAAATGAGAATTTTATAGGGGCTACTGCTTCAGGCTGTTTTACAGAAAGATTTACCTTTGTGGAGGGCACTAGCCAGAATAAGACTGTCAAGCGAATGAAGTTTGCAGTTGATGAACCTTCGGACACTGAACCTGATACATTGAAAGTTCTGACTTCGTCCTTACTGCATAAAGAGATTGTTAGTGGTACAGCTGCTGCAGATATGGATTCACTGAGCCAAACAGTACTATTACATTTAGTCGAATCATCCTCCCAGGGTGTTGTATCCACCAGCTATCTGTTAAAGCAACATGCAAAAATAGACAGAAAAGGTGATGCATGCGAGCCAGATGTTCTGAAGTGCAGTTTGCCAAGCTCAGATGGTTTTGCTGGCAAAGCTATTGCTTCACCTGTTTCCCAAGAGAGCTATGCAACAAGGATATTGCTTGCAAGACCTGTAGATGTTGTTGGGAAACCTGGATCCCCTTTAAATGCACAGGAAAGAGCGAAGGCATTCAATTCGCCAGGATTGGATGTCTCCATTATCCCGAAGACAGATTCTAAGATGGATCCTCGTCCTTTTCTCCAAAGTCATATCACCCGCTTACTTTCAGCTTTGGGTTGGTGTATTGGAAAGCGCAAGAGACCCAGTCGAAAATATATGGAGTCTATTTATCAATCACCTGAGGGGAGATTAATTCGTGATTTCCCTAAAGTGTGGAGGCTGTGTGGTCAAATTTTGTTCGCAAATGGATACAAGGTGGTGCAGGAAGGCAATGGTAAGGAATGGGCTGATATAAGTCACTTTTGGTCTGATCTCTCAGATACATTGACTACTATTGAGAAAGACATGGATAAATCAGATCTTGCCAAAGCCTTGGCACATCAGTGGAGTATTTTAGATCCCTTTGTTAATGTTGTGTTCATTGATCGGAAGGTTGGTGTACTGAGAAAGGGATGTATGGTTAAAGCTGCACAAAGCTTAGTTAATGATAGAAATGTGAAATGTGAAGATGGCATTGGAAAGGAGTCTGCTCAGAAAAAATTGTTGGCTTGGCATAGTGATTCTTGTCCGGTCACTAAAAGTGCATCAACAATTTGTGAAGGAAGCTGCCATGACTGTGATGTACAATCTGGCAACAGGACTTTCTCAGAATGTGGACAAGAATCAATGGTGAAAGGTCAGATGGATGTATCTATTCATATGAATGACAGAGAAGGCATGTGTTCTAATGGGATGGGAAATCAATCTTGCAGCATGTGTAAGGACAGGATAGGCGGTGTGGATATGACTGACTGGCTAACTTGTGGGACAGATTGCACTTCTGCCCAGTTGTGTAGTTGCCAATGTAATGATTTTCCTGTTACTGCTGGGAACATTATAGTGCACGGGGCGTCTGAATCTGTTTCCCCTCATCAAGACAGCAACTTAGTTGATCCAGATGATGGCACTGGTCATATGGACTACATCCACCATGATGAGCCAACTTCTGCCCAAGTTGTGACTTCAGGAGTTTTGCAGCAATCCAGATTCAGTGAAGAGGAGGGTTTACAGTGCATTCAAGCTTCGAGGTTCAAAACAAGGGATAAAGCAGCTATGAAAAAGATACGTAGAAAGTCCAGAAAAATATCAGAAATCAGATCAACCACATTAAGCCAAAGTGAAAATATTGATGTGCTTGGCAATCCATTAGAGTCAAACAAAGTTGAAGAGAAGCTTATCAAAAGAACTAAAAAGATCTGCATGAAGTTCTCCCCTTTGGATAATGGCCTACATCAGGTGGTGAAAAATGGTACAAAATTAAAGAGTACGCATGGCAATAGTTATGGTCCCAAATACAAACAAAAGAAAACAACTGGCTGCCAAATTGATGATGATGATTTGTTGATTGCAGCCATTATCAAGAACAAAGATTTTAGCCCAGGTGCCACCAGATCTATTTCTAAAAAGAAATCCTGCATATTAAGAGCTGGCTCAAAGCGCAAACGGAAAAAGGGCGGCTGCAGGCTACTCCCAAGAAATCTGGGCAAACTGGGAAAGCATTATGTGGGTGGTAAGTGGTCAAGAATGGGATCTAGGACGGTTTTGTCATGGTTGATAGATGCTGGGGTCTTGTCTGTAAAAGATGTAGTCCAGTACCGAAATCTAAAAGATGATTTTGTGATTAAAGATGGTGTGGTTACCAAGGATGGCATCATGTGTAAGTGCTGCAATATGGTGCTTTCGGTTACCAAGTTTAAGAGTCATGCTGGGTTCAAGCTTAACCGACCATGTTCAAACCTTTTCATGGAATCTGGAAAGCCTTTTACTTTATGTCAGCTGCAAGCATGGTCTGCTGAATATAAGAGCAGGAAAAGTGGTACCCAAGTGGTTCGTGCTGATGAAGATGATAAGAATGATGATTCATGTGGGCTGTGCGGTGATGGTGGGGAGTTGATATGCTGTGATAATTGCCCCTCTACTTTTCATCAAGCTTGCTTGTATACAGAGGTTTGCCATTTGCTTTTCTGCTGTGTTTTATGGTGCATTTTCTTTTCCCATAGATTTCTTATAATTATTTGTTTCCTTTTTCTTTTTCTTTTTCTTTTTCTTTTTTGTCTCAAGCAGACTATTTAGCAACTATAAGTGTTCTAAGTTGTGGTTTAAGATGCACTGACATGGCCATTAGTGTCTCAATATTTTGGTTGTCAAATCTTTTGGGACATTTTGATAGCAATATTTATGGTCATTTTTCCTGTTTGGATTCCAAATAATTGATGTCCTTACTATTGTAAGAGTTCACAGATAATTAATTCTGAAACAGAGTAGAATGGATGAAAACATGCAAGTGGTGGAATGACCATGTTAATTGTGCACTTTGTTTTTTATGAATGTCAATATGACTAGTTATACACAAGGAGCATGATGACTTCTCTCTTTGAGTTAAGATTGTTTTTGTTCTAGCTACAGTAGCTAAATCAACATTTTATTTATTTATTTATTTATTTTACTTCAGGATCTTCCTGAAGGCAGTTGGTATTGCCCGAATTGCACCTGTTGGATATGTGGGGATCTGGTCAATGATAAAGAGGCTTCAAGTTCTGTTGGTGCTTATAAATGTTTGCAGTGTGAGCACAAATGTACATCTCCAACCTCCATTTTGTTTAGCTTGATCGTTTTCATTGAATCTAAACTTCCTTGCAACGTCCATGGATGGCTTGAGAATTGATTCAGGATGCACATGTTAAAGTATGAATTGTACATGAAATTAAAGCTCATGCTTCTTGGAGCGGGTAATTTCTAAGTATTATGGTGGCTTGAAATTATTTTTGCTGGACATACATGTTAAAATAGAACTAGATTTGTTTCTTGTGTAATGGGGAAACTTTTATATTGTTTACTTTCATAGACAATAATGTTGAAAACTTGTTAGAACTGCAAGGTGATGACACTAATTTCTTGGATCATAACTTGTTCTAAATCTAATCCTTTTCAGCCCTACACTGCTACTGCCAACTTCTTAAGAGATTCAACTTCTATTCTAGAAAATCTAAGCATAAATTAATGCATTTTTTTTTCCACTAAAAATAAGTCTTGTACACCAATCTTTCCAATAATTTTCCTGATGTATAGAGTGAGGAGCTATTTCACTTCAGTAGGGTGGTGCTAAATGAGCTTGGCATAATAATCCTGTCAGTGAGCTATTGTTTGTGGTTCTCTATCCTATTAATCACTAGGATTTTATCTTCATCTTTGTTGGTAATTGATTTCTCACAGCGTTTCATAATGGTATGTGGACTTGTACCCCTTCAGTTACCCTATTCCATAATATTGAGTCTCTAATTTACCGGGTGTTTATATTTTTTACAGATCATGGGGCATGCCAAAAAGGAAAACAAACACATGAAGGACTGGTTTCTGATGCTTGGTTTTGTAGTGGAAGCTGTCAAGAGGTACTTTGGCTCTATTTTCAAAGTTAGTTAATTTTTAAGTACGTTGGATGTCAAATTGAACCCTTCTAGGAGTGTGAAGCTTCAAGTGCTTAAAAGTGATTAATTGTTGCCTAGCATGTCAATCTTGTGTATCTGACATAACACGTCACAATTTGGTTTCCTTATTTCTAATGAATAACTTATTTATGTTTTCCATAAATTTGGCATGTAGCATTTAATGCAGACTCTTATTCTAATTTCCTGGAGCCAGACATGAAAAGCACTTGTTTTGGAAAATGCCAATTCCCTGATTCTTATTGAGCCCTGTACTTTTGTAATGTTGATTTAGGATAGTTATTGCTTGCATCTTTATCACTGTTGAATGAACCTAGATAATTCTACAAATTTTGCCTGCTTTTACATATTTTAATTTCTGTACTTGTTCCCTTACAATGTTTCTACCTTGTTTTAGTAATTAATTGAAATAATCATGCCAAGATAAATAGCTTCCTGGTAAAGATACTGAACCCTTTGTTTTATTGATCATAATCATGAATGAAGTTTGCAGAGTATGTTGTGCCTGTTGGAAATAGCAAACTAGATCTATTTTAGAGTTCTATTCTTCTGCAAATTAGTTTCTGCTAAGCTTTATTGAATTTAGACTAATTGTTTCTGAGTAGCTTTATCTAGGTTAGTTTGCTTTGCATTAACAGGTTGGTTTAGCTTTATAATTATCCAAATATTTAGCTTGTCACCTCCCTACAAATGGGACTATGCAAGTTAGTGCACACCAAGAGAGAGAGATCATTGAGATTGTTTGTGCAGAGAAGTGTCTTTGCACAGCAAGAGATCATTAAAATAATTAATCTGACCGTACCAAATCTGACCACTGGAGCAAACACCTCATCATAGTAAATCCTATATTTCTGTCTGTACCCATTTTCCACAAGCGTAGCCTTGTATTGATCAACATTGTCATCCGCAGTTCTCTTAATCTTGTAAACCCACTTAACACCAATAGATTTGTGTTGAGGTGGGAGTGTAGTCATTGTCCAGGTGTCATTCTTTTCAAGAACCTGTATTTCTTCTTTCCTAGCGATCTTTCAACATTCCATTTCATTTGCCTCCTAGAAGCTTAGGGGCTCATGATCAGCATATAGACACAACAGACTTGAATCCATTTCTTATCATAGACTAGCTCATTAGTTGCTTCATATAGGTATGCTAGATTCCTTGTTTGTAGAGTTGGTGTTGAGCTTGAAAGGGAAGTGACAGTTTCCACTTGTTCCTTTGATTGTATTGCTGATTGTCGTGTTGATTGACATGGTGATGTTGCTGCTGCTGCTGTCCCATCTCCTGGATGTTGATCAGCCTCATTGTCTTCTAGTACAATTTTCTCCACATTTTTGTCATTGTTGTCCCACTTCCATGCATCTGCCTCATAAAAAATAACATCCCTACTAACCAACAGCTTCTTTGAAAGAGGATCATACAACTTGTAAGCTTCAGAATCTTCATTGTAATCTACAAACACTCACTTTACTTCACGATCATCTAGTCTCATTCGTCTGGCCTCGGGTACTTATGCATAGTCAGCAATTCCAAATTTTCATGGATGTGCTACACTTGACTTGATTCCACTCCATGCTTCATAAAGTGTTTTGTGCAGAATACTTTTAGTGGGGCATTTGTTCAACAAGTGTACTGCACATGCTACTGCTTCTCTCCAAAACATCTTTGGCATCATTCTTTCTTTGGTCATATCCAGGATCGTACAATTCTTTCGTTATGATATCCTATTCTACTTCAATGTGTAAGCAGCTGTAAGTTGGTATCTAATCCCATGTTCCCTGCAAAAAGATTGAAATGCAGCCGGGGTATACTCCCCACCTCGATCTAATCTTATTGTGACAATCTTCCTAGCACTCTCATTTTCAGTATAAGCTTTAAACCATTTAAACACTTCAAATACATCAATTTTTTCTTTAAGAAAATAAACCCCAATGAACTTAACAAAGTACACATGACCTCCAATTGACATAGGTTCAAAATGTCCCCATATGTTTGTGTGTACGAGCTGCCATTGTGTTGTTGCTCTTCATGTCTTTCTAGTGAGGAAAGCTTGACATCCCTGCTTCCCAAGTACACAGGTGTTACACACACTATCCAGCTCTGATACTAGATGTTGGTTTAAACACAAACTATCTCACACACAAAAAAAATTGAAATGAGAAGAATATAAGAAATAACAGCAACAACACTTCTCTGCACATACAATCTCAATAACAGCAAGTACACAAGTGGTACACACACTACCCAGCTCCTTTATGCTTGGTAGTCCTCTCAACTTATCATTTTTGTACAGAAGTTTCAGGCCATTAAGATGACCATAAGGCAGGTGCCATTTTTCAATCTCATGCTCACTCTTGTTGGATAGGCAATGCCTAGCTACTGTTTTCAAAAGCAATGGAAACATTTTGTTCCGTCATCTGCACTTGAGCAGTGAGTCTCCTTTCAACATTTCTTAACTATAGAAAATTCCCTTCCATGTGGATTTCATGTCCTTTTTGAAGTACTTGTCCAAGACTCAGAATGTTGTTTCTCATGTTAGGCATGTAATACACATATGAGATGAATTCAGTTGTTCCATCTTTCTGATATATGGCCACATCTCCTTTCCTAGCAACTGGAAACTTAGAAGCATCTTCAGAACTAACATGTTCACGAAAATTCTCCTGCAGCTCCATAATTCATGTCCTTCCACACTTGATTTCTTGCTCCTAAATCCAGATACCAAACATTCCCACCTTCAAGCATACCACTGCCAACAACTAGCAATGTTGGTTCTTCCTATGTGCTGTTTGATTCCTTAGCAAAGTTTGCTATGTTGTCAACTTTGTTTGTGTTGAATTTGAGAGAAGCCCACTCCTGACCCAGAACAGACATACCATGTTGAATTTAAGAGAGGGAGTGAGATAGGAAGCTTAGAGTGGCATAACTCGGAAGAGCCAAAAGGGCAACAAGCAGAAGCCCAAAGGAGACAAGAGGGCCGAGTCCACAGGAAGTTAGAATGGCCAATTAGAGTGGCCAAAAGGCCTACTCATCTCAAATTATGAGACGAGGTTTGCCAAGAGCTTATAAGGGTATTAACTTTGGTGTTTTGTTTTCAATGTGGGATTCTAACATCCCCACGCGAAGCATGGATGGAAATCTAAGGCAGCATATATGAAGAGGGGGTTAGGCTTTGATATCATGTCGAAAACCATCTTAACTCAAAAGCTTAAGCTATTAGGTAAGACTCCAAGTATGATTTTATAATACTATTTAGCACACCCCTTCAAATGAAAGCTCTTTGGGTTTGAAACTTGCACAAACCCACCATTATTTTGTGCAATTTTATTAATTTTATTAGTTAGAATGAGGGTGGTGAGATTCAAATTCATAACCATTTGATCATCAATGCTTTGATAAAAGAAAACAAAGTCTGTGTTTCAAAACTGTCTTTTTTATGCAGCCAAGCCTCCTTTAAATAGGAAGTGATCTATTTGTACAAGGAAACAATTATTCTACATGCTAAATTAGTGTGCCATAAATGGTGCACTGGCCCCACATTCCTAACTCACAGGATATTTACAAAAGATTAGAATCATCTATTGCCTAAAATAAAAGATCCTATCGCCTAAAATAGACTTGATAAAGTTTGGACATTCGTTGGCATAATGCCTTGCTTACAATTCCAGCACTGAACATTCATTTTTCCTTCACTGTACTAAGCATTCCTTGTGTGCATTGAGCCACCATGTCCTCCACGCTTATGGTATGTGAAGCCTCCACGTCCTCTTCTTTGTCCTCCTTTGATATTCTCAAGGACAAGCTTTGATAGCTGTAACATCGTCATTTTTTCAAATGTGCAATTCATGCACTCGAAGTGATCCCAACAACTCCTCCATGCTCATGCTTTCCAAGTCTTTGGACTCTTCTATTACTGTCACCTTATTCAAAACTAGGCGATGGTGATTGTAGCATTTTCTCAAACACTCAAGTATCATCGAGTTTTTCTCCATTTCTACTCATTTGATTAACAAATCCACTTAATTTGGAATGATAATCTAACACAGCTTCACCTTCTTTCATGTGTGCTGTTTCAAACTCCTTTTAATGTGTGCAGACTTCTCTCATTCTACTCCTTTCTAGATGATTCTCAGTTTTTCCCACACTTCTTTACTTGTGACAGCTTCTGGGATCTTTTCAAATATAAACAAGGGATAGTCTTTTTATCTTTCTTCCCCAAATTCTAGTGAGTATTCTCCTGTTATGGAGTGTATGCACCTTCTTCATTAGGGGTGGGTTCAGTATAGTCATTGCTAACTATATCCTACAGATCCTGTGAGCTAAATATTGCCTTGAATTGAATGCACCATTTTTTATAGTTTTCTATTGCTAGTACATGCACCTGAAGTTGTACCAGGTTAGATGCCATCTCTTCAAGATTATTTCTTCAAGCTCTGATACCAGATGTTGGTTTAGACAAAAGCAACGACACTCCTCTGCACATACAATCTCAATGGTTTATTTCTCTCTTATTGTGAACTAACTTGCAAAGCCCCATTTACAGGGGGTTAACAAGCTAATTATTTGGATAACTATAATGCCAAACAAACTTGATAAAGCAAAGCAAACTAAGCTAGATAAAGCTAATAGAAAACTATCAATTTAAAATAGTAAAAGCTTAGCAGAAGCTGATTTGCAGAAGAATAGAACTTTAAACAGATCTAGTTTGCTATTTCCAACATAGATTAAATGATCCTACATGCCTGCTTCCCAGTTTTTCTGATTTCTTTTTTTTTTTTTGGTGAGATTTTGTGTTTAAACCAACAGTGCCTGCTGAATGAGCTTTCTTCGCGTCTGTTTTTATTGATTCCTAATTAAGGACTTGGTTTGCTGGTGTTTGCAGGTGTACTCTGGTCTTCATTCTCGTGTTGGGATCAATAATCCAATAGCTGATGGCTTTTGTTGGACTCTTCTCAGATGCATTCATGAAGATCAAAAGGTTCTTTCTGCTCAAAGACTTGCCCTCAAGGCAGAATGCAACTCAAAATTAGCTGTTGCTCTTACCATTATGGAGGAATGCTTTCAATCTATGGTAGACCCAAGAACAGGCATAGACATGATACCCCATGCTTTATACAATTGGGGGTGAGTGCCTTGTTGTTTGCAATCCTTTTCTTTTCAAGTATCTTCTGTTAAAAGATAGGCATCTTATGTAAATATCATTCATCTTGTTTTGTGTTTTGCTAGATTTTAGGCAATCTAGGATTTGGTTTGTTGTCTATATTGCATTGAGCTAGACATGCCTGACTTTCAACAAACTGCAACTTTTAAGTTTTTTTATCATAAATGTCGACAAATTTATGTTGTTATAGAACAAGAGTTGTGAGCCTATATGGATGGAGAGTATCCTGGCTTAATCATCATCTAAAATATAAAACAGTCTCATGCATCTAGTTTCTTATATAAGCATTCCCTTGCTTCAGTTCTTGATTTGCTTCAGACCTCCTTCCATGACAGATCTAGAAATGTGAGGATAGAGGTTACCTATCGTAAAAGACTATTAGCAAGTGGAACTATAAGAAAGCTTATGGCACTTAATTCATAGTGTTGATATCATAGGTGGAGTTATGTAATTTAGCTTACTGTATTTAGAGATTAGAAGTGATAATTATAAATGACCTTTGATGCTTGTCTTTGCAAATTATTTCAATCCTATCCTAGAGAAAATATAATTGCACTTGATGTTTTATTGTTATTATTTGCTTTCTTTTTTGTATGATCTTCAGGTCAGATTTTGCTCGTCTAAATTTCTTTGGGTTTTACACTGTGGTGTTGGAGAAAGATGATGTGCTTGTATCTGCAGCATCTGTCAGGTGATATGCATTATTTGCTCAGAATATTTAACATTTTATAATTTGAATCATGCCTGTAGGAATTATGTTACTTTCAAGTATTTTCCTTTGATTCTATGATTTTATGTTTGATGCTGAAATATTTCTAGGATTTCAGTTAGACAGGTTTTATCTCCATTTATGAACTGTATTTTGTTGATGAAACTTCTTTCATGATGTGTGGCAGATTAAACTGTCTACCATCATCTGATGGTTGAGTTAGAGACACTTAGATTTTGGGATGATAGAAGAAAGGGTTTGCAGCTTGTAGTTTGACCACAGTTAAAAGTATAATGAGTTTTAAAGGTCAAAGTTAAAGAATGGTTTGGAACTTGTAGGAATATGATGCTAATAAAATAGAAAAAACTAACAAGTTATAGTTCCATAAGGAAAATAAAATTCTTTTTTAAGTACTAAATATAAAATGCTAATACCTAAAAATACTAAATATCTACAATTATCATACAATATTAAAATTCCTAAATAATCAAATAATAATTCCCTTTGTTGACTTTCTTGATTCCCCACCAAAGGCATGCAGTATCTTCCTAACACAACTATTTTCATTTATTTGTCCTTGACATCATCTACCTCTTATAAGTCTCAATGAGGGCGAAAGAAAAGAAAAACATCATTTATGATGCAGAGTTGTATAGACTCCTGAACTTTCAGTAGTATACAAATCTTCTCAATATTGTTAACTGTAATCACTCTTATTCCTTAAGGTATCTTTATCATTTAGGTTTCAAAATTTGGGATTTGATGTATGGTTGAGATTTGATGTAGGAAGATAAGGCAAAAGATAGCTAATGATAATCAACACTGTCAAAGGCTGGTTGTCTAGGCTAAACAACTAGAAACAAGAGAACAAACTCTTTATAATATTGTCAAAATATCATATTTGTTTTTTTACAGTAGTAGCAACCTTTTAAATACTAGCAAAACTAAGTAAAATAAACCCTTGTTCTTAAAAATAACTAAATCTTAGCTATCCAAATTACCATCATAACTATTACGTAAATAACCTATCAAAAGAAAAAACCCTTATTATATGAAAGCTATTGTAGTTCTAACTCCTGAATCATTCTCCTTGGGTTGGAAGAAACTTGTCCTCAAGTTGAAACTGTTCTTGCCTCAATCCTAAGGGTGTCCAAATTAAAAATCACCAACCATTTTTCCGTTTCATATACATATATAGTTAATAGTAGTTTTATTTCATGGTTAGGATTACAAACTCGTACTTGCAATTCATTCTCTCTCAATTCTTGTCATAGATAATAAACTGTAATCTCTATAGAAGCTCATTCTTGAATTTGTATGAAGCACGTAACGGGTTAAGCTGATGAATTCCTTTTCTGAAACAACTGCAACAATGCAATCTTTGCATTTAGTTACTATGTTTTCATGGTTGTTGCTATAGTTGTCATTGTTCACCTTATCAAGTTCATCATCACAATAAACATCGTAGATTGGTGGAGAATCTCAATCCACATTGATCATCATATATTGGCAAAAAAAACTCCGATCCATAACTCTTTTTTTTTCTCAACAAATAGTGCTTGTTGCTCCTCAACTCTCTCTCCCCATTGAAATACAGTGTTTTTCCCTTTTTTCAATCCACCTTACACCATATGGTTTATGGCTTCAACATTATGAAAAGAGCCTTGACCTTTATGACTACCTTCTGGGATGTATAAGGGGTTGTAGTCAACGTCCAAAGTCTCCTTTATGGCTTCCACTCTAATTTCAAGCATGGTTAACACCTTTTGCTTGAGTTGGTTTAGCATCCTAATACCAACTGATATCGGAAGAAAAGGCAAAAGATAGCTAACACAACCAAAGAAAAAAGATAACAAACTCTTTATAAAATTATCAAAATATCAGAATTGTTTTTTTACAGTAGTAGCAGTCCTTTAAATACCAAAAAAAAAAGAAAAAAATAACTAAGTAAAATAAGTTCTTAGCTGTCCAAACTATCATCATAAATATTACTCAAATAAACTATTAAAAGAAAAACCCTAATTATATGAAGCTAATGCAGTTCTAGCTCCTGCACATCCAGATTAGATTATTGAATGAAATTACTCTAGTTTGTTTGGATGACATGATTTCTTAGTTCTTCTCTTTGTGCTTTTCTCTCTCTTTATGTTTTCTCCCTTTGCCTTGCATGCTATTCTCTCCAAAAGTACTCATAATCTTATTACTTTTGTTCTCAAACTATAATTGCCTTTCCACTTTTTCTATGCAAGACAGCCCACAATTTTTCTATTTCTTAGGCAGTCTGGCGTCATTTATGCATTAAATAGTATTTAATACTCCCCATCTAAGGGTTTAACCTTTTAGAGTAACTGGATGCTGAGGGATGCAAATCTTGTTTTACCCACCTTACCTATTTCACCAGTCTTATATCACTTTGGTAAACCATATTTGGAAGAATAAGGTTCCGTCTTAGTTGAAAACTTTTTCTGGGTCTATTATCCTCCATATGTTTCAGGTGCAGTGAAGGCTGGATAAGACATTGTCTCCAGATCTGTGTCATCTATCTTAATAGCACAGGAGTGTTGGATCACCCTTTTGTTCTTTCCGTTGCCTTGTTCCAAGAAATACATGGAAATATGACGTGCCTCTTATTTGGGGCTTGGAAGTGGTGTTGGCCATAAACCTCGGAGGATTTGATATTGAATTGTTTCCTGTGTTTAAGAAGGGAAGGATGGCTAGAAACTTTAGTGATGTGCAGTGTTTGCAGTTATTTGTTGTGCTTGAATGGTGATAAATGCTAGGATTTTGCAGAATCACTCTTTCTGATAATCTACTTTAGGATGGGATGGTCATTATATGTTCAGCTTTTGAAGTATTTATGAGAAGTGTTTATGAGAAATGTTCCTGGCTTTTCTGATCTTGAGAGTTGTGTTCTTTGCCCTGCATTTGCTTTGTCTGCAATTTTATATTGCAACTAAAATCTCATCTTTTTGCAGGGTGCATGGAGTAACAGTTGCAGAGATGCCCCTCATTGCAACTTGCAGTAACTACCGCCGTCAGGGGATGTGTCGACACCTTATGACTGCTATTGAAGAGGTATTTTTCAAGCTAAACTCATGTTTAGGTATCAATCATATATCCGTGAAATTTAAAAAATGAAAATGAAAAAGAAGATATTACGTGTCTGTATTTATGGACTTGGGGCTATATTTTGGGTGGCAATGCCTAATTACTGATCCAACAATTTTTTTTCTGTATTTAATTGGATTTTAGAAAAGCAATTTCAATACCATCAAAGCTTTAATATCTGAACTTGTATGGGTTGCCTGCATGTTTGCTACTCTGCTTTATCTTTGGTCCCCTTCTTTACAAATTTTAGGTCATCATATCCTTGAGACCCCAACCAATGTCATTTCAGATTGTTCCTTGTTGTACTTCAATTGCTCTCAAGACTCATGTTTTGAGTTCTTTTTTGTTATATTGTTTTGCTCATCACTGTCATTTCTATACTGATTATTCACATTACATACCGTAGCTTGTGTTGTCACCTTTAATGGCGTTGGTTTTCAAGTTGTCACAGTTCACACATGTCTGCTGCATGTTGAGTTTTTTATTTCTCTTATAACAAGCTTATTTGTGATCTACATTTCCATTTCCTTCCTTTTAACCTCAATGATGGTGGTCCCAGATGCTAATTTCCTTCAAGGTGGAAAAGCTTGTTATATCCGCCATCCCAGATTTAGTTGAGACATGGACTAAGGGTTTTGGCTTCATACCGGTGAGTAAAGATGAAAAGCAAAGTCTGAACAAGATAAACTTCATGGTGTTCCCTGGAACAATATTGTTGAAAAAACAGTTGTACAAAACAAAAGAAGCAGATACACAATCAGGTGAGTATTCGATCCCTTTTCAAAAGAAACCCAGGTTACTGTTGATCATCTCCAATTTTCTGAAAAATCGATGGATTTTCTTTGGTCATTCAGACTTGGGTGATGCAGCACCTTTAACTGAAGTAGATATTTGCCCCATGGAGGATCATGTCACCGAGTTGATGCAGCAATCCAATGAGAACAGCTACCTTGATGAAGTTGGTATCTTAGCAGAGCTCAAACATGGTGAAAGCCAGAATTTGCAAGAATCTGAACGTAGCAGTGAAAGGCAAGGTAACTGCCTTGATGAAGTTGGTATCTCAGCAGAGCTCAAACATGTTGAAAGCCAGAAATTACAAGAATCTGAACCAAGCAGTGAAAGGGAAACTCATGATGGTGCTGAAGGACTAGGACGAGCACCACCCATGGTAACTAAACTTTCGTCTGAAGTAGGACTCTGTTCTGATGGAATGCCCTTTGTCGAGTCTGAGAGAAAATTTTTCCCAAACAAACATGCTGCTAAAAAGGAAGACATGAAGACGGAAACCCAAGGTAGTGATTTGCAGGAACCACTTTCAAAGCTGTACCGTGGAGACTTGGTTCCAGCCCTAGGACGAGGCCCAGGTGAAGTGGCCTGTAATGTTCTATGTATTAGTTATGTTCCTTCCCCGGACACACCATCACAGCAAGTCTGTGAGTTAAATGAGAAATAGAACAAAATTGTAAACTAATAATTCTTTTCTCGTTTTTGCTCATCACCTCACACCTACACACACTCATCTTGCAGCATAAAGGCAGAAGAAAATATAGGAATACAGCAGAGAGACTTAAAAGTTTCGGCAGCTTCGGGATGGTTCTGATCCTAAAGGCTTAGGAAAGGGAACAAAAGCAATATCTCACAGTTAAGCACGGGTAAACTAAACAAAAACAGAGAAGGATAAATAAAAACTAACGCAGAAAATGCATATTTATTTGCGGGAATGGACTCAATAATGAGCTGTTCAACCCTCTTACTTTTTACCCTTTTTATTATGTAGTATACTTCTGAAAGTTTTGTCCGCTCGGAGGAGATGAAATGATTTTAACAAATTGAGAATAGCAGTTTGCAAAATATAGGGAGTACTAAAAGCAAGGCAAAGTCCTTGTTTTACATGTAATTTCCGAAAAACTTACCTTCATACTGCTCAGAAAGGGCACAATTTGACAAACCTTGAATCCTTGATAGAGAGACCTTTGAGAGGGATTTTGTATTTTTCATACATTGAATAAAAAAAAATTGTAATGATTTTCCATTCAAATCAATTCATGCTCCATATGATATAACAACACCACAATGGAAATCTATAATCGTCCATTTCTCTTTGATTTTACTTTGAGTGACATTTATACAACAATAGATAAACAATTATTTCTTTCCACAAAAAAATAAATGCAAAGGTGAAACAAAACAAAAACAACAATAATGCAAAAACTATTGAACTCTATTATATAATACATAATATCCATATTTGAAGCGTATCAAATATAAAAAATCTAATCTTTAAGCACCTCAATGAATATAAAAAAATAGCCAAAATAAAATCTCATTAAATTAAAAAATAATAGCTAATAGTTTTCAAAATCGCTTTGATACTCGAAATATCAATGTAGTAACAACCTTATTTAACATGCGTATAAACAATAGTAATTGATTTTGGCAATTATTAAATTTGCTAATTTATTCGTACCAATCAATCTTGAAATCTATAGATGGACATTGATGGGCCAAAAGCCTAGAAAACAAAACAGACCAAACTACTACTATTTGGTCAAGCTATTAGGCTAAAGGCATATAAGATAGTTATTGCCTGACCAATTGGTTTGGCTAAAGGCTCAACTATCCTAAAAAAAGATCGAACAATTATTTTGGCAAAAGGAATGAGAGAATTGATTAGGCTAGGGAGAAAAGAAATAGAGAATATAACGACTCGAGAAAACAAGAGAGAGAGAGAGAGAGAGAGAGAGAAGGACAAGTCATTAAAGCTCCATCATGTCTCTGGTAACGATACACACTAAATCAGGAGGAAGAGCTCATCGAGACGAATCCAACATTATCAAATAAGGTTGCCATTGGTGCTTGGAGATGCCTCACAAGTTGCCACAAGACAGCGAGTCTAGTTCACATGTTGGCACGTAAAATAAACATGGTAGAAAATTTTTTCCTTTTTTCTCCAACTTGAACCCTGGTTATTCAACAACTCTCTAATTCAATCTCCAAATTAGCTTGATTGGTTAGCATGAAAGGAATATTCCTATTTAGTCCTTGATTCATCATTTCAATTTTTAAATTAAGCTCGACCAGATAGCATACAAGGAAATACTATCTTGCACGTGCTTCTATCATGCAACTGCCTACTAGTGTTATGTGACGCCCACCTAATTTTATATTGCAGAAGTTATTAATATGAGTACACAAATTACTAGAACGGATGCCTACCTTATTAAACAATACAAGTTATCAATGAGAGCGTGATATAAGTTGTTAGTATAGCACCTACCTTGTCTCATAATTGTCAGAGTATAAATTGAATAGTGCAACGCTTACATGAACAACTTGTTTTATAGCTTGCTTTCGTGGTGAAGGTAGTTATTTCCATGATTAATTTTGTACAATATGTTTATGAATCTATTCTCCAGGAGGAAATTTCATGTGACCTAAAGTATATAAATACCTATGGTCACCATGTAACAACATACAGACCATAAAAAAAAAAAAACACACACACACACATAACAATCACAACATATATTATTCTATGTTCTTGTTTTCTTTGTTGTATATTATTTTTCTCCTATGCATTTGTTAACTTGTGTATTGAAAGGTCCTTTATCCCAATAGAGAACATGTTTTGTAAGAGATTATGAGCCATAAAATTAGCCTAATATATATATATATATATCCTTAAAGCCCATTGCACTAGTTATTTTTCTTCAAACAAAATCTTCATGCATCTATATAATGATTCCTTAAAAATTTATTATGGAAATTTCTTCATTGATTAGAAATCTTTATATCTCCAAACAAAATCTTCATGTCTCCATATAATGATCTATCTAAGCATTTATTGTGGAAATTTCTTTATTAATTCTTTATTTTTGTACCTAGTATAAAATATTTGTTATTCTCTCAACAACTAACCCCAATACAATAAAGATGCAAAGAACAACATAGGAGTGCCTTCATTTATGTTGGCACAACATTTACCATCACCTAACTTTCACCTAAGCACAAAGTGTTATCTGCTCCTTATAAAAATGGTGTTATTCTCCATGATTACTCCTGCACAGTATGTCTATGACTCCATAATCCATGAGATAGTTTCATGTAACTTGAGATGTATGAATACCTTAGGCCACCAAGTAAAAACGTAGAATACGATACAAAAACACACAATAATCACAACATACACTCTTCTATATAATTGTTTTATTTGTGATGTATTATTTTTTCCCCCATGTATTTTCCAACTTTAACATCATAAGGTCATTTATCCTAATTAAAAAAAAAAAATTATAATAGATAGTGAGTGACATACTTAGCCCAACTTAAAAAAAATCACCAAAACTTATTAAACTAGGTGTGGAAAAAGAAAATTTTAATTTAAAGTTTTTTTTTTAATTTCAACAGACATTTATAATCTTTTTTGTTTCAGCAAACATGCATAATCTTTTAAAGTTTAACATATAGTCAATGCCATAATGTAAAGGCTCATTCATGCAATATATATAACTACTAAGAGCATCTCCAACACAAGATGCTAAAGGAAAGCCAAAACAAAAAAAATATCCTTTTAGCTATTATTTTCTCTTTTAACAGCTCCAACAGAATAACTATTTCAATATCTAAAATGCATTTAATTTTACATAAATTTTATTTCTACGCGTCCTTGAAAAAACATAACATTAAAAATATGTTGTTATAGGATTAAGGCAACAATAACACCTAAGAGGGTGAATTATATGCATAACTAATATTAACAATCAATGCAATTTAATTCAATTAAAGACAATAACAAAAAAATATAATTAAAGTTATTAAAATAAATAGGTAAGGAATAAAACTTGCAAAATCAATTTTTAACATGGTTTGACAAGCCTATATCCACACCTCAAATACCAAAATGGTCTTAAGCATTGTATTCCTTCACTAGTCCAAGTTTAAGATTACAATTGCCAATTGATGAATTCACATTAAGCTTTTTACACCACTTGAAGATATTCTCTTTTTAAGATTTTCACCACTTGATGAATCCACACCAAGATATTTCTCACTTATAGATATGTTCTCTTCAAGATTTTTTCTTGGTGAAATTACATCACCAATATTAGAAGTTTATACCTAACTCTCTTACAAGTTTAATTTTTGTTATCACAAATAACTCTCTCAATATAATGGATAAAACAAATGAAAGTTTTAATATCTCTATACCTCATAAGATAACACTTAAAGGATTTAAATGTATTTAAGTGTAGTGAGAATGAGATTAAATACTCTTATGCTAGAATATAAAGGTTTAATAGTACTAATTAGAGTATAATCAAGGATTGATGATTTTAATATGTTTTTGCACTTAGAATAGCTTGTATATAATATAAGTTTGGATCTCCTTCTTGATTTTACAATTAGGCAAGTTATATATATGTTTCTTGCAAAAACTATTCATTTATAGTCGTTACAGTCCCATTAACAGCTGAAATGATCGACCAGTTAGGATTGGTCAAGCAAATCAGTCAACCAATTCCTGAAAAATTCCCAAGTGTTCATCATAGATGAACAAGTAGTCGACTAGTTCATTTAGTATCACCAAATGGTCAACCAATTCATGCAGAATTCTAGATTTATCACTTTTAACCTAGGTGAATTCTTAGAATCATTTTATCAATCTTTTTAAATATGTGTATAGTGAAGTGTGTGCATTCATTTTAATTTTGTGCTACCAAGATGAGATAAAGGACTTACATCAAGCACTAAAAATGAATACTTAATTCTAAGTCTTCAATATGCTTCCTTCTTGAACTTCTTCTTGATTTTTTCGTGAAATCCTCCATGCTTGATGATATGATGTTTGTATAAATCTGTTTAAAACTTATTCTCAACCAAACATATTATTAGTTTAATTTTCCTATTATTGTTATCATCAGTATAGACAAAAATATTTGTATGACCTAAAGGTCAATAATCTCTCATTTTTTTATGATGACAATTAATATGTAACTTAGTTACGAAAAACATGTCTCCCCTATCGTTCATTATGCAATATATAAGAGACATTAACGATTTAGCATATTCTAAGTAAATATAAAAAGATTGTATTTTCAATAACAACTTATGCATTAAGAAGATTGAATAATTGATTTCTCCCTTTAAAAGGTCGATCGGTTCAAATTGATCAAACCAATTAGCAGACCATTTCCAGTAGAATTTCTAGGTGTTCATCACAGATAAACAAGCGGCCGACCAGTTCATTTGATATGACCAAACGGTTGACCGATTTATACAAAATTCCAGATTTATTAGTTTTAAACTAGGTGAATTCTTAGAGCTGTTTTATCAGTCCTTTTAAATATATGCATAGTGAAGTGTGTGCATTTATTTTAATTCTTTGCTACCAAGATGAGATAAAGGACTTACATCAATCATAAAAAAATACTTAATTTTAAGTCTTCAATATGCTTTCTTCTTGGACTTCTTCTTGATTTCTTCGTGAAATCCTTCATGTTTGATTTTATGATGTTTGTATAAGCCTATTTAAAACTTATTCTCAACCAAACATATTATTAGTCCAATTCTCTTATTATTGTTATCATCAAAATATATATAAAAAACATAAATGTATGACCTAAAGGTCAACAATCTCCTTTTTTATTATGACAATTAATATGTAACTTAGATATGAAAAACATGCCTCCCTTTATCTTTTGCAGTGCAGTATATACGAAACATTAATAATTTAGCGCAATCTAAGTAAATATAAAAAGATTGTATTTTCAATATTAACTTATACATCAAGAAAATTGAATAATTGATTTCTCCCCCTAAATGTATGCATATATTATTGACACAATTCTTCTTTTTTTACAATGACATTAATGTTCATATCTATTTCTCTCTCTTTGGCATCAACAAAAATATTATAGAGAGATATAAATAAGCAATTATATAATGAAAATCATAAGAAATAAAAATTCATTACATAATATCTAAAATACAATATCCAATACAAATTAAAACAGAATAAAAATATAAAAGCATGAAAAAAATGCTAGTGTTCTTAGTACAAAAGATAAGGTGGTGGATATCGAGAGAAAAGATTAGTCATCATCGTCTTAATCTCCATGAAATTACTGGCTATATTCTCTTTTATCTCCCGAATGTAGCACACATTTGTCTCAAGTTGTGTTAGTCAGTCATCCATCCTAGATTGCCAAGAACTTGATGCCTCTATATGCAAATAAGCAGGCATTGGTGTTTCAATCATTGCATTAAACTCAACATCATTACCCACACGCTATTATTTTTTCTCATCATGCTCTTTCTCAACATGAACCCCAAGTTAGTCTCTAGAAACCCAAACATTATCCTCATTAATTCAACATAAATCTCATTTTGATGTTGAATATGGTGTCTTATCCGTACTCGTTAATAAAATCCCAAAATGCTCAAATATTGTAGTTAGACATTAACTATATGGAAGGGATTTTTGTTTTTGATCATGTTTTATGATCAAATTCCTCAACATAATATTTGGTAGATTGGTTAACCTCTAATCATACAATTAATTAAGCACAAATCCATTAAGGTTACTTCATAAAAAAATGTTCCTTTTTAGAAAAACTATTGTGTGGTATAATCCTATGAATAATTCTACTTTTTAAAAACAAGTCTCGGTTCTTAATTTTTGCTTCAGGAGCAAAATCATATTTACCCATATGTAATACCACAACATCATTATAAACAAAACCCTCAATAATAGGTATTACTTTAAATTCAAATAATCTAGAACCTTTATTGCTTATACCTAATATATCACCTAGAGTATCACAATTAAATATAATTGATTTGTCTTGCAAACTACTAAAAATCCTATGTTCCATATTAATCTTTAAGTTTGTGAAGAACATTTTAATCAATTTTGGGTAAGTGGGTTTCTTCATATAAAACAATGTGCTTCAACCTATAGATTCAAATAAACTATCAATTCGATGATTATTACCCCAAGGTCACTACGTTGCCTACCCTTAATAATGGCCCTCACCTTACTCCTTTTCGTTCCTCTAATAATTTTGATTCATGCTCTCTATTAATTGAAGATTTTGGTGAACTTAGAGACATCAGGAAATTATGTCTGATTGGATATTCAATTGGTAAAACTCTTGGGTATACTATTCTTGGGAAATTTATGGCCCATGTTTGGAAATAAAATGTCACTCTGAATCTTCATGATTCAGGCTAGCTGGTCTTCTGCTTCTCTTCAGAAACTGATATGATCAAGGTTCTACGCAGATGCATTTACTTTGTTCAAGGTAAGCCACTCGTGATAAAGCCTATGCCTTCTTATTTTGATTTTGGAAAACCAGATATGTCGTTTGTATCGGTCTAGGTGTGTTTTTCGAATCTCCCGCTGGAATGTTGGTCACATGCATGTCTATCAAAGATTAGCAGTGTTATTAGCAAACCTATTCGATGTGATGACCTCACTTTCTCCATGTCTCGGGTGTCCTTTGCTAGAGTCATGATAGAGGTGGATCTGTCAGCAGATTTGCCTCATTTTATCAACCTCTCCATGCCAAATGGAACAATTATCAAGTAAAGGGTCATCTATGAATACATGTCGAAATTCTGCTGCTATTGTTGTATATCTAGACATACAAGCACTACCTGTTAGAAGCTTAACACTAGAGCTGAGGATTCTCCCACTTCTGGGATGGTAAAGAGAGCACATCCCTCTGTTTTTTCTGACGAAGGTACTATAGTGAATCCTGTTATTAGCCAGCCCTCAAGGGATCCTTGTCCCAATGCTGAAAGAGCGGTAACTGGGAGCCGAGAAGCTATTCGGAGGGGGAAAAAGGCAAAGCTCCTTCCTCGGCATGAAACATCTTCCCAGTACGAATTGGCCAGTAATGCTAAAACAATCCTTAATAATTCTTCTGAGTTTGATTCAACTGGGAATGGGAAATCTAAGAATGTCCCTCCTGAACCTCCCTCTGCCAAGAGCAGTCGGGGTTATATGACTCGGAGCAAAGGCTTGCTCCCTCTAGCTTTGCATGATACTGGACTTGGTATATTTACGGGTCAGTGACCAGACAAATCTCGTCTAAAGACAACTGGTCAACCCCCAGATTGCTGTCATTGATTGCAGCTAATAACTGTTGCTACTTCTTATGTATTGTTAGTTTGTTTTCTATAGTTCTGTAAGTGGTTCTTGAGGATCCAGTGCTATGGTTTTTTGGTTTGTTGATCTTGGTACGGTTGGTTTTGGTTCTGGTTGTTTGACTTGTTGTTCTGGAGTTGTTGTTTGTGGTGTTTTGTTTTATTATGGTGCTATGTCGCTTCTGAGCAGATATTGCATGTGTAGAGGCATGGTGGTTGTGCTTGGTTGTTGTAGTTTGTTGTTTACTCTTGTTGTGGGTTTGCTGGTAGTATTTACAGAGTTTGTGTTTGGAAGTGTCTGGCTTATGCTGTTATTCTTTTGCTGCTCTAATGTCTTAGGGTTTTTGTCCTGCAAGGTAGTCTTGCTTTTGTTATAGGGAGCCTGTTCCCTTTTTCTAAGGAGTCTATTCCCTATGCTTGTATATGCCTGTTTATTTGAATTACTGGTTCTCCAGGATGTTCCCTTAACTATTCAAGGGAGCTTGTTCCCTTTATGCCTGTACCTTTGACTCGTTGGTCTCCAACTATATTTTATTTTTTATCTATACAACTTCTTATATTTGATCAAACACACACACACACACACTATCAATCTTAAAAGCATATAAATCATCTCATAAACCTCTTTCTACAACAATTGATCTATTTGTAAAATAGTTTAAGAATATTTGGATGTTATCACTTTAATGGAATGTTAGATCATCAACCCTTTTGCTCCTTGATTTGACTTTCCTTTGGTGCCATCACTCCTTAATCTTCAAGAAAAAAAACTTAAAAGGTGTTTGATTTGGTGTAATTTGGTGAAAAATTGAGAGTGTTATCAGGTTAGGGTTTATAATTTGAGGGTAATCTATTAATGTTTGAAAAACACAATTCTATTTATATTTTCGAGCGACTGGTTGATTGGTTGCTATGGGTTAAGTTCAACCAATCAACCAGTTAAAACCCAATCTAAGAATTTTCTATAATTCTATTTTGATAATTTATTTGCACTTAAAATAGAACATTTTCATTAAAGAAATTATATCCAAAAAAATAAAGAAATCAAAGGGTCAAAATCTTAAAAATTAGACAATAGCCTCATTGGTAATACTCTAGCTCAACCAGTTAGCCGGTTGATCCAGTTGTATGAAATGGTCAACCGGTTCACACAAACTTCAAGGTTTTCTAAAATTTATCTTTTATAAATATTTTATGAGTCAAAATATACATATTTATTTAACTTGTAGATTAAAAAATTAACTCCAAATAAAATATTAAAAATTCATTATTCATCCAGTAGTTATCCTCTATTTTTGTTTTTGGCTCAACTGGTCAGCCGGTTAAACTGGAAATAACAAACCAGTCAACCGCTCCGTCTCAGAATTTGAAAGACAATAGATTTTGCAGCATAACAAATCTTTTAAGTTTTTCATGCTACAAGGGTATACATTTGATCACTTAAATAAATTCAACTTATTTCCAGTAATGTATACACATATAAACAAGACATCAAACATTTTTATCATGAGTAAAGCCTAAGAAACTTTTTATTTCACAAAAGTGATTCTTACTTAATAGCTTATCCATATCCGAATAGTTAATCGAACTCATTTTGCTTTCTTTTGGATACCACAACCCTAAATCAATTGTACCATGCAAAAAATGTTTTTTAAAATTTGTTTTATGCAACTAATATTTGATACTATATGGTAAGCTTTAAAACATGCATGTAGACATATACAAAGCATGATATTCTGTCTATATTATGGAACCGATCATACCTTGATATTTACATTCTTACCCTCTTTGATTATATCAAGTATCGCTGATGTTCCTACTTGTTCCATTTCAAGTCTTTAGAAGATTTTGATGTACATGCTTTGGTTGATGAAGATCCCATCTATCTTTTGTTAAGCAAGCACTATCCAAAAATCTACATACAAAGATCAAGACGAGTTCTTTGATACCCATATCTTTTTGGGTTCTCTATTGTTAGGGGTGACTCCTTTTGGAACCCAATTCATATTACAAGTTTTATCCTTTTTAATAGGAAATGCATAAATCAAATGATCTATTGCTCTATAATAATAGCACTTATGATTAAGGTCATATGATTATTTGACTTTAACAAAGTAACCTAAACCTTATTTTATTGAAAGCTCACCATTGGTTAGAAAACATTGTTTCAAGTATTTAAAGCTTGAGTGAATTTAGCTAAGGTTATGTTTAGCTTTTTTACCTTTTCTTTTAAGGATTTGTTTTCACTCTCGAGTTAACTCATTTTATGCTATCATCAATAATAATACAAGCTTTCTTTTCCATATTCTCTTTTTCAATAAGCAATCATACATGGTTTTTTTTTCAATAAACTATATTTTGAACCTAAATTTTTAAATTCATCATATAAAGATTCAAAAGCATCATTTAATTTATCATAAGTAGGGTTAGATTCATCATCCAAAGATTGTATCTTATTTTTGCTTTCAATTTCCATGAATCACATGTTTGTAACATGTCATTATTCATCACTTGAACTTGAGTCAAAATCATAACTCAATGTAACTTTCATTGCTCTTTTGTGATGACAATTATTTTTTTTGTTTTGAAGAAGTCGATAATCTACTTTTGTGTGACCTATTTTATAGCATTTATAACACCTTGGAAGTTCCTTGTTTTTATCATTCTTGAAATTTTAAAATCTTTTATTCCCTTGCTTCTTTCTTAGAAAATTTCAGAATTGCTATGTAATTAAAGCAATGTCATGTTCATGATGTTCATCATCATCTTCTTATTCATCATGATGAATGGTTTTGAACGCCAAATTCTTCTTTGGTTTCTCTTCTTATTCTTGCTTTTCCATAGCAATCTCATGTTTCATTAAATAACTAATGAGCTTCTCCGATGAAAGTTTGATGGTCCTTAGCTTCTTGAATTACCGTCACCTTTGCTTCCTAATTTTTCATTACGGACTTAAGAATTTTGGTCACAACTTTCACATTAGTATAAGTCCTACCAAGAGCATCCAAATTATTAGTTATAGTAGTCATTCCAGTAAACATACTAGTTATGGATTCATTTAGAAGCATTTAAAATAATTCATATTGGTGAACTAACATGTCTATTTTAAATTCTTTAACTTGGTTAGTTCCTTCATATGTTATTTCTAAAACATGCTATATGTCCCTACCATTTTTGTAAGACATGATTTTATTAAATTTGCTTCTACTTAATGCATAATATTGAGTATTCATAGCTTTAACATCCATGGAAAGTAATTTTTTATCATCATCCGTATATTGACTTCTAGCTTTAGGAATCATTATACCTTCTTCAATTTTGATAAGCCTATAAGACTTATATATATATATATATATATATATATAAGTCTTATAGGCTTATCAAAATTGTATATATATATTCTAGCTTTCTAATAGGTATAGTCATTGCATTAAAGAATGGTAGTTTAGATATGGATGACCCTATATTTTGGAGATTATAGCTAGTGATTGACATTCTACTCAAAGTCTAAGCAAACTTTATAAATCATAACTAGGCTTTGATATCAATTGTTGTTCTAGGATTAAGGCAACAATAACACATAAGAGGGGTGAGTTAGTTGTATCACTAATATTAACAATCAATGCAATTTAATTCAATTAAAAAATAAACAAAATAACTAATAATATAATTAAAGCACTTAAAATAAATAGGTAAAGGAGAGAATTTTCAAACTCAATTTTTAACGTGGTTCAACAAGCCTGCATTCACACATCAAGTACCATACCGGTTTTGAGTATTGTATTTCTTTACTAGTCTAAGTTCAAGATTATAATTGCCACTTGACGAGTCTATCCCAAGCTTTTTACACCACTTGAAGATATTTTCTCTACAAGATTTTTCATCACTTGATGAATCTACACCAAGATTTTTCCACTTGAAGATATGTCTTCTTCAAGATTTTTTCTTGGTGAAATTACATCACCAATACCAAGAATTCATACTTAACTCTCAAAGGTTTACAAGTGTAATTCTTGTTATTATTAATAACTCTCTTAATATAATGGATAAAACAAATGAAAGCTTTAATATCTTTATATCTCACAAGATAGCACTTAAAGGATTTGGAGATATTTAAGTGTAGTGAGAATTAAATTAAATACTCTTGTGCTAGAATATGAAGGTTTAATAGCACCAATTAGAGTATAATCAATGATTGATGATTTTGATGTGTTTTTGCACTTAGAATAGCTTGTATATCATATAGGTTTGGATCTCCTTTTTAATTTTATAATTAAGCAAGCTATATATATGTTTCTAGCAAAAACTAGTCATTTATAGCCATTTTAATTCCACTGACAGCTGAAACGATCGACTAGTTCAAATGTGTTAACCAATCGATTAACTAGTTCCTGCAGGATTCCCAGGTGTTCATCACGGATAAACAATGTGTCGACTAATTCATTTAGTATCACCAAACGATCGACCATTTTATGCAGAATTCTAGATTTATCAGTTTTAACATATGTGAACTCTTAGAATCGTTTTATTAATCCTTTTAAATGTATGCATAGTAAAGTGTATACATTCATTTTAATTTTGTGCTTTCAATATAAGATAAAGGATTTACATCAAGCACTAAAAGTGAATATTTAATTCTAATTCTTCAATGTACTTCCTTCTTGGACTTCTTCTTGATTTCTTCATGAAATACTTCATGCTTAATGACATGATATTTGTATCAACTTGTTTAAAATTTATTCTCTCATCAACACACATACACACACGCACACATAAATGTATGACCTAAAGGTCAACATAAGGTATATATACACATTAACCAACAACGTTTTCATTTATAGTTGTCCCTTGCTTTCCTCTTTAAAAAAAAGAAAAAGAAGCCTTTAAAAATCAAATCCCTAGGTCTTAGCTTCTTTTTAGTTTGAGAGAATATGAAGCAATTGTCATTCAATTGTCCTTACTTGTTAATTATTTGTACTTGTTCCCTAGTTTCTCACTTCATGTGATTATTTCCCTTGCTCATCAGTTATTGATTTACCTTTTCAATTAGCTTGCTTAAGTTATTTTAGTTAGCAAGACAATTCTGAAAAATTGTTTTTTTTTTTTGATCAAATGTAAGTATTGTATAGATCAAAAAGAGCAAGACAAGCTTGCAGTACAAGCTGGAAACCAGCAATACAAAAGGACATGCAAATCCATACAAAGGGAAGAGACTCCCTTGCATAAACCATAGTAATATCAACGGGAACAGACTCCCTTGAAAAAGTGAACAAGTTCCCATATACAAATAACATGAACATCCCTCATGCAGGGAACAAAATTTAAAAAGCCATGAGGACCATGCCCCCACTAAGCCGAACCAGAAGCCACCAAAGAGCAAACCAGCGCCAAGACAGCCTGGACCAACTGATTTCCAAGTGACAGCACCAAGGGGAACAGATGCCCTAGAGCCAACATCAAGTGTGGACTACTAACTTCAAGCCAAGTACATGGACCAAAGCCCCACAACAGGGCACACCAGGATGAGACCTCACACAATAGAGTCTAACCAACCCAACCAACTGGGCCACAAGCACACACCCAGCAACAACAAAATATCCGGCTAGCAGGCCACAAAGCCTACAAACAACACAACAAGTAGGGCCTAGAAGTAGACCAGCAATCCAGCAGCAACCTACAGCCGAAGACAACAACTGCAGAAGGTAGCCAGCTAGCAACTAGCCTAGGAGAGCTCGAAGCCAGCAACAATAAACCCAGCAAGCAAATTATATCACCAGGGCAGCAGGAACCACAATCAGCAGACCAACGTAACCTTCATGCAGAACACTCACTGCCACAGACCCAAGAAAGGCTCCTAGAAGAGAACAAGCTTCCCAAAACAAAGCAACAAGAGCTGGGGGAGCAAACACAGAGCAAGAAACAAGCCTACGAACAGGCCCCAGCCATCAAAGCAGCAGGCAAGAAAGCATCCAGCAAAATAAGCAGCAACATCCTACAACCCAAACTAGCAATACAAAACAGCACAGCAACAGGCAGAACTATGACTGCACCAATAAAAAAAATGCCTACAAAGGCTACACCAGAATACAATACTAAAAAACCTAAATAGACACAAGGATATAGTCCTTGGCCACCATTCCGTAATATTATAATATATCAAAGGGAGGAGGATGGGGTTGAAACTGTGCCTCCCTGGATTCTGGAATCAGCCGAGGAGGAGCTGTTGGAAGGACCAATCTTTCCAAACAATCCTGATCTGCCAAAAGCAGAGGCAACGACTTTGCTCCTTGTCAAGTATTGCCTCCGTGGAGGTAATGCGGCAGCAGTGTCAAGGCGATCTTTGGAGACGAGAACAACCTGAGGAGAATCCGCAGAAACATCAGGGGATCTAGGCTGAGAAACTATTTTTGCCCGCTTGCGCACAGAACAATCAGCTCTCTGTTCAACAGCTACAGCTGCCTCAGCAGCCATTGGATCAACCTCCGGTTCTCCTTGAGGTTCCTCCCTGAAGGACTGCTTTTCAACAGCCTCTGTATCAGCTGAGGGAGAAGTGTATCCGGAGGGAGCAGAAGCTGTGGGAGGGGGCTTTTTGCGCTTATGACTGGATTTAGTGCAAGCATAATTGAAATGTCCTAAAGTTTTACATTGCTTGCAAAACCGTGGCAAAGATTCGTATGACACTACCTGGGATATCGAAACACCATTGGAGAGGGTGATGTTGATCAAAGATGGTAAGTCAGCAAGTAAATCAACCTCAACCAGCACTCGGGCATAAGAGAGCCGAGTCATAGAGGTTGTTGGAGGATCAGCATGCACTGGTTTCCCTATCACACTTGCTAGCTTAGAAAGACACAATGGTGACCAGCACTGAAGAGGCAAATTAGGGAATTTGACCCAAACTGGTAGTCGAACCATATCAGAAGTATCAAAATCAAAATACTCAAGCATATGTTTTAATATCAAGAGCCGGCCAAACACATGGTAAGGTCCTGGATGGTGGTGAGGGGGAGAAATCCCAGGGGTCCCTGAAGGAGCAGTACCATGTAGAGGGGAAGACGTCGAAGGAACAAGGTTCGCTGAAGAGGCTTGGCCTTATGTTTTTTTTAATTGTGATATATTTAATGGTTTTTTTATTAGAATTTACTTTGCAAAAAAACTGGTTGCTTTCTCTTATTGGTAGTCTCTACAAAATTTGAGTGTTAGTTTTGGTGATTTTTGGATTGATTTGAAGCTTATATTGTAAATAATAGTACAACATAAGAGAAAATGTAAAAGGAAAGAAAATAGAAGAGAGAAGGTAGTAGAATTATAGAAGAGAAAAGGTGAAGTGAAAATCAACCACATGAGAGTTTGAAATGAGGCAAAGTTGAGTAACAAAATATTAGAAGATCATAAGCCTACTCAAGAAGTTAAGCTTTAATAACTCGTGGAAGAATTCAGAAAATGTAAAAGGAAAGAAAATAGAAGAGAGAATGTAGTAGAATTATAGAAGAGAAAAGGTGAAGTGAAAATCAACCACATGAGAGTTTGAAATGAGGCAAAGTTGAGTAACAAAATATTAGAAGATCATAAGCCTACTCAAGAAGTTAAGCTTTAATAACTCGTGGAAGAATTTCTGAATTTTTCTTTGGTTTGGAAAAACTTTGCTAAATTCTGTCCTATTGACATAATAGATAAACTTTATATTCCATGGACATAGATCTAACTTATATTGCTTTCAATTATTTGTTTTTGATAGAGATTATATTGTAAGAACATTTATTTGTAGGCAAATTTATGTATTTTCAAGTTCTTAACCAATAAGAAATATGATGTTAGCTTTTTGAAAGCTTAATCTCTCTTTTTTTTTTTTTTGCATAAAAAGATTATAAAATGAACATGAATGTATGCTTTTACATGTAAAGAGATATAAGAGGAGTACAAAGTGGTTATTGGCAATTTTTATAATTACTTGCCCATAGTCAATTTAATGATACTGAGACCTCCACACACTTAATTTCAAAATTAGTGGTTGCTAAAATTTCAAGTGAAAAAATGGTATTGCCTAGTCTGACTAGAATGAGATCTACAAAGAATTTAAAGAATGCCCTACCCTTGAGCTTTTTTTGCTTGAGATGGCTGCTCCATATTCTTGAACCATGCACCTTTGTGTTTACAAGTGAAACTTTGAAATGCTTAGCAATTTATTTTATTATGATGGTTAGCATTACTAAAGATTAGCAATTTCACTCTGTAAATGTCATGTCAAAATACTTTATATTATAATTTATTTCCTGTGTGAAAAAGTTTATTTTTCTGCTATTATTGGCTTAGATGTGGTTTGCTTCTTATTAGGCTTATGTATTCTATCTTTTCAAGTCAATCAACCCTACCACTTGGTTTTCCTATGTTACGGGACATCTATATATTTGTATAGGAGATATATGAAGGTTGGTTGACTGTTATTAGAAATTATATTAGAAAAATATAATTGAGCATCTCAGTATATGAGTTAAGAAAATAGTCTTTTGCACTTGTAAGGATTACATGACATCTTAAAAATAACCTTTACAACTTTTATAGTTAGTCATGTGAAGCATAAGAAATTGATAAGCTGAGATGTCAATTTTAGTTATATTATCAAGGAAATAATGGAATGAGTTAGAAAGTTCTCATGTCATCATTTTGAGTTAACTATCGCATGATACATTTTGATGCCACTATTGTAATAAAAAAGACTTACATGATATTATAGGGAAAAGTGAAATCATATATGTAAACATTACCTTTGTCTTTTAAGGTTTTAACTTGAGTTTTTGGTAGAGATGACACTATAAACGTTCTAGTTCTAACTTGAGTTTTTTTTTTAATGTAGATAGATTCAAATTTTCCAAGCTCTTTCACCAACTTTCTTATTACAGAGTAAAAATATATCTTCTCTCAACCAAGTGATCTTAGTCAAATAATTAATGACTCTATATACTCTAATTTAATTTTCTAACTAGTAAAAAATATCATAAAGAAGTAAGAACTTCTCACCGGATAAAGATTATTTATTTTTTACTGCATGGTTAAATACAAGCAAAGATCCAATTGCAGGAGTTAAAAAACAAACAAAATAATTTTAGGCTAAAGTATATGATTACTTAGGTGAGAATTGAGGGAGTTTGAACAATTGTTCCCAAGTACACATCTTAAGTAGATGGCAAGAAATAAATATAGAAGTTGGTAAGTTTGTTGGATTTTTTACCCAAATTGAAAACCATCATCAAAGTGGAATGAACGAAAATCATGGATAATTTTAATATTCATTTTCATGTTAGATTGTTTAATACATTTTTTATCATATTGAATTTCTCTATTTTTTACCAGATTAATGATGCTCAGAAAATATATGCTTATTACATTGGCAAACGATTTCAATTTGAAAATTGTTGGGTTATCTTTAAAAAAAAAAAAAACCAAATGGCAATATTAGTGTGCAAGTCTAACTTCATCAACTCCATCAACCCCTAATTATATTAGTTTATGAGAAAATAGTGAATCGTTGATTTTTTAAGATAGACCAATTGTTTAGAATGTTGCAAAGGAAGGACTTAAATGTAAACAAGAAAAAGAGAAAGTTGAAAAAATAACTGCATCAAACCTTTTATAACAATTTAAGGGTACTCTAATTGAAATTAAAGAACAAAAGAAATAAGACATGAAAGTTATGTCAAAGCAACATGCTATAATGATTCAATAAAGTAAAGAAACAAGAATTGGAAAGGATTAAGAAAGAAGCAAAAATTATGAAAAATGGATATTTCTAAGTTGAATTCGATTTCTGCAATGTATTTTAAAAATAACAATGCCTATCGTACCCTCTTCAAATTCTACCAATTCACCTGCCATTACTTCATCAAGACCATAAATACGAGCAATGTCGTCACCCACTTGAAGTACGGTCCCAGTATTTACAATCTTTACTTCCCTATTATATTGCTCAATACGTTCACGGATAATATTACTAATCTCGTCAGCTCGAATGGTTACCATGAGTATTTCTTAATTTTTTTTTTGGAACATAAAAATAATGCCTACAAAAAAAGTTTTAGTTTTTAATTAACTTGACTAATGTATTTCTTTTTACTAATGTATTTTTAATTATATATCTTAAACTTTCCTGGTTATTTTAAACATATTGATTAGTGTTTAATTTTATATTATTATAGAATTGATATCAATTTATAAGATTTTTCTAAGTTCTTCTAACACACAACAATAATTAAGATTAATTGACTTGAAAGATAACAATAAAATAGGGAAATAGAACATCATAAAAATACTAGAAAATCATAATAACATAAAAAGTTAAAATCTTATGATTGTACATGTCACCATGATGTTGCAACAAATGTTTGATCAAATCTTTTTGGAGTTGAGAGCTAGTTGTTTTATTCCTTATTCAATTATGAGTTTAAAGAAACTCATATAGTTCTATTATTTTACCATATGACAATAATATAGAAGAATTTACTTCATGTTCACATTCAAATCCAAGGTTTGTTGCTCATTCATCCTTAATAATCATATTATACATTATTATATAAGCTTTTATAATATTTGCAAACGTTTCTTCATCCTAGTATCGCACAAGCCACACACAATTACAAAACGAGATTGCAACACCTCAAACACCCGCTCTACATCCTTTCTTGCAGACTTTAGCTTACTTGCAAAATATTTTCTCTTTTCTCCTAATGGCTTTGGGATTTTCTTAACAAAGATTGATTAATTAGGATAAACCTCATCTGTTAAATAGTATCCTATTGTATATTCGTGACCATTAATTATATAATTGATAGGAGAAGTATGACCTTCAGCAAGTGCAGTGAAGATGGATGATCAATTAAGAGCGTTAATATCATTTAGTGATTCATGCATGCCATATCCTAAGATCTTATGAATTTCTTGCTTTTAAAATTATAGTTAGTTCACAACAATAACCAATATACATCTTTTATTTCCAGTGCATACAATCAATGCTTCCTAACATCCCTGGAAATCAATGTTGCTCTCGAGCTGATAGTAATCAAGCAATATCAATCTTGTTTGGTGCCCTTAGATACCAATCACTAAAGACTTTTATTATTGCTTTGACAAAAACTTTCAGACTTTCTATCATAGTGCTTTCTCTAATTCGAAGATATTCATAAGTAAGATTTGTAGGAATATCATACGCATGTATCATGTGAGCTGCAATTATCTTTTAAAGGCAAGATAAGCCAAGAACACCAACAACATTTGTCCTTTTTAAAAGTATGGATTAGAAGCTTCACTGCATTTGCGATCCGAATAAAAAGGCGATGACCCATTCTAAATCTCCTTCAAAATTAGCTTTCAATGAATTTAGGATTTTCAGAAAAATAATCATTATATAGCCTTAGTTCACCTTTCTTTCTATAATGATTGATGATATTATGACCAAGAACAGAGTCATGAGACTCTGTTCTCTACCCTTGATGATTTAATTCTTCTTCAACAACACTATCATAGAAACTAGGAAGGCAAACATGCAAACATGAGAATGTTAACATCAAAACCAAAAGCATCATAAAAAATAAATTTAGAATGATTCATGACAAACTTTAAAGTAAATAAAGTAAAGGTTGGAAAGAAGAAAATGATGAAGAAAAATGTTCAAGCATATGAGCATATTTATAGATGTATTTAAAAAAAAATAAAAAATTAAAATTTGAAATGTTAATGGTTATTTTTTAAAAGTTTGAATTTTGAATTTTTAAAAAAATCTAATTGAAAAATCAGAATTTAAAATATTGGCGATTAATTTTTTAAAATTCTAAAATATGTGGTCATTTTTCAAATTGTGAATTTTTTTGTATTTTTTTATTAATTTTATATTTAATTATGATAAATTTGTTATATTAATTATATAATTAATAACATGATTATATCATATAAAAATTAATTAAATTATATCAAATATATTAAAATATAAATTTGCTTTTGCAACACAGGAGATTCTGACAAGAAGAAGGTGCTGCAATCCATGAAATCACTAAGGTACAGCTACTTGCGAACAAGAACGAGGTAACTAACTACCAATAACGGAAAGAAACTCCTCCACCTCACTTAACGTTCTTCTTCTTACTACACTGACAACTCTCTCTCTCTCTCTCTCTCTCTCTTTCTTTCAGTACTAGAAAACAAAAAACAACTCGTCAGCAAAATCTGTCTCCGTCTGTGCAATCATCTTTCTTCTTTTATAACCAAAGTAAAGCATTCATTCTACTAATAATTAAATCAAATTCAGAAGAAAATGCCTTCTTCTCCTAAATTCTTTCACTCCCGCCTATCACAACCCTCGAATTCTCGCAGATCAACGGTTCTGATTCTCTCTTGCCTTCTTATCGGTATCTCCGGTTTCATCTTCGGCCTCACTTCCTTTCTTACCTGCTCTCACACCTACCGTTGTTTCAATAACTCCCCGCCGCGATCCGTCCGTGTCGTCTGGGGAACCAATAGCAACGAGAATGATAATGGTGTTGGAAACGCCCTCCTTTTGGATGGTGAGGAAAGGAGAGAGAGACAGAAGGTTATGGGGTTTGTTGGGATTCAAACTGGGTTCGGGTCATCGGGTCGGAGACGGTCCTTGAGGAAGACTTGGATGCCATCCGATCGACAGGGACTTCAACGGTATAGAGTAATTCCCTTTCTTTCTTTGTTGATAGCTATTGTTTGAATCTTGATAGGTTTTTGCTTATAGATTTAGAAATCACATTTTTAAAATGAGTTCTTGGGTTTTCTTGTTTCATGAATTAGGTTTTTTTTTTATATTATTATTATTCATTGATAGCAAACAAGAACTCTAATAAAAGAAAGAAACAACGTTGATCTGTAACTGATGTTCTACATAATTTAGCCTTCAGCAAGAGAAGGTCTCAAGTTTCTCAATTTCAATAGGACACAATATGCTAGTTATGAGTAGAGAAACAATTGAGGACTTGATGTTTTCTCACTAAACATGTTTTGAGGAGAATAAGATTTAAAAAAAAAAAAAAACAGAGAGAGATAGAGGTGCGGATGTGATCTTGAAAGGCAATATGTACATCATAGTTTAGTCGGATGATTTCTATTTCATACTAATATTTTGTTGCTATTGCTGAGCTCTTGATCTACTTCCTTTTAGAAAACTGTGCTATATAGTTTCTTTTTTCACAGACTTTCGTTGTTCATGTTTTTGAACTTTCCTGAAAACTAGTAGCTTGTTTAAGGCCTTTTCTTTGTATCATATTTTGGTTGTTTATAAGTTAATTGGCTGGCAGGTTGGAAGAATCCACTGGTTTGGCATTCAGGTTTGTTATTGGTAGAACTAAAGATAAATCGAAGATGGCGGAGCTCAAAAGGGAGATTGCAGAATATGATGATTTCTTGTTATTAGATATTGAGGAACAGTATAGTCAGCTCCCATATAAAACGTTAGTACTGATGATGAGCTGCAGGGTTTTCTTACCTTTTTTTTCATCAAGTTAATTATTGGATAATTGTACTCAGCTGGGTTTTTTTTTTTTTTTTTGCAGGTTAGCATTCTTTAAAGCTGCCTATGCACTTTTTGATTCTGAGTTCTATGTTAAAGCTGATGATGACATATATTTGAGGCCAGGTGGGTAAATGTGAAACTTTTTGATGTTTGTTATTATTCAGTAGCATTGTTCTGGAGATCAACTTTCGTAGTACAGTTCCATATAAATCACATTGATGTCTTTCAATATATCTTCAGATCGTCTTTCAACTCTTTTGGCGAAAGAGCGTGCTCACTCTCAAACTTATCTTGGATGCTTGAAAAAGGGACCAGTTTTCACTGATCCAAAGCTCAAATGGTAAGCTCATTTTCCTCTTTTGTTTCTTATGTTGTAGACCATGGCTATATATAAACATGACAATTTCTAAATCAATCATTCTATTTTTTGTATTTAGGTAGTTTCATTACTAGATTTAACATTGTATACATCAAAATTGAGTTGAAGTCATGTTACTGAAGCGATACTATAGAAGAAACTGTTTACTAATTAACAGCAATGCTGCTGTTCATGGAGCTGTTGCTGTGAAAAGTTTGTTCTTGGTACTTTACTAATCTAACTTGAATCTTACCTCATGGTTTGATGTTCTGTAGGATTAGAATTTAATGTTTATGAGGTTTTGGAGTCTATTTGAGCTTTATTTTATTTCCAATTTTCTAAATTTAGTACCATATTTATACAAAAATTTTATCCACTTCAAAGACTTCCTTATGTGGAATCATTTCAGGGTTGTCATCATCATGCCTTCTTCTATTGGAGATTTTGGTTTACCCAAAAAGCACTGCATCAATACCACTGGGCTTAATAATCTCCAAAAGAATTAGTATCCCAAATTGTATATAGCCATGACTTTTGCAGTAATCACGTAATCTTGATTTTTGCAGGTATGAGCCACTATCCTATTTGCTTGGGAAGGAGTACTTTCTTCATGCGTATGGTCCAATATATGCTCTTTCTGCAGATGTTGTCGCAAGTTTAGTTGCTCTCAGAAACAACAGGTTAGCTTGCTTATTACCTTTATCAGGACATCCCCTTGAGTGTTTGGCCAGCCTTGAAAAGCTTGTTTAAAATAAGTTATACAATAATGATTATTCAAGCTACAATTTTAGGGACATGGAACCAATTGTGAAGCTGTCCAATGCCTGTCAAGAGCTATTGGCTTTTTTGCCATTTTGGGATAAAGCTCATGCTTCTCTTTTTTCTTCAATTTTTCAAGTTTTATCATGTTTCCTTTCTTTGTTTAGATGGTGCATGCACCATGAGAATATCCCATGTTACTTTGGAACAACTGCGGGGGTGCTTTCCACCTCTTCCAAAAATTATTTATATGCATACTGTATATGTAAAGTATGCCTTCCTTTCCAGTTCCATTTCAGTTCCTTCCCAACATAAATCACTTGCACATTCCAAAAAATAAAACCAAGAAGTCACACAAATGAATGGTTTGTGATGACATAGTGCCAAAATGTTGGGTTTAGATATGATAGTAGCATCAAATGCAAGTAGATCCTATCACAGTAGTCACTGAAACTTGTTTGTTTTGACAAGTTATGCTTTCTTAACTGGTATCCTCGTCGATTCCGTAAATTACATGAACATCCTTAATTATATATAAAATCAAATGTGAAAGCATATCTTATTTTTTGTTTTCTCTCTCAACTGGCTGCAAACCAATATTCCTTTGTTTTTCAAACTTTATTGACACGAGATGACTCTTTATTTTCCATCTTTTAACTGTATGCTGAAAAAAAAACAAAGAACTTGGTCTATTGTAATTAAAATTAGAGTTATGCTTTGTTTTATTGAAGAAATTAGAGTTATGTTATTTTCAGAAAATTATGAGTGGTCGGTATTTTTAGAATTTTATTTATTGACCACAATTTTTTTTACTTTTTTTTTTATGTCAGGGATTTATTTTTACAATAGACCTCTTTAGTCATTAGAACTCTTTACATAATCTTAATAGCAAACCTATTTAATTCCATGAAAATGTATCTGACTGTAACTTGCATAGAGAATGTTTTTACATAATTTATTTGTTAAATTAGATATTCCACTGTTTTTGTAATCAGAATTTTTCCATTGCTTAAGTTTATATCATATTCAGTTCCCACCCCTTCAAACATTTGCTCGAGCTCCGCCACTGCCTTGGAACTTCGTTGATAATTGGTTTGTTAAGTCATTTTCAGCCACGCAGTCACATATTACTTATGATGGTTATGAACCTGTCCACCTTGATTGTTTGCATCTAAAAGCAAGCTGAAATTTTATTTGGTATTTTGGATATCAGGGAATTTAAGTATACACTGTACTTAAGATACTACAAGGTCTTGGACTTAATCTTCACCTGCCAAACCTTTCATTTTTATTCCCTGCCATGTATTTCTTCTCTGATCGAAAGGTTGTCTCAACTTTCTGATTTTATAACACTAGGAAAATAACAGTTACAATTCTTGAAAACAAGAATTTGAAAAGGAGGAGAGGGGAGTGGAGCTCAATATTTAGTGGTTGGAGCGAGCTTGAGGAGATGGTCTTGATTCAAGGTTGGGCTTGGGGAACCTAACTCAAAACTAGTTGTTATCTTGTAATTTAAACTTAAAGTGGCATTCCACACAATTCCACACAATTCCTTGCTTTCAATTAAGTTTGCAAGCTTTTTTCACTGCATAAAAATGTTTATTGCTGTTTAATCTTTGTAGTTGTTATAAATGTTGGTTTTGACAAATTCTTCATGGTAAAAAAGCAATTTCATTCAGAGAACCATGTGGTTGATTTACAATAAATAAATAAAGTAACTGAAAAGGTTATTGCTCACTTAAAACAAACTGTATGATCAATCAAGATGACACAATGAGGCACGATGGATAAGTCACCCAAGAAAAAGCTGTGTTGGATTAGATATGAAGAAGCTTTTTTTGGTTGACTTAACCAGGCCCATCACCGGCTGAAGCTTGTTTGGGGCTTGCCTTGCTTCTGACCTGAAATAGCAAGAACATACCTTGTTGAATGTACCATGAGTAGTCCCCTGCTTGCTTGTTTGTATGCATAAGAACATGAAATGCCACGTTATATTTGGAAAATTGGCAGTAGACAATCATAATATGTACTCTGAGGAACTTCTAGACTCAGATTCTCAGCATGTATTGGAGATGATCATTTCATTCCATGTAACACCGCCTTTTTTCTTGAATTATCAGTTTCCGAATGTTCAGCAATGAAGATGTTACAATAGGTGCATGGATTCTGGCAATGAATGTTAATCATGAGGATAACAGAGCGCTGTGCTCACCAGAGTGTACACCATCATCAATTGCAGTCTGGGACATTCCCAAATGTTCAGGTCGGTATCTTTATCAGCCATAAAGGAAACAGAATCAAAATGAACAATATCAGTATCACTCTCCGTTATTACTTTTCAGGCATGAACATGCACACACACTGATGATTTTGTTTCATTTCTAATGCAAGGAAAACCTGCCTTGCTTCAGATTTTTATGCAGAATTTGTCAAATCATTTTTATAAAACTGCATCATTTGATTTCTCACAAGATGGCCGTGTTGAATATTTTTCCAGAGACTGTAAACGTATATGTTCTGATGACGCCTATTAATTATAATGCAGGGCTTTGTAATCCAGAAGCTAGATTGTTAGAACTCCATCAGCAGGAGAGCTGCTCAAAGAGTCCCACTATGGAATCTGATGATTAGCATTTTGGTTATCCTTTTCTTCCAAAGGAGTTAGATTGGAGTGGGATTTATGAATTGCATACTCCGTGAAGTTGGTAGTGCTGCTAACAGATACGTCTAACCATCTCCTTCAGTCCATCTTATTTTTTTTTCAAAATTTTATACTTTGTCACAAACCTTTTGGTAGGTTTAGACTATAGGAGAAATGAGAGTTATGGACAGCGATTACGCCCTGTAAACTTCCATTATTGAATATACAGTCCCATAAAATTTTAAAATTTTTTGACATCCGATTTTTGTTCTTGAATGACCATGTCATAAGCATAATGGAGCATGACTACTTGGTTGTGTGTGCAAGCATTTGCTCACCGTATATATTCATGCGTTATGAGGCAGGCACATGTAAACGAGATAGCTGGTTTGAGATTTGTAGCGTTCAAATTAGTTTTTTAGCCCTCTAAAAAGCATTTTACAGGCGCGACAAGTTGTCTCATTTTCTGGAAAAGAGAGAGTTCCCAGAGAATAAACAGCTTTTAATGCTATTCCCCTGAATGTGCATTTTGCCATCAATTTAGGATAGGACAACTTCTCAAGGGCTGGAACCGGACCTGGAAAGGAGGCATCTTGTAACCTTGGAGAGCATAAGTGGGCTGCGGGCTAGGTCTTGGCCCATGAGAAGCTTACTTGTT
>Ga0325411_1000343_pt1 | contig 47748 bp, 19 predicted proteins | sample PopdelMetagenome_13_FD_206181 | JGI IMG/M metagenome (GOLD analysis project Ga0325411, IMG submission 206181) | Populus deltoides microbial communities from Bellville, Georgia, United States - Xylem-PdIQD-R4 | ecosystem: Host-associated > Plants > Phyllosphere > Stem > Wood/Secondary xylem...
TAGACTTGAACTCAATAAAGAATATCAATTTAAAGAATTTATAAAAGTAAAAAAAATAGCAATAAAAAATAAAGGAGTATGAAATCATAAAAAATCAATTTTAAAAATGATCTAAAATAAAATAAATAGAAATAAAAAAAATAAGGATCAAATCTGAAAAAATTAAAAAATAAAATAGATGAAATTTAAAAAAATTAATTTCATAAATTAATTCAAATTAAAAATATTAATTAAAAGAATATAAATCAAAAAGAAAAAATAAATAAAATTGTTGCTGTGATATTTTGAAGGTAAGGCACGAAAATCAAGAAATAAAAGAAAAAAAAGCTAACTGGAGGGAATTGCACCATCTACGTCGTTCAAGGAGCCCCACCATGATGATTTAAAAAACACCAAGGAATGATGTTTTTGGCCACCATAGCTACCGCACGTGTCGCTTGAACATAACAATGTTGTGTACTTATTGACGCACACAATACATGTGCTAGCCGCTTTTCTTTCTTTTACATGTGCACACACTAGATTGCTACTCAGACCACATGATTGTAAAAAAAAAACAGAGAGAGATGAAAATGCAAATAAGTCCTTTGGGCAAGCTAAAGAAATTTTAATTTTAAAATCAATGTAGTCATTTAAGTGTGTGGTGAAAATTTATTTGAAGGAAAATTAAGGAATTATACCGCGCAAAAAATATAAAAAAATTAAGTTGTCTTCAATCAATATTATAATATAATAATTAATAGACTTGTGAAAAGACTTTATTACCTTCAAATAAATAAATAATTTAAATTTATTTAGAATGATAAAATAATAATTTTATTCTTCCAATTAAAAAGAAATCAAGACATTTGTACAACACTTTTCCCATTAACATTAATGTTTTTGTTAATTTTATTTATTTCGTGTACAGACAGTTGCAGATCCTACAGTAACCGACTAACTGTCTAAATTGCTACGTAACGTATACGATATAGAGTTTGTAGACAATTTTATTTAGTTGTTTCCTTGCAGCTTCCTGACGCTGGCAGTGAAGAGGAAATGCGTGGATTATTCCAATCGACAGAGGCCCACCCCCTCCCTGTTTCTCCTGGATTTAGTCCATTCCTGGCGATGAAAGGTGGAAGATATTAGCGATTAAGCAAATACTTGGAGAAAATATAATTAAGGTGGGACTTTGAACCTCCAGCTCTTCGTTCTTTATTCTTGTAATTTCACCTTCTTGAAATAAAATTAATAATTTAGCTGCAGTTGATACAATTCGAACCTGATCACAAGATACCTCATAAAAAATTAAAACTAATTTGAATTCTGTTAAGTAATATTTATCTAGTTTTATTTATTAAGGGTAGAATAGTATTTTCAGTTTAACCTATATATAATTCCTTTGTATTTAGGTTAACTTAAGCATTCATAATAAACATATTATTCAGAATTCTAGCTTCCTTTTACGTTTCATCTTAATTACTTTAATTTGGTATCAGAGCCTAATTGATCGAACCCTTGGCTTGTTAATTTTATGGAACTCGCTGCCCTTGTAGAAATCATGTTCACCAATGTCAGAGTCACTGCTCGTATCAAAATCGTTATCATCATCCACTTCATTCCCTGTAGGATGTTCCAGCACGCTCAATGCATTCCTTTGAAGCTTAACTTTAGATCCATTTTTCAAAACTTCAGACATGAGTTGTTTGACCTATTAAAAGATGGAGGATGAAGATCAGGTTTTGTGCTTGCGGCTGAAGAATTAATATCTGAAACTTTATTTTAGATTCTTCAGCTTTTGCAATTTGGTATTTTTGTTCCGTCTCTGTAATTATTTTGGTATTTCGTCTTCTCTTCGGTTTCTGCAATTTGGTATAAGCTTCTGTAATTTGGTATTTCTGTTATGTCTTTGGAATTATTTTAGTATTTCATCTTCTCTTTGGTTTCTGCAATTTGGTATCAGGTTCTGCAATTTGGTATTTCTGTTCTGTCTCTGCAATTGTTTTGGTATTTCTTCTCTTCAGTTTCTGCAATTTGGTATTTGAGTTAAGTTTCTGAAAAAAAAAAGGAGTGATATTTTGTCTTCTGCTTCTGCAAAATCTGGTATTTCGACTTTTTTTCAACTTCTGCAATTTGGTATTTCTGTTCTATTTCTGCAATTGTTTTGGTATTTCTTCTTCTCTTCAGTTTCTGCAATTTGGTATTTGCGTTCAGTTTCTGCAAAAAAAATAAAAATAAAATTGGAGTGATATTTTGTCTTCCGCTTCTGCAAAATCTGGTATTTCGACTGTCCTTCAGCTTCTGCAATTTGGTATTTCTGTCTGTCTCTGCAATTGTTTTGGTATTTCATCTTCTCTTCAGTTTTTGCAATTTGGTATCAGCTTCTGCAATTTGGTATTTCTGTCTTGTCTCTGCAATTGTTTTGGTATTTTGTCTTCTCTTCAGTTTCTACAATTTGGTATTTGAGTTAAGTTTCTGCAAAAAAAATTTGGAGTGATATTTTGTCTTCTGCTTCTGCAAAATCTGGTATTTCGACTATCCTTCAGTTTCTGCAATTTGATATTTCTGTCTGTCTCTGTAATTGTTTTGGTATTTCATCTTCTCTTCAGTTTTTGCAATTTGGTATTAGCTTCTGCAATTTGATATTTCTGTTTTGTCTCTGCAATTGTTTTGTTTTGGTATTTTGTCTTCTCTTTAGTTTCTATATTTGGTATTTGAGTTAAGTTTCTGCAAAAAAATTTTGGAGTGATATTTTGTTTTCCACTTCTGCAAAATCTGGTATTTCGACTTTTCTTCAGCTTCTGTCATGGCATTTACTACCAAAGAGATTGTTTGGTTACGTTGGTTACTTACTGATATGAGAGTTTTCTTTTCTGTTTGGTTACGTTGGTTACTTGCTGATATGAGAGTTTTCTTTTCTCATCCTACTCCTATGAATTGTGACAACCAGAGCTCTATTCAGATTGCTCACAACTCGGTTTTTATGAGCGAACTAAGCACATTAAGATCGATTGTCATCTTACTCGTCATCATCTCAAGTATGACACAATTACTTTGCCTTTTGTTCATTCTTCCTTGCAGATTGCAAATTTCTTTATCAAGACGCATTCCATATCTCGTTTTTGTTTTCTAGTTGGCAAACTCTCGATACTTATAGATACCGCATCGTGAGTTTGAGGGGAGATGTTAAGTAATATTTATCTAGTTTTATTTATTAAGGGTAGAATAGTATTTTCAGTTTAACCTATATATAATTCCTTTGTATTTAGATTAACTTAAACATTCATAATAAACATATTATTCAAAATTCTAGTCTCTTTTTACGTTTCATCTTAATTACTTTAACAAATTCCACCGGAACTAACTTGCGATGGTGAGGAACCCGTAAAAGATGCATGCATGTCCTTTGAAACCTTTCGTAGAGAAAACCTTGGAAAGTCTGTGATATCCATGGAACTTCCAGTTACCATTAAGAAAGCGCTCAAACGCTAGCTATGCATACACACCCTGTGATATGCTACAACTTTGCTCAAATTGTGGATGACTGCGTTCATCAGTTCGGTTCTTAATTAAGGAAGCAAGAATCTAAGTATGAGAGGAGGACACGTACGGCGCTTGCTGTAGGAGTACGGGAAAGGGACACTCGATTTGCAGCTCAGCATTGAAGGTGAAGGGGGAGGGTAGCTGATAAAATGAGTGGGAGATGGGAGAAACGCACAGAGAGTTGATTGCCCAAACAAAGACATGTTGGAAGATGCATCCAATATTTGTGTAGTTAGCTAGATATCACAAGCACATGCAGCTCTGTTCTTTATCACCATGTATCTTAAATCTTAATTTAAAACACCAGATGTTGACCACGAAGTTTCCAATGTCCCTATCAAATTGGCAGAAGCTGTGTGATAAACAGTTAGCAGAGATGCGTGTTGCTCATTGCAGGCTCGTGTTCTGGCTCTCGGTGTGGAGACGAGCAAGGGGCCTCCTCGTTTCTTTCTTTCTTTCTTGTCGAAGATTGTTATTACTATAGCTGACTAGTTATATCCAAATTTAAATTGGAATCAGAATAGCAAAGAGCCAGTCATTGGGCTTGGCTCTTTGCTAGCTTTTTCCTTCGCCTTTTTTCTTTGTTTTTATTTAATACTTTTAAGAAAATCTATCAGATTCACTTACTTTTTACTTTTTCACTTTTGATATAATTTTTAAATACCATTATAAATTCTTCGATCGTTTTAAATTCATAAGGTTAATTTTGTCGTCTTCAATTTCTCTCTTCCACTACTGTTAGAGTTACCGTTTAAATTAAGTTTGTTAATATAATGGAGTATCCTTCATTTTCATTATTGAGTTTTGCAGAGGATTCTTCTGAATGTGTTAGGGATTTAGTCTAAATGACATTTATATTATCTTGTTAAAGGACTGCCTGAGCAGACTTGGTGAACGAGTGAAGCGATTGGCTTCTTTCAAGAAAGAGGCCATGGAGAGATTCTTATCAGCTATGGTCCCCGTGGGAAACCAGGCCGGAGGACAGTCGCTCTTAAACACCATCAAAATTGCTGTTCTGCCTATAGCCAAAGTTTTTACCATGTGCTTCTTGGGATTTCTTATGGCCTCCAAGAATGTTAACATCTTGCCAGCTAGTGGAAGGAAACTCTTAAATGGGGTAATTTAAACCAAATTTGGTTTAATTTAATTTAGTTTTATATGATTAAAGTGGTGCTCTAGATAATGCACGTAGCACTAACTGGTTGCTTTAATTATATACGCAGCTGGTTTTTTCGCTCCTGCTACCTTGCTTGATATTTTCTCAACTTGGCCAAGCTGTCACTTTAGAGAAAATGTTGGAGTGGTGATTGTTGCTTGTTTTTCTTTTCTTTTCCTATATCTGCAGAATGGTAATAGGGTTTCTGTTGTTCTTAATTATAGCTGCTACGTATTCTATATTTCAGGTGGTTTATTCCCATGAATGTTGTTCTTGGCTCCATATCTGGCTCCATAATAGGTTTTGTTGTTGCATCCATTGTCCGGCCACCTTACCCATTCTTCAAGTTTTCAATCATACAAATCGGAATTGGTGAGCCACTTCATTTTCGAAATCCTGATATGCTCATTATTTTGTCTGCTACTTGGGCAGTCAAATGCACCTGCAAGTCACAAAAACCAACGTGTGTTCTAATTAAATTCTAGTCTCTTTATATTTCTGCTGGTGTCCATGCTTTTCAGACCATGGTTTGTAACAGTGAAATGCATCCTTCCATGCAGGGAATATTGGGAATGTGCCACTTGTCTTGATTGCAGCTCTATGTAGAGATACATCCAACCCTTTTGGCGACTCAGAAAAATGTAGCACAGATGGGACTGCCTACATCTCATTTGGCCAGTGGGTAAGTCTCAAGCATCTATTAGTCTATTGTTATTGCCTGTACTTGACGACTGGGGTTGCATAACTTTATGGTACTTGTGTTGTTAATGAATTAGCATGCATACACTCTTATATATATATATACATATATATATATGCTTCAGGCAGTTTTCTTGCTGAAATAAGCTTGGGTTTCTCTCATTACTAACTCATACTGTGATTGTTTACTCTCTCTTTTGACTATCTCACCCAACAAACTTGAAGTTAAAAAATCAGGGAAGAAGTTTTTTAACCGTCAAACATGTCTTTTTTTGTTTTTTTCCCATAAAGTTGACTGGTTAGGCTCTGATTGATGCATGCCAGGTTGGTGCAATCATTTTATACACATATGTATTTAACATGTTGGCGCCTCCACCGGAAGTTACCTTCGATATTGAGGATGCGAATCTTTCCATCAAGAGCCCAGCAAAAGATGCTCCCCCTGAGCAAGTCCCATTGCTTCTCCAGGAGGATGCACCAGAAGAATTGGATGCGCTAAAGCGAGGGAAGGTAAGAATCAAGTTATGCGTGCATGTTATGAATATCTGATAAATAGCTGGCATTTAAACTTCCGGGTCATGATTATCTTATTGATAAATAGACATGCTGTGCCAAAGGTATCTATTGTTTTGTGTCAATTAAACTGCAGTCTGCTCTTAAGTTTCTAGGTTCTTAGCAAGGAAATGGTAGTAAGATTAATGTCAACACAACTCTTCACAATATCGAAGCTCATTGTTCTTAGTATTTACGACTTTTTACTGGGTTGTAAAGTGGTTTTAAGACAATATCACCACTCTTGGTTTTTGTTTGAGATTTCTCAAAGTTGTGACCCAGCACCATAAATTTTGAAGAGAACACAGAAAAACTGTTTTCTCCTAATTCACTTAATGGTGGTGTTTTATCGTACCTTTATTTCCTCTTCATAGACTTGGGTTTCATTATCTCTTGCGTTTTGCAGATTAAACAATTTCTGGTCTTTCTCTATGTCAAGTTGAAGCTCAAGCAAATTCTTCAGCCCCCTATCATTGCTTCTGTAAGTTCACTTTCGTCTTTAACCTTTTGTTTTGGTATATTTTTGGTGATATCTTAGGTGATGTTGTGAAACTGTAACATGAGATTCCGGATACATATTAGAATTGCAAAATCTGTTCTTTGACTGTAAGAATGCTGGTGAAAACTGTGCCGGCACTTGGTTTCATAGAATTTTGTGTTGAAGCACCTTATATGGATGAAAAGGAACTAAGCCGGCCCGAACATGATTGTGTTGATACCTTTATTCTTCCACTTGTTGGACAGGCCAAACGATGCAGAGTGCTATCACCTTTATAATTCACCATCCTTTCTGTTCACTGGGCAATGTTCTAAACTCGCATATTTTAACTCAATTTTCGCTTTAGATGTCAGCTGGCTTAGTAAAGTTACTTGGTTCTTATCAAAAGCCTTGGATTTACCCCTTAAAACCAGCAGAGTGCATTATATTAAAAGAAGAAGAAGAAGAAACAAATAAAGAAAAGGAAAGGAAACAACAAAGAGAAGACAATTTTTATTGTTCTTCCTCTTTCAACTTTCCTTTTAATTGATATGCTCTTGTTTTCTGCAGATCCTAGCTATGTTCCTTGGCGCAGTACCATTCTTGAAGCGATTGATCTTTACAACTGATGCTCCACTTTTCTTTTTCACTGACAGCTGTATGATTCTCGGGTATGCCTACCTCTTATACCAAGCGTTTCTTATTATTTGAATTGATTCAAGAACTAGAAAATGAAAGTAGTATTGACACTCAACTTTTGAGATAAACGGGACCAATGTTTTGCTATCCTAACTGGCATGATCATCAAATTGGATCTTCTTGTAACTGAAAGGCTTATGTAATTAGTCATGCTGATGCATTCTGAACAGCATGTGTAATATTCAATACATGCGAACTCCACAAACAGGGCAGAGTTACCTTACAATCCCTGCTAATTTGATAGAAATAGAAACATCTTGTACAAACTCGCTTCTGTATATTTTGAAAACGAAGCTTGACTTGCATGTATGGTGTTTGGTTTCTCTTCGAGCAGTCAAGGTGAATTTATTTATAGTGCTGAGACATGAGTAGTGATTTATTCTTTCCAAGTTACGTCTGCATTGCATGATGAAGATGCTTCTAATTGGTTTTGCTGATGCCTTATACTGCTTCTGGTTCTCAGGGAGGCCATGATTCCATGCATTTTGTTGGCACTAGGAGGCAATCTCATTGATGGTGAATTAATTCCCTAATAATTTTTTGTTACTTTATCGTGCCATCGCATTATCTGTATTCGAAGTAATGGCCTCTTAGTTTTGTTGAAAAATTATATTATCAGCTTAAACACTTTGTGGATTTCAAGTGAAAGCTCTTTGTTTCACTGCAGGACCTGGAAGTTCTAAACTTGGTTTTCGGACAACTGCCGCTATTATTTTTGGTCGGTTAGTTTTGGTGCCTCCTGCTGGACTTGGCATAGTTACACTGGCTGATAAGCTTGGCTTCCTGCCTCCTGGTGATAAGATGTTCAAGTTTGTCCTGCTTCTGCAACATACAATGCCTACATCTGTCCTTTCTGGTAAGACTCACCTATGCATTTTCAATCAAAACGCAAACTTTCAAGTAATCAGAAAATTAGCATTTCATAATCAATCTTGTTGTTCGGAACAGTATTTCACACTGCGTTCATTGAAACTGTTCGTGATATGCAAGAGAAAAAAAATGAAGAAACAAGTAATATTTTTCTGTTCTGGTATATGAAATGCTATATTTAACTTGGTTGGGAAATGGGGCAAAGGTAAAATATGGAAGATCTTCCCTTCAAATGTCAGACAGCCAAATAATTCATTAGAAAGCAGGGATTAGACATCAATGTTATTATTATTGGGTTGATATGGAAGATTAGCATCTCTTTACTTAATGAGTCCACTGTCTCTAGGTGCCGTGGCCAATCTAAGAGGCTGTGGAAGAGAAGCTGCTGCTGTTCTATTCTGGGTTCATATTTTTGCTATTTTCTCAATGGCTGGATGGATTGTCCTTTATCTCAACTTACTGTTCTGAAATCGCTGCGTTAAGTATGTGTTTCTTAACGGTTGGCCGAGTTAACAAACGAAGCTTTGTTTGTAAGTGCTGCAGAAGGTGCTGTAGAATATATATATTAAGCTTCAGTATGATTCCTTTTTTATCCATCAGCTGCCATATCATTTATCACGTCCCGGCTGCAGTAGTTTCAAGCAAAGCTTTTCTTAGTTAGTTACACCTTTCAATAAGAAAACAATGCTCAGGTTCTCTGGAAAAAGAAGAATGCTCAGCAGTTCAGGTTGGGTTTTATTCCCATCCTTCGCTTGTGCCATGCGAAAATGAATTTTGATAAGCACATGAATATTAACAAAACACTAATTGTTCTGGGAAAAACACTGTTCATTTATAGAGAAGTTATTGTACACTAGAATAGGGTAATTGGGGGTTTTCAGGAATATAGTGGTCGGGTTTTGACCATAAAATATATCCACCTTAATTTTTAATATTTTATAAAATATAAACTCGATTCATTTTATTTTTTTTATACCCGGGTGAGTTGAATATATTAGGTTAAAATAAAATTTTTGTGGATATTACATATATTCACGGATATAGAGCATTTTAACTCTCTTATCCTTTGACAATCTTAAAAAAATTATCAGGTTGCAACTGGTAAAACTAAATAAAACCTTTAAAATAAATATATTTAAGATAATATAAAAACTATCACAATTTCTACATAAAAAAACAAAAATCATAGTCAAGAATTTTATCTAACAATTAGGCTGCAATGTAATACAAATGACATACTAGTAGAAAGAGACTATAAAATGCTTTTGGATTTGTGATTTAACTAAAAAAATAAAAGTTCAATTTGGATTATTAAAATTTTCATTTGTTTTTTTTCATGGTCTCTTGGTTACCAAATAAAAAAAAAGTAGAATTGAAAAATACACTATCACTTCATAATATCAATCTTTAAAAGGAACAAATATAATTTTTTTAAGAGTGAGGAATAAAGAGAAGGGAAAGAGATTAAGAGAACGTGAGGTAATTATTAGTACGAAGGTGAGAGAGGAAACAAAATGAAGAGATAAGGGAAAATATTGTTTACACCAAGGACTTGGGTTACTCATTTCGGGTTATACAGGTTGTGTCAAGTTGAACGAGTTTTAAAAATCTCAACTCGCACCCAACTTATGATATTTATTTATTAGATTTCTTGACACATTGTTATCATCTGTAAAATCTACATTATTCAATTTTAACAGATTGAGTTGGGTCATATAATGTAAATATTAAAAATGAATATGTTTTTTTTTACACCCCTAAGTGTATTGACAATTTTGCTCTTCCCGCACAAAATCTTTAAACTGGATATTAGGGGTAGTTTGATCTTTCACAAAGTTCATTAGTTATTATCATATTAATCAAGGACAACTCGCTCTTTTCACATTTTTAAAACGCAATAAAATGAGTAAATCATTCATAAAAGCAAAAAAAAGGATTAAACTAGTGTATAAAGGTTTTTTTTTATATATATTTGTAACCTGATTCTTTAGTTATAATCAAGTTGGTTGACGAGTAATTTAATATTTTAATAAATATAAAATATAATAAAAAAAAACTAAAAGTGACTGGTGTGAGAGAGGTGCTCGTGGTCTTTCGGCAGGCATATACAACAACTTCCAACTGACAAAAATTTCCTTGTGTTGTTGGAATTGTCATGACATCTTCTTCTTGTTGAGGTAGCACATGGTGTCAGTGATAGGGCAGTTTGTCATCGATGATGTTTTCCTTGTTTTCTTCATCTTTTTTCTCTCATTGGTCATTTAAAATTTCAGAGTTGTCCTTTTATTTATTGAGATTTCAACCTTGATTCTTGTTCATTTAATTTCTAAGTTTTGTTCTTGGTTTTTTTTGTAAAATTTTGACATATTTTTAATTTCATCATTCAATCCTAATCTGTGATATGTTATTTTTTTTTCTAATTTGGTTCTCATTCTTTTAATTTTTTTGGTTCTATTGTTAAATTAATTTTTCTTTTCAATTTCACCCTTCAATAAAAAAATTTATATTTGTCCTCTAATTTAGTTTTTTATTTTAATTTTGATTGTCATTCTTTTAATTTTTATTTTTTTTTATTTTAGATCATTTTGTGTAATTGAATTTCTTTTTTTAATTTTATCCTTCAACATTTGATTGGTTGAGAATTGGGCTTTATATTCTCCAAATAGATTACTTCTGGCCTAATGACCTAAGTCATGACTTTGAAAAGTTAATGCAGGTTGACATTGTTTTTTTAGATTTTTTTTTTATTTCATCAATCGGCTTTGTTTTAAAAAATAAAATAAAAGGGATTTGTGATTTTTTTTACATTTTATTCTATATTCGGTTATCGTAATCTCATGACTTGCGCCACGGATTTAACAGATTAATCCAGGCTGGCTTGACTTTTTTTGGAGCCACTTTTTTAAAAACAAACTTATAATCTTTTTTTAGTTTCTTCCTTTAAAATTTGGTTCTTTTTTAAATTAACCTTTATCATCTTTCTTGTTTTGGCTTTTATTGGCTATCCTATTAACACAACACGAGTTGTGAGATTTGGCAATCTTACCTGGTTTTGATTTTTTTGTAGATTTTTTTTTCAGTTTCATTCTTTTATAATTGGTTTGTTAAGAATCACGCTCTATAATTATTTTTCCATTTGCTTTCTGTTAGGTTATGTCACTTTTATTACTTAGATTATAAGTTTGTTATATTAATTTTAGTTAACGCGGCCTAATTTTTTTTATTTTAATTGTTTTTTTTATAATTAATTGGTTGAGAATTGAATTTTATATTATATTTTTCTTCAAGTTATCGAGGTCACTTTTTATTTGATTTATTTATTATTATTTAATTAAATAAAATCAACTGATTCAGCGAACATGTGACCAAAATTACAGAATTGTTTTGTTCTTTGAAACATGTTTACTACAGCTGAATATTTATATATCTATATAACTCCGCAGCGTATAAAGGAGAGGAACATGCTTACTCCGTAGCACGAGTATACAACCCTAAACGAAAGGAACACGGGGACTGGAGGTTCAATAACAAGCAAGTATGACCGTGCCAGGCCGTCATTTTTATTTATTTGTTTGTTTATTTTTCGAGTAATAAGTTCGTGTCATTAGCGTATCGAATGGCATAATATGTTGCCCAATCAGCAACTAAAAAGATCAAATCTTCATCGGACTTTCAGAAACCTAACCAGTTCCACTCCCCAGTCGTCCATATTAGAGGCAAGGCATGATCATGCTTTCCGACCAAACATTAGATCCATTCAAGATAAGTGGAAAATAATAATAATAATAATAAATATCTTAGGCACTAAACACGTTCAGGCACAGAAAATCGTCAGAAAAAAGACCACCATCTTCTCCTCCCATTGCCCCTTTGGTTGAGTTGGGAAGAGCCAGAAACTTGAATTTGATGCAGGCCTCTCCCAGAGAAATTGCAATGGCCATTTGCCCGTCTTCCTTGAGGATTGCCCCACCACATCACAAAGACAATACCCAAAAGGCTAACAAGGGGGGCAGCAGCAAGCAAAAGCCATCTCCTTCCACTGCCCTCTCTGCCAGAGCTATTTAAGGGTGGGCCCACATCTAGGAATCCCCTCCCTCTTTGACCATGTTCAAGAGGTTCATCTGAGACATCCGATGAACTGTCCTCGCTAACTTCCTGCCGCTGAATACCATGCATCTCCATTCTGGTACTAGAGTTTTGCCGACCCTCCTCATAGTCTTTATCATCGGTTGGAAATTCATACCTGCAGAGAGGACATGAATTTCGTGCACTCAGCCAAGGAAATATACAGTAAGGGTGGTATAGGTGAAGGCAGGGAAGCTTGTTAACTTCAGTGCCAATTGGCAAAAGATCCTTGCAGATTGCACAAGCTAAACCATCATGCTTCTCATGTTCCTCGTTGATGATCACAAGTGGTAGATTATTCACAAAAGACACAGCTGCAGGAGGTGCTCCTCTCCTTCCAATATCAGAACGAGCAAGAGCTTCAAGCAAATCCCCAAAGCCTGTGGCATAATCTCCGAACTCAGAATTCCACATGTGTCGTGGTAATTCTGATTCTTCCAAGTTAGCTAAGAAGCCATGGTTATATGCTTGTCTACTTTGCCTGGTTCTCCGGCGATTCATGCCCTCAAATTCCGGTGAACGAAACTGCCTGCGCCAGCTAACATGGCCATTACCTTCGCTAGGACTTGAAATAAATATATTTCGAAGTCGAGCTCCAGCTTCTACAGATCCAATTGTGTCTTCCTCAATATCAGCCTCTTCCCATTCCTCATCTTCTTCATCCTCTTCCTCTTCTAGGTCATCAGAGTTCCATTGGTGGAGACCAGCATGCATTGGATCTATGTCAGTATCGCTGTCAAAATTGCTTCCCTCATCTGCTTGAATAAACATTTCTGTGTCTGGGACACTATGTCCATCCACAGAAGCATCAGAGTCTTCACCATACACACTTGAAGAAATGGCATCACTCTCACCGTGAAAAACCCGGTACCTACTGGATCTGAAATTAATTTCACTCTCCCCATAAAGAGAATCCACATTATCAAAACTCTCACTTTCAGAATCTGAAAAAAAATGCTGCCATCTTCGAGAACTACTTGGAGTTGTGCGAGAGCTCGTACGCTGTAACAACCTAGCAGAACTATCACCATCTATAGATCGATCCTCATTCCCATAAATGGTGTTGTGGTTTTGCCTAGCCAAATTAATCACCTGAGAAAATTGTTGTGAGAAAAGGGTGTCAATCGATTCAGAGCTGCTGTACCTGGTTCTTCTTCCTCTGTGAAGCCTCCTCAAATGAGAATCTCGAGTAGGGGTCTCAAGATCTTCAAGCAGAAATTTACAGTGCCCACATATACTAATCTCAAGATCATCATTATCAGGTACAAGAATACTTCGGCACAGAGCACATAATGCTGAGTGGCTAGGATGGTCAGCTACAAAACCACCATTAACATGGATATGAGCAGTGGACAGGGGCACGTCCTGTGAAGTTCTTTGCAAATCCCTATCCATCTGAAAGTATACCAAGGAAAAGAAAATTGTTCAAAGACATGAGAGATAAGCAGGATCTCAAGGGCAGTTAGTTATCATAATATGCACACCAATTTTATGGATAGACACTGTGGGAACAAAAACTGAGGATTGGAATTTTTTTAAGGGTTTCAAGAATTTGTAGCTTGTTATAAAATCAGATAGCACCCCTTTATGGATTTCAATATCTTAGCCCACAGTGGATTCTAGTTTTTTTTTTCCCTTCAATTCCCTCTGCTTGTTCTCCATCAGTAACTCTTTGCAGTACAGCATAAGTATCAATGAATTGACAACCAAATTAACTATCCACCTTAATCCCTCGTGCTAATGTTGATCGAAAACAAATATAACAAATCCACCTTGAACGACAGCCTGAACAAGAAACTAAAACCATGCACAATTATTTTCCTCAAGAGATAATGTCGCTGGTTTCAAAAAGAAAAGGGGGAAACCAATATTGTTGCCTTGTTGGAAGAATAGTCCTGTGAAAGAAATACCCAAAGATGACTGAGTGCTTCTATGCAGATGACTCCAATGACAACCACCTATCATATTAGACCCCGCAGAGATTTTCTCAATAAAAATAAGGTATATTCAAAGAGCATATGAAACCAGACCCAAGCACCCTCTTATCTTAGGATAATAATCACAATAATAACACAAAAGCTTCCATGCTTTGACTTCCACTGAGTAACCTCTAACAAACACTAAATCACCACCAGCAGGATAAGATGGGAAGGTTTAGCTAAGTAGTTGTTCACAAACTCATATAAATCTGTTGAACTGAATGAAACTCGATTAGAATGACCAAATCCCAAGAGGCGATGAGCTGGAAACTTGAGAACGGAGAGGGCATATGCATTGGAAATCTTCAAAGTAGTTGCTCGTTATAGACCTCGCCTCCAAATCCAATAAGCAAAACCCAAATTCTCTCATCAGTTACAAAAGCAAGCATGCCAAGATTAATAGGGGGTTGCAGCACCACTCAAAATATTTTAGCTCGATTATTGCACACTGAATACAATAGCCATTAGCTAGGTATGTGAATTTTGGTTGCATACGAATTCAACCAGCTAAGGAAGACATACCGCAATTTTTTTTTTCTTCTACCATTATCAGTACTGCAGTCAGTAATTCACAGACAAACAAATAGATGAAACTGAAAAACTATGAGATTGATTGCAAATAATAATAATAACAATAGCAATAAATAACTGGGAAATTGTTGAAAAAGGGAAATTTTAAGAAATTACCGGAAAAATCAAGAAACTGGAAAGAAACCGATCTTGACAGCAGTGACTCCAACTGCAAGAGATAAAGCAGAACACTCCCTTCTTCAAATAAGAATGGGAAGAATCCAACAACACCACATCACAGCAATTATATATATATGGAGCAAGAAGTGGCAAAAATGGATCTAAAAAAGAAGAGAAAGAGAGAGACTTTTTGGTAGAGCAAGCAAGACGGGAAATTCCAACAAGACAAGACAAGACAACCACCGCAACTACACTGAAAATTCCAACAACAATAACAACAAACCTCTTTTCTTAGGGGGTGATTAAAACTCCAATAGGGAGAAAGGAGGACATTTTCTTAGAAATTGATAGAGAGAGTAGAAAGGGAAAGGGACGAAGAGGAGAAGAAAGGGAAAGGAGGCGCGTGAAATTTCTCTCTCTTATGATAATGGTGAAGATTTTAAACAGAGAGGAAGCAGAAGAAACAACCAAACCACTCCTGACCTCACCTCGCTTGACTGACTATAAAAATTAAAGGGAAATTACAATCTAGTCCCCAACTTATTATATCTTTCATGTGTCAGTCCCCAATGTATGCCTTCTTTTTCTAAAAGGAATAATTACAAAGAAAAAAAGAAAAACCTCGGTATTTTTATCTTAATATAATTTTTCTTTTGTACTTTTATAAATTATATTTATGATTAAATAAAAAATTAAAAAAAAAACAAAACAAAGAATGTAAAAATGTTATTGAATATGTAAATTACATGATAAAAATATTATTTATGAAAATATAAAGGGAAAGTAAAATTTAGATTAAACTATAAGAATTTTTTTTGTAATTATTCCTCTAAAATATAAACTCAACTATTATGCTCTAAAATATAAAATTTAGACTCTTTAGATATTATTATTTAACAAAGTGATTCTCATCTTTTAAATATGTCAAAACAAATATTAAATATATCATGAGAAGCAAGTGAATCCAACCATTTTAAATTATTGAGATAATTATAAAAAAAAAAACTTCAGGTACTAAAAATGCATTTTCCTTTCTAAAACTTCACGCTCCAGCCAGCTCCGCTTCCCATCACTTTTCTTCCCTGCTTTTTTTAAAGCTTTGGATTTTTTTATTTTAAATTGATTTTTTTATATTTTTAAATTATTTTAATATAGTAATATAAAAACAGTTAAAAAAATAAAAAAATATACATATTATTTTAATAACAAAAATACTTTAAAAAGCAAAAATTTTAAATTCTAACAATCACACGCGCCACGGCTGACATGAGTCAATGGGTTGGGCCGGGCCCTTTTTCGTTTTTCTTAGTCGCGGCCACGACTGGCATTCCTTTTTTTTTTTTTTTTTTTCAGGTGAATTATCTGATCTTTGATGCTTTAAATCTCAATTTCTAACTTGCCAACTACTCGTGCATTACCACGGTTTTTTTATTTAATTTCTTTTATATTTTTTATTCGATTATAATTATAATTTACCATATGATAAGACTTTATGTTTTATAATAATAAACACACAAATACCTAACTTGTATAAAAAAGTTCTAATGCAGGGATATATTCACATACATAAGAAAAACTAAACACCCTTTTATGCTAATTGCATATATTATACGATAACTAATTTTATTATAATAAAAAAAACCCTAATATTATATACTATATAGTATGTTGGCATGATTTGAAGAAGTGGTAGCAATGGTTTGTTTAGTAGAGTGTTAAGATAAAGCTATACCATCATATGTGAATAAATATCTTATTTAAGAGTGAATATTACATAAATCAAACAAATAAATACCATTAGCATATTCAATCAGATTGTTTTAAAAATATAATTCCATATCATTTGCTCCACAAAGATAATGAAATACATATTTAACATCGCTCCAATGTCTTCATGTTGATTCTGAATTATATCTTGCCAATAAGTTAACAAAAAAAATTATATTTGATTTTGTATAGTTAGCAAAACACATTAATGTATCAATTGCACTAAATATAGTACTTCGGGACCAAAAATCTCTTCATTATCTTCTTAAAAATGAAAGAGATTATTTTTTATATCAATGAATCACACTACTATCAAGGAATTTAATAGACAATAACATTTTAACACTTTTATACAAGTGGATTAATGAGAAAAAATATTATATTTAATAAATACTTATATATAAACCAAGATAAAATTTTGTCTTTTCAAGATCTTTTAACTTAATTTTTTTTATTAAAGTATGGAACTACTTCTACAAGCTTTTCATGAGTTCTTATAATATTCAAATCATCACCATACATTATAGCAATAGCTAATCTAACTTTTGATTTCCCAATAAAAACACATTGAGATATCTTTCTTTAAAAAGATATGTTTTAAGATGATTGTATCATATTTATTCTGATTATTTTAATCAATACAATGATCTTTGTAATTTAATTGAATACACTTCTTGAGGTTTGGGTTGTATGTTTCAGGATTTTTTAGTCCTTCAAGAAATTTAATTGAATATGTTGTTTTATCATATTGACAATTAGCATAACATGTTGTGAAAATAATTCTAGTCAATGATTTAAGATATTTAATAATCAATGGGGATTCAATTCCAACATAAATTTGTAGTTTTTTTATAGACTCAATTATGTATTTTGTGGTGAGGTAATTAGAATAAATATTGCACAAGCAAAAACTCTCAAATAGAATATATCTAGTTTTTGGTCAAAAACTATTTGTAACAAGAAATGGTAAACAATTGACTTAGTTCAAATTAGTGTTGTGGTATGTAATATAGCAAATCCTTAAAAACTTGACAACTTGGTTTTTATGAGTAATGATTTATATGACTAGTGGTCTAATAGTTAATTGTAGATGCTTAATTAAAGATTTTGCTAAACCATTTTATGTAAGCACATTAGCTATAAAATGCTCAATGATAATTTCAATTTCAATTTCAATTAACATGTAATATTCATTAAATAGCATAGATGTAAGTTATACGATATTATTAAGATGAATTTTCTTAATTGTATAATCCAAAAAATTATGCTCTCAATTAGAATATTTATATAAAAAGTCTTGAAAATGTGCAATAGTTTGAGTAGATACAAATAAACATGTGACCAATATGTCGAGGCATCTATTAACACCATAAAATATCAAATTGGTCCACATAATGGAATAATAGGTCCATAAATATTCCTTGAATTTGTTCCAGTAACAAGAAGACTTTAATTCCAATTTTAGTTGGGGATGACTAGTATTCATTTTCTATTGATCACAGGTTGAAAAGAATCTTTTAATTCTTTAATGGATTTTCATTTAAAATTTCAATAATTATTCTCATCATTATAACACCGAATGACCTAGACAATCATGTTAAAGTATAAAAGTCTTTGAATCAAATACCTTTTTATTTTTAAAATATTGAATTCTTTTGAATTAATATATGTATAGTATAATCCTGAAAAAAATGATGACAACTTTTCCACTATTTATTTCTTGCTTGAGATAAGCAATGCAATATAAAGAAATTATATACCAATTTCATTTATGGTCTCAATATAATAACCATTACAATGTATATCTTTAAAATTAAGTAGATATTTTTTGTGATATTCTAGAAAATAACGTGTCGCTTATAAATAAATTTGCTTCTTTAGGGGGACATAGTATGTGCTATTTTTTAGCCTTCTATTATATTTTCAACACCAAATATTGTATTAACATTTGCTTCAAAGAAAAATATATTTTATCTTTGATGATGGTGTGTGTTGTTGCAATATCTTCCACACATGTATTCTCACCATCGACTCCAAATAAGTTCATATTTATTTAAAATAAAAATAAAATAAATAAGAATTATAAATATAAAACAAGAGTTTTATTTTAGTTATTTATTTAAAAAGATAATACTTCGCATGAAATACAATATACCAAATTGAAAGATAACACACTAAAAGTTAAAACTATCCTACCAAAAAAACATACTAGATAGCTTTTTAATATATAAAATATTAATCAAGTTTTTGATATGTCAATAAGATGTTTAAACATATGATATGTATATGAACAATGATCTTTTGTTCCACATCTATAATAATTATTTTACTTAGGGTTTATTTTGTGAATCTTTCTCCTTTCCACACTTCTCATTATTTCTTGACTTCTTAAAATTCAAGTTGTTATGAACACCATGATACCTACAAATTATGACCACTCTCATAGTCATAACTATGTCCACATCCATGCACGATCATGCTCACAATAATAAGATATTTTAATATTCACTTCAAGGGATGGCTCTGAATGAATTGATCTTAATTGATGATTTTTTTTAATCAAAAGCTTATTATTTTGCTTAGCAACAAGAAGACATAATATCAAATTAGGATATTTCATAGAACTATGCTTATGGTATTCTTGTTATAGGAGCATATTAAAAGCTTGAAAAGTAGTTTTAGTTTTCTCTAGCAAGCCTTCCTTAGCAATATTTCTTTGTCTAATTTTAATTGAGAATCATTCAAAATACTTTGATTTTATAATCTTGCAACTACAAGTAAATCCATTTGCAACGAGCTCATGAAATTGTTATTTTCTTATGATGATCACACCTTTCTTTTAAATTCTTAGTTGCAAGGTATTCAATTTTTAATCCGTGATAGAGATGGTAACATCATTAGTTTAACACGATATTTTTCTTTAAGATTCATAGCATCTAGATAAATTTCAGAATTGATCTTAATTGATAGTTTTTTTAATTAAAAGCTTATTATTTTGCTTAGCAACAAGAAGACATGATATCAAATTAGGATATTTCATAGAACTATGCTTATGGTATTCTTGTTGTAGGAGCATATTAGAAGCTTGAAAAGTAGTTTTAGTTTTCTCCAGCAAGCCTTTATTAGCAATATTTCTTTGTCTAATTTTAATTGAGAATCAATGCAACATACTTTGATTTTATAATCTTGCAACTACAAGTAAATCCATTTATAATGAGCTCATGAAATGATTATTTTCTTATGATGATCACACCTTTCTTTTAAATTCTTAGTTGCAAGGTATTCAATTTTTAATCCGTAATAGAGATGGTAACATCATTAGTTTAACACAATATTTGTCTTTAAGATTCATAGCATCTAGATAAATTTCAGCATTAAAAGTCCATAGAAAACAATTTTTGCTAGCATATTAAAGCAACAAACTCAAGCTTTGTAAGATTTAACATTACCGAGCTTGCAGATGATAATTTTTTTAATAGTTATCAATTCTAGTAATGTGTCAGACTGGCAAAAATATAAATCATATCATAAAAACATTGTGTAATAATAAGATCTAAGATAATTGAGAAAATTTTAATTTAAAAACAATAAGAATTAGAAGTTAGGTGAAGATTATGAATTTGAATCACATGAACAAATATTTTCTTTATTCAAGTATCATGCACACATCTTCATTATAAAGATTTTGAGATTGTGGTAGCGGCTGTGGTTTAAAGGATTTTTTGTTTAGAAATACATCAAAATGATATTTTTTTATTTTTAAAAAATTATTTTTGAAATCAGCACATTAAAAAGATATGAAAACATAGAAAAAAAAATTTTAACCAAATAAAATTTAAAATTTAAAAGCACGCGGCAACAAAGTTCCCAAACAAACTCGAAAAGTCACATATGTAAAAACACTACAAGACATATAACAACAAACACATTTAAACTATATATAATATTCTTCATGAATAAAGCCATATTCGATAGACTTAATATAACGAATATTTGTCTTCTTCGAGTGATGAAAGAAATCATATAAATTTATCTTAACCGAGAAACTAAGAAATTGTTTGGGAACGAGGTGCAAACCGTGTTTCCAAAAAATTTAGAATTTCTTTTTTGCTAAAATTTAATATAATTTATATGTTTTGAATCGTTTTGATGTACTGATGTCAAAAATAATTTTTAAAAAATAAAAAATATATTATTGACATGTATTTCAGTATAAAAAATTATTTGAAAAACAACTACTACTACACTACCAAATATATTCTAAAAATCACAAGAACTTGTTTTGACACCAATCTTATAAACAAAATGAAATTAAGATTGGTTTAAAATTGAGTAAAAAATCAACCAAGAAAAGACAACTATTAATGTCAAAATCCAACGCAGTATGAATTGATAGGTTATGAAAAGCTCGCGAAGACTCTGTCTTTAATGCTACTGATTGGTCTTCCTGTCAGATTATTTCAAAAGAGCTTTTGAGCATGAATTTGAAAGTTGCAGCCTCCTTGTTCTAGCTCTCATCAAATCAGGATACAGGTACACCTCCACTGTTGCTGCCGATGACATGACAACCTCCCCCACCGGGAATCTTAAGGATAAATCTTGACGGGGGCTTCTGATCCTGTTTCTTGAGAAGGAGCCCGTGGTGTGATCATGACAGACATGAATGGCACGGTGATCAACGCTGAATGTGCTCAGCGACCACTACAACATGCTTTAGATGCCACGGTTGTTGAAGATTTTGCACCCCGGGAAGCTTACACACGGCTCACTCCTGCCAACAAGTGTTCTTTGATGGTGATGCCAAGTTGTTAATTGATGTCGTTTGCAACAAGCACCGAGGCTCACTCCATCCTTCAAGACACTGTCAGGAATATCAGAACTCCTAGTTTTATTATCTCTTTTCATTTTATGGAGAGGTTTTGTAATTAAGATGTCTTAATATAACATGAAAAGTCTTAATAGATCACATTGATACTCTTGTCTGTTGGGTTTGAGATAATTCGGAAGATCTCAACGAATTCCTTTTTAATTCAACCTGTCTATGTTAAAAGAAAGAAGGAAAAAAAAATCTATTGAGAAATCGATGAACATGCAAAGATGATAGAGTATATAAAAAGATAGTGTTTGGTGTGCTGTAAAATAATGAACTTAGATATGATAAATTTTTTTTTGTGAGATTGTTTGATACATCTTTGGATAATACAAAAATATATTTTGTCCTGTTCAAGAACGCAGAAATTTTAGTTTCACTTAAAAGGCCGAACAAGTTTATCTAATTTTCTACATAAGAATTAATCTAGTTGATCCAAGTTAATATAAAAATAAAAATTATTAATATTATAGTTTTAAAACCCAACTAAAGACTGATTTGAAACAAGACCATAGTCACTAGTTAAGTTGATAATTGATCCAGGTAAGTGTTAGGATAAAAATAATTATTATCATAATTTTAAACTCATACCGGGGATCGACTCAAGGCCAGACCAAGGTTACGAGTCGAGTTGACCATTGATTCAGGTCAATGTAAGGATAAAAATAATTATTATTATAGTTTTAAAACTCGACTCAGGAGTCGACTCGAGTCTAGGTACAAGTCAAGCTGACCATTAACTTGTGTCAATGTAAAGATATAAATGATTATTATGATAGTTTTAAAATCCGACTTGGGAGTCGACCCAAGAACATGCTCAGGTCACAGGTCGGGTTGATCATAGACTCGAGTCAATATAAAAATAAAAATATTTATTATTATAGTTTTAAAACTCTACTCGGAGATCGAATCAAGACCAAGTTCGGGTCATGAGCCAAGTTAACCGTTAACTCGAGTAAACATAAGGATAAAATGGTTATTACCATAGTTTTAAAACTCAATTAAGGAGTCAGCTTGAGGCAAGACCCAAGTTTTATAAGTTGGGATGGTCAAAGGTTGAGTCAGCAGTTTTAGTCCATCGTCTTTTGTGCTTGCTTGAAATTAAGATTGAGGTTGATAATTTTTTAATTTTATTTATTTATTTTATTAGGTTGGACCCGGTTCAATACATTTAGCTTTGAACCGGACGGGATCCGGTCGGAACAGTAGAGGGTGACTCCACTATTCACATGAACAGTGGAGTGGCTCTCCACAGAAGCAGCTCTTCACTGCTTTGTCTTGTCTTGTGTTACAAACACAGATTTCAATGAGCCCCATAAACATTAAATGATATTTTTTTTATTACCAAACATGTTACGCCTGTATTTTGAGCAAAACACAAACGCAACCTTTTAAATAAACTATCTTTTAAGTGCTTGTATGGAATTAAGGTTGAGGTTGATTTTTATTAAAATTTGAAATTATTTTTAGTATTTTAAATTGATTTGATTGGCTAATATTAAAAATAAATTTTAAAAAATAAAAAAAAATATTATTTTAATATATTTTTAAAATTATTACTTTTAAAACAGTAATAAATAAATAAAATCAAGACAAGATGAGGAAAACAATAGTATAGTCGCTTTTATTAGCTGATTCGTTTCTTGTCTGTTTGTGTTCTGGCCCTTCTGGGTAACCCCACACGCACTCTCTCTCTGTCTCGCTCTGGTTATTGCAAAGCAGAAGCTTTCGAAAAGCCTTCATTTCTTCATCTTTATTATTATTATTATTATTATTATTATTATTATTATTACTATTACTATTACAATATATTTATCCTGTCATTACTCTTTGATGGTAAGATTATCCTATATTCACCTGCCAAATGCCACCTTTGCTTGCATACACCAAGATTTCATTTAAAACAATCGGCAAAAAACAGCAATCGATTAAGGGGTTTTTATGCCTTTACCCTGCTTGAAAATACTGCATCTCTCTCACTAAAATGGAAAAAAACTAAACCCCATTTGTTTCCTAGCTGTACCTCTTCAATGCACCCCCTTTTCCATTCTCATTTCTCACTGTTTCTCCGGCTGCTTTTCCTTCTAGAAAGCTCAAACAATCACACCTCAACCAAACTCCATTGCCATTTTGCACTTGCTTTTTCACGTTTTTAGGCAGAAAAGAAACCTGGGTTGTTGTTCTTGTCAAACTTGAGGTGGGTTTTTATGATTATTTTACTGTAAAGGTGTCCTCTTTGAAATGAGTAAACACAAAGGTACAAAATTGACAATGTGGGTTTGTTTCTTTTTTGGTTTTGTTGGCTAGAAAAGTACAAAAATGAAGAGTAGGAGAATGTTTAGAGAGGGACACAGGAGGAGTCCTAGGATATCTGCCTTGGATGTGTGGAAGGCTCAGCCACTGAGTAGGACCACTGTTGCTAAAAAAACTAGGCTTAGTAGGAGCATTACAAGCACTAGTACCAGTACTGTTGCTAAGGTACAAGACAAGGAGTTGGAGCAGCAAAAGGAGAACCAACCTGAGGGTCCAGCCTGTAGGACAAGGGCAAAGAAAAAGAGGAAGCTTAAACCACTTCAAGATGTGGCTTCTACTCCCAATGCTCAACAGGTTTTACTTCTCTGCCTGCCTCCATTCCTTTTTTACTTTTATTTGTTTATTTATTTATTCAAGGTTGTTGGAGTGGTGGGGTAATAACAATCAGCTTCATCAAATTCATTGTTTTATGGAAATAATAATCAGTGATGAGTATTTTTGCTGGTTTCCTGCTCACTATAATTTGAGTTGTTCACGCCCAATTGTTCTTTTATTTGGGATCTAACTTCTAAGCTGTTGGGTGGGTTTTAAAGAGGGCTCCTAATATGGGTGAAAGTGGTTGGCTATTACATAAATTCATGAGAAGAATTGGTGTTGTGCAGTTGGAAATAGCAGTTGATTGACCCCACCCAACATTTCAGCTCAAGTGCAGCATATGTGTTTACATGATCATCACTATCTTTATTGCTTTCATTGTAATTCTTAAGGCAGTGGGGCTCCTTTAGGATTTTTTCTCTTCTCTCTTCTATTCCTTTCATTCTTCTTTGTCCAAACCTCCAAAGGGAGTTGGTTACATTGTGTTCAAATTGAAAAAGCCTTCCACTTTACCATGGCATGCAGAAACTGTTCCTATAGATTGCTAGTAACTAACCAGTAATTTGTGATTGTCATTATGTGCTTGAGCTTGCCGTTGCCTCTTGGTCTCTCCTCGTGGCTCAAGAGGTTGTGTAGATTGATAGAAAGTCTTCATTGTTCCCTGAGTTTGGTTTCAGGAGCCCAAGTCAAGTGATGAATCAGATGAAAGAGAACTAAGTCATAAAGATCATCCAATCAATAGTGGTAAGCCTTTTTGCTCCGTTAAAATGTAATTGCAAACTGCAGATTTCAGTGACACTGACATCGTATTTCACATTCCTTATTGGACCAGATGAAGCCATTTTGCAGAAAAAAGATGGCCCAAAACAGAAAGGACAAGCTCATTCTCCAGGTTACCTTCCTTCTTCTTTTTTTAATTAAATTTGTAATCAGATCTCCAAGTTTCTCTGTTTGTGACTCTAGCTGTTCTCCTGAATCAGATCAACCATCTAGTTTTTCATGTACATCATGGGTGCCAGAAAAACGAATACTTGAGCATATCGTTGACATATTACAGAGGTGGATATTTTTCTAAAGTATTTATATCATTTAAGTTACTGAGGAATTCTTGTATGCATCAAGTACTTAACATCATCAGTAATTCGCAATTATAGTTTCCTTTCTCGTGTCTTTTGCAATTGGTGCAATGACACAGCTGTTGAAATTTTTGCTGAGGGGTCCATTGCAGGTTGAAAACAGTTTCCTTTCTTGTTCTGACTTTTGTTTCTTATTTGTCCATCTCTTAGGAGAGATACCCATGAAATATTTGCAGAACCAGTTGACCCAAATGAGGTTGGTAATGATCAGAAGTTTCCTTACATATCAAGAATGTTATCCTTTCTTGTTCTTTGTATTTATGGAATCGCTGCTAATAAGGTTGAGGAGTATTATGAAATCATCCAAGAGCCTATGGATTTCGGCACCATGAGAGCTAAACTTCATGAAGGAATGTATAAAAGTCTTGAACAATTTGAGGTTTGCTCCTTTATCAAGCATTAATTCTCTATTTATGATTTTGAAGGTACATTTGTTTTACAGTGTTGATGTGTGAACCATGTAGCTTCCAGACAAGAAACTTCTATTCTTCCCTTTTCTGATTACAAAATTTGTAACTGTTATGCAGCATGATGTGTTTCTAATATCCGGAAATGCAATGCACTTCAATTCCTCTTCCACCATTTATTTCAGACAGGTATGATTATCTGCTACCTGTCAAACAACTTAATCATATTCAAAGAATTCTGTGTAGATAAATTATGAATTTTTGACCTCCAACTGAACGTCAAAGCTTGGTTTTTACAGGCTCGTGCCATAGCTGAATTAGCTAAGAAGGTTTTCCATGTTCTGAAAACTGATCCTGATAATTTTGAACTGGAATTCTCGGGGACAAGACGACGAAGTGGTAGAAGGCCCCAACATGAAGTCAAGGGTTCAACTTATAGCCCATCCCTTAAGGTTGCGAGGAGTTCAAAATCCAGCAATACCAATACTGCAGTTCATGTATCCCCGAAACCCACCCCATGTTTAACAAGTTGTTCATCAAGTCTAAAAAGAGCGATCCGAGTGAACTCTGCATGCTTGGGCATCACTACGCATTCTGATGCAAGAGATGATGAAGTACTTTTTGGTAAGGAGTGAATTCTGTTCTGACCACCTCAAAATCAAATTTCTTAAGGTCTTGTTTTAGGGAAGGGCAGATCCAACATGCACAAAGTATGTTAAAGGTTGGAAAATGCTGTTTATAGAGTCACTTAGTCTATGGAGTTCTCCATATGTGATTTGTCCATTTTTTAATATATGGAATCCATATCATTAAAGGTAGGAACTCTCTTTTTGTCCAGAAGGAGCTCTCCTTGTGGGTTGTCATACACTTAACTGACTTGCATTCACTAAATTAAAGGGATTCACTAGGTTAATGATTTTATCCTCTTGACATGAGATCATAGTTGGATCTGCTCCACAATGGAAAGGCTAGATTGTTCCCGCTACACAATTTGTTGTTTAGATTGTGCAATTTTGAAGGTTTCAAACTCTCAAGAATAATGAACCAATGGTCTGTGAGGCTCTTCAATGTGGATTGTACACAAATGGATGGAGCCATAGGCTCCAACAATAGGGACACAGAAATGCAGAAAATTTTTGTTCTCTTCATGAAGTTGAATTGTGCAAATTTCATAACATGTTTTAATTAGCTCTTCTTCAACAGGTTCTGGAGATGGTAAAAGATTTGGTTTTTCTGAAACAGATAGGCGCTCTACATATAAGCCATGGATGTCATTCCTTGATGAGAGCTATCCAATTATTTCATCAATTTATAGTAATTTAAAGCCACTAGTGCACGTAAGTGACTTACTTGAGAGAACAGTTCTGTTTTCTATCTATGCTTCCTGATATCATGAATTAGTAGATACTTCATGAGAGATGACACTATGTTCTCTCATGGTGTAGGTGAATCAGCAGGAAATTGCCTATCATAAAAGCTTATTCTTGTTTGTTAAAGACGTAGGACCAACTGCCCAAATGGTTGCCAAACGCAAGTTAGATGGATGGCCGACCACTGCTGCCAATTTTCCAACTCCAGGTTCAAACTTTTGGCTTCAGTCTCCAAACTGTCAAACTTCTGCGGCATCAACCTCTGCTCAGTGTCCACCTACACTTGATGCTACAATCACAGCTGCATGCCAAAATGTAAGCCGGGGTGACAGAATAGACATGTTTGATGTCGATAAAGGAGGTGTTGCTTATGCTGGTAACAACTTTGGCATTCATGGAACTTCAGAGAAAGTGGCACCAAATGGTAATTGTTACAGTAACTTTGGTTTCATTAGCGGTGATGCTTCCTTTTGTAATGACACGGATGTTGCCAGTGTCTCAAGGAATGAAAGGCCTCGCCAAAATCAAAATAGAGGCCTTCAACAGGGTTCAAATTCACCTGTCGCTGATGCCAGAGATCTGAATCTTTTAGCTGCTGGTTCAAGTAAAAAGGATAATGGATCGGCAATGCATAAACTGGAGAGAAGCAAGATGGATAACAAATCACAACCATCGGATTCAGGTTTCAAGGGTGTTAGGTCAAATGCTTTGGAAAGCAGGTTGAGTGATACTTACAGTTTATCACCATCTTCATGGCCCCTAAAGACCACTGGCATGTCAAGTTTTAATCGACATATTGGCAATACACATAGTCCAAGTACACAATGTCTGAGAGGTGACGATCAAGCCCCAGCTGCTCAAGTTCCAAATCATGGACTTGGCAGTTCGTCCGAGACAATTCAGGCCTTGAAACCTAGCGAACAATTGACACCTGTTTCTGGCCATTTCATCTTTGATCTGCCATTTTTAAAGACACGGCTTGACCAGATAAATTCTCCGGAGCAGAATATATTTTTGCAGCATGGTTCAGGTATGCAGGGATCTTTTCCGAACAGAATAGGTGAGACTTACAATGATAGCCGTCCACACTCCTCGTTGAATACTCAGCATACTAACTTGGCTCTGCAGCTGTAACATAATGGCACTAAAACATGAAGAACTCATTGGCTGGAAACATGTTTTACTTCTTGTGCATATAATGCTAAGGCCTTGCATCAAAAAAGGGTCCTTTGTTGTAAAAGAAGGCAGTGATTGCAGCCTCGTAGGAATTGCTTTGTAATTAACTATGATTATACATTGGTTGTTAAGAAAGACGTAAAGCAAATTTCGTAGTTTATCAAGCAAGCATCCATTTCATCCTTGGTTTGAACTTGGATTAATCTTATGACAAGATAAAGAACTTGAGAATATGCTGTCAAAAACTAGAATCCAATCTCGGGGCTCCGGTCTGAACTAGTAACTTTTACAATAATAAAAAAAAGGGCTGCATAAACAAAGTATAAAGAGAAGGCAAGCCCGTCAACGAAGAAATAAGATAGGTGAGACTCGAACTAAAAATCATAACTGGAAAGTTGCGCTGATAGACAGAGGCAGGCAAACAGTTGGACTGGTTTCTTCTTACAAGTGTGAGTTTTCTTGAAAAAAGCAAAGGGAGAAGATGAATCGTAAGCCTCCCACATTAAGTGTTCAAAATATGGAGCACAGTCATACATCATTTTATTTTATTTTTAACCTAACAGTATCTTTGGACCAGCAGTAGATCAAGATTAAATTCCATTCCTACAAGTTTTATATGGGGTATCCACACCCGAACTAGGGCATTCACAAAACCAAGTAATTGTATATTTGGAAGGAGCATAGCCGCCAGTCAATGCAAACCATTGGATAATGATAACATTAATATATATATATATATATATATATATATATATATATATATATATATATATAAGTGTATCTTAAGAGGCTACAAGTGGTGTCACATTAGCATTCCTCATGGTAAATGTCTTGTATAAAAAACAAAGTAAAGGTTCGTTGGACAAATCCAAAAACAGAGAGACGGTTGTGGGCTGTGGTGATCTTCCTCTTCCTTGATCACCACCTCTACTTGTCATCGTGGCGGTGGGGGTGGCTGTAACGGCCAAGAACAAGTTATTATCATTAATAAAAAGAGATGGCATATAGGAGAAGACATGGAATTACCAGGACATCAACATTCAAAGAAGAGATTCATCACCCACCAGAACAAGACAACCACCATGAAAACATCAACAAAAATACTAATATCAATGACGACACTTTTCTTATAACATCTTCTTCATCTCTGGCTGCTCAGGCTATTAGGGCATCTGCTGCTCATCGTGAATCATCCCTTTCTTCTGCATATGCTGGAGATTCTATCCCTCGGAGATCTAAGGTCTTCTTTATGTCTTTTTTTTTTCGTGTTATCAAGAACCCAATTTCGTTCTTTTGTTTCTGTTTCATTTAGGATTTTTATCTGTCAAAAATGAACATGGATCTCGTCTTATCTGCATCTCTAAATTGATCTTATCAATATATTTTCAATCCATGATTACATACTGAATTGGATTTGATCACTGCTTCAGTTTTGTATCCTTTATTTTTATGCATATTAAATGTTGACAATGAATTTGCAGTTATTCAATAATGTTAGAACGTTGAAGATTTTATAGTATTTTTCGCTAGGATTCAATAAATTTGATATGCTTTTAGTCTCAGCTTTCCTTCTTGGTTTGGCAAAAATTCAGGAATTGATAATATATACTTAGGGTTAGGGGATTTCAAACTAGATAATCATGCCTCCAGAGCCTAAATCTTTGAGTCTTTTTTGACTGGATTTATGCCTTTGTTGGCATGATTGTACATATTGGAGTCTAGAACGATTACTATAGAAAGATGACGGAATTGGTTTGCATGTCTTTGCATTACTAGCTTTATTGCACATTATTCGTACCCTGTTAAATTTGATGAGGCATGATGCCTGAACATCTAGGTGTTTGATGCATACGAGGACAAACCGGGAACAAATGATTCGAAAGGGTTTTGGGGTGTCCTTGCTCGGAAAGCAAAAGCGATTCTCGAGGACGATAATATGTCTCAACAATTTGAAACACCAGAAAGATCAAGGTTCCAGATGCCAGATTCCTCTGCAGGTGGTCAGGTGATTACCAAATTAACATTTGAGTCCCACTTATTGCAGTGAAGAAAATCGGAGAATAAAAGGGCAAGTGTCATCAATTGATTGTTGTAATATTTTACAGTATTCATACCGGACACCTGAGGGCTTTAGGAAAATGGATAATCCTGCAATACGAAAGGGCTTGGATAAGATTACATCTTCCCTTAATCAAATTGGTGACACCTTTGAAAAGGCTTTCGAGGTAAGATGTTTTGCTTCCTTTGCAACTCTAGGCAAACTTATCCATTGTGTTCACTGTACAACCTGTTTTAGTTCCTGATCCTACTTGATGAGCTCATTGATTGCATATCTATATCTTGAGCAAAGCATCTAAAGGGTTTTTCTTTCCCTACTTTCTTCCATTTTTAACCTGTGGACAATCCTCTAACCTGGCCATTGATGTTTAGGTTCCATTTCTATTGCTGAGATTATGGTAGTAAACCCAAGTCTCTATTAAAAATAACGGTTAGCAATTAAATTGAATGTTGTTAATTAGTGATCAGATTTTCTGCGAGAAGGAGAGTTTGAATTGATCCAGTGTCAGATTTTTTTCTACTCCTTTTCTGAAATACTGAATTAATGATTCCAGAAGAACTGATAAAAATAAGTTCTAATGATGCTAACAAGTATGTTTGCAGATTTGCATTTCTGGATGAATCCGTCATACATTTAAAACTTAGCAATTATATAAATTATATTTTTTTGCTTCAATATCTCTACTTATTTTCCAGGAAGGTCGCACTATTGTGGAAAATAAGACAGCAGATATCATCCAAGAAACTCGCAAACTGCAAATAAGGCGAAAAGGTCCCGACGCATACAATCAAAGTCCTGGTGCAAATAGTTCATGGATGCAACAACAGACACAACCTCTGAACCATGAAAATCAACTGAAGGCATCTCGCGACGTAAGGTGGCAACTTTGTATTTGTGGGTCACTGGTTCATGTGGAAAAGTTTTAAATGCATTAATTTGGAAATCGAATAAGATTTAAGCTCTCAACTAACCTATTTAATGCTGCTATGCAGCATGTCACTAAATATGGAGGTCTCTATATACAAGATAGATTATTGTGGCTGTGTGAAGAATATGATTTTTTTTTGGTCCCCATTTGTCGACTTAGATTTTAGCCTATGGCTTGGCCAAAGAAAGGCTATCTGTAATCGCGGTTGTGAACTGACTCGGTTTGCAGCAATTTTAGAATATGTTAAGAACAGGATAGGAATCGTATCATCAGTATTCACTCCAAATTATTCGCTTCAGCAAAAGACAGTTGTGAGCCTATTTTCAATCTCCTAGCTGGTGAAATGAATGATTAGCCTTCTGTTCACAGGTTGCAATGGCTACTGCTGCCAAAGCAAAACTTCTTCTTCGGGAACTAAAAACGGTTAAAGCAGACCTGGCTTTTGCTAAACAAAGATGTTCACAGCTGGAAGAAGAGAATAAAATGCTTCGGGAGAGCCGTGAAAAGGGCAGCAATGTTGACGATGATGATCTGGTAATGCACTCTTGTACTTCATTGTGTTTTTTATCTCACAAGGTTCTCTGTGTAGGACCAATGCATGCTGTTCGACCTAATTTTGTAATCTATGCTCTCTTTGTATTGTTTTCCACTAGCTTCTGTATCTGCAGGATGCTTTGATGAATCTTTCTTCTTTAGCTGTTTTAAACTGGAGAGACAATTGTGACAGTCTATTGATTACTATTTGATTTACATATTTGCTATGGCAGATCCGCCTTCAACTGGAGACACTTTTGGCTGAGAAAGCTCGTCTGGCACATGAGAATTCTGTGTATGCTCGCGAGAACCGCTTTCTGAGAGAGATTGTTGAATACCACCAACTTACAATGCAGGATGTTGTTTATTTGGACGAAGGCAGTGAAGAAGTTACCGAAGTCTATCCCTTTACGAAGATGCTTTCTGTTTCTCCACCTTCGCCCACCTCACCTTCTGACACCACATTAAGTTCACTATTGGAAAAGGAAATCTATCCCGTCCCTGACCTCCCGCAAGAAACACAGGAGGTTTCAGAAAGTGATGTCCCACCAAATGCAGGTAAACCGGCACTCAAGGAAGAAGAAGAAGAAGAAACAGGAAGCGATGCCCCCCAAAGTGCAGGTGTACCTGCACTAAAGGAAGTAGAAGATGCAAGAAGCGGTGCCCCCCCAAGTGCAGGAGTTCCTGCACTCAAGGAAGTAGAAGATACAAGAAGTGATGCCTCCCCAGGTGTTGGTATCCCTGTACTTGAGGAAAAAGAAGAGGAAAAACGAATCCCTTCAAACAAGGAGGAGGAGGAAGAAGAAGAAGAAGAAAAATGTACTTCAAAGTCTGCAGTGCATGAGGAGGAAAAAGCAAAAACACCCTCAGCATCGTATGGCGTAAATAAGTAGTCCTATTCATCTCTGGCATGCGGTAGTCTTGACTCAGATTGGGTTTCTTACCGTTTATCTCTTGGTTGTGTTTGATAAAGCCAAGGTTTTTGGGGGAGATTTTTTTTCTTGGGCAAACATTCTTTAATGTTTTATGAATGTAATTGTTTATGCAATTGCGTATTTGTTATCAAATAAAAAGTCTGATTTTCCTTTTCCAGATAACAAACTTGAAATCAGAAAATTGTTTGATCTATGAAATATTAAAATCAAGTGGTTGCTGTGCTTCATAGGGCTAATGGCTCTCGGCAGGTTAGCAATAATTCTGTGCCCTGTCCCCGTGCGCATGAATGTTCTAAGTATTTATAGTATTGTTTGTTTTTGTATTTTAAAAATATTTTTAAAAGTTTTAAATTTATTTTATTTATTTTATTTTAAATTAATATTTTTTTGATGTTTTTAAATCATTTAGATGTGCTGGTATCAAAAATAATTTTTTAAAAATAAAAAAACATTATTTTAATATATTTCTAAATGAAAAGCACTTTAAAAAGTAACTGTAACTACACTCTTAAACATGCATGAAATGATTTCACCCTAATATGCTATGCGGGCTTTGTCAATTCACCAATTTTGAAGAAAAAAACCAGGTTTTGGCCTAGACAATGAGTTAGTTGGTCTGCCTTAAATGTTGTTGTGTTAATATTTATACAGCGGTATCTATAATTTATTTTAATCAAACTTGGTTTTAATTAAAAAACGGTTAAACCTTCCCTCTCGACTTCATCATATTAATTCAATTCCCACTTAATTTAAAATATGCACTTTAAGTTGGTGAGGAAAAAAAATCATTATAATGATAATAGCACATTGAAGCTTTAGTCAATTTCAATAATGGCATACTTCAAATTTTAAATTCACAATCAAAATTATTCTTATTTCATTAAGCGCATACTTCAAGTTTTAGTAGTAATTGTGTTTTTCCCTCTCCACTCACAAACCTTAACATTGACTTCTAAAGATATTTTAATCTTTTTATATGAAACATTTATTATTATCAAATTATCCAAAAATAAATAAGTCTTCTCCTTTCTTGATTATACAATAAAATAATCAAAATACTTTTAGAAACAAAAAATTTAAATCTAGTGTCTTGGGGCATTTTTATATTTTTATAATGGTATTTCTATTATTATAATATCAACTAAGGAGCAATTTGATATTTGACTAAATATAAAAAATAATAAACAATTAAAATGCATAATAAAATAACAAAAATACTCTTAAAAACAAAAGATTTAAACTTAAAAATAGCTTTTTTGTCTTTTCATAATAGTTTTTGAGTGATTATTAAATCAGCTCAATAGCAATTTGACATTTAAATAAATAAAATTTTTTTAAAAAATAGACACATGCGAGGCACCTAAAGGTCGGGTGGGAGACGCATATACCCTTCAGATGGCGCATATGGAGTCTCATGGTCTCCAAAAATGTCAATCCATCATGTTGTTGTAAGTGTCACCATATCATGTTCTCTTTAGAGTGGCACATGTCGTCATTGGTGGTTCGGCTAGTCGTTGATTGACTTTTTTTTCTTTTTTTTTTCCCTTGAAAATTATAGCTTTACCCTCTTTATTGTAGATATTTCAACTTTAATCCTTATTTTTTTTATTTTTAATTTTTATTCTTGGCCTTTTTGTATAAGTTTTCTTTGTTTGCAATTTTGTCCACAAATTCCAATTTGACGAATTGTTTTTTCCAAGTTAGTTCTTATTCTTTGGTTTTAAATTTTTTTCCTTTGTTATTTTCTAAAAATTTTATTAGTTTTCAATTTCATTCTTGAATCCAAATTTATGGTATTATATTTTTAAATTGTCCTTATTATTTTGATTTCTAATATTTTTTGGCCTTGTTATAAAAGTTTAATTTATTTTCAATTACATCATTCGATCTAAATTTATGATATATTATTTTTACTAATTTGGTCCTTCTTTTTATTTTTTTCTTTTTTTAAGTGATTTTTCTTTTCAATTTCAACCTTCAATTAAAATTTTATTTTTATTTTTTATGTCAATTTTAATCCTTATTCTTTTGATTTTTGTTTTGTTCCTTTTGCTAAATTGTTTTTTCTTTTCAATTTCACCATTCAACCCAATATAAAATTTATTTTGTATTTCATTTTTGATCCTCATTCTTTTAATCATTATTTTTATAATTCTTTTGTATAATTAAAATTATTTTTTAGGAATTGGGTTTATGGTTTTTCAAATAAGATATTTTGGATCTAATGACCTGGATCACGAGTTTAAAAAGTTAACAAGGGTTAATATTTATTTTTTAAAATAAATCAGCTTTATAATTCTCTTTATTCATTTTTTTAGGTTATTTCAATCTCATAATTTAGGCCACAAATTTGACAGGATATCCTGAATTGACTCAACCTTTATTACTGGGGTTACAGGTTTTTTGTGTTAACTCATATTTGGATTGACTAGGACTAGTTTTTCTTATGTTCTTTTTTCATCCCGTTTTATTCTTCCGTATTTAATGGGCTATAAATTGAGTTGTATCGTTTGTTTTTTTAAAAAAAAAAACTTTTCTCAAATTATCCTAATTAATTTTCTTTTTAAAATTTTATTCATCTACTGTTATTTTTTATTTTTATTTTTATTTTAATTAAAATAAAATTAATTTATTAATTCAATCGGTCTAAAAACCTAGCCTCAACTTTTTTCTTTTGCGATCACCCGGGAAAAAAAAAAAAACTCTTTTACACGCTTTACCTTCAAAAAAAAAAATGGAGTTAATTTTGAGAGTGTTGGAACAGCTTCACAGATTGCCTTGCGTAGAACCAACCATTGAAGTTTCCTTGCAATCATCGACATACCCTTGCTTTCTTATTATCCCAGAATTTCTGATTGCATTTTGCACTAACCAGAACTTGCCTTCTAATACTAGTTCATGAAGTAATGTTTGTGGCAACCACCTCCAACAAGTCTAGACCGACTCAGAGACTCATTTCATCCTCCAAAAAGGCATGGCAGCATGCACCAGTTACGCAGGGATTCAATTTTTGCCAGAACTTCAAGGCAGCTTTTACAGACATGAAAGAATACCATAGATTAAGCATTAAGAAAAAAAAATATTGAGATAGTACTTTCACTTCTTGCACACAGTCGCGGCTGCTGACTGGCAGGACACGAGATAGAGATGGTGCAAGGCCAACGTAAGCCACCAACACGAAGCAGGAAGCTAAACACTCCAAACTAGACACCGACCAGGTTCCTATGTTTATAAATAAGCCCAAGCGCTCCAAATAGTAAACGCATAAATCCATTCCTTGAGGATTAAAGAGTATATACAATTTTCAGAAAATAACAAGGAAAACTTTCATTGACAGCAAATGAAAATGATATGTGTATATATATATATATTGTTAATCATTTGAGGAACTGTGTCTTCAAAAGCCATTAGATACATTCATCCTTCCCCGATACAACAAAAGAACGGGCAGCCAATTCAAGTTCCACTAATCTTTGGTTTGATTTTCTTGGGTAAGTAACCACTGAACAAGCCAGAGCCAAATACAGTCACATATACGTGTATGGATGAGATGATGATCAGGAAAAGGCAGTTTTCGGTATGTGTTTGGAGCTCCCAAGCAGAAAAACTCGCTGGTCTCTACATTAGACACCTCTAGAATATCTGGAATAATAAACTAGTTGAGCCATCACTGAACGATCTGAGATCTGCAGGTTTGACCAAAGCCCTGCACAAGGGGCACGTCCCTTCCCTCTCAAACCTGTAAACCGACTCTCAGTTCAGATAAAACACAAATGAATCAACTACTGCTGGCTAACTGATTTCAGCAAGAGCAAATTATGTTCAAATAACAAACAGAAAATGAAATGCTGGTTGTATTAGGTCATATAAACTGACCATTCTGATACACAATCCTCGCAAAATATGTGTTTACATCGAAGTAGTATAGGTGCGTGCATCTTTTCCTGGCATATGGCACACAGATCTCCTGCTGCATTGACCTGCATTACAGCATTGATGACTTAGAATGCATGGAAAACTATCCCATGTACTTGTCAAGAACCACTAATGAAATCTAGAGAGAATGAGAGCTGAACATGTCGAAGTTTCTGCACACAATGAGTCAGAGACCAATCGTCGAACAATTTTCTATGTGACATCTCATTACACGTACGAGAAAAGAAGGATCATGAAAGATTAAAAAAATGTGTACACAGTAAGTTAAAGAGCAATTATTTTGTTAATGCCACAAAATAATCACAAATCCATTGTATTAATCTGAGGAAATGATGAAACACAAGATATAGAATTATTCATCTCAAAGCTATTATTGGATCATAAAGCAGGTTTGCTATTGTATAAAAAGGCGCCAACTATTTGCAATCAAACAGCTAGGAAAAGTGAGAAAGCTCCTGTTTTCAGCTTATTCCTCCCCGACATGCAGTGGCAGAGCTAAGAGTTTTTCTATGGGAGGGAAAATAAATTAAAAGAAAAGAGATGTCTACCAGGCCTTGTAAAAATAGAATTATAATTATGTGCATAAAAGGAAAACCTGTAAATCCCTAAACAATTTTATGAAAAAGCATTAAAAAAATAACATGTAGGACATAAAATTGAACTATCTTAGGTTTTGGGTGAAAGAGAATAATTATATATTTCATGTTCTTGGCTTTAATTAAACAATTAGTAAATGGGACTCAACCATGCACAAAAAGTGTACAATATAAACTATAAGAGATCAAGGAAAAGGGAGTAGGGGGAGAGTGGGTATCATTAAAATGAAGAGGGGTGGACTATTGGTGATGTGGCATTTTATTAATGGAAATATTGAAACTGCAAGACTTTTTAGGGTCTTAGTTAATTACCCGTCTTAGGCTGATCTATCGATGCACTTTCTAGTGATGGCTCTCTCTTCTATTATTTTTTCTTCTTCTTTTCATTTTGCCACAGTATAAACATGGGTTCTTTATTTCATCAAAACATAAATGAATGTGGACTATTTACTATATCTTTGGGTCCTATGAAAACCCCCAAAAGAAGGAAACCATATAACTGCAGATTTACACCTAGATATGTGCAAATGTTCCAAGAGGGGTCCTGATCTAAGAGAAAAGAGAAATCAACAGTACCTGCTCTGATGTTGCATATGCCCCATAGTGCACCTCTTTACGTGATAATGCCTTCAAAGCAGCACAGAAAGATTGTACCTGCAATTTACCAACCAAAATGAGAGTGATTGGAGAAATGATAACACAGGCTAAGAAGGGACAGGCCATTCAGCTTGCTCAATATTTTCCATACAAAATGTAGGCAAAAGGAGGCAACAGATGCAGGAAACAAAAACAATAAAATCACGAAACTTAAACCTTCTCAACAACAGATGTGAGCTTGAAAGTTAGATACAACCCAGTCATGAGTGACGAAAAGAGGCTGCCATATTCTTTGTTCAAAAAGAAACGATACCAGACTGGTGTAGGCAATAAGGCACGGTACAGCAGCATCAGGTACTCAACCAAAGTAAGCATTTGACCCTAGAAAAAATTATCATGGTCAGAAAATAAGGTAAAATAATAAATGCTCAGGTATATGCCAAAAACTTCTTGAAGAGAATGACAGAAAGAAAGTTGATTGAGACCTCCGTCCGATTAGTAGACATGCCAAACCCCAACCAGCTTCAATATTCAGATCTTTTTAAAAGAAATCAAAACTGACATGGAGAAATTTCTTCCATATTCTAGGCATAATAATGTTTGTTGCATTATTTTATTAATGGTTAAGATTTTTAGATTTCGAAGAGTTTAATGAGTCTAAAACGCAGTTTGATAAATCAAACATAACTTTTAATCCAACCGTTATCGAACTGAAATTTTAACAAAAGATTTTGAAGGCCCTGTTTCTTGCAAGGTTAATATTTCATGATGATTGGAAATCGAGAAGGGCTTCAAATAAGGCTCGGAAGTTACCGTGCGGGATTGTCTCTATTTACCTTGTAGCATTTGGATTCTTTGTCCCATTTAGATCGAGACTTTTAATTTAACTAGCACTTTAATATTTAAAAATCCTAATGCTAGATGGATTCATAAGTTTTAATTAGTAATCTTACCTATAAAAGATTTTAGTTTTAATTAGGAATCATTTCCCATAAAAGATTTTGGGAATAATATAAATAGGAGTGTCTAGTTTATTTTGAGAAGAAAATTATTATTCAGATTTTAATAAAATATCAGTGAGTTTTTTCTAAATTTCTCTACAACTTAGGTCTATAACCTTAGGGCTTGAGAACCCTAGCTTCTATCAATGTTATACGCTGCGTCAAAAACCCAAACCGAACATACATTCTATATGATATCTCACCTGTTTACGATAATTTCGGCCTCTGCTGTTCTTGTAAGAAATTAACAGAATACATTTGAATACCATTGCTGCCTGCCGGACCAAAGTATCTGGAAAAGAAAAACAATAAAAAGAAGAAAATAATTGCACACTAATTAAAGGGGTTCAAAACATTCCATCCACATGAGAACATAATAGGAAACTGCACTTAATTAAGGGGAACAACTTTTGAGGAAGTCATGAGAAATAATTGATATTCCTAAGGGCTGAGAGAGGTCCTCTGCGTGTAGGTGTTTTTCTACATATTCCATGCAAAAATTAACAAATGCATGAGGTATGAAATAAAGTGCCATCACTACATTTTTAGGCTTTATTTTTTACAACATTACAGCATAAAGTGCATCTTTAGTCAATCAGAAGTAGAGAAATATGTCAATAACTTGCAAACAGTAACTTACCATTCACCATGATGATGAAAATAGCATGCCAGAAAGGAGGTATAGATTTGGGGGGAAGCATAATTAATGGGTACAGAAGATCATCATTTTGATACCACCAGTAAACACCAACCACATGAATCGCGAATGCAAGAGAGATGCCAACAAGCATAGAGACTTTCCTCTCACCCTGCAGAGGCCAACAGTTGCTAAGCTCAAAAATCATAATCTAATCCAACTAAGAGATGCTCGAATTCTCACAAAGCACAAGTCCCTATAGAAAAAGCTCAGAAAATGTTCAGTAAGAATTAAGTACCTTCAGAGCTGTTTGTTTTCGTAGAATATCATTAGACTTGAACATGACAACAGCAATCCAAATTGTAACAAAGAAACCTGCAAGTCCTTGTATATAGAGCAATGTCACAAAAATTTTAAAAATTAAAAGTAAGAAGTAAAAACTTAAGGAAAAAAGACTAGAATTCAACATGCTCAAAATTCTGTAAGAATTGTTTCCTCTAAAAAAAGTCAAGAGACAAACAACTAGTGATGTGATTAGCGAGCAGCAATCCATATTCTTTGGTTTTGGTCTTTTGTGAATGAAAATTTTATTTTCCTTTTTTTCCTACCATAAGAAATCATGAAAAAAATATGCCAGTTTAAACTTATTATTGAATTGGGCAATGAACAGGTAATAGACAGATTTTTGTTTTGTGGTGGAAAAGCTTACTTCAAGAACGTTCATTTCTCAAGAGCACTCCAAATTCAACCATGGTTTTAAGTGTTGGATTATCTTCCTCTTATTTTCAATCCCTGGATTTTGTGTTGTGTCCTCTTAATTTTCAATCCCCCTCCTCTTGTTCTTACTTTCTATAATTCTTTGTTTGGTTAACAAAAGTTCTGGAGTCAGATCATCTGCCTAATCTAGAGGATCTTAAAACAAATAAGCACCAATCCGCCCTACAAGTACAAGGAACAGTTGGAGAAAAATGGATGATGACATTCGAGATGAAAGGAATAGAATATAGTTAAAGAAAAAAAAGACCAGTATTCACATGCATTTACACACAGAATGAAGGTGAGGCTGTTGTTAGAATATCAAGGGTGACAAGAATTGAAATGGTGGTCATTCTATAAATCAACAATGAATTACTCTAAAGCATAACAAACTAGCAAGTTAGCACCATAGACATTTCTTCTCTAGTTAAAATCTTCAGTCTTAATGCCTGAGAAGTATGAAACATGAGACAGTAAAGAGTTCAGTTGAAGAGGATTGAGATTTATTCAACTGAGATGTAATTAGATTGAAACAAAAAATGAGGTTTGCAACATTGATGCAGCTTTTTGCTTCCTAGAGACCATCCCTGTCCTTTTGTTCTTTGCTTTAAAGAACTTTCTAAAAATAACATTAATTAAAAACTAAATACCCAGGCAATTGGTAAAGCTGACCATTCCAACCAAAAATCCCTGATTAATTTACATTCCATCTCTGATGAAAGTATGCAGCCTAAACAAATTATCTATTCACTGACAGCTGTAGAAAAAAACATACCATGCTCCCAATTCGAATCACTAAAACAAAATATGGTTCCCCTGCATGCTTCACGTGTTCAGTAATTTGTACGAGATTTTAGGGAATCCAAAGCTGTTCATGATTAAAACACCACAATATCAACCCAAGAAGAATCCACCCAATATCATAGAAATGTAATCTAATCCAGCTCCATGGAATGATAAATCTACAGCTCCAATTAAGAAGGTCAATTCTTTAAGATCTCTCTCTTTCAACCATATTTTAATATTTGACTTTCTTCCTCCCACTCCTAGTCCCTGTACTTAAGTTTTTCTTCCCTTCTCCCATCCTCTCCTCTCACAATGACTTCCTATAATTCTTCATTTGGTTAACACTAGGTAATGGATAGGATCAACTACCTAATCCAATCATCACCTCAAAACAGCAAAAAGCCAATTGCATACAAAGGACCAGGGCCAATTGGAGAAAGAAATTTGAGATGAAAAGAAAAGAACATACAAAATTTGGTAAGCCAAATGAATCTATTTGACCTTACAGCAAGATTCACAAACATGCAAATTTAGATTTCAACATCTGGTGAGAGTGTGTGAAACTGTTTTGTGAAGAGCAGTGATGACAAGGATGAAAAACGACGTTATTTTGTACATGGATAATCGATCACTCTGAAGAGCAAGATACTGACAGGTCAGTGCAATAGAAATGTTCTTTTCTAGTTAAAAGATTCATCACAAATTACATGAGAATGTAACATGGAGGAATTCAGTGGAAAAGAGTTGAGTCATAATCAGAAACAAAAAGAGTAGTTAGCAACACCCAGGCAGTAATGGCAAGCAAAACAAAATAAATAACCTCCAGAAAACCACCAGTGCTGTTTTTTTATTTGCTTCATAAAAACTCGCTCAAACACATGCTGATTGACCAGGAAACCATTTGCGAGCTACTCATCCCTCCAAAATAACCATAGACTGATATCCATTCCATCTTAGTGGAAGTCTTCCAGTACATAAACAATATATCTATTCACTAACAGTTTTTGCCAAGAATATGGTAGGAATTGCTTATCCAAAATATGGTTCCTCCACATGCTTCAAGCGTCCAGTTTTTTTTACATTATTGAATTCCACTCTAGAAATTTTAAAAAATAATTATAATAAAAGGCCAAACCACTGATTTTAAGATAATAGAGCAATATACAAAAAATACCTTGCAAATGCTGGCGAATGAAGACAACCAATAGAAGCAAAGAAAAAGGAAGCACTTGCTCAATCCACCTGGCAGCTTGCTGGATATCATATCTCTGGTATGTTGAATCCCTCCCATTACCCCCAGCCCCATCAGCAGCTTCCCCATCCCCACCCACACTCGAACTCTGATGACTACCGGCACCACCAGTGGCATCTCCCCCTCCTCCTTCATGATCACTTCTCAAATCACCCTGAAGAACATCTGCACCCATCGTTTGCTGCTGTCCCAACACCTCATTCTGCCCTCCACCAACTTGCCCCACAACCAATCCACCAGAACCATCCCTGTCATGTTCATGTTCATGTTCCCCCGACCCAATTATCCTAATCGCAACCTCCCCATTATTAGAGACCACCGCAGCCGACGAACCATCAAGTCTAGTAGAACCAAGTCCTCCTCCACCAGGAATCAAAGACTCTGTTTCTTGGTGAGATGAACGAGTAGTTCTTAACAGACCAGAATACTCTAATAAAAGAGAAATAGACGCTTGAAGAATACTAGAAGCTGATAACATTCCATATCTCCTCGACGAAGAAGGTGAAGAATTGTTACTGCTATTACTATTTCCTCCGCCTCTGCCTCTGTACGGATCAGAAATATTCCCTGACCCTTCCATTATCGTATCAGCAGTAGATGATGCCCTAGCCCTAACCATCACATATATTTTATATTATTATCACCCTGTCAAGTTAAGAAATTAACAACAAAAATTGATCGAAATTGTAGAGAAGAGGACAAGGGAATAACACTACCTACGAAAGCGAAACTCCGTCGAGGAAGAGAAAAGGGGGTTAGAAATAAGGAGGATATGAGATTCGAGGTGGCATTCGAGAAACCCTAACCCTAATAAATATGGGGGGTTGAAGGGAGGTCAATGAACGAAGAGAAAAGGAAAAGGTCAACGACAAAGAAAGCGTCGTAACTTGACTATTGTATCGCCATTAAAGGGAGAATCGATCAAACAATCAATCGGATTTTTCTTCTTCTTCTTTATCGGGAACAAAATTGAATAAACAAAAAGAAAGCAGGTTTTTAATTTATTTATTTTCCCTCTTCCTCCCTTCTCTTGTTTCTCTCTCTATGCTGATGGTGATGCATACACAGAGAGGAGTGGGGGAGGGGGAGAGAGAAAATGGAGTTGGGCAAATACGACAAAGGAATTGTTGCTGATAGCTAAAGGAGGAGTAGGGTTGGTATTTTCTTTCATTTTTTATTCAATGATAATGATTTGATTCTCGTTAAATATATTTGGTAGTGTGATAATAGTTATAATTTTAATTTTAAAAAAGTTATTTTATAAAAAATATTTTTAGTTAAGATTGGTTTGGAAAAATATATATTTGGTTAAAATTATAATTGAAATTAAAATTAAACAAAAAATAATTTAATGTGTTTGATTAAAAATGATTTTCAAATTGAGGTTATAAAATAACTAAAAAAGACATATATTAATATTAATAGTTTTAAATTAAAATATTATACGTTTAACTACTATTATCACATCATGAAATAAACAATACTTTATATAAAATATTTTTTTATTATTTCATTAAACTATTTGCAATTCTCTCACGTATGAAATCCATCTGACAATAACTATAGTTTCTATGGCTTCCTGAGAGTGCAACAACATCTGAGATATATTTTGCAAATTCTGCAAATGCTACGTTATCTTACGATCACCTTCTAATATAATTATGTAGTGTCATTAAATAATGGTAAACCCTAGTTTCTCAAATAAAACACAATATCTGAGATATACTTTTGGATTTTTTTTTACTGGGTCAGACCTAAACACCGGGCATTTAGGTTTGGGTTGGACCCGGTCCGGCCATGAACAGTGGAGCATGCAGAAGACGAAGGTGAAGGTGAAGGAAAAGGAGAAGGGAAAGAGAAAGAGGAGTGACTGGCGGTGGAAACGACAGAGATCGGTGGTGAGCTGAGGGAGTTACTGTCCATTGTGCTCTGTTTCTGGTCTTCTTCCTTGGACAGTGGTGAATGCAGAATACGAAGGAGAATGAGAAGGGGAAGAGGAAGAGGAAGAGCAATGGCTGGCGGTGGAAACGGTAGAGGCTGGTGGTGAGATGCTTTTCGCTGTTCACGTGAACAGTGGAGAATACATTAGACGAAGGAGAAAACGAAGGGGAAGGAGAATGGGAAGGGGAAGGGGAAGAGGAAGAGCGGTGGCTGGCGGTGGCTGGCGGTGAGCTGAGGGAGCTGCTCTCCATTGTGCTCTGTTTATGTTCCAGCTGCCGCCTTCTTCTTTTTCTTTGGCGCCTCTGTAAAATACTGTGTTTATAAACACAGTTGCAATAAACAGGAAACGTAGCATTGCGAAAAGCATGCAGTTTCTACTTCACCAAAACTGAGTTTTGAACACAGATAATGGTGGGGCCCATACATGAAAATTGCAACTCGTTTTGTAACCAACCAATATGTTGCAACTGTTAGACAAAAATGTTGCCGCAAACGTTGAGCCAAACATGTTCGTAATAAGGTGTCCGCTTCACGATATATTTCCTCGGTAGATAGTCATGGGTCAGAATATGTTTCTTTTCAATAAAAACATTTAAACGTTGCTAATCTATTTTAATCCCTAAAGTTAAGAAATACATGCAGTTAAAGAATTTGATAAATGTGTTCTAGAAAAATCTTGGATATTTTAAACTTAATTGTATGGCATTAATATTTATTATATAAAAAAGTAATAATTTTAATCTCTTTGAAAACACTAATTTTCTCGTAAAAACATTCTTTTTCTTATTAATATCTTTAATTTAAAAAGAAAATCTAAAGATTATTTATAAATTTTTTATTTGATTAATATAAACTAATTTAGAAGGGGAATTCATTCATGCCCTCCTCACAAAATATTGTTCATTTTAACTGTGCTTTTCTTTAAGATTTTTTTTAAAATTTTATTTTTTGATATTAAATTTATTTATTCTAGTCTCATAACTTGGTTGTGGGCTAGGAAATTTAACTAGGTTTTTTTTATTTGTTTTTTTAGTTGTTTTGTTTTTCAATTTCATCCTCCAATATTTGATTGATTTGAAATTGGGCTTCGTAATTTTTTTTAGTTTACTTTCTATGAAATTATCTTGGTCTCATTACTGGGATCACGGGTTTAGAAGTTAACCTAAGTTGACTTAGGTTATTTTTCTTATCTTTTTTAATTTTATCCTTCAACATTGAGTTTGTTTATCCCGGTCTCAAGACTCGGGTCGTGGATTTGGCCGATTAACTCAGATTTTTTTTCATCTTTTTAGTTGATTTTTTTTTCCAATTTCATTCTTCAACATTTCATTGATTTGGAATTAGGCTTTATATATTTTTTATTTACTTTCTATAAGATTATTTCGGTCTCATTATCCTGGGTCATAAGTTTGATGGGGTAACCCGGGTTGACTCATGTCATTTATTTTTTATTTTTTAAAATTATTCTTTAAAATTTTATCCTTCAACATTAGGTTAATTGGAAATTGATCCTTATAATTTGTTTCGAATTGCTTTCTACGGGGATATCCCAATCACATGACATGGGTTACATATTTGATAGTTTAACCTGAGTTGACTTGAGTTGTTTGTTTTTGGTTTTTTTTTTAATCTCATCCTTTAATATTGGGTTGATAGAGAATTGAGTCTCATAATTTATCTTCATTTGCTTTTTATAGGGTTATCCTAGTCTCATGATACTTGTCGCAAATTTGGCAAGTTAACCCAAGTTAATCGAGGTTGATTCAATATGTTTTTTATCTCAATATTTTTTTTTAAATAGTCTTAAATTTTTTTTAGTCAAACTATATTTTTAACAATCATTCGGGTTATCTTTGGACCATTAAAGTTAAGTCAACCCAACACGGTTAAATGTTTTTATATTAGAAAGAATATTAGCAACATGTAGACATTGATTTACAATAAAAAAAATTGATTTGACCCGCAATGTTGCATCGGTGATCTAGTAAAAACTAAAAATACTTAAAATACATAAAAAAAATTATGATAATCTAAAATAAAGATAAAAAAAATACATATTTAACTAAACTCCTATCTCATCTATATGCTAAATTATTTTTAAAACATTTCACCATAATAGTTGTCCTTGGACACCATTTTGTCACTATTCCAATAGAAAATTTCAATTCTAAAATAATAGCACTATAATAACATAGTTTTCAAATCCGATTCAAAAGTCGACTCAAGGTAAATTTTGAGTCAGAGGTCAAGTGGGTTGACCCAAATCAACTTTTTTTTTTATAAACATATAAAAATAACATCACTTTGAAAAGAAAAAAACAGAGGTTAAAGGGTTTTGAATGGGTTTCCCTAAGGCTAACTAGGTTGTGGATCAATCTTTTTTTTCTACATGATCGTATCGAGTCAATCCTCTCCCTATTTCTATTGAAACCTAACTCGGCCTAAGCCCCAGATCACTCGGTTCACTAGTCAAATTGTTGAGTCGGGTCAGGTTTTTAAATAAGTGATATATCAGGTTATCTCAATCTTATTACCTCGATTAACCTATTTTTTTATATTTTATAAATATGTAAAAAAGACATTGTGTTTTTTTTTAAGAAAAGAAAAAGGTCAATAGGTCTTTACTAGGTTTTCCTAGGGCTAATTGGTTGTTTAGAACTATAACTCGAGTTATTAGATTTTTGTTCTTTCATTAAAATGCACTTGTAACACCTAAATATTTTACGAGAAATTTAGCATGGACCAAAACATAGTGCAAGCCCCTATCTAATAAATAACTAATGCTCCATTATCAATGGATAACTGAGGGAGGGTAAAATTGAGAATGTAAGTTGCATCACAAAACTTTTGATTGTGATTGATTAAAGACTTGTTTTGTTTGGGTTGCTTGTTGGGGTATTTTTACTTATTAATATCATTTTAAAAAAATAATATTCAAATAACAAAAGTAGAAAGAAATTAGCAAAATATCACAGTTTGTTATATGTCATGACTGAGAACACAATATTTAAAGTTGTGGCTAGTTAGAAATGCGGTATTTCAAGAAAATTATTAAATGAGCGGACATAAATTACAATAAGGAGAGAGGAGAAAAGGAAAAAAGAAAGATATCTCAAAGGCACATCAAAGCTTCAATTACGACACCTCTAAACTATAAAAAAGATCTTGACGAGATAAATTCAATGACACTAAAAAAAGGTCACTAATGATGATTGGAATGGGGCATACTATTCATCCAAATGCAAGTGAGCAACTACAATGAGGAGATATGAGAGAGAGAAAAGAAAGAAATAAGGAAATAATAAAATAAAAAGACCACGAAGATACATAGAATATTCAATTATGACATCTCTGGTACTATAAAAAAGATTTTAAGGAGATGAATTCAACAACACTAAAAAAGGTCACCAATAATGACCGGAGTAAGTCATATGCAACGAGTAAATCACTTGTCTTTGGACAAAGAGTGTTCTACTTGTCGAGTGTGACCTAGTCAAGTCATTGTTGGTGACCTTACTTGATGTTGTTGGATATGTCCTGCCACGATTTTTTATGATACTGGCTGTGTCGTAATATGAGCTTTAGTATGTCTCCAAGGTCTATTTTTTTTCTCTCTCTTTCATCTTTTTTTATTGTAAGTGCTCACTTGCCTTTGTACAGGGA